>SXGT01121240.1_pt1 | contig 18914 bp, 18 predicted proteins | sample 3176221 | NCBI WGS metagenome assembly SXGT01 (sample SAMN11356862, study PRJNA531348) | freshwater metagenome | isolation source: freshwater sample F1-120 | place: China: Fuxian Lake, Yuxi | collected 2017-12-25
GCGCGGGGCGGACGTGCAGCACATCCTGCGGTTCAACAAGGACTGGCCGGAGGCGAAAGTCATTTTGCTGGAGCACAACTATCGGTCCACCGCCGCGATCCTCGAAGCCGCCAACAAGTTGATCGCCTTCAACCGCCACCGGCACGACAAAATCCTGCGGCCTGCTCGCATGGGGGGCGAGAAGCCGCGGATCCAGCAATTCAATAACGAGACCGACGAAGCGAAAGAGACTGTGCAGGATATCCAGCGGCGGATTCAGATCGACAAGTTGGAGCCGCGGGACATCGCCATTCTGTTCCGTACCAACGAACAGCCGCGAGCCTTTGAAACTGAACTGCGAAAGGCCAAGCTGCCTTACATCCTGCTCGGCAGTATGAGCTTCTTTGACCGCAAAGAGGTGAAGGACATTCTTTCCTACTTGCGCGTGCTGGAGTCGCCCAATGACGAAGTCTCGCTGCTCCGCATCGTCAACACGCCGCCCCGCGGCATCGGCGACAAGACGGTCGAAGTCCTGATGCAAGGTGCCGTCGCCCGCGGCAAACCGATTTGGGACGCGATGGTCTCGCCCGAAGGGGTGCAGATTCCACCCAATGGCGTTGATGGCGTCCGCAAGTTGATTGCCCTCGTGGAGCGATATCGTGCCGAGATCAAGCAAGGCAAACCACTAGCCGCATTGCTCAGCCGTCTCGTCGCCGATATCGCTTACGAAGCAGAACTGAAGCGACAATACCAAGACCCAAATGAGCAACAAGCGAGATGGAGCGCCGTAGAGGAAGTCGTGAATGCTCTCGCCGCTTACGAGAAGTCCAACAAGAAACCGACTCTCGGCGGCTTCCTGGATGAGTTGACGCTGGGGGAGCGGGATCTTTCCGATGACAAGGAGAAGCAGCTTGCAAAAAATGCCATCGCGCTGATGACTCTGCACAGCGCCAAGGGGCTGGAGTTTCCGCACGTCTACATGGTCGGCATGGAAGAAGGAATTCTCCCCCATCATCGGTCGCTCAAGGAAGGAGGCGACGACGTCGACGAAGAGCGGCGGCTCTGCTACGTCGGCATCACGCGGGCTCAGGAAAAACTCACTCTCTCGCTGGCCCTCACCCGCATGAAGTGGGGCAAGCCCCGCGACACCACCCCCAGCCGATTCTTATTTGAACTGATTGGGCAGGCGGAGAAAGCGATGGGAGCGCGAAAACCGCCCAGGCCCGCAGGTAATACGGCCAGACGATAATTACTGACTCGCCGCCCCAGCACAAAACGACGAACCCGCATGGACCGCCGCAATGCTGCGGTCGAGGGTGAAGTGGTAATACTCCAGCCGCGTTTGGGCGTCATCGAGCACGCCGCCGAAGGAGCGCTTCTCGTCCAGATAGATCAGCGGCACGGGGAGCTCGATCACCTTGAGGCCCGCCTGGGAGGCTTGGACCCAGACTTCCAGCGGCATGGCGTAGCCAGGCTCGGTGATCTGCAAGTGCTTGAGCGCTTCCACCCGGTAGCATTTGAAGCCGCAGAAGGCATCGGTCAGGCTCAGCCCCAACCGGCGGTTGAGCTCCGCGGTCACTTGCTCGTTAATTCGCCGCCGCTGGGCAGGAGGGGGAGTGTCGCCAGGAAACGCTTCCAAATACCGGCTGCCGGAGACGATGTCGATGCCTTCTTCGCAGGCGTCAAAGAAGAGCGGAATCCGCTGCGGCTCGTGTTGGCCGTCGCAATCGATGGTGACGAGCCTTTCGTAACCATTCCGCTGGGCGAATTCAAACGCGCTCATCAGGGCCGCGCCGTAGCCCCGGTTTTCCTCGTGCGTGACGATGTGGACGTCTTCCCGCGCCCGCAATAGCCCCGCTGTTCCATCCGACGAGCCGTCGTCCACTACCAGCACTTCGCGGCAGTAGCGGTGGACTTCGTCCAGCACGGAATTGACATGCCGGACCTCGTTAAACACGGGCAATGCGGTCAACCAACGGGAAGTCATCACAGTTTCCATCTATCAGGAGTTCGAACCGGCTTCCCTGCATTCTAGATGGGAGGTCCACGGAGTCAACGTGCGGAGCTAGCATCGTGGGAGCCAGCCCCGACGCTAGCTCGCCGCTTCTTTTTGTCCCCTGTTTTCATTGGCCCTTCACACGACTGGTGGCCGAATAAACTATTGGACCGGCACAAATTGCCGCGAGGGCTGATTGGGCCCTTCGTGCGCAAAAACCCCCACTCCCCTTGGGAGAGGGCCGGGGTGAGGGTCCCGTGTTCGGCACAAAGGTTGGGGGGACGATGGAGTTATTGCGCTCTCTCTGCGCACATTGCCAATGGCGCTGCGCCCCTTTCTCGCAGGGGCTGGCTGTACGCTCTCGCGGCGGCCGGCGGAAGTTGGCTGTTGCCGCGCCTGGCCTCGGCTCAAGGCTACGCTCCCACGCGCCAAAACCGCGAAGCCCCGGAGGAGAAAGCCGTATCGACGCGCGAAGCCCGCGAGGAAGCGCTGCGGGTCATCCCCTGGGACAAGCTCAACGACGAATCGCAGCGGAAGCTCCGCTCGGTGGTGGATTCGCCAAGCATCTATCGGCGGATGCCGAAAAAGACCATCGACAGCGACGCCGCCCTCTATCTGTTTTTGCTCCGCAACCCGGAAGTTGTGGTCAACATGTGGCAGGTGCTGGGCATCTCCAACATGACCGCCCAACGAACCGGCCCGTTCACCTGGAAAGGGAACGACGGAGCCGGCACGCAGTGCGATGTGGAATTGGCTTACGGCACGAGCGACCTGCACATCATCTATGGCGAAGGATTCTACGAGGGACAGCTCTTCAAACGCAAAATGTCCGGCCGGTGCGTACTGCTCATCCGCAGCGGCTATGCCCAGGATGGCCGCAGCCGCGTGGCCAGCTTGCTCGACGTGTTTCTGACGGTCGATAACGCCGGCCTGGACCTCGTCGCCAAAACGCTTTCGCCCTTAGTCGGCAGTACGGCGGATTCCAACTTCACGGAGACGGCCAAGTTTCTCGGCCGCGTCTCCCTCACCGCCGAGCAGAATGGGCCCAAGCTGGAGCAGATGAGCACCAAGCTCACCAAGGTCGAACCACCGGTCCGCGAACAGTTCGTGCAACTCACCACCGAGATCTATCAGCGTAGCGCGCTGAGTGAAGCGGCCGCAGTCAAACCAGCCAACGGCTTGCGGCGATAGGCTGGTACAATGAGGCGCCCAGCGAATCTCCGCGGTGCTTCATGAAACTGGCCGGCATCATCATCGCTCAACTCACGCCCTCCGGACGCGGAGCGGTCGCAAGTATTCTGGTTGCTGGACCTGGCACGATCGATCTCGTCAACCGCATTTTTTCGCCCGCTTCCGGCCAGCCGCTTGGCGAGTTGCCAGTCGGACGAGTCGTCTTTGGCTCCTTCCAATCGTTGTCCGATGCGGCGGAAGAAGTCGTCGTCGGCTTGCACGGTCCCGAGCAAGTCGAAATCCACTCTCACGGAGGGGCATTCGCGGCGGCTGCGGTGATGAACGTGCTTGCTGCGAAAGGAGCGAAGATCGTTCCCTGGCAGCAAGTGGCGGAGCACCTGGAGCCAGACCGTGTTGTCGCGGAGGCAAGAGTCGCTTTGGCGGCAGCGCGGACGGAAAAGACAGCAGCAATTCTGCTGGGACAATATCACGGTGCGCTGCGGAAGTGTTTGGAGGAAATCGCGGCGGGCATTGAACGCCAGCCTGATAACCTCGTGCCACCGCTTGCCCGCCTCCACCGCCTTCTCGTACTCGCTCCACTCGGAGAGCATCTTACGCAGCCTTGGCGGGTCTTCATCGCGGGCGCTCCGAATGTCGGCAAGAGCAGCCTCATGAACGCGCTCGTCGGCTATCAGCGGAGCATTGTCTTCGACCAGCCGGGGACGACTCGGGACTTGCTGACGGCTGTCACCGCGCTCGATGGCTGGCCCATAGAGCTCGTCGATAGCGCAGGCCTGCGAGAGAGCATCGATGCCCTGGAAGCAGCCGGCGTCGCCCGTGCGGCTGCGGGCATGGCGGAAGCGGACCTGGTGCTGTGGGTGGAGGATGCCACGAGCGCATCGGTGGCATGTCCACAGCTTGGTGTGGGCGTGTTGATCGTGAGGAACAAATCAGACCTCCTGCCGCCTGGTGTATCATTCACAGATAGGGATCTACTCGGTGTCAGCGCCCTTACCGGCCAGGGGCTCGACCAACTCTGCCAGCGCATCGTGCAGCAGCTTGTCCCCACTGTTCCCGCTCGGGGCGAAGCGGTCCTCTTCACTCCGCGGCAAGAGCAGGCGATTCAGAACGCGGTAACGGCCCTATCCGCCGGTGATTCGAGACTCGCAGTCGCATGGCTGCGGAGTCTGTGAGCCAGGGATAGAATGGGGCCATGTCCTCCACCACAAAAATCGCCATCGTCACCGGAGCCGGCTCTGGGGTCGGCCGCGCCGTCGCTTTGACACTTCTCCAGGACGGCTACTCGGTCGTCCTTGCCGGCCGCCGCGAACATGCTCTCCAAGAGACAGCCTTGAAAGCTGGCGATGCCGCCTCGCGAACGCTCGTTGTCCCCACCGATGTTAGCGACGCTGCTGCCGTCCGCGCGCTCTTTAAAAAAACCGGGCAGACCTTCGGCCACCTCGACCTGCTCTTCAACAACGCCGGCATCAACGTCCCGGCCACGCCGCTGGAAGACCTCCAAGTCGAAGACTGGAAGCGGGTCGTCGACATCAATCTGACCGGGCCGTTTCTCTGCATCCAGGAAGCCTTTCGCCAGATGAAGAGCCAGACGCCCATGGGAGGACGCATCATCAACAACGGCTCCATTTCGGCCCAGGTTCCCCGGCCCAACTCCGCCGCCTACACCGCCAGCAAGCACGCCGTCGCCGGGCTTACGAAATCGACCGCTCTCGAAGGGCGCAAGTACAACATCGCCTGCGGCCAGGTCGACATCGGCAATGCCTTGACGCCCATGGCCGCCAAAATGCAAACGGGAATGCTCCAGGCCAACGGCGACTTCCAACCCGAGCCGACGATGGACGTCCAGTGCGTCGCCGACGCCGTTCTCGCCATGGCCCGCCTCCCCCTGGAAGCCAACATCCTGTTCCTGACCGTCATGGCCACCAACATGCCCTTCGTGGGGCGAGGCTGACGCTCCTCTCCCCAAAAGAAGCCCCGAATGGGTGTCGGAAGTGTCATCAGGCAAATAGTTACCCATGCGAGGATCGACGGATGGCAACCACAATCAACGCCCTGGGTGATACGATCAAGATTGACAAGGCCTTTGTCACAGGAAAAGACCGCGTTGCGGTCAATGGCCAGGTGGTATTCGAGGGGAAATTGAATACGGAACCACCCCCCAGGTTTTCGGCCGGAAAACGGGAATACACGGTGGATACCTATATCGTCGGTTCTTTGACGAATGCTGTCGCCATCTACGTCGACATTTTCGAAGGGGGCAATCTGGTCCATTCTGGCATTTACGATGAAGCGGGGAATCCGGTGAAAAACCCTGAAGAGGCCCGAAAAGTCGGAGTGATTCGAGCCTGCGCGGCTGTAGGAGCCGCGCTGGGATGTTTTGCGATGTTGACTTTGAATATGAGGACGGGCGTCGTGCCGGGCGGGATGATCGGTGGTGCCATCGGCGGAGGGGGCGGCGCTCTACTTGGATACGGACTCGGCTATTTGATATTCGGAAGTAAATAGCTTCCTCTCTGGCAGGACGCGTTCCCCGATGCCTACGATACAGGGGCCTCAGCCAAACTTCCCTTCAATCCCCCACGGGAGGAATTGTGATGCAGCGATTTTTTCCCACCGTCCTCACCCTGTTAACGCTGACTTCGGTCGCCGGCGCGGACACCGAGAACTGGCCGCAGTTTCGCGGCGCCCTATCGGACGGACTCGCGGAGGGGGCCACGCTCCCCAGTCGCTGGAGCACCACGGAAAATGTCGTCTGGAGGGTCGATGTTCCCGGCTGGGGATGGTCTTCGCCCGTGATCTGGGGTGACAAGATTTTTCTGACCTCGGCAGTGGTCGATCCGCCGCTGCCGACGCCGAAGGTGGGGGGCTATCCCGGCGGGAATATCAAGCCGGGGGATGTGAATCGCTGGATGGTTTTTTGCCTCGACCGGGAAACGGGAAAACTCCTCTGGGAGCGGGAAGTCCACAAGGGAGTCCCGCCGCAGCCGCGTCATCCGCGCAACTCGTACGCTTCGGATACGCCGGTCACCGATGGGGAGCGGGTTTACGCCTATTTTGGCAACATCGGCCTGTTCGCCTTCGACATGGAGGGCAAGCCGCTCTGGGAGCAGAAATGGGGGAGCTTCCGCATGCGCGACAGTTGGGGTACTGGGATCGCGCCGGTCCTCCATCAGGATCGTCTCTTCCTGATCAACGACAACGAACAGAAGTCGTTTCTGGTCGCGCTGGACAAGTTGACCGGCAAGGAAATCTGGCGGGTCGAGCGGGCGGAACGGAGCAACTGGTCAATGCCGTACATCTGGATCAACGAAAAGCGGACCGAGCTGGTCACCATCGGCACGAACAGGGCCCGCTCGTATGATCTCGATGGCAAGTTGCTCTGGGAGCTCTCTCCCACCTCGGGCCTCGTCAGCCTGATGCCGGTCGCCAAGCACGGCCTCTTGTATCTCGGCGCCGGCTATCACTATGGACCGCTGTACGCGATCCGGCCGGGGGGATCGGGCGATATCAGCCTCAAGGACGAGGAAAAGAACAACGAGTGGATTGCCTGGCACGAGCCGAAAGGGGCGGGAATTCACCCCTCCTTCCTCATCAGCGGCGAGCGCCTGTTCGTGGTGTTCGACGCGGGCTTTGTCGCCTGCCACGACGCCAAGACCGGCCAGGCCGTCTTCAGCCGCCAGCGGATCGACACCGGCGGCGGCCGCTTCTACGCCTCGCCGTGGTCCTACAACGGCAAGGTCTTTCTGCTCAACGAGGACGGCAAGACCTACGTCCTCGTAGACGGCCCGAACTACAAGCTGCTGCACACCTGCGCCCTGGAAGAACCCGCCTGGGCCACCCCCGCCATCGCCCACGGCAGCTTGTTTGTGCGTACGTATTCGAAGCTGTATCGGATTGAGGAAGCTAGGAAATAGACTGAAGGTTCCATCCGAGAGGAAAGTACCCTACCCAACGCCCCTTTCTGCCTTTTGGCTTCAACAAAAACTGTTTAGGATTCGCCCATGACGAACAAAGTCGGCGTCTTTTTAGCCAAAGCCAGCAATGACCTCATCTCGCACTGCAAATGCGAGCACACCTTTATTGGTTCGCCAGCCCAAATTGACTGTCCGTGGTGCGGTTGTGGATGGCTATTCATTTGCCCCAAGTGTCGGAAGGCATTCACATTCGCCCGCGCAGAGCAGTGTGATCTTTCCTGGGAACAGTTGGCCCATAATGATCTCGACGGGAAATACGGCGGACAGCCCAATGCGGAAGACGTCGAAGAGTGGATTGGCTTCATGAAGATAATGACGAAGGGGCTTCAACCCGGAAAACAATACGTCTACATCGACGGATGGGTGTTTCCCATCGACGAAGAGAACTTGCAGTTTGAAGGCGCACATGCCCAACATGACCTTGCTGCCATACCGCAGACCACAGCGCTAATCGACCGAGAATCCATTGAGAAGACTCTCGGAAACAGGGACTACTGGCAAGAACGAAAAATCGAACGTGAATGAACGCGAATCAGGCGCACCATTGGACCGGTGCCATTTTCTTGATTCGCGCCAGACGTTGCCGAGGAAATGGAAGCTACACCGCACCTACGGCCTCCGTGGCATCTTCCTTGGATACGGCGGCTGCTCTTGGGGCGGCAGCGGCAGGTTCATTTCCTCCGACCAGCCTTCGCGCTCTTCGTCGCTGGCGTAGTAACGGAGCCAGACATCCGGCTGGTCGTCGTAGTCGAAGCAGTGCCAGTGGAGGAAGTTCTTGGGGAGGTCCACTTTTTTCTCCGGCGACGGCAGAATGTCCCGGTAGATGAGGCAGTAGAGCTGGCGGTCGGAGAGATGCTCGGTAAAGTCCAGCACGATGCGCTGCGAATAGAGCTGCTTGATGGTTTCCTCAAGAACTTCATGCAGCTCCGTGTCGCTCAGCTTGTCCGGCGGGGCCAGTTTCAGCTCCGGCTCAAACCAGCGGCTGATGGGAAGGACCGGGGCCCGCTCCCAGGCGAGCATCGACTCCAGAAACTCGTTTTCCTTTTGCGTTGGCAGCCGCTGGGAATCGAACATGTGAACCGATTCGTCCAGGAACGGTTCGAGCTCGTCTCGCAGCCGAGCATTGAGCATCAACTGGTCGACTTCTTCCGGGGTGGAATGGGGAGTGGACATGGGCGGGACGGGAAACGAGGTACTTTCTCACAAACGTGTTCGCTGGCGGAAACCGGGGGCGCATCCTGGCATCCGCGGGCACAAGAACTGACTGTACCAAGGGGGAAGTTCGCCGCAATCCAAACTTGACGCAAATCGCTCGGGAAAGCTGGCGAATTTCGCCGCTAGCTTTGCAGAATCGCTACGACTGGCAGAGTCAATGTGAAACTGCGCAGTTGACGACGATTTGGGCTGTGTTAAGCCCGTTTAACATGCGATTTGGGCCGGCGAAAGTGTGCGCAGTCGTAAAGAATACCTGCGCACTACTTGTTAAATCTTCTGCCCCAGCCCCTTCGTTAGCATCATGAAGGCGGACTCCAGATTAAACTCCTCCTCGCGGAACAGCTTGAGCTTGTGGCCCGCGGAAACGAGCAGCGAAGAGAGCTCGCTGTAGTCGTCGCTGCCGGGGCGAAGAGTGACGAGGAGCTGGCCTTGCTTGTCGTTCACCGCTTCGACCAGCGGGGATTGCTCCAGAAGTTTGCCGGCCGCGGAAATGTCGCCGGTGACTTCGATAATCAGGATCACTCGCTCGCGGACTTGCTTCATCACGTCAGCCACGCTGGCATTCACATTCATCACCCCCCGGTCGATGATGCCGACTTTGTTGCACATGTCGGCGAGTTCCGGCAGGATGTGGCTGCTGACCATGATGGTCTTCCCCTGCTGGCCGAGGCGGCGGAGAACAGCTCGCATTTCGATACGGGCCCGCGGGTCGAGGCCCGAGAGAGGCTCGTCCAGCAGCCGCACCTGCGGCTCGTGGAGGAGGACGCGGGCCAGGCCTAGCCGCTGCGTCTGTCCGCGGGAGAGGGTGTTGGCGTAAGCGTCCCGCTTGAAATCGAGATCGACGAGTTCCAGCTTTTCGTTGCAGACCTGGCGGCGCTTGGGGCCAGTGATGCGGTACGCGGCGGCGAAGAACTCCAGGTATTCGATCACCTTCATGTCGTCGTAGACGCCGAAGAAGTCCGGCATATACCCAACGAGGCGGCGGATTTCCTTGGGGGCGTTGTAGATGCTGTGGCCGCAGACGTAGGCTTCGCCATGCGTGGGATTGAGCAGCGTCGCCAGGATTTTCATCGTGGTCGTCTTCCCCGCGCCGTTGGGGCCGATGAAGCCGAACAGATCCCCCGCGGCCAGATCCAGCTCGATGGACTGGATGGCGTACATGTCGCCGTATTTCTTCGTTAGGTCAACGGTTTTGATCACAGGAGGCCCATCTTACTTGGCGGCTGCGGATTTGGGAGTGACGGGAATCATGATGCGGTAATACGTCCAGCTTTGCACCTGGTCCGCGGGGAGCGGCGAGCCGGCGATGTGCAACTCAGCGGCCGGTTTTTCCACCCGGCCGACGAGCAGACCGCGGCCGCTGGTGAGCTGCGAGCTGAGGTCCAAATATGGCTGATAGCGATGCGTCAGGCCGGTATAGGTCTGTCCTTTCGCCGCCTCATGGTACATGAGCATTTGGAGGATGGTGGGAACGTCGTCAGAATCTCTTTGCCAGGGAGTGGCGGAATCCTTGAAGTCGCTCCCCTGATGCTGTTGCAGGCGAGATTCGAGATAGAGCGGCCGGCCGTCGCTCAGGCTGAAGCGCTCGCCGGGGCCGAGTTTTCTCACGCGATACATCCAGATATTGAACGTGAAGATGCAGTCGTGCAGTTCCACGTCGAGCGGGTTGACGATGTCCCCCATCGGCACGCCGTGCTCATTCAGCGTCAAGTTGGAATCGGCCGGCAGCGCGACGTCCTGCCACCAGCGGGCGACGAGACTTTTCGACGAGCCGACCTGAATGGGGAGCGAGCGCAGACCTGGAATCGCGGCAGGAAACTCAATTTCGTAGGGGTCGACAACACTGGAAGCGACCTGCTGGGCGTCGAGGCCCCCCAGGCCGCTGCCGGGAAGGCCCTGCCAGGTGAGATGTCCGGCGGTGGTGCCGGGCCTGGCGTTTGCCGCGGCTCTCGTGTGCAGTGCGAGGTCATAGGTCTTCGTCTCCGGGCTGTAGAGGTGCAGCCAGGCAGTCGCTCGTACGCGGCCCCGTTCGGCGTCGATGTCGATGATCTCCGCCTGGTTGAGCCGCGGACTGTTGCCATGGGACCAGCGGGCGGTGAACCAGGCGATGCCGCAAAACAGGAGTGCCAAGAGCGGGAACGTGACCCAGGTGAGGGAGCGGGAGATGCCCAGACGCTGCAAAACTAAGTAGTCGAGCGGGCCGATGAGCAGGATGTACGTAATGATGAGAATGGCCACGGTGGTAAAATTGACCACCCGCACGCCGGGAAACTGCTCGAGCGCTCCGCGAAGCTGGCCGATGAGGTCGGTATAGCCGAGCCTGGTCACGGCTGCTCCGCCGGGCTGTTCCTGGGGGGCTTTGCTTTCCCGCAGCAGTCCCGCGACCAAGCGGGGGCGGCCGGCCCATTTGGCAAAGCGTTCTTCCTCCAGATCCAGCGCCACGAACGTGACTTCTCCAAAGCCGTAAGGAGTGCGGATGATGAGCGGAACATCCGCGGCGCGGGGGCCTTGCGTCAGCTCGACTTTGCCACGAACCGCGGTGAGCCGGGCGACCAAAGGACGCGAAGCATCATCGGTAAAGGGAAAGGTCTCGCCAGCCAGAGATTCCAGCGTGGCGGCATCTCGCATCGCGGCGATTTCTACGAGCTGGCCGGGAATGAGGCCTTTCCACGGTGAGTCACCCATCAGGAGATTTGCCGTTTGAGAGCCGGCGCTGAAAACCAGATGGCCACCTTGCTGGACCCACTGCAAAATCGCGGTGGTCTGCTCAGGGGAGAGTTGTTTGAGAATCCCCAATTCGCCAGTGGGCAGGAAAATGGTGTCCACTCCTTCATAGCCCCACCAGTGGTCCGCCAATTCGGCGGGCGAATTGGCTTCGGCGGCCACGAGCGCGTCGGTTTCGCTGCGGCGGGTGAAGTTTAGGGCGTCATCAACACCGACCGAGGAACCGAGCGTGACGACCAGCGGCGTGGTGGCGGGCCGCGGTGCCGGCAGACTTTCGGGGAGGCGGGACTGCCAGAGGACTTTGGCATTTGCCGGATCGATCAGCCGGATCGAAAGGCGGCTCGTTTTTGGCCCAACTTTGAGATAGACGCGCCGCGAAACTTCCTGACCCGCGGCAAGCTGTACCTGGCGTCCTTGGAAGCCCGTCTTGTCCCCAGCAAAGTAAACGACCGGCACGTTGTCGCCGTCGGCGGCAATGAGTTGCAACTCGCCTAGGGCGACACTCTTGTTCGCGACGAGCGTTACCGTAAGGGGGGTCCAGAATCCGCTGCGATACGCGCCGCCAAAACCGATGTCGACGTGTTTGATGGATAGAAGCGAGGAATCGGCGGCAGACAGATGGCAGAATAATGGAGGGCAGAATAATAAGAAAAGCGCAAGGGTGAAAAGGTGGAATTTGGACGCGCTGCCCCATACCAACGCTCTATTCCTCCATATTAATTTGCTCCCCTCCATTATTCTGCCAATTCTAATCTAAGGCTTCTCGCTATCCGGGCAGGTGCAAACGAACTTTTTACACCCCGGGCAGCCACTGCCGTATTTGCGGGTAACGGCTTCGGAGAGATCGACGCTGGAGACATTGGCGATGGTGGTGAGCCAGGCCAGCACATCGGCAAATTCGCCGAGCCGTTCCTCATGAGTGCCGTTGCGAAGGGCGGTCGCGAGCTCGCCGACCTCTTCGATCAACCAGAGGAAAGTTCCTTCCACGCCGCGGGCCAGATCCTTTTCCAGGTACATCTCGCGGATGAGCTCCTGGAACTCGGCCAGCGAGACGTTGGGGCCGGCCGGTTTTTTCTCGTCGGAGGATGTCACGGCTTCAGGCTCTCCACAAGTTTTTGCAGTCCGGGATAATCGGGCTCCTTGTCCTGAAGGATTCGGGCTGCCGCACGAGCCTCATCCTTCTTGCCGACTGCGGCCAGCGATTCCGCCAGCCCAAGCCGCCAGTCATTACGGGTCCCGTCCAGCTCCACGGCAGATTTGTATTCTTCGCTGGCCTGCCCAAATTCCTTCAGCCCCACCGCCGCTGTGGCGAGCAGGGCATGCCCTTCCGCATCCTTGATATCCAGGTGAATGATTTGCGTGGCCCAATTGCGAGCTTCTGGAAAGTCCTTGGCTTGCAGAGCCAATTCGGCCACCTTCTTACGGAGTGTGATGCTGCTGGGTTCGAGATTTGCCAGCTTGATCAGCACCGGCAGGAGCTTTGCACTTTCTTCCTTGTGCAAATAGATACGGGCCAGCCCTTTGGCCCAACGGTCGCTCGCTGGAAAGTGCTTTTCCCCCAGCAAATAGAGCTTCTTGGCCCCGCCAATATCCTCGGCTTTCAGCTTGAGCGCCCCAAGCAGAGCCAACACATCCTCTTGCGGCTTGTTTTCATTGACCGCTCTTTCGAGCAACCCGATAGCGGCATCGGTGTCGCCAATGAGGAGCTGCATACGAGCGAGGACGTACGCCGCCAGCGGCTCGGCAGCATCTTTTTTCTGGGCGGCCAAAGCCCACTTGCGAGCCTCGGCATTGGCCTTCCTGTCGAGATGCGCCCGGGCGAGCGCGGCCAGAGTTCTCGCTGTGACGTTCTTGTCTTCGGCAATCTTTTGCAACTCGGCGAGGCTTCGAGTCTCCTTACCTTCGCCATTGCCACTCTTGGCGATCACTCCGTCCACGAACTTTCGATAGCCGATTTCAAATTCCGCCTGATCGACGCCAAAACATTTCTCCAGCACTTGCGGCGTGGAAAGATGCTCGGCATACGCGGCCAGCATTTTGGCGGTCGCCTCTTTGCCGTAAGTTTCGAGGGCATAGTCGACATACAGCGCCGCCTGGCAATAAGCGAGCGTCCAATCGTCCGAGTTCTTGGGGCGGATGAAGCCTAGCGTGATGGTGTCGAGATTGTAGAGGGTTTTTTCGCGGGTACGCTCCGCCAAGGTTGCATTCCATTCTCGCGGTCGATTCGGGCCTTCGCTATGCACCGCCAGCCCTTCGGTGAACCAGTGCGGGATGCTGAAGTCGGTCTGTTGCAGATTGAGAACATGCACGTATTCATGCCGCAGCACCCGAGCCCAGTCATATTTCTTGGGCAACTCATCGGGCGTGGTGATGGCGACCATCTTGCCGGCACAGGCTCCCACAGTCCCAATCGCCGGCAAGCCGACCATCCGCGCGCTGAACCAGCCGTGCCCGCTCGTATTTCTGTTGCGGCTGAAGATTTCGAAGAGCGTTTTGCCTTCCGGTTTGAAGCCGAATTGCTCCACGAGCTGTGGGTAGACTTCCTCTTCAAGGTATTTCGAGGCGTAGCGGGCCAGCATTTCGTCCTGGCCGCGGTCGAATTTGAGGACGAAGTGGTCGGTCTCCAGGATGGCGTAGCCCTTGAGGACGTCGAGCACTTCCAGCGTGTTTTTCACCCGAACGTTGTAGGGGTCGATGGTGAACGCTTCCTCGAGCAGCTTCGCGGCCTCTGCCTCCTCTCCAAGCCGCATCAGTGTCATCCCCAGTTGTCCGCGCACCTGAAGGAGCTGCGGCATTTTTTCCTGGGCGATCCGCAACTGAGCGGCAGCCAGCGGATAGCGGCGCATCCGGTCAAAGCTTTCGCCCATGGTCAGATAGAATTCGCCGCAATGCGGGTTGTGCTTCTTCACTCCGTCGATGACCGCCTGCATTCGTTTGGCTGGTTTTCCGCCGGGCATGCCATCGACCGCGGCATACGCGGCTGCAAGTCGGCCGAGCGTCGCTTCGCTCTGGAGATTAAACTGGCGGGCCTCTTCCAAAACTTCAATCGCGTCTGCGGGACGAATATCGGCCATGTGCATGTCGCCGCGAAGCTGCCGTGCCCAGAGCAAATGCGGATTGATGTCGGTCGCCCGCGCAAGCGAGGACTTGGTTCCAGCCAGATCGAAATTATTGACGGCAATCTCCGCTTTGAGGGCATGCAGTTCCGCGGCGCTGGGATTGATGGCCAGGCCCGCGGCCAGCGAGGTCGTAGCATCCGCCTCGTTGTACTTTTCCGCGAACAGTCGGGCCATTTCCAAATGAGCTGGCCAGAATTCTTTCTCTCGCCCGAGCAGCGACGGATAGAACTCGCTTACCAATCGTTTGAACTGGTTGTGATTCCGATTCCAGCGGGCAACCTGCGCCGCGGCCAGCCCAATCAGGAGGACCTCTTCGCTGGAATCAACTTTGCTGCCGCGGTTGTAGCTGCTGACGAGCGATTCGTATCCTTGGAGCGCATCGGCCAGCTTGCCACTGGTCCTGTCGAGCTCGGCGAGGGTCCAGCGGGCGGTGATGGCTTCTTTGTCGAGGGCGAGCGCGGCTGCCGCGTGTTTGCGTGCGGCTTCCTCGCTGCCGCGCTGGAATTCCAGCAGAGCTAGTTCCGATAATAGTGTCGCGGACTTTGACTCGCGCAGAATAGCCTCCGTCAGCGTCTTAGTCGATTCGTCGTACTCTCCCGTCGCCATTTGGCAGCGGGCGAGGCCGATGGCGGACTTTGCGTCCTGATCCGCAGTCTGTTTGTATTGCTCCGCCGCTTCGGCGTAATGGCCGGCGAGGTACAGAGAACGGGGAGAGGGTGTCTTATCGTCTGCGAAGGTGGATGCGGACAGCGTCAGGAGCAGACAGGATAGCGCGAACTGGCATATGGTGGGTGCGCTCCCTCGCTGCCGCTTCGGGTTAGTGTGGGTTCCATCCATCTGTCGCGTTCGCGAGACTGGGCGTAAAATCTGGAAAGTCAGCATTTTACACGAGCTAGCCAATCTTCGACACTAACCCGCAGCGCCATGTCAGTCACGCCGGAAAGCACCGAGACCCCGGTCACACCGGTCGCCAAGATCGGCGACATTCTGCCGGGGCAAGGGCAGGCTTACGCGGTCAGCGGGCGGATGGTGGCGGTCTTCAACGAGGGCGGCAAATATTTTGCCATCGACGACTTCTGCCCGCATATGGGGGCCTCCCTCGCCGGCGGCTACTTGGAAGGGGGCGAGGTCACCTGCCCCTGGCACGCCTGGCGATTCTGCATCCACGACGGAAAGTGGTTGGATAATCCGAAAGTGAAAGTGGACGCGTTTGAGGTCCGGGTTGAGGGGGATCAGATCGCAGTAAAGGTGCCGGAGAGGAAGAGCAGCCAACCGGGAATCTAGGTGCGCTGCCCGGTTTTGGATTGCGGCATTTCCAAGGGCAGTAGCGTCTTCATTTTCGCTCCCCCCGCGTTCTCTCCACTCGGGCAGGACGAACAACCTCCACCTCCGCAACTTCCGCCGGCCCGTTTGGCAAACATCCGATAAGCGCGGAACGCGAGATAGGCTCCGGCGAGGAGGCAGAGGGTGGCGGCGACGAGGGATTGGAGGAGGGGGGACATGCGATTTTGCCGGATGGCCTTCTCAAGCCATTCAGATCTTTCTTCTGCGGCGTTCTGCTAAGTCATTCTTGCTACTTCAGCTTCTGCTCCAGCAGCCACTTGTAGACTTCCGAGTTGTTATACGTCTCGGTCCAGGAGTCGTGGCCGGCCTCGGGATACATGGTGAACTTGACCTTCCCGTCGATCTTTTTCAGCGCCTCGACCATCGCCTCACTCTGGCTGATGGAAACAGCCGAGTCCTTCGCGCCGTGAAAGACCCAAATCGGCGTGTCCTTCATCTTCTCGACTTTGGCCGGATCGCCGCCGCCGCAAATCGGAATGGCCGCGGCGAACTTGCCGGGAAAATCCGCTATCAGGTTCCAAGTTCCATAGCCTCCCATCGACAGTCCGGTCACATAGAGCCGTTTGGGATCGGCTGAGTAGGTGTTCGCTACGTGATCGACAAGTTTGGCCATTTGCTGGGCATTCCAGGGTTTTCCGCTCGGGCACTGGGGGGAAATGGTGATGAAAGGGAAGTCCTTTTTTTCCTCCACAATCTTGGGCGGGCCGTGTTTCTTTACCAGGTCCAGGTTGTCGTTCCCACGCTCTCCAGAGCCGTGCAGAAACAGCAACAGCGGCCACTTCTCGTCCTTCTTTTCCGCGCTCCCATGCCCTTGCGGCAGGAAGAGGAGGTAGCGGATTTCTACCGGGACCTCCTTTTCGCTGCTGTTGACACTTACCGTCAGCTGGGCGGCAATCTGTTGGCTGGATTTAGGGGCTTGCGCGCAAAGTTGAGATGGAATGAAGAGCCCTGCACAAATGCCGATGACCAATAAATCGACTTTCATACGTCCTCCTCTTTGGCTGCCAGTTCCATCTTATCGCATGTTTAATTGACTGTCAGCCGACAACCGGATACGCTCATTCTCATTAATGTGTTCAACTATTTGTGACCCCAGCGGACGATTAACCGGCCATGAAATTCCCGCTGCGAAATCTGCTGATTGGTCTCGCAATTGTACCGACGATTTTGGCATTGTTGGCCTACATGTGCATTCAGGGGTACAACAACGTCAAAACGTTGCGAAAGGTACGGCAATCGATCGAGCATCCCGATCGCCGCTAGGCCTCGAATCTTCTATTCCAATGTGCTGTGGTTTGACGGACCTGAAGTGCAACTTGATTTCGCTTCAATTCAAACCTCGTCCACGAGTGACATGTGGTGGAAATGCTAACAATAGGGCCGTTCGTTTAAGAACCGGACGATCGGAATGGGAGTGGAATGTGGAATCTCCGCGGCTTGGTTGGCGTCCCCCGCTGTAAACGCCAGGATGACCTGTGCCAGGCCTTGGATAAAGCCCGAGGCGAGATTCAGCAAAAAGAACGTGCCGCATTGATCCCAATGCATGATGGTATAAATGAAGGCATAGCAGGGAATGAACAGTACGCACAGTCCCTGAGCCACGTTATCCTTGAAGGCGATAATGATGATCATGATGTTGGCGTAGATTCCCAACAGAATACCGAGCCCCCATAGGAACATCAGCGCCACCCCAGTTGCTGTCGCGGGGGGCAAAATCATCATCATCGTCAGCAGGCTGCAGGCTGCCACAAACAGCAGCAGATAGCCCCACCAGGGCATCCCTTCGGAGAGCTTCTTCCTTTCCTCTCGCTTGTCTTCTTCCAGCGTGATTGCCGCCCGTTGCAGCGCTTGCTCCGCCGACTCACCGTGGCCCCCAGTGCCCTTGCCATGAATCTGCATTTCCATCTTCCGCCCCAGTTGCAAGCTAAAGCCGCAGTGGACACAGAGAATGGTTCCCGATTTCATCGGATGGTAGCAGCTCGGACAGACCTGACCCGTGTGCTGCTTGGCCTTGATGCCCGCATCGTCAAAGATGCTGGGGGCATCGGGCACCGCTTGTTGCGCGGGAGCCGGCGCGGAACGCTGGGCGGGAGCCGGCCGCTGGGCCGCCGCAGCGCCGGGAATCGTCAGCGGCTGTTGGCACTTGGGGCAAGCGACGGTCCTACCCGCCAGTTCGTCCTTGGCGGCAAAGGCGGCACCGCAAGTGCAGGAAACTTTGATGGGCATAAGGGATTGGAGGGGGAAATGAACGAAAGGGTGTTCATGCATTGTGAACCGGGACCTCCCGTTTCACAACGGGCGGCTGTGCCTTGCTTTCGGGGGTGCTTTCAGCGGGTTGACTTCCCCGAGGGGGCTATATAAACGGCTCAAGATTCCGCTGTCATTTTGACAGGAATGAGTCCCTCCGTTCCAGCTCCGCTTCCCAAGGTCTCCAGCCGCCAGTAGCCTTGGCAAGCCCTCTCCTGGATTCAGCCCCGAAAATGAGGCTCAAAACCTCATTTTTGGCAGCTCGGAGTGCTTTGGCGCGCCGGTTGCCTAAGTGAGGGACTACATGCCGGTGTTGCGCCGTTTTGACAGCCCGTTTTGTCATTTCCACTACAAATCACCCCCGCCTTTCCCTAGGAGTTTGCCGATGTCGACCGCGACCAAAGAGAAGCCCGTGGCCAAAAAGAAGACGGACCTGAAGTTGCAGCCCCTCGGCGATCGCGTCGTGGTCCGCCGCGAATCGAGCGAAGCGAAGACCGCGGGCGGCATCGTCCTCCCCGATTCCGCCAAGGAGAAGCCGAGCCGCGGTGTGGTGGTCAGCGTCGGCAATGGAAAGCTGCTCGACGACGGCAGCCGCGGAACGCTTCAAGTGAAGGTGAACGACCGGGTCCTGTTCACCACTTGGGCCGGCGAGACTTTCAAGGTCAGCGACGAAGAGCTGCTGCTGATGCGCGAGGAAGACATCCTCGCCATCCTGGAGGATTAACGACGTGGGGTAGGCTTCCAGCCTGCCCTGCTCGATTCTTCACCTGCAGCTACCCCATACAACCAACCAATTCAGGAGTTTCATTTCATGGCCAAAATCATTGCATTCGATCAGGAAGCCCGCGAAGCGATTCGCCGCGGCGTTTCCAAGCTCGCCCGGGCGGTTAAGGTGACTCTCGGCCCCAAGGGACGAAACGTCATTCTCCAGAAGAGCTTCGGCAGCCCGACCGTCACCAAGGACGGCGTCACCTGCCTAATCCGATGCTCCGGGTTGCCGGCCCTCGCGGGATCGGGAAAACCGGCATGTGCCCCACGCCGCTGGCCCGTTTGCCATCCACCTCCGCGACGCACTTTCGGCGGGTGATCCCGATCGCGCCGCCGACCTCGTGTGTCGTCTCGACC
>SXGT01626697.1_pt1 | contig 18907 bp, 18 predicted proteins | sample 3176221 | NCBI WGS metagenome assembly SXGT01 (sample SAMN11356862, study PRJNA531348) | freshwater metagenome | isolation source: freshwater sample F1-120 | place: China: Fuxian Lake, Yuxi | collected 2017-12-25
GACGTGAGCGATGATGGCGACGTTGCGGAACAGGTTCTGGGCGGGCATGGCTACTTCACGGGCGAGGGGGCGACGAGGCGCTCGCACGCGAGCAGCGCGCGGGCAACAGGAGGCAAGGTGGCGGGGGCGAGCAGGCGGGCGGCGACCTCGAGCGAGGCCTCGCCGGTGACCACGCCTCGTTTCTTGTCGTCGGCGACGAAGCGAACCCCGTCGGACGTGCGCTCGATGCGGCCGAGCGTGGCGCGGGCGGCGTCCATGGCGGTGACGGTGTCCTTGTCCGTGTCGAAGACCAGGCGGACCATGGGCACGCCGATCGGGTCGATGAGCGACAGCCGGCGGGGTGGGCCGGCCTCCTCGACGACGCGGGCCAGCGTGCCGCTCGCGCTGCGCAACTCGCGGCCGACGGGGCCGGGCCCGAGCTGCCACTCGCCGGCCTGGACCAGGCCGCCGCCCACGGTGATCACCAGGGCGCCGGGCTCGGCGGTGCAGCCGGTGGCGGTGCGGGTCAGGGTCAGGACCGCGGCGTCGTCCTGGTCGCGCAGCACCACCTCGACCGGGCGTAGCTCGGCCTTGGACTGGCAGGCAGCGACGAGCGGGGTCACGAGAAGCAAGGCGCGCACGGCGGGGCTAGGTATCACGTTTGGGCGGCCCCGTCTGCCCCGAAGCCTCGACGGGATTGGGACGGGTCGCGCGGGCGTTCTTGCCGTGCTATGCGCGTGACATCCATGGGGAGATCGACGCACAGGTCCACGGTGCTGCCTGCGGCACCGCCGACCTGCGCGCCGTGGTTGGGGGTGCCCTGGGCCCTCTTGATCCTGGCCGCGGCCTGCTCCAGCTCCGGCTCCGGTTCGACCAGGGCCCGGACCGGGGATGACGCCGGTTCCGTCACCGCGGCCGCGGCCGTGGTCGACATCGAGCTGCGGCCGATGGGCCGGGCCAGCCTCGACGAGTACAGCTGGCGCCGCGGCCCCGGGCGCGAGGCGTTCGCGCGGGCCCTGGCCGCCGAGAAGAAAGGCGACATGCGCGGGGTCGAGCGGGAGGCGGGGGCGGCGCTGGCCGCCGACCCGGGCCACCTCGAGGCGGCGTGGCTGGTGGCGGTGGCGCGCGCAAACCTCGGTGAGCTCGGAGGCGTGCTCGAGCCGCTCCACGTTGCATGCACCGGTGACTGGGCCAAGTGGGGCGAACGTTCGCTGGTCCTGCCGGCGCTGGCGGCCTTCCGTGACACGCCAGCCGGGCAGGGCTGGGTCCGCGCCGCCGACGAGCATCGCGCCGCGCTGGCGGCGGCGCTCGCCGATTCGGTGCTGGTGGTCGCGCGTAGCGCACCGCCGCGGCTGCCGCGCCTCGGCGACGGCGAGAACCGCGTCGAGCAACGGGCCGAGCTGTACGCCGTGGCCATGGGCGGCAGCCGGTGGCTGCGGCTCACCCGCACCGGTGGCGCGGTGGTCGGCGCCGTCGCCGCGTCTGGTCGTCCGCTGGTAGCCTACGCCGCCTACCGCGAGGTCGTGCGTGGCAGCGGCTCGACCGCGGTCCGCGATCTCAAGATCGGCGTCGTCGATCTGTCGACGGGGCGAACCGGCCGCGAGGTCGAGCTGCGCGATGTTCACGAGGTGACGCTGGGCTGGGCCGTGCGCGGGGCCGAGCCGACGCTGGTCGCGCGGGTGGTGCCGGCGCGCCTCGCTGCCGCCGCGTCGCCGCCGCGGACGTACGCGATCGACTGGCGGCAGGGCCAGAAGCGAGGGACCGACCTGCCACCGCCGCGCGACGGCCTGCGCGTGCGTGCGCTGTCGGCCGAGCGCCGCCGCTTGCCGGTGGCCGGCGTGACCGCCGACTGGGACGACGCCGGCACCGCCAGCGCGTTGCGGATCGACAAGAGCAAGAAGGTGGTCGCCCCCGGTGGCGCGATGATCGACGGCCACAGCATGGTGTGGTCCCCCGACGGCGCTCGCCTGGCGTTCGCGACCGCGGCCGAGGATCCGTGCGGCGACGGGGCGGCGCGCGACGTCAGCGTGTACGTCGTCGACGCCGCCAGCGGCCGTGCCCGGGTGGTCAACAAGGGTACCGGCGTGCCGTCACCGTCGTGGCTCGACGCGAACCGGCTGGCGTTCGTCGACGGCGACGGCGTGCGGGTGGTGGACGCCGGCAGCGGCAAGGAGCTGTCGAGGTTGCGCGGCGGCGGCGGCGTGGTGACGGCTGCGCTCGGTGAGTCGCGCGCGTGCGCGGAGGGAAGTGCGGGGACGGCTGGGGCGGGCGACGGGAGCGCGGGGGCGGGCGACGCAGAGGCGGGAGACGGGGACGGGGAGGCGGGGGACGGGGAGTGGGACGACGAGGACGATGCGGCGGTGGGTGGCGGCGCGACGGACGCGGGCACGACGACGGCGCCGCCCTGACCGACACGAGGCATGACCGGCGACGACGATGATGACGTGCCGATCCGGGTCGACTTTCGCGACCCGGCGACCGCACGCGCCTGGATCGAGGATACGCGGATCAAGCGCCCGTATCGGCCGCGCTTCTTCGCCGCGTTCTGCGCCGCGCTGTCCTCGCGCTCCAGGCTCCGGATCCTCGAGCTCGGCTCCGGTCCGGGCCAGCTCGCCGCCGAGATCCTCGGCCGGTGCGACGTGCACACGTACGTCGCGCTCGACGTCTCGCCCGCCATGCACGAGCTCGCCGCCGGGCATCTCGGCGATCTGGCAGCGCGCGTGAACTTCGTGACCCGCGATTTCCGCGAGCCCGCCTGGCCCGCCGACCTCGGCACCTTCGAAGCGATCGTCACGCTGCAGGCCGCGCACGAGACCCGTCACAAGCGCCACCTGGTGCCGTTGCTCGAGCGAGCCCGCACCTTGCTGACCCCCGGCGGCATCCTGCTCTACGCCGATCACTACCTGACGCCCGAGACCCGGCTGCCAGCGCTCGCACCTGCGCGCGAAGACCAGGGGCTCGCCCTCGAGCGCGCCGGCTACGTCGCGATCGAGCGACGCCACGACGAGGGCAACATGGCGCTCTGGTGCGGGACCAACCCCGTCGCCATGGGCCCGGGCCGCTGAGCTTGTGCAGCGTGTGGAGCGCGCTCGGGGAGCGGCGCCATCCGCCCCGATGCCGAGATCCACGTCGACGCCGAGCGCGGTCACGCGTGCCCGCTCGTCGTGTGAAGGTGGCGCGAGATACGCGCCACCCCAGCCCGGATGGATCCGCTGGGTCTTGCCTCGCCACGTCGACCGCGCCGAGAGACGCGATCCGAACCCGTCGATCGACGTGCCCAAGGTCGCTCGCAAAGCGCACGGGCGCGGGTCGCCCACGTGGGCCGGGGCGAAAGCCGACTTCCGTGGGGTCCACGTGCGCATGCCAGCGCGAGCACATCCACCTGATCTGCGAGGCCGACGACTCCGCCGCGCTGGCCGCGGGATGCAGGCACGGATCGATCGATCCGCGGGAGGTGCCGGGGCCGCTCACCGCCTGAACCCGCCCGGCCACCCACCACCCGCCCCCCACGCCACCCGCCAGCCATCCGCCACCGCCACCCGCCACCGGCATCGTGCCGCCGCGCAACGACATTCCGGTTCGCCCTTGCCGCCACACCTCCGGACCGGGTATCTCTATCCGGCTCTCCGACGGAGAGGTCGAGGTGATCGCCGGTGTCTCGGGAGGTTCGCCGAACGAGGCACGGGAGGAAAGTCCGAGCTTCACAGGGCAGGGTGCTGGCCAACGGCCAGTCGAGGTGACTCGCAGGAAAGTGCCACAGAAAACAAACCGCCTCCTGGAGCTTCGGCGAAGGGAGGTAAGGGTGAAACGGTGCGGTAAGAGCGCACCGCCCGCCTGGTGACAGGCGGGGCACGGCAAACCCCACCCGAAGCAAGACCAGACAGGGGTCGCGCGGCCCGCGCAATGACTCCGGGTTGGTCGCTCGAGCCCACTGGTAACGGTGGGCCTAGATGAATGATCACTGCCGGCGCAAGCCGGAACAGAACTCGGCTTACCGGCCTCTCCGCCGGGGGGCACTTACTTCAGCTTCTCGAGATCGCGCGCGAGCGCGCGGAGCTGGGCCTCGGCCTGCTTGCGAAGGTCGTCCTTGCGCACTGCCTCGAGGTACGGCGGGATCTGGGAGTACCGCTTGCGGTAGGGCTCGGTCGCGTCGCGGCCACGTGAGGCGATCGCCTGATCGAGCGCGCGTCCGACCTGCTCGTAGAGCTGGCGCAGGGTCGCGTTGGTGACCGGCACCGCGATCACGCCGGCGTCGAGCGGGCGCGGCGGCACCACGCCGGCGTCGAGCGGGCGCGGCCGCACCACGCCGGCGTCGAGCGGAGGCGGCCGCACGATCGCGGCACGTGCATCCACGGGCGGCGGGCGCTTGCCGGCGTCCATCGTGACGCCTGCGTCGACCGGCACGTCGAGCATCACCTCGGCGTCCACGACATCGGTCGCCACCGAGGTCGTGGCGTCGACCTCCGCGCTCGCGGCGTCGGCGAGGATGGCCACCCGCTCGCCGCTGCCTCGGCTCCCGCTCAGGATCATGATGGCGAGCACCGTGACCAGCGCCAGCACCGTCAGCGCCACGAGCGCGAGGCGCCGCCGCGACGCCGGCGCGCGTTCGGTCGGCGACGGCGACGGTCGCACCGGATCGACAGGCGCCGGCGTTGTGCTCGGCGGCGGCGAGGGCGAGGGCGAGGGCGAGGGCGTCGTCGGCGCGACCCTGGTCGACGATCCCGGCGTCGTCGCCGGCGATCCCGCCGGCGGCGACGGCGACGGCTCGAGCGTGGGCCGCAGGTGCGCGGGCAGAAGCTCGTGGGCCAGCTGGCGATCACCGGCCGCCAGCGCCCGCGCCACACGCGCCACCAGCGCCGTGGCCTGCGGCCGTTTTCCGGGCTTCTTCTGGGTCAGCCAGGTGACCAGCGCCTCCAGCAGCGGATCGACCAGGACGCCGGAGCGGGTGAGGATCGGGGGCAGCTCGCGCGACAGGTTCTGGCGGGCCACCTCCAGCGGCGTACCGTCGAAGGGGTGCTGGCCGGCCAGCATCTCGAAGAGGATGAGGCCGACCGCGAACAGATCGGTGCGGAAGTCGAGCGGCTCGTCGGTGGCCTGCTCGGGGGCCATGTAATGGGGCGTGCCCAGCACCACGCCGTCGGTGGTGAGGCGGTGCTGGCGCGGGCCGTCGCTGGCGTCGACGATGGCGAGGCCGAAGTCGACGATGCGGACTTGCTCGCCGCCGACCCCGTCGTCGACGAGCACCACGTTCTCCGGCTTGAGATCACGATGGACCAGCCCGCGCTCGTGGGCGTGGGCCAGGCCGTCGGCGAACTGGATCAGGATGGCGAGCGCGCGCGGCGTCGGCACCGGTCCGCCGGCGACGACGTCACCGAGGCTCTTGCCCTCGGCCAGGTCCATCGCCATGTAGAACAGCCCGTCCTGGGTCTCGCCCACGTCGACGATGCCGATGACGTTGGGGTGGGAGAGCCGGCTCGCGGCCTCGGCCTCGTTGGCGAAGCGGGCCCGCTGCTTGCGGTCGTAGCCGAGCTCGCCGAACGGGACCTTGATGGCGAAGCGACGTGACATGCGGGTGTGACGCGCGCGGTAGACCCGGCCGATGCCGCCCTCGCCGATCAGGTCGTCGATCTGGTAGCGCTCGGCCAGGACCGTGCCGATCAGCGGATCCTGATCGCCGGGGTCGAGGCGCGCGCCGTCGTTGGGGCAGCGCTGGAAGCCGCCGCGGAACACCGCCTTGCACGTCGGACACGACGATCGCGAGGACTGGGCCGAGGCGCCCGGCCTAGAATCCGACACGGAGCTCCGCGAAGGCGCCGCCGCGGGTCGGGGTGAGGCTCCACGCCGTCGCCGCACCGCCGGGCTTCGTCGGAGTCTCGCGCGCGGTCTCGCGGCGATCGGATCGCAGGTACAGGATCGTGGCGGTGGCGAGGCCGGCGACCGCGCCGCCGAGCAGGAGGTCGGCGAAGAGCGCGTTGCGGTCGATGCGGTCGCGCTCGTCCTGGGTCAGCTCGCAGTTGGCCGCGTCGGTCTGGCAACGCTGGAACCCGGAGCGGGCCTTGAGCCCGAACACGACGCCGCCGACGAGCGCGACGGTGCCGGCGCCGGCCGCGATCCACACGCCGGTGGTGAGGTGGTGCTCGGGGCCGGTCGGCCGCGGCTCGCCGGGGGTGACCACCACCGCGAGCGGACGCTTGCGGGCGTGGGGCAAGAGGCGCGTGGCGGCGGCGCTGAACACCTCGCCGGCGCGGGCGTCAGCGAGGAGGTCGATGCGTGGCCGCGACGTCACCTCGCCGGAGGCGATGTCGACCCACGACGAATCGATCTGGATGTCGGCGCCGACCTGGACCACGGCCAGGAACAGGAGCTGGTTGCAGTCCAGGCGACGGGCGAGATCGCTGATGCAGTCCTTGCTGGCCAGGCACTCCTCGGGCACGCCGCCCTCGGGGAGCCGGCGCGAGACGTCGCCACCGCCGACCGCATCGACCTCGAGCTCGCGGTGGAGCGCGTCGGCGAGCGCAGCGGCGAGCTGCTCGGCACGCTCGGGCGAGACGTTCACGGTGAGCTCGACGACGATGCCGACGCGGACGTCGGAGGCCTTCTCGGCGGGAGCGAGCGGCGCCGCCGGCTGCGCGACCGCGGTCATCGCCATCGCGGCGACGATCACGGTGCAGAGCATCGCCGTCCGCCGCATCCCCGGATCACACCAGCGAGATGACCGTGAGGTCAAGCTCACGGAGCGTCCTGCGCTTCGTATGACGCCGAGATGCGGTAGCCCACACCGTGCTTCGACTCGATCAGCTCCTCGATGCCGGCGTTGTGGAGCTTGCGGCGCACCCGGCGCACCAGCTCGCGGACGTTCTCGCTGTCAGCCTCGTAGGAGCGGAAGTCGAGCTGATCGGCGACCTTGGACCACGACAGGTACGCGTGATCGGGATCGGCGGCCTCGCGACGGGCCTCGGTGAGGACCTGGAGCAGCCGGAACTCGAGGCGGCCCAGGTCGACAGCGGTGCCGGCCACCCGGACGATCCCACCCTCGACCCGCTGCGACAGCTCGATGCGCGATCCGCTCGCGGTGCGTAGCGCAGCGGTGAAGATGAGCTGATCGCGGCGGCTGGGCGCGGTCCGGCCGGGGCCGGCGGTCGGTTCGCTGTGGGCCAGGGCGCGATCGACGAAGAACAGCGCGATCTCGCCGAACCGCACGCGCGCTCCGTCGGACAGACGGGCCGACTCCACGCGCGCGCTGTTGACGAAGGTGCCGTTGCGGCTGCCCTTGTCGGTGATGCGCCAGCCGTCGCCGTCGCGCTCGATGATGGCGTGGACCAGCGAGACCGACGAGTGCAACAGCGTCAGGTCGCACTCGGGGGCCGAGCGCCCGATCCTGGTCGGATCTCCGACGGGCCAGGCCAGCCCCCACGGGTCGACGAGCGCGGCTGCGCCTTCGCTGCGGCGCGACGTGATCTGCTCGCTGGTCAACCCCGGGAAGAGGATGGTCTTCCGGTGGGCATCGCACAGATAGCCCTGGCTCGCGGGGAGCGCACACAAAGCACACCTCGCCATGGTCGGGATCGTGCCCTCATCCGCGCCGACGCGCCAGCGTGGCCGGGGCGAAGTTGGCAGCGCAGGCTTGGCGAGGGTCACACCTCCGGGCTGATCGGCGCGGGTGGACATCAGAACGATCCTCCGATCGAGACCCCGACGGTGGACGCGGTGGCCAGCGGCGCGATCGCCACTGGGTTCTTCCGGGGACCGAATTTCGGGTCGGGATCCCAGTCGCTGCTCAGCTTGGCGCCGATGAGGAAGCCGCCCCACATGCCGGCCAGTAGACCGCCGGCGATCGCGTCGGGATCGGGGTCACCGCTGGCAGTGCCGTCCGTGCGTTCGCCGTTCGAGATCGCGGTGGCGATGAGGCTGCCGCTCATGAAGCCGATCATCGAGGCGATGCCGACCATGCGGGCGCGGCGATACGACCAGTCGATCCGGGGCGCGAGCAAGATGCCGGCGGCGGCGCCGCCATCGAGGCCGATCAGCAACGTCGTCATCTCGCTCCCGTCGAGCTCGCCGTCTTGATCGACCAGCGCACCGACCAGCGCCGAGGTGCCCAGGCCGAGCAACGACAGGTTGGTGGCGAACGTGGCCTGGCCCGCGGTGAGGTTCATGCCGCGGGCGATGGCCAGGCCACCCAGCGCGCCGGCGGTGCCGCCGGCGAGCAACGTGGGCAGGACCTCCTCGCTGGAGTCGGCCAGACCGAGAGGAACCAGCAGGAGCGCGCCGTTGAGCATGCCGAGCGTGAGGCCCATGGTGGTGGCGTGGCCGTCGGCGCGGCTCGGGCGCAGGTTCTCGGAGAGCATGTAGCCTACGCCCGCGCCCGACGCGGCGCCGGCCATCACCAGCAGCGTGCCGGTGCCTTCGTCGCGCAGGTCGCGCGCGTCGATGAGCGCGATCGAGCCAAGGATGCCGAGGCCGGCGAAGTCGGCGATGATCTCGAGGTCGCCGGTGCGCGGCGCTGGCTCGACCACGGGCGGCGGCTGGTGACCGTAGGGCTGTGGGTAGTACGCCGGCGGCGGATACCCGGGCGGTGGATAACCCTGCTGAGGATACGGCTGCTGGGGCTGCTGGTGCTGCGGCGGCGGATACGGCTGCTGGGGCTGCTGCTGCGGCTGGGCGAGCGCGATCTCTGCCGACGCGAACGTGGCCATCGTCATCAGGATCCATCCGAGGCTGGCGACCGTGGGCATGACCTCACGATGCGTTCAGCGGGCTCGACCCACCAGAGAGACGTCCGTGAGGCCAGTGAGACACGTCTTCCGAGGCGGGTTATGGTTCCGACGTGGGGCCACGCTCGCTGTCGATTCTGCCGGTCCTTCTCGGCGGTTGTTCGCTCATCTACAACGCGGGTGATCTCCCACCGCCGTCCGATGCGCTGGAGTTCGACGCCCCGTTCGACTCCAACCCGGAGCTCCTCGACATCACCGGCACCACGCCCAGCAGCCTGGACGAGGGCGTGGGTTCAGGCGGCGGTCGGCCGGCGATCATCACGCTGAACGGCACGGCGATCGTCGGCGCGGCCCAGGTCTCGGTCGAGCTGATCGGCAGTACCGAGCCGGCGACGCTGGTCGGCTTCGACGCCGTGCCCGATGGCAGCAAGGGCGGCGTGATCGTCCGCATCCCGGTCATGACCGATCTCGCTGCCGGCGCGACGCGCGCGCTGCGCATCACGATCACCCAGGGCTCGGTCACGCGCATGGCCGACGTCACCATCAACGGACGTGACGAGCTGCGCCTGACCGCTGCCAGCGCGAACGCCAACACGCTGGCGCCGCTCTACTCGACGATCGAGGTCGCCTCCGACATCAGCTTCACCGGCACCGAACCGGTGAAGCTGCGTGCGACCGCCGGCGCGGTCGTGAACATGCGCCTCGACGGCGACGCGGTCGGCGCCTCCGGCGGCCCGCACGGCTGTAACGGCGGCGGGGTCGACAACATGGGCCAGTGCCCGGGCGGGGGCGGGGGCCAGGGGGCCAACGGTTCGGCGCTCGGCCTCGGCACCGGCAGCGGCGGTGGCGGCGGCGGGTTCGGCGCCACGGCCACCACCGGCTCCGGCGGCATGGCGGGAATGGGCGGCCCGGCGAGCGGCAACGACATGCTGGTGCCGATCGACACCACCGCCGGTGCATCGGGCAACCGCGGCAACGGAGGCGGCGGTGGCGGTGGCGGGACCCTTCAGGCAGGCGGACCCGGCGGCGGCGGCGGTGGCGTGGTGCTGCTCGAGGCTGGAGGCGACATCACGGTTGGCGTGATGGGCGCGTTGCGCGTGCAGGGTGGGGCTGGAGCCGGCAACGGCGGCAGCGGCGGTGGCGGTTCGGGCGGAGCGCTCCTGGTTCGCAGCGGCGGTGCGATCACGTCGACGACGCGCTGGCTCTCCGCACCCGCTGGCGCCGGGGGAACCGGGGCCAATGCCGGGGGCGCGGGCTCGGTGGGACGCATCCGCGTCGACGCAGCTGCCGGTGACATCGGGGCCATGGCCAACACGCCGAACGCCGTGCGTGGACCGGCGTGGGGCGCGGCGGTCCCGTCGCTCACCACCACGTCGCCGCTCACCGTCGAGTTCCGCGGTCAGCCGGGACGCTCGTTCGATCTGCGCGTGAACGATCAACCGGCCGGCACCGCCATGCCCGGCGTGAACGGCGACGTGGACCTCGAGGTCACGCTGCGGCCCGGTCGCAACCGGCTGTGCGGCGTGGCCCAAAGCGGGATGCTCATCGCCGAGTCGCTCTCGTGCGTCGACCTCTTCTACGCCGGCAACTGAGCGGCGAGCAGCGGCCGGCGCTGCTATGGTCGGCGGCGATGCGTCCGCGTCGTGGTCTCGTCGGTCTCGTCGCCCTCGCCGGGCTCCACGCGCTCGCCGCATGCCCACGCGGCGGCGGGCGCAACCCCGACGTGGCCGCGCCCGAGCCGGTCGCCGCGGTTCGTCCTCACGACGTCCCGTCGCCGCACGGGACCCGCACCGATCCGTACTACTGGCTGCGCGACGACACCCGCAAGGATCCCGATGTCCTCGCTTACCTCGAGGCCGAGAACCGGTACGCCCGTGCGGTGATGGCGCCGGTGCGCGCCACCGAGAAGACGCTCTTCGCCGAGATGAAGGCGCGCCAGCCCGAGCGCGATCGCTCGGCGCCGGTGTTCGAGCACGGCTACTGGTACTACGTGCGCTGGGAGCCGGGGCTCCAGCACGCCATCGTCGCCCGCAAGAAGGGCACGATGGACGCCGCCGAGCAGGTCATCCTCGACGAGAACGTGGAGGCCAAGGGCCACACCTACTACGACGCGTCCGGCGCCGAGGTCAGCCCCGACGGCCGCTACCTGGCCTGGACCGAGGACACCGTCGGTCGCCGCCAGCGCACGCTGCGGGTCCGCGATCTCATCACCGGCGCGGACCTGCCCGACACCGCCACCGATCTCGCGTCGGATCTGGTGTGGGCCAACGACTCGAAGACCTTGTTCTGGGTCGCCAACGATCGGACCACGCTGCGCAGCCGCTACGTCACGCGCCACGTGCTGGGCACGCCGGCGGCGAGCGACGTGGTGGTGTACGACGAGGCCGACGAGACCTTCTACACCGGCCTCGACATCACCAAGAGTCGGCGCTACGTGACCATCACGCTCGAGAGCACGCTGTCGACCGAGGTCTGGCTCATCGACGCCGATCACCTGGCCGCGCCGCCGCGGGTGTTCCGGCCCCGCGAACGCGACCACGAATACACCGTCGATCACGACGGCGCGCGGTTCGTCATCCTCACCAACTGGAGCGCGACCAATTTCCGCATCATGGAGGTCGCCGACGTCGCCGGCGCCGACCCCGGCGACCGCGCCGCCTGGCGCGACCTGGTGCCCCACGACGCCGACGCGCTCGTCGGCGGCATGGTGGTCTACAAGGACTTCCTGGCCTGGGAGGAGCGTCGCGGCGGGCAACAGCGGGTGCGGGTGATGCCGCGCGGCAGCCGCGTGGCCGACGCCTTCACGCCCGAGGCTGACGACCCGGCCTTCGCCATGTCGCTCGAGGACACGCCCGAGCTCGACAGCAAGGCCGTGCGCTGGAGCTATACCTCGCTCACGCTGCCCGAGATCACCTACGAGCTCGACGTGGCCACCCGCGCGCGCACTGTCGTCGACGAGACCCCTGCGCCGGGTCACGACCGGACCCGGTACGTGTCGGAGTACCTGCATGCCACCGCGCCCGACGGCGCGGCCGTGCCGATCTCGCTCGTCCGACGCAAGGACACGCCGCTCGATGGCACCGCCCCGCTGCTCCTTTATGGTTACGGCGCCTACGGCGTGAACCTCGATCCCAGCTTCGCCCTCGAGGAGATGAGCCTGCTCGATCGGGGCTGGATCTACGCCATCGCCCACGTGCGCGGGGGCTCCGAGCTGGGCCGGCCCTGGTACGAACACGGCCGCCGGCTGGAGAAGATCAATACGTTCACCGACTTCATCGCGGTGACCGAGCATCTGGTCGCCACCCGCTACGCCGCGCGCGATCAGGTCTTCGCGCTGGGCGGCAGTGCCGGCGGCCTCCTGGTGGGCACGGTCCTCAACCTGCGCCCCGAGCTCTACCGTGGCGTCCTGGCGGCGGTGCCGTTCGTCGACGCCGTGACCACCATGCTCGACGCGTCGATCCCGCTCACCACCAACGAGTACGACGAGTGGGGCAACCCGGCCGAGCGCGCGGTCTACGACTACATGCTGGGCTACTCGCCGTACGACAACGTCACCGTCCGCGAGTACCCGTCGATCCTGGTCACCACCGGCCTGTGGGACAGCCAGGTCCAGTACTTCGAGCCCGCCAAGTGGGTGGCCCGGTTGCGGGCCCTGCGCACCGACGAGAACCTGCTCGTGCTCGAGACCGACATGAGCGCGGGCCACGGCGGCAAGTCGGGGCGCTACGACGAGCTCGGCGAGTGGGCCCATCGCTACGCCTTCTTCCTCCACGTGTCGGCGCGCCCTGACGCGCGCGCCGGGTGGCCTCGCGCCGGAGCCGCGGCCGCGCCATGACCGCGATCGCCCGGGCCGAACCGCGCCAGCGGTGCCTGCGCTGCCGGCGTCCGGTCAGCGTGTGTTACTGCGCATCACTGCCGCGGCTCGAGACCACCACCCGCGTGGTGATCCTCCAGCACCCGCGTGAGCGCGACGTACCCATCGGCACCGCGCGCATGGCCAGCCTGTGCCTGCCCCAGGCCGAGCTCCACGTCGGCGTGCGCTGGCACGACAACGCGCCGGTGCGGCAGGCCCTGACCGATCCGGCGCGGCCGCCGATCCTGCTCTACCCGGGGCCGGGCGCGCGCGACATCCTGCGCGAGCCGCCGCCGGGGCCGGTGACGCTGGTGGTGGTCGATGGCACCTGGTCGCAGGCCAAGACGGTGGTGCGCGACAACCCGATCCTGCAGGCGCTGCCGCGTTACGCCTTCATCACGCCGGAGCTGTCGCGCTACCGTATCCGCAAGGAGCCCGACGACGGCTATGTCTCGACCATCGAGGCGCTCATGCACGTGCTGGGCGTGCTCGAGGGCGACGCGGCGCGGTTCCGGGCGCTGATGGCGCCCCTCGACGCCATGGTCGACACCCAGCTCGCCTACCAGGAGCGCGAGGCCCGCACCCGCTGGCGCAAGCCGCGGGTCGATGGACCACCGAAGCCACGGGTCCCCGACGAGCTGGCCGCGCGCTGGGACGATCTGGTGTGCCTGGTGGTCGAGGCCAACGCCTGGCCGTACGCGGTGGGCAGTGGCCGGCCCGACGAGCTGGTCCAGATCGTCGCCGAGCGGGTGGCCAGCGGCGAGCGCTTCGACGTGATCGCCGCGCCGGCCGGCGCGCTGTCGCCGAGCACCAGCTTCCACACCGGCCTCGACGAGGCCACGCTGCGCGGCGGGGTGAGCGGCCGCGAGCTGCTCGAGCGGCTGGGCCGTTTTGTCCGGGAGTCGGACGTCGTGTGCACCTGGGGCAGCTACGGCCTCGAGCTGATCAGCGGGGCCGGCGGGGCGGTGCCGCCGGGCCGGCTCGATCTGCGGGCGGCGGCGCAGCGGCTGACCAACCAGCGGCTCGGCAGCCTCGAGCAGTACGGCGCCTCGCTCGGGCTCGGGCCCGACGATCCCCGCCGTGGCCCGCGGCGGCTGGCGCTGCTCACCGGGATGGTGAAGGCGTGGCGCTGAGGCTGGGCGGGCTGGCCGACGTCGATCCGCTGGCGGTGCCGGTGCCGCCAGGCACCGAGGTGACGACCCGGGTCGATCGCGTGGTCGGCGAGCGCACGGTGGGGCAGGGCGCGGTCGGGCGGGTGGCCGCGGTCGACGGCGAGCACGTCGACGTCGAGGTGGTGGGCGTCGGCCGCGTCCGCTACCTGCGCAGCGAGGTCGTGCCGCGCAAGCTCGGCCTGGTCCGCTACGCGCGCCGGCGCCAGGACGCGTGGGAGGCGCTGTCGCCCACCATCGTCCTCGACGCGGTGGTCGGCTCGCGGGCCTGGGGCCTCGATCACGCCGGCAGCGACGAGGATCACCGCGGCATCTTCGTCCTGCCCTTCGCCTGGCACACCGGCCTGGCCGAGCCGCCGCTGGATCTGCTGTCGCCGGACAACTCGAGCGCCTACTGGGAGGCGGGCAAGGCGGTGCGCCAGGCCCTGCGCGCCGATCCCAACACCCTCGAGATGCTGTTCGCCGCCGACACCAGCGCGGTGCGAGATGACATGGGCGCCGAGCTGCTCGCCATCCGCGAGGCCTTCGTCTCGCAGGAGATCTACGGCAGCTTCGGCCGCTACGCGCTGTCGCAGCTCGAGCGGCTCGAGCACAACCAGCGCCTCGCCGATCACCGCGCCCTGGTGCTCGAGTGGCTGGTCGCCGATCCCACGCTCGATCTCGATACCGTGGCCGTGCGCCTGACCACCGCCGCCGCCGTGCCCGGGCCGACCCCCGAGGACGCGCAGCGTCGCGCCCGCGACTATCTGAAGCAGCTCTATCGCTCGCTCTACGATCAGGGCCTGCTCGCCAGCGCCGAGTGGGCGGCGCTGTGCACGTTCGCGCGCGAGCAGGGCCACGGCTTCGAGCCGCCGCGCGATCTGCGGCCCAAGAACGCCTACAACCTGATCCGCCTGCTCGATCTGGCCACGCGCTGGCTGGCCGGCGGCCCGCCCGAGCTGCGGGTGCGCGACGAGCTGCGGCCCACGCTGCTCGCCATCAAGCGCGGCGAGGTGGCGATGACCGACGTGGTCGCGATGGCGCAGGCGATGACGCCGGCGCTCGAGGCCGCGCGGGCGTCGTCGCCGCTGCCGCGTCACGCCGACATCGAGCGGGCCGAGCAGGTGCTGCGCGCCGTGCGCGCCGACAGCGCGCGCCGCGGGCTCGACGGTGTCGCCGGCCCGTGGGGCGCGGACGCACCCCAACCCCCGATCGCGAGGTTCGACGAGTGACGCCGACGCTGATCCCGACCCGCTTCGACGTCCTCACCGAGCACCAGGCGACGGTGGCACGGGCGTACCTGGCCAAACGTGCCACCGAGCGCCACCACCTGGTCATCTATCTGTCGGGAGCGCACGCCTACGGGTTCCCTTCGCCCGACTCGGATCTCGATCTCAAGAGCGTGCACATCGCGCCCACGTCGGCGCTGGTCGGGTTGGTGCCCCGGCCGGGCGGCGCCGAGGTCATGGTGGTCGACGACGGGGTCGAGATCGACTACGGCTCCAACGAGCTGGGCGAGGTGCTGCGGGGCGTGCTCAAGGGCAACGGCAACTACCTCGAGCGCCTGCTCGGCGATCTGGTGCTCGAGGCTGACGAGCCGCGCCTGCTCGCGCTGCGGCCGCTGGTCCGAGCCGCGCTGTCGCGCCGCGTGGTCCGCCACTACGGCGGCTTCGCGACTTCGCAGCTCCGCGCCGCCGAGGTCGCGCCCACCGCCAAGAAGGTGCTCTACGTGCTGCGCACCGCGCGCACCGGGCTCCACCTCTTGAAGACCGGCGAGCTGGTCACCGATCTCAACCAGCTCGTGCCGATCTACGGGCCCGACATCGCCGACCTCAAGGCTCGCAAACAGACCGGCGAACGCACGACCCTGACCACGGAGGAGCTGGGCCACTGGCGCGGCGAGCTCGATCGCGCCGTGCGCGACCTCGACGCCGCCGTGGCCACCTCGGTCCTCCCCGACGAGCCCACCGGCGAGTCGATCGCGGCCCTCGAGGACTGGCTCCGGACCACTCGCCGCTCCCTCTGGTGAGGGGACGGTGTCAACCTTGTCAACTTTGCAGCCGTGAATCGTCTAATTCGGTAGCCGGCGGCGGTGTAGGTGCTGCGGGGTGTCGGGCCCCGTCCTGCGTCGACACAGGGTGTTGACTCCCTGACACGTGCCGGCGCGGCCAAGTGGCCGTAACCCGAAAGGTCGGACCAATGGCACGGGGGGTGCTCATACTCCGGCCATCATGTCGGAACGTCAGCGTCGCGTCCTCGGTGCCTCGGTCGGCGGTCTCACGTCGACCACCGTGGACATCATCGTCCTCACCATCCTGGTCGAGTCCGGGATGTCGGTCGCGCTCGCGGCCTTCCTGGGCGCTGCGGCCGGCGCTGCCCTCTGCTTCCTGCTCAACAAGTACGTCGCCTTCCGCGATCACCGCCCCATCGACTTCCGCCAGGTCGGCATGTTCGCCGGCGTCGCCTTCGGCACCGCGCTGTTCATGGCGGTGTCGATGCACGTCGCCTGCGTGCACGGCCACCTGCCGTACCTCGCCGCCAAGGTGATCTGCGGCCTCATCGTCTTCGCGTGCTGGAGCTATCCGGTCCAGCGCCGCTACGTGTTCGCGACCGCGTGAACTGCTCACTGCTCACAGAGGAAAACGTCATGTCGAATCATCTCACCGCCAAGCACACCCCGCTCTACGTCGACCTCGACCTGTCGATCATCATCCCCGCGTACAACGAGGAGCAGCGCATCACGCCCACGATCGAGAGCATCTCGGCGTTCCTCGCCACCCAGCCCTACCGCTACGAGATCGTCGTCGTCGACGACGGCTCGAAGGACGGCACCGTGGCGCTGTGCCGCAAGCTCGCCGAGCGGATCGACGGCCTGCGCGTCATCGCCACCTCGCCCAACCGCGGCAAGGGTCACGCCGTGCGCGTCGGCATGCTCGCCGGCCGCGGCGCGGTGCGGGTGATGTGTGACGCTGACGGCTCGATGCCGGCCACCGAGCTGCCCAAGCTGCTCGCCCCCATCGCCAGCGGCAAGGCCTCGATCGCCATCGGCTCGCGCTACGTCGAGGGCGCGGCCCAGCACACCCAGCCGATGTGGCGCCGGCTATGGAGTCGCCTGTGCAACAAGGTCATCCAGGCCGCGCTCGTCCCCGGCGTGCGCGACACCCAGTGCGGCTTCAAGGCCTTCACCGCGGCGAGCGCTCACGAGCTCTTCACGCGCGCGACCATCAACGGCTGGGCCTTCGATCTGGAGGTGCTGGCGATCGCCAAGCGCATGGGGCAGGAGGTCGCCGAGGTCGGCGTGTTGTGGACCGACGACCAGCGTTCGAAGGTGAACCCGCTCAAGGACCTGTGGAAGGTCATCAAGGAGGCGGTGACCATCAAGCGCAACCTGCGCCGCGGCGCCTACGGCATCCTGGCGGCGTGAGCCGGCGGTTCACGTCGCCGGCGGCGCCGCCGGCGGATCCAGCATCTCCTTGCGATAGATGATCCGCCCGCAGCGCGGGCACATCTCCAGCGACTCCATCCTCGCGAGGATGTTGTTCAGCTGCGGCGGGATGCGCATCTGGCAGCCCTGACAGACGCCACCGATCACAGGCGACACCGCGTACCCGCGCTTCCCCGCCAGCGTGTCGTAGGTCTTGAGCCAGCCCTTCTCGATCTTCGCCCGCAGCCCTTCGCGTCCCGCCGACGCCTCCGCGATCTGCCGGGCCAGCTCCTCGACCTTGACCGCGATCTGCGCCTCCTCGGCGATGAGCTGCTCGCGCAGCTGGGCCACGGCGCTGTCGCGTTCGCTGATCACCGTGCCGCTCGATGACAGCGCCTCGGTGACCTTCTTCAGCTCGGCCTCGCGGTCGTTGATCGACTTGCGCTTGTTGTCGACCTCGCGGCTGGCCGCGTTGTATTCCTTGCCGGTCTTGGAGCCCTGCAGCTTGGACTTGGCCGAGCGCAGCGCCTCCTGCTCGCGGGCCAGGAGCTCGGCCTGCTGCTTCTTCCAGGTCTCGGTCTCGGCCAGCTTGGTCCGCTCGCCGCCGAGCATCCCCTCGAGCTTGGCCAGGTCGCGGCGCAGCGGTTCGGTCCGGGTGGGCAGGCTCTGGCGTGCGGCGTCGAGCTCCTTGACCTTGTTGTCGATGGTCTGGAGCTCGAGCAGGAACAAAAGCTGGTCTTTCAAGGCTACGTCCTCGGGTGTCGGCTCGTGGGCCCACCTGGGTTCGAACCAGGGACCAACCGGTTATGAGCCGGCCGCTCTGACCGATTGAGCTATGGGCCCTGTGGCGGAGGTTACAGCGCCGGGCAAGGTATCCCCTGGAGGCGGCGACGGCAAGCGGCGCGGTGGTAACCTGTGACCGATGACCCGCCCCGCCGCGCTCCGCACCCTCCTGCTCGCCGCCGCCACCGCCGCGCTCGCCGCCTCCGCCAGCTCGCGGTCGAGCCCGCCGCCGCAGCCCGCGGGAGCGTGGAACAGCCAGCCGCCGCAGTCGCAGCAGATGGATCCGCGCGTCTCCCACGGCCTGTGGAAGAGCACCTTCGGGGCGGTGAAGATCGAGGAGGAATCGCCGGCGCGCGTGCATGGCGCCTGGACCTACGATCGCCAGGGCCAGCAGGTCGTCGGGTACGTCGCCGGCAGCCTCGACGGCAACGTTCTGCGCCTGACCTGGCGCGAGCCGGCGGCGCCAGTGCCGGGCGCCCCCGTGCTCGAGGGCGAGGGCTGGCTGGTGTTCGATCCCACCGGGGCGCGCTTCACCGGCCGCTGGTGGACCAACAGCCGCGACCGCCAGGGCGACTGGTCGGGCTGGCGCGGCGGGCAGGCGGCACCGGCGGGCGTGCCGCAGCAGTACTGGGGCAACCCGCCGCCCGACGGCGCCGGTCATGGCGGCGCGGCCTACGGCGGTGGCGCGGCGCAGCCGACCTATCCGCCGCCGGCACCACCGGTCAACGGCTACTGACGCGCCTGGCGCGTGGCCGGACGTCAGCTCCGTCGCAGCGCTGCCACCAGCTCGTCGACGCTCGCGGCCGCGCCGCCGACGGCGCGGCCGCCGATGTACACCGTCGGCAGCGAGCGTACGCCGGCGGCGCGCGCCTCGGCGGCGAGGACGAGGTCAGAACGACGTCATCATGCAACAGCAGTCCAGTTCCGCCTGTGGCGCGCCGACGATCAGGCCGAGAACACCTACGTGCGCACCACCGCAACGGCGGCGGTCGGCTCGGTCAGCCTC
>SXGT01087847.1_pt1 | contig 18905 bp, 10 predicted proteins | sample 3176221 | NCBI WGS metagenome assembly SXGT01 (sample SAMN11356862, study PRJNA531348) | freshwater metagenome | isolation source: freshwater sample F1-120 | place: China: Fuxian Lake, Yuxi | collected 2017-12-25
GGCCGCGCACGCCGCGGCGATGCCGCCGCCGGCGACGACGATGCGATCGAGGCCGGCGCGCGCGTTCACGCGGTCGTGGCCAGATAGGCGCGGTGGTCGGGCATCGCCGCCGCCGCGTTCGCGATCCCCGCATGCAGCCCCGCGAGCGCGCGATCGAGGCCCGCCGCCTCGGGCAGGTCGGCACGCGGATCCCAGCCGGTCGGCACGATCCCCTGGCCCAGGTACACCGCCACCCAACTGGGTTCGAGGAACAACCCGTGGCTGTAGCGCGAGACCTGCGCCGTCTCCCGCCACAGCGCCATCTTCTCGGCGAGCGAATCCGGGATCGTCATCGTCCGCACATGATCCCAGAACGGCGAATCGTCGCGCGTCGTGGCATGATAATGGAGGATGAGGAACTCGCGGATGCGGTCGTATTCGGCGTCCACGGTGGCGTTGAAGCCGTCGCGATCGGCGTCGGTGACGTGGCGGTCGGGGAAATGCTCGATCAGCTGCGTGATCGCCATCTGCGCGAGGTAGATGCTGGTGGATTCGAGCGGCTCGAGAAAGCCCGAGGCGAGCCCGACCGACAGGACGTTCCCGACCCAGCTGCGCGACCGCCGCCCGGCGCGGAAGCGGAGCAGGCGCGGCTCCGCCAGCGGCGGCGCCTCCAGTGCGGCGACCAGCCCCGCGCGCGCCTCGTCGTCGGAGAGATGGGCGCTGGAATAGACGTAGCCGTTGCCGACGCGGTGGGTGAGGGGGATGCGCCAGCGCCAGCCGGCGGTCATCGCCGTCGCGCGGGTGAACGGCTCGATCCCTCCCGGCGGCGAGGCGCAGGGTGCGGCGACCGCGCGGTCGCAGGGCAACCATTGCGACCAGTCCTCCCACGCCGCCTCCATCGTCTGCCCGATCAGCAGCGCGCGAAACCCCGAGCAGTCGACGAACAGGTCGCCCTCGATCCGCCGGCCGTCGGCAAGCACGACTGCCGCGACGTCGCCGGTCGACGGATCGCGTTCGACGTCCACGACGATGCCCTCGGATCGTTGCGCCCCTCGCGCCTCGGCATGGGCGCGCAGGAACGGCGCGAAGCGGGTGGCGTCGAACTGATAGGCATAGCCGAAGCCGTTCGCCAGATCGTCCGCGTCGGGGCCCGGCCGGGCGAAACGCGACGCCTCCGCCGCGACCACGCCCATCGAATAGTCGCCGATGGGGCGAACCGCGCCCGCCGCGCGACGACGTAGCCAGTAATGGTGGAAGGCGACCCCGGCGAGCGGCCGGCCGAAGGTGCCGAAGGGGTGGATATAGCGGTCGCCGATCGCGCCGAAGTCGCGGAACTCGATCCCGAGTTTGAAGGTGGCGTGCGTCTCGGCCATGAACGCGGCCTCGTCGATGCCGAGCCGGGTGATGAAGGCGCGCAGATGAGGGAGCGTCGCCTCGCCGACGCCGACGATGCCGATCTCCGCGGATTCGATCAGGTGCACGCTGGCCGCGCGGGGCGCGAGCGTCGCCAGCGCGGCGGCGGTCATCCAACCGGCCGTGCCGCCGCCGACGACCACCACCCTCGTCCTGCGTGCCGCTTCCACCGCCTCCCCGCCTCGTCCGGCGCATCGACGCTCGTCGATGCCGCACCTTCCGTGGCGGAAATGCATATCGATCCGATTATTTATATCAAGTTGCGATATTTCGCTTGAAGCCGCAGGAATGCGTGTAATAACGAGGCTGTCGTAGCCCGATCGACGTCGATGGGCCGCGAGCACCAGACCTTTCAGCTTCGGATTGAAAGGCGGCTTTGGGATGGGGACCGAAAGGGGAAAGATGTTCGTTCAAGCAAGCTGCCCGCCGCACCGCGCCGGTCGCCGCCTCCGGCCGTCCGATCTGAGCATCGGTGTTTCGGCGCTCGCCCTCCTGTGTGCCGCGCAGCCCGCCTTCGCCCAGGATGCGGCAACGCCGACGAAGCCCGTGTCGACCGGCTCGCAGGGGACGACCTCGGGCACGCCCGCCGTCGAGGACGGCACCGCGCCCACCGCCGACGGCCAGGCCGCGGCGACGACCGGAACGTCGGGCGCCTCGCAGGATGCCGCGGTCGACGCGCCCGATACCGGACGCGACGAGATCATCGTGACCGGCGTTCGCCAGAGCCTGGCGACCGCGCAGAACATCAAGAAGAACAGCGACACCGTCGTCGACGCGATCACCGCGCAGGACATCGGCGCGCTGCCCGACCGTTCGGTGAACGAGGCGCTGCAGCGCGTGCCCGGCGTCGCGATCAGCCGCTTCGCCGCGCCGAACGATTCGCAGCATTTCTCGGTCGAGGGCTCCGGGGTCGTGATCCGCGGCCTCAGCTACGTCCGCGGCGAGTTCAACGGTCGTGATACCTTCGCGGTGTCGGGCGGTCGCGAGATCGGTTTCAACGACGTGCCGAGCGAGCTGATCGGTTCGGTCGAGGTGTTCAAGAACCTGACCGCCGACCTGATCGAAGGGGGGATCTCCGGCACGGTCAACATCAACACGCGCAAGCCCTTCGACCAGAGCCAACGGCTAATCTACCTGTCGGGCAGCATGAACTGGGGCGACCTGGAGCAGCGCGGCGCGCCCTCCGTCGTCGGGCTCTACAGCCAGCAGTGGGACACCGAGGGAGGCAGCCGGATCGGCTTGCTCGCCAGCGCCAGCTACTCGCAGCAGTACAGCCGCTCGGACTCGGTGTTCCTCGCCTCGATGCTGCCGCGCTACAACGACGACCGCAACGGCAACGGCGTGCAGGACCCGGGCGAGGGCCGGACCATCAATGCGGGCACGGGCTTCTCCTCCACCCTGTTCGACACCTATCCGGTGCCGGGCGGCGGGGCCGGGCCGGTCTACGCCCCGGTCGGCGGCGGCTCGCGCACGCAGACCTTCGACCGCAAGCGCATCGGCGTGTCGGCGGCGGCGCAGTTCGAGAATGCGGCCAAGACGTTCCTGCTGACGGCGCAATATCTGCGCACACAGGGCGAGCAGAACTGGCTCGAGAAGACGATCGAGCCGAACGTCTATTATGGCGACGTCACGACCACCTTCCCGCGCGCGGGGACCACGACCACCTTCGACGACAATGGCGTCTTCACCAGCGGATCGATCGTCAAGCGCTCGGGCGCCGTCTTCGGCAACCGCCCCGACGGCACCTATGGAGAGCTGACTCAGTTCGCACCGAACGGCATCTTCACGACCTTCTCGAACCGCTATTTCTTCCAGAAGGCGACGACGCAGGACTTCTCGCTCAACGCGAAGATCGATCCGACCGACCGGCTGCACATCAACCTCGACGGCCAGTACGTGAAGTCGGACGGCCAGAACATCGACGACATCGTCGACATGGCGACCTTCTCGGGTGTCGACATCGATCTTCGCGGAAAGACGCCGCAGATCAATCTGCGTCCGGACGGTCGCGACACCGCCGAATATTTCGGCAACAAGGCGTCGACCTACTTCCGGGACGCCTTCAACAACCGTGCCGACAACGACGGCGACGAATGGGCGGTCCGCGGCGACATCCAGTACGACGTCAGCGAGGACAGCTTTCTCAGAAAGGTGCGCGTCGGCGGCCGCTACGCGCGGCGCGACCAGACCGTCCGCACCAACGACTACAACAACTGGGGGGCGGTGTCGGACACCTGGACCGGCGGCGGGCCGGTCGGCTTCAACAGCCTGCCCGCGAACCAGGCGGCGATCTACGGCTTCCCCGATTTCTACCGCGATCAGGCGGTCCAGCCGCCGGCCACCTTCTACATTCCCGACGCGATCATGCGCGACCACGATTCGCTGATGGCGTTGCTGCGGATGGTGACGACGGCGGGCGGCGGCAACTACCGGCCGATCGAGGATCGCGCCGGCGTGACCGACGGCTATTTCCTGCCCAACGAATATTACCGCAATACGGAGACGACCTGGAGCGCCTACGCACGCGTCGATTTCGGCGTCGACGACCTCAACGACAAGGGCATGAGCCTGTCGGGCAACGTCGGCGTGCGGTACGTCCGGACCAGGGACGAATCCTTCGGGGCGCTGACGTTTCCGACCCCGAACAACGTCTTCACGCCGGACACTCAGAATCCGCCACGCTACACCGACGTGGAGAGCTATTGCGTCTATTCGATCGCGAACCCGACGCAGCAAGGCACGGTGCCCGTCATCTGCACCCTCACGCCGCAACAGCGGGCGGCGATCGTCGCCTTCTCGAACGGCGCGTCCCGGCCCGAGGTGGCGCGACAGCGGTTCGGGAACTGGCTGCCGAGCCTCAACCTCAAGCTGCAGGTCAACGACAAGCTGTTGTTCCGCTTCGCCGGTTCGAAGGCGATCTCGCGTCCGAACTTCGGCGACCTGCGCAATTACGTCGGCGTCCAGCCCTCGGGCGGCAACACGACCGGCAGCTACGGTTTCCAAGCGTCCGCCAAGAATCCGTATCTTCGCCCGATCGAGGCGACGCAGTTCGACCTCACCGCCGAATGGTATTTCGCCAGGGTCGGGTCGTTGACCGGTGCGATCTTCTACAAGGACCTCACCAACATCATCCTCGACAATTACGGCTACCAGCGGCCGGTCACGAACAACGGCCAGACGTTCGACATCACCGTCAACGGCCCGGCCAACGCACCGGGCCACGGCAAGATCAAGGGGTTCGAGCTGAGCTATCAGCAGACCTACGACTTCCTGCCGGGGCTGTTGTCCGGACTGGGGACGCAGGCCACGTTCACCTACGTCAGCCCGAGCAACATCCCCAACGGCGTGCCGACCAACGGCGCCGCCGACGGTTCGCGACCGCCGCTCGACGTCACCGGCATCTACGGCAATTTGCCGCTCGCCGGATTGTCGAAGTACAATTTCAACGTGGCGGGCTTCTACGACAAGGGCGGCGTCTACGCGCGGTTCGCGTACAGCTGGCGATCGAAGTTCCTGCTGACCAATCGCGACTGCTGCTTCCCGTTCCTGCCGGTCTATTCGCTGGCCGCGGGGCAGCTCGACGGGTCGGTCTTCCTAACGGTCGACAAGAACTTCAAGATCGGCGTCGAGGCGCAGAACCTGCTCGATACGACGACCAAGACGGTGTTCCTGCTCGACTCCAAGGGACTGACGGCGCCGCGCTCGTTCTTCAAGAGCGACCGCCAGATCTCGATCACGACGCGCCTCACGTTCTGATCGCGTTCCCACCTTCCCCCCGCCTGAAGGGTGGGAGGCCGACCGGCCTCCCACCCTTGCTTGTCGGCGGCACCGGCGGCAGAGCCCAGGGGCAGGCGGCGGGTCGGTCGCGAACACGGCGGGAGAGGTCGGCATCATGATCGACGCGATCGCTGCGGCCGCGCGGGTCGCCGAGGTCCATGGCGTCACGCCCGAGCGCTTCACCGACGAGATCGTCCCGGCCTATCGCCCGGTCGTCCTGCGCGGGCTGGTCGCCCATTGGTCGGCGGTAGCGGCGGGGCGAGCGGGACCGGCGGCGATGGCCGACTACATCCGCCGCTTCGACGGCGGGCGTCCGGCCAACGTCATGATCGCCGCACCGCAGGAGCGCGGGCGATTCTTCTACGCCGACGATCTCACACGCTTCAACTTCACCCGCGCGCAGGTGATGCTGCCCGTCCTGCTCGACCAGCTGGTGGCGCAGCGCGACGAGCCCGACCCGCCCGCGCTCTACGCCGGGGCGGCGACCGCCCCCGATACCTTTCCCGGCTGGATCGAGGAGAACCCGCTGCCGCTGGCGACGCCGGATGCCGTGCCCCGGCTGTGGATCGGCAACGCCAGCCGCGTCGCGACCCATTACGACGTGTCGAGCAATATCGCGGCGGTGGTCGCCGGCCGCCGCCGCTTCGTGCTGTTCCCGCCCGACCAGGGGCGCAACCTGTACGTCGGGCCGCTCGACCACACGATCGCGGGCCAGCCGACCAGCATGGTCGACCTCGCCGCGCCCGACCTGGCGCGCTATCCCCGCTTCCGCGACGCCGCGGCGCACATGCAGGTGGCCGATCTGGAGCCGGGGGACGCGTTGTTCGTGCCCTCGCTCTGGTGGCACGACGTGACCGCGTCGGGGCCGCTCAACGTCCTGGTCAATTATTGGTGGGGACAGCAGGCGGCGGCGTCGCCCTTCGCCGCGCTGATCCACGCGCTCCTGGCGGTGCGCGACCTGCCGCCGGGCGAGCGCGAGGCGGTGCGCGGATGGTTCGACCAATATGTGTTCGGCGAAGACGCCCGTACCGCCGCCGATCATCTGCCGCCCGCCGCGCGCGGCGTGCTCGATGTGCCGTCGCCGGCGCGTGCCGAGCGCATCCGCGGCTATCTGATGCGGGCGCTCGGCCGCTCCTGACCGGCGGTCGCGTCGAGGAAGGCGGTGACCCATGCGAGGGGCGCGTTCCAGTTGATCGCGACCTCGTTCAGCGTGAAGGCGCGCCAGTCGTCGCGCCAGCAGGTCTGGCCCACGCACCGCCCCTTTAGTTCGGGATCGTCGCGACGCGCGCTGCTGTTGGGGCCGCCGACGATCACGCCGGGCGGCGGCGCCGGGAAGCGCGCGTCGGCGGCCTTCGCCCAGAAGCGATGATGCGGCTGATGCACCGTCCGGCTCCCGAAGCCGGTGACGTACGAACGGTCGAGCGCGTTGCGGCCGAAGACATAATGGACCGTGTCCAGCACGGCGTCGCGGTACGCCGCCCTAGGCGCGATCTGCCAGGCGACGCCAAGCAGCATGGCGCGGTTCAGCAGCACCGAGTTGGAGCCCCACACGAAGTCGACCCCGGCATAAGGCAGCCGATAGCCGCTGCGCTCCCGCTCGGCGAGCAGGCGATCGGCGCGCGCGAGGATGGTGGCGCGGATCGTTGCTCGCGTCACGGGGGACAGCGCAGTTGGCCGGGTGGCCAAGGTCATCAGCCCCGGCAGTGCGGTGTCGCTCCAGCTGAAATCCGCGCCGCCGTCACGAAGGAAGGGCGAAGCGGCGATGACCGCGCCCGTTGCAGGGTCGCCGGTGGTGGCGAAGAGCTCGGCCGCCGCCCAGAAGCGTTCGTCGTCGAGGTGCGCGTCGCCATAGCCGCCGCTGCCGTCGAAGTCGGAGCTGGCGCGCAGGTTCGGCACCCGCGTCGCTGCGGCCCAGCCGCGCCGGGCGGCGGCCAGCGCCTTGGCGGCGAACGCGGGATCGATGTGGCGCCAGATCCGCGCCGCCTGCGCCGCCACCGCGACCATGTTGAGCGTCGCCGCCGTCGAGGGCGGATAGAGCGCACGGCGCATCGGATCGTCGGCGGGCGCCATCGGCAGCCCGGTCCAGGCGATATCGGCGACCTTGCTGTACACGAGGCCGCCGGCATCGATGCGACGGAAGTCGCGTGCGGGGCCGCCGCTGTCCGTTTCGAAGGCGACGGTCAGATGGCGGCCCTCGGGCACCTGCATCGCGATCAGGAACTCGACCTCGACCCTGGCTTCGTCGAGCAGATCGTCGACGCCGTTGCCCGCCTCCGGCAGCGGCAGGCGCCCGTCGGCGAACAGGCGCGGCGCGCCCCAGGCGGCGAGCCGATCGTGCAGGTCGAGCAGCGTCCAGACGGAGATGCCGCCGTTGACCACATATTTCCCGTGGTCGCCCGCATCGTACCAGCCGCCGGTAACGTCGAGGCGATCCGCGCAACCCGGCCACCGGACGCCGCGCCGGTCGCTGCCGTCGAAGCAGGTCACGACCTCGCGCGGGTGCCCCGCGGCGCGCGCGAGGTCCGGGCGCTGGACGAAGCGCGCGTCGATCGGCCGGCCGCTGCGCTGCTGGTAGAAGAAGCGCAGCGCGGCGCTCGCCGCCGGGGCGAAGGGCCGTTTCGCGATGGCGAAGGGCTGGCTCCGCCGGCCACCGTCGACGATCAGCCGATATCCTTCGCCGGCGCGGGTCACGGCGCCGAAGTCGATCCGCTGTACCGTCTCGCCCGACGATGCGTCCGGGCCGAAGGGCATGGTCCGGCCCGTCGCGACGGTGCCGCCCGCCGCATCGACCAGCGTCCAGTCGTGCGGCGTCATGTCGCCGGTCGCGACGATGGCGTGTTTGGGCGCGTCGGTCTCGTACCCGATCTGATCGACGTGGACGGCGCTGGCCGGCGGTTCCGGGGCGGCCGAGACGGCGCCCGACGCCCCCGCCAGCAGCAGGAGGATGCGCGCGACCATCAGCGGCCGCTTTGGATGAGGATCGAGTCGGACGGCAGGATGTGGTCGAGGAACGGGAGGATCGCGGCGCCGATGGCGGGCGCGTCCTGCGCCATCACGGCGGGCATGATCGCGGCCCGCGAGGGTTGCGGGACCGCCTCGAGCGCTGCGGACAGGCCGGACGCCAATCGCTCGATCAACGGCATCGGCAGCCGGCCGCCGATGAGGATGGCATCGGGGTCCAACAGGAAGTTGATCGCGACCAGCGGCGCGAACAGCGACTGCACGGCATCGGCGATCCAGGTGTCGATGATCGACGCGAAGCCGGCTCCGTCGCTTGCCAGTTCGTCGAGACCGGGGCGGGCGAACCCCGCGGCCTCGATCCGCGCCAGGAGGGCGGAAAGCGAGACGGTGTCCTGGATCGTCGCGCCGGGCCGAGAAGTGGTGTCGGGCATCAGGCCGATCTCGCCGCTGCGGCCGCTGGCGCCACGGTGGTACGAGCGGTCGATGACGGGGCCGCCGCCCAGCCCGGCGCTGATGAGCAGATAGAAGAAGCTGGGGTTGTCGAACGCGGTGCCGTATTCGGCCTCGCCGAGTGCCGCCGCCGCCGCGTCGTTGTCGCTGTGGATCGGCCAGGGCAGGACCGACAGCAGTTCGGCCAGGTTCACCTCGTTCCAGCGGTCGTATCCGACCGGCCGGTGGGGAAGCGCGATGCGGCCGAGATCGTCGGGGATGGCGACGCCCACGCCCAGCACGCGCTCGCGGTCGATCGCGCCCTCCACGATCAGCGGGTCGAGCGCCTCGTCGACGAAGGCGAGGACATCGTCGGGCAAGGCGTAGTTGATCTCGCGCGTCACGCGGCTGCGCACCTGGCCGGCAAGGTCCAGCGTCACCATGGTCAGATGGTCGCGATCGATGTTGAGACCGATCCCGAACGCGCCGTCCGGATTGATCTGCAGGCGCAACGGCGGCTGTCCGCGCCCGCCCTGGACCCGGCCGGCGTTGCGGACCAGCCCCATGTCGATCAGGCGACCCGTGATGTTCGCGATGGTGGGAGCGGTCAGGCCGGTCTGCTGCGCGATCGCGACCCGCGTGGTGTCTCCACCCAGGCGGATGGCCTGGAGGACGGTGCGCAGGTTGTAGTCGCCCGCGCGCTCCAGATTGGTGCCCGACAGGCTGCGGGACAGTCGCGCATCGCGATCCTCCGCGGTGGACGGGTCGATCCGCCGGCCGAACTTGCTGCCGAAGCTGATCTGCATCCCTCGTCCCTCTCTCGTGGCGCGACCCTAGACGGCGCCGACGCGGGCGTCACCCTCATCCCGCGTCCGCGGAGAAATATTTCAATTTTCCTTTCTTAAGCGCGCACAGCGTTTATGCAGGAGGTTGAGGGGCATGACGCGTTCGGGCCGGGGGGCAGGTCTTTCCGTCAACTCGCCCCAGAGCCTGACGGTTCGACGCCGAAACGTTCATGAGCGAGAGGATGATGTGGTTCAGATCGGTGTAGATTTCGGCGGGACCAAGATCGAGGCGGCGGCGCTGGACGATCGCGGCGCGTTCCGGGCGCGGGTCCGGGCGCCCAACCCCGGCAGCTACGACCGGGCGGTCCGCGACGTGTGCGATCTGATCGCGCGGGCGGAGGACGAGGCGGGCGACCGTGGGACCGTGGGCGTCGGCACGCCGGGATCGATCAATCCGCGCGACGGGCGGATGCGCAACGCCAACGCGACCTTCCTCAATGGCCGGCACTTTCGCGAGGACCTGCAGGACGCGCTCGGGCGCGAGGTGAGGATGGCGAACGACGCCAATTGCCTCGCGCTTTCCGAAGCGCTCGACGGCGCCGCGGCCGGAGCGCGCTCGGCCTTCGCGGTGATCGTCGGCACCGGCGTCGGTGGCGGGCTCGTCATCGACGGCCGGATCGTCGAGGGGGCCAACGGCATGGGCGGCGAGTGGGGGCACGTGCCACTGCCCTGGATGACGGCCGAGGAATATCCGGGACCCGAATGCTGGTGCGGCCAGCGCGGGTGCCTCGACATCCTGGTCTCGGGCACCGGGCTGCGGCGCGACATGGCGGCGCGCTCCGGCGCGGCATGGGATGGCCCGGCGATCGTCGCCGCGGCGCGCGCGGGCGAAACCGCGGCGGCGGCGGCGCTGGACGCCTATGTCGACCGGCTCGGCCGGGCCATGGCGATGATCGCCAACATCGTCGACCCCGACGTGTTCGTGATGGGCGGCGGCATGAGCAACGTCGCCGAGCTGTACGACCGCCTGCCGGCCGTGATCGACCGTTACAGCTTCGGCGGCGAGTGGCAGGGCCGGATCGTGGCGGCCAAGTGGGGAGACAGCTCGGGCGTTCGCGGCGCGGCGCGACTCTGGGCGAGCGGCTGAGGTCCGCCGCGGCTCAGGGGACCGCGCGCAGGTCGCAGATCGCCCGGCGCAAGTCCGCCTTGGCCACCGGACCGTCCTGATCGAACGCCATATAGCCGCGCCGGGCCACGTCGTACGTCGGCCAAGGGATCAGACCGGGCCCGTTCGGCGAGCCGGTGCGCACGAAATTGGTCCAATAGGCCTGAAGCGGCGGCTGTCCCGGCTGCGGTTCGTCGAACAGGTATCCGACCTCGCTCGCATGGCTGACGACGCCGCCGGGCGGGGCATAATCGAATTGATATTGCCACACCTTGCCGCCCCGCGACGCCAGCGCGTTCGACACCGCGATCGTCGGACAGCGGAAGGTCAGATCGTCGGCAAGCTGCATCGTCACGTCGCCGAGGCGGGGATCGGACACCGGCGTTCCGCCCGGCTGCAATCCGTACAGGCGCAGCGCGCGATCGGCCTGGGCACCGAACTCTCGCTGCACCGTCGCGACCGCCGCGTCGGCCCCGCCGTGCAGCGTCAGTTCCTTGGCGTTCATGCCGATCATCAGCGGGACGCGGGCGATCCGCCCGTCGGCGAGGAGACGTGCCGGCGTGTCCGTAAGCACGCGGCCGTCGACCACCGCCTGCAGCCAGATGAAGTCGTCGTCGGCGAGGTCCGGCACGTCGGCGCCCTTGTCCGCCGCCAGCACCTGCCGCCACGACAGCGCGCGCAACCGTGCCGCGGTCGCGCTTGCGGGCAGACCGGCGCGGCCGGCGATCAGCGTCCCCAGCCGCTCGTTGGCGGCAAGGCTGCGGGGCGGGGCGCCGAATCCCGCGGTGCCGCTCTGCGCGATCGCCTGCGCGAACAGCCCGCGCGAGGCGGGGAGCAGCATGTGGAGGCCTACGTCCATCGCGCCGGCCGACTCGCCGGCGATCGTGACCCGCGCCGGGTCGCCGCCGAACGCGCCGATGTTGCGCTTCACCCAGGAGAGCGCCGCCTGCTGGTCCATCAGGCCGTAATTGCCACTGTGGCCGCCCTGCTCGCGACTGAGCGCGGGGTGCGACAGGAAGCCGAGCGTGCCGAGCCGATATTGAACGCTGACGACGATCAGCCCCTTGTCGGCGAGGCGGGATTCGACCGTGCCGCCGCCGCCGCCCGCCCGGTTGCTGCCGCCGTGGATCCAGAACAGGACGGGCAGCTTCGCGCCAGGCCGCAGCATCGGTGTGCGCACGTCGAGGCGGAGGCAATCCTCGTCGCTCGCATCGGCGGCGGCGCGGTTCCAGCCGAAGCTGACCTGCGGACAGGTCGGGTGCTCGGCAACGGTCGCGCGCGGCCGCGTCCAGGGGCGGGGCCGCTGCGGCGGGCGCCAGCGGAGCGCGCCGACGGGGGGCGCGGCGAACGGGATGCCGCGGAAGACGGCACCGGTGCCGATCGACTGGCCCCGCACCGGGCCGTCGTCGGTACGCACGACCGGCCCCGCCGCCGCCGCGGCGGCGATCGCGAGTGCGAGCACGCTCATCGCGCGATCGGCCTGGGCGCGGGTTTCGCCATCGCGGCGCGGATCGCCGCCTCGGCGACGGGCGTCATCACCGCGTACCCGGCCTTGTTGGGATGGACCCCGTCGTAGGTCCATGCCGCGTTCAGCGCGGGGCCGTCGTGCAGCGCGCTCCAGTAATCGGCGTAGGTCGCCCCGGTGCGGGCGGCATAGTCCTTCATCCAGGCGTTGAGCGCCGCGATCCTGGTCGCGGTCTCGAGCCCGGGGCGCCACGGAAAGCGATCGGCCGGCGGGATCGAGGCGAGGATCACGCGGATGCCGTGGGCGCGCGCCAGCTCCGCCATCGACATCAGGTTCGCCTTCGTCTGTTCCGGCGTCATCGGCCCGGTGTTGCCGGCGATGTCGTTGGTGCCGGCCATGATCTGCACGACCTGCGGATGAAGGTCGATCACGTCCTGGCGGAAGCGCAGCAGCATCTGCGGGGTCGTCTGCCCGCCGATGCCGCGGCCCTGGCGGCCGGCGGTGAAGAAGCCCGGCATCATGTCGAACCACCCCTGGGTGATCGAATCGCCCATGAAGACGACCGTCACCGGCGCAGTCACCCTGGCGTTCGCGTCGCGATAGCGGCCGAGCCACGCGAAGTCCTGGTGCAGGCGCTCCTCGGCCTCGCGTTCCCATTGCGCCTTCTGCTCGGCGGTGGGCTGGGTCTGCGCCGGCGCCGCGGCGGGCAGCGCCATCAGGATCAGGGCGGACACGCGCTTCATCGACATCGGGCTCCGGTTACCGGCTTGGCGAAAGGACGGCCGCGGCACCGCCGGCGGGATGCAGCGTCAGGACGAGCGTATCCGTCGCTGTCACTTGGCGGCGGTCCGCGACGAGGTCGGTCGGCGCGGCGCCGTCGCTCCAGGTGCGCGCGACGTAGCCGCCACTGCCGAGGAAGGAGAGCGGCACCGCGACGCTGCGCGCGGCGTCGGTCATCGCGCCGAGATACCAGCGGTCGCCCTTGCGCCGGGCGATGACGATCGACTCGCCGATCCTGCCCGCGATGAAGCGCGTCTCATCCCAGCTCGCCGGCACCTCGGCGAGGAAGTCGAGCCCGCCCTGTCCGCGATAGGCGTCGGGGGTATCCGCGACCGATTGCAGCGCGCTTTCGAAGACGACGTATTTCGCCAGTTCCGCCGCGCGCGTCGTCTGCGTCTGCGGTCCCGTCGCCGCGATCGCGAAGGTGGCGGGGGTGCGGTTGCGATAGCCGCCGGGCGTATAGTCCATCGGTCCCGTCAGCATCCGCGTGTAAGCGAGCGTGATGTTGTGCCGCGCGGTGATCCGCCGCGTCCATTTGTTGTATTCGGCGCCGAGCACGCCCTCCTGCGTCAGGACATGCGGCCACGTGCGCGACAAGCCCCAAGGATGGGTCGCGCCGTGCAGGTCGAGCAGCAGACGATGGCGCGCGGTTGCCGCGGCGAGGCGATGGTAGAAGGCGATCATCTCCTGATCGTCGCGGTCCATGAAGTCGACCTTGATGCCCTTGGCGCCGACGCGATCGACGAAGGACAGGATCCTCCCCATGTCGCGGTCGAGCAACTTCCAATGGACCCACAGGATCAGCCCGACGCCGCGCGCCTTTCCGTATGCGACGAGGCCGGGCAGGTCGATATCGGCGACCGGCCGGGTCGGATCGGCACCGGGATAGAGCGTGCCGCCGCCGCCGCTGTTCACGTACCAGCCCTCATCGACCATCATGTACGGCAGCTTCAGCGAGGCGGCGAAGTCGATGAAGGCGCGCTCGGTCGCCGCGTTCGATCCCGCCCTCGGAACCCCTGCGAGCATCGGGCCCGACCACCAGTCCCACGCCGTCTTGCCGGGCTTCACCCAGGAGAAGTCGCCGCGTGGTGCCGGGTTGAGGCTGGTGAGCAGCGTGTTTTCGATCAGCTTGCCGGCTTGCGCCGCCACCATCACCACGCGCCACGGCGACACGATGCCGTCGCCGACGTCGAGCGTCGCCGCGATCGCCGGATCGTCGGGCCGTCGCGTCAGCTTCGCGGCGACGCCAAGCGCCCCCGTTTCGGTGCCGGTGAGCGACATCGCCGGCCAATTCTCCACCGCCGCCTCGGCGATGGCGATGGTCGGCCCGCCGGCCCCGGTGTCGCAGACGAGCGGCAGTTCGTAGAGGTTGTGCGGCCGGATCGACGACGCGCGCACGGCGTCATATTCGCCTTCGTGGCTGGTGCCGAAGCTGCCGAGGTTGAGCCCGGTGCAGGCATAGTCGGCCGGGAAGGCGAATTGGGTGAGTTCGTTGACGAGGCGCAGCGTGGCGAGGCCGGGCTGCCGCGGCACCGCGTAGCGCAGCGCGATGCCGGTGTCGTAGGCGCGGATGATCAGGTCGAGGCGGCGGCGGGGCGCCTCCTTCTCCACCAGGTGGACGACGATCTGGTTGTAGCGCTCCTCCACCGCCGCGGTCTTGCCGGCGATCAGGCGGTAGCTCTCCTCGCCCCGGCTCGCCTCGACCGAGGCGACGGCGAGGCCGTCCGACAGCTTCGCATAGCGTTCGAATTCGAAGCCGAGCGGAGAAGGCGCGATCACCGTCCGCCCCGCCACGGTGAGCGTATAGGTGGGGCGATCGTCGGCGCCGGTGCCGAGCGTTACCGTCAGGCGAGCGTCGGGTGAGGCGACGCGCTGCGCCGGGGCAGGCGCGGCGACGTTCTGCGCCGCGGCGGGCGCGGCGAACAGCGACAGGACGGCGATCGCGGACCTCAACGGATCGGCTCGGCCGCGGCGACGACGTTCCAGCCGCGCAGCGTCACGCGCGGGTCGTTGGCCCGCGCGGTCGGATAGCGGATCGTCACCGTCCGGCGCTCTCCGGGCAGCAGCGACACGTAATTGTCGCTGAAATAGGCCGGCAGCACCTGGGTGCCGTCGGCGTTCATTACCGTCAGCTTCGTCTCGATGGCGGGGATCGCGGTGGTGTTGGCAAGCGTCACGCGGACCTCGGTCTCGTCACCCGCGGGGGACGCGGCCACGCCGGTCGTCAGCGCCACGGGGGCGAGGGCGGCAAGGCCGCGATAGGCGGCGTCGTCCCTGCCCTGCCAATAGACGTTGTTCGACAGCTCGCCGCCATTGGCGTCGACCGCCCTCAGGCTGACGAGCACCATGCCGCCGGCGGTCAGCGCCGGGAGATCGAGCGCGAAGGCCTCGTTCGCGGCTTCGGCACGTGCGGTGACCGTCGCCCGGCGCTCGGTCAGCGTCCGGCCCGCCAGGTCGACGACCTTCGCCGTCACCGTCGCGCCGGGAATGGCGGCGAGGCGGTTGTTGACCAGCACGACCTTGCCGTCGGGCAGGTTCATCTGGACGTGGACCGGCTCGGACGCCTTCTTCACGCCGTAGAAGCTGGCGTGCGTGTCGTAGTCGGACGAGAAGATCTGCCACGCCGAGGACGGCCACGCCGGCTGGGTCATCCACAGCATCCGGCCCGAATTGACCGTCCACAGCCCCGCGTTCATGCCCTCGAAGATCGCGCGGTAGCTCTCGTACTGCATCATCTGCGCCTTGCGCTCGAAATCGGGCAGGCTGGTGCCCGGCCCGAAGCGCGCTTCCAGCGCCTTCATGTAGCTCGCCACCGCGCCGTTCCCGGTCTGGTGCCAGTCGTGATAGGCCCAGGTGTCGCTGATCGGCCATTGATCGGCGGCGGGGATGGCGCGCTGCCACGCCTCCAGCGTCGGCAGCGAGGGCGTGCCGCTTTCGACCGAGAAGCCGCGGGCATGTTCGGTGAAATACTCGACCGGCGGGCGCCAGTTGTACGGACCCGAGTTCTGCAGGTTCACGCGGTTCGAGGACCCCATGTAGAGGCGCGTTCCGTCCTCCGCGGCGATCAGATCCTGGAGCCGCTCGTTGAGCAGCGGCTGCGGCACGCCCTCGTTGCGGCCGAACCAGACGACGATCGACGGATGGTTGCGGTAGCGCTTCACCACGTCGGTCGCGTTGGCCATGAACAGCGCCGGGTCCTGCGCCTCGAGGTTGTAGTCCTGCGTCGACTCCCAGAAATCGCTGAGCACCATCAGGCCGTATTCGTCGGCGAGATCGAAGAAGGTCTCGCTGGTGTCCTGGCCCACCCAGTTGCGGACGATGTTGAGGTGGGCGTCCCTGTGCAGCCGGAACATGGGCTCCAGCCGAGCGCGATCGACGCGCTTCATGAAGTCGTCCATGCCGATGTTCCCGCCGCGCGCGGCGATCCTCACGCCGTTGACGCGGATGACGAGATGAGGGGAGAGGCCGGGCGCGTCCTTGACCGGCGTGACCGCTTCGCTCGTCTCCGCGCCGGGCAGGAGGCTCGCCGCCCAGCCGTTCGGCACCTTGCGGATGCCGTCGTGACTGCCGTCGACGATCCGCTGGCCGAGGCGCCGCGCCTTGGTCAGGTCGACGCCGACGCGCCGGAGCTCGCCGGCCTGGTCCATCAGCGACAAATCGTAGGTCACCTGCCGCATCCCGAAGCGCAGGCGCTTGGTGTCGCTGGGCCGCCCGTCGACGCTGACGCTGAGCGTCAAATCGTGGAGCGTCGGATCGCCATAGCCGTTGGGCCACCAGAGCTTCGGATTGCGTACCGCCAGCGCCGGAAACTCGCGCGGCCCCATGGCGACCGACGCGGACTCGCCCGGCGCCAGCCGGACCTGCTTCTCGACCGCGACATCGTCGAAGGCGGCGCGCACCGTCGCGGTCACCGCCTGCGCCGAGGTGTTGGCGACGGGCACGGCGATCTCGACGTCGGCGACCGAACGGTCCGGCTTCGGAAGGCTGGTGACGACCTGCGCGTCGCCCAATTCCGCCGCGCCCGTCGCGGCGAGGCGGACCCCCTGCCACAGCCCGGTGTTGCGATCGCGGACGGAAGGGATCCAGTCCCAGCCCTCGGTCGCGACGAAGGTCGGACCGTCGAGCATCTGCATCCCGCCATTCTCCCCGACGCCGGCGGTCAGCGACTCCTCGTGCGCCAGGCCGGGGTGGGGCGGGGGCGAGACCCGGACCGCGACGGCGTTGCGTCCGGGGCCGAGCGCGACCGGGAAGCGCCCGCGGATGAACGCACCCTTGGTCGTGCCGACGCGAAGGCCGTTCACCCACACCTCGCCCGCATAGTTGATCCCGTCGAAGATCAGCATTTGGCGTTTGCCGACCGCCTCGGCGGGAACCTCGAATTCGGTACGGTACCAATAATCCTGCCGCGCCAGCCGCTCGGGAATCACGGTGTTGTTGAGGCCGTAGGCCGGGTCGGGATAGACGCCGCGGTCGACCAGCGTCGTCAGCACGGTGCCGGGAACGGTGGCCGCATACCAGCGGCGGGCGTCGAACCCCGCGCGGCTGATCGCGGCGCCGGGGGCGGCGACCCTCGGCGCCTCCGCCAGTCGCCAGCCGTCGATCGCCCAACTGCCGTCGGCCTGCCGCACCGGTCCGCGCACGACCGGTTCGGGCTTGGCGACGGGGGCGGGGATCGGCGCCTTCGACCGGGGTCGCGTCCACGCATCCTGCGGTGCGGCCTGGCCGGACATCTGGCGGACCTGGACCGGCCAGCGCGGGCTCCCTTCCGCGAAGGCGATCAGCGACGGATCGGGGGCGAGCGCGGCGCGGCGCCGCACTTCGGCGCCCGTCGCGGCCGTCGTCTCGAGCTGGAAACCCGCGACCCGACCGGCGAACACGGGATCGGTCCCGGTCCGCGGCGCCAATGTCGCGACCGGAGTCACCGGAGCGCTCGCCAGCGTCCGCGACGCCACTTGCCGGCCGTCGACGTACAACCGGATCGAGCGATCTTCGGCTGTCGCCGCGATCAGGTGCCAGCCGCGATCGGCAAGTCTCTTGGCCGCGACGATCGTCCCGGCTTCGGTGACCAGCGCGGGCCTGCCGTCCTGCAGCGCCAGGTAGCGGCGCGCCCCGGTCTCGCTGCCGAACCCCGCGATCCGCGCCAGCCCGCGCGGCGCGTCGCGGAACTCGACCCACGCCGACAGCGTCCAGCGCGGCGCCGTCACCGCGGGGGCGTCCTCTCCGCCGATGGCCTGCCGGATCGCCTCGCCGCCGGCGGGCAGATCGGCGTTGAACGGGCCGTACGTCTGTGCGGTCGCCGCCGTCCCGAGCAGCACCGCCGCCATCGCCGGCATCATGGTCACGCCGCGCATCGCCATCCTCATCGTCCCCCGTTGCCGACGCTTCCCGCGGCGCCGTGTCGGACGCGCAGGAAGCACAGTCGCGCTAAAAAGCCAAATTGAAATATATATTGTTGCGGACCGCGTCCCGTGGCACGCGAGGGGCGAACGACGCTCGCAGTGATCGGCGCGTCGCGATCCGCCAGGAGGGGACAATGGGTTCGAAGTACGGCACCGCGCGCACCGCGATCGCCATGGCACTGGCGATCGCCGCCGCGCCCGGCGCGGCGCAGCAGGCTCGGCCCCCCGCCGCGGTCGCGCATCCCGACCAATGGCCGGCGTTGCCGATGAAGCTGAAGGCCGACCCGCGGGTCGAGGCGCGGGTCGACGCGATGCTCGCGCGCATGTCGATCGAGGACAAGGTCGGTCAGCTGATCCAGGTCGACATCGCCAGCATCACGCCGAGGGACCTGGAGACCTACAAGCTCGGTTCGATCCTCAACGGCGGAAATTCGGCACCCGGCAACGACGAATTCGCGCCCGCGGCCGAATGGCTGAAGCTGTTCGACGCCTTCTACGACGCCTCGGTGAAGCGATCCGACGGACGCCCGGTCATTCCCGTGATCTGGGGCACCGACGCGGTGCACGGCGCCAACAACATCGTCGGCGCGACGCTGTTTCCGCACAACATCGGCCTGGGCGCCATGCGCGATCCGGCGCTGATCCGGAAGATCGGCGCCGCCACCGCGCTGGAAACCGCGGCGACCGGCATCGACTGGAGCTTCGCGCCGACCGTCGCCGTGGTGCAGGACGATCGCTGGGGCCGCACCTAC
>SXGT01185161.1_pt1 | contig 18903 bp, 17 predicted proteins | sample 3176221 | NCBI WGS metagenome assembly SXGT01 (sample SAMN11356862, study PRJNA531348) | freshwater metagenome | isolation source: freshwater sample F1-120 | place: China: Fuxian Lake, Yuxi | collected 2017-12-25
ACTTTGGGGAAACAAATGCAGTTCGTGGGTGCAAACGGCGGGGAGCTCACTAGAATGAACGAGTGGGAATGATTTCGTCCTTTGAGCCTGCCAGAGAAAGACCGTGTTATGCCAGTGATCGCGCTTGTTGTTGGTTTGATTTTGATTGCCCAGGGAATTCTGTCGTATGTCACAGCGGAACCGGATCCTGTGAAAGGGGTTTCTCCGACGGCATTGATTCCTGCTTTCATCGGCGCACCGATTCTTCTGGCTGGTCTGCTCGCCATGAAGCACGGCATGCGCAAACACGCGATGCACGCTGCGGTTCTGTTCGGGCTGCTGGGTGCACTGGCTGGCTGGGGACGCGGGATCTCTGTGATCGCTACAAAGGGCTTCGATCCTTCCAGCTCTGCTCAGATGAACGTCCTGTTCATGGCGATCGTCTGCACGGTCTTCGTCGTCCTGTGCGTCCAGTCGTTCATCGCTGCCCGAAAGCGACAAGCTGCTGCGAAAGCGACGGAAACGAAGGTGTAAATTAGAGAGATCGGTGGCTAGGGTCAGGATCGATAGCTGACCCTAGAGAGCGCGTTGGATGTCTGCCTGCAAATCAACTGGGGCCAACTAGAAAACCTGACCCCAGCCACCCCGATTACTTGGTCTCATTGACCACCCGCTCATACACTCTTCGAATCTCACGGCTCATCGTCTGGTGTCGGAACTGGTCGGTGAACAGTTCCCGACCACGGCTGCCAAGCTTCGCTCTGAGCTCCGGATCTGCGATCAGCTTGACCATCCCGTTCGCGAGCGCCTGTGTGTCGTTGAGCGGGGCGAGGAAGCCTGTCTCGCCGTCACGCACGACTTCCGGGGCTCCATCGATTGCGAAGCTGACGACTGGCTTGCCTGCAATGAGTCCCTGAGGCAGCACGCGGGCTAAACCTTCCCACTGGCTGGCATGGAGGACAATGTCCATGGCACCCATCAGCGCGGGGATCTCCTCCGGCGGGACCATGCCGGTCCAGATGAAGTTGTCTTTGAGCCCTGCACTCGCGACGTCCTGCTCATACTGTGGACGCAAAATCCCATCGCCGACGATCAGGAACTTGACGTTGCGATGCGCCGGGACGATCAGCTTCGCAGCGGCGATGACCTGCTCATGTCCCTTGAGTGGAAAGAGACGGCCGATCTTGCCGACGACGACGTCGTTGTCCTGCAGCCCCAGCTTTCGACGCATCTCGTCACGAGCAACCGGCGGGTGCAGAAAAGGCTCGACGTCGAAACCGGAATAGATCGTGGTGAACTTCTCGCGCGGGGCGATCTTTGCGTCGACGAAGATGTCGGTCATCTTGTTGCAGACCGAGATGAAGTGAGCGGTCCGTCTGGCTGCCCAGCGTTCCAGCTGCACGTACGTGTGATAGGCGATCGGCGACTGCCCGTAGTGAAACGAAGAGCCGTGGACGGTGTGGACACAAGGGATTTTCGCGGACGCTGCGGCGGCTCGTCCAACGATGCCAGCCTTGGAGGTATGCGTATGGACGACGTCTGGCTGGAAGGCTTTGAGTACTTTCATCAGCTCGTGATGCGCCTGGTATTCCTTCCAGGGTCGAATGCTGCGTTGTAGCGACGGAATGATTTCGGTACGAAACGGCCCCGCGAGCGCTCGGGGCATCAGTGTCCCTTCGGGTCCATCGGTCGGGCCGGTGAGGAGGAGGACGTCGTCGCCATGGTCGCGTGCATGATCCTCGCAGGTGAAGAGCGTATTCTCCATCGCCCCGCCGATGATCAGTCGTGTGATGATGTGGGCGATTTTCACGTGTCGTCGTGACTTTCGTGGGGAGAAGATTTATTGAGCCAGGGCTTTGTTTTGTTTCAAAGTCTGCCAGAAACGAGCAGGTCCGTCGGACTGGATCAGCTTTCGGACCTTCAACATGACATTCATATCCTCGACCTCGGCATCGCAACCTTCTTCCAGCTGAATTTCATCGACGACGACTCCGCATTGCTCGACTTGAGCCAATGCCGAGAGAATGGCGTCATACAAGGAATCGCTGTCGCGATCGAATGCAAGACAAAGGTCACTTCCATTGACGCTTAATGTGGCATCGTCGCCGCCAGCTGCAAACACGCGATCTGCAAATGTCTCCTCAAGAAACAAATCTCGTCCACCGTGTGCAATGAGTGTGAAACTATGAATCATGAACGACTCCAGTGAGGACAGGCATCCACCGACTGACGAACTCTCTTCGCGTGAAGAAAAGGTGTTTTCGGAGTGCTGTAGACCTCGACAATATGACCTTCGCGGCTTGATTCGGGGCAGTACAGTTTCCCATAGCTATGGGCACGAGGACCTGACTTCTCGAATCGCCAGCCGTGCTCGATAGCATATTCGATCACGGCGCTGATTTCCTTGTTCGGGTGATATTTACCCATTGTGGTCCTCGTTTTCAGCGAGGTCAATTCCCTCGTCGACATCCGAGGGGCTTGCCTGTTCCAGCAGGACGCGGTGGTTTCGGGTGATCGTGAAGCCTTCCCGCAGCACGTTGGCGTTCGCGAGGTCGTCGGCGCCGTCGTAATCGACCTGGTAGAGATAAAGTCCATGTGCAGGAGCGGTCGGGCCGGCGATGTTGCGGTCCTGCGATTCGAGGATGCGTTTGACATCTTTGTCGGTCCACTTGCCGATGCCGACTTTCAGCAGCGTTCCCATGATCGTGCGGACCATGTTGTAGAGGAAGCCGTCCGCCTGGATCGAGAGGACAACAAACGGTGCCTGATCCGGAGGAAGTGAACTGGCGACCGGCAGGCTGCTCCAGTTCCACTCGCTAGTGCGCAACAGCTGGCAATCAAGGACCGTGCGCACGCTCGTGGCCTTGTTGGGCCACTGCGTCTCGAAGCTGCGGAAATCATGCTTGCCGACGAGATGAGCAGCGGCTTCGTTCATCGCGTCCACGTCGAGATCGTTGCGGACCCAATGGCTGTAGCGACGCAGGAACGGCGAAGATAGGTACGCATTGTGAATGAGATAGCAGTAGCGTTTGCGGACGGCTGAGAAGGTCGCATGAAATTCCAGCGGGACTTCTTTGATATCGCGGATCGTGACTTCGGGGCCGAGCTTGGCCTGCAGAGCCAGACGGAGGCGGTCGGGAGGAATGTTCGTCCGGGTGCGGAAGTTGACGACCTGCCCGATGGCATGCACCCCGGCATCGGTTCGTCCTGCGGAGAGGACGCGCAGACGATCGCCGGTGACATCGAAGATGGCCTGTTCGATGACTTCCTGCACCGTCAATTTATCGGGTTGGACCTGCCAGCCCGCGAAGTTGGTGCCGTCGTAGGCGACCGTCAGTTTGAGATTCCGCATGCGAGTCATCATCGAAGTCCGAACGATTTTCCGCAACGCCCGCGAAGAAATTTCTGAATGGCTGGTAAGGGAATTTCAGCAGTAGCGTCATTCCTTGATCAAAGATGAAATAAGACGACGGCCGTCGCCCTTCCGAATGCAACTAACTAGACAGCGACTTCACCTGAAAGGGCATTTTATGTCACGCCTGCATACCGTCACGCTTGAAAACGCCAACGAAACTCAACGCCAGATCCTCGATACTGTCAAAAAGAAAATGGGCAAGATTCCCAATCTGGTCGCGAGCATGGCTCAGTCCCCCGCAGCGGCTAACGTTTACCTGACAGGAACGGAAGCCCTCTCCAAAGGGACCCTTTCAGCGAAGTTCCGCGAGAAACTTTCCATTACGATCGCTCAAGCCAACCTGTGTGACTATTGCCTGTCGGCTCACACGTTTGTCGGCGGCAAACTCGGCATCCCCGCTGATCAGCTCGATGCAGCCCGCGATGGCCATGCCTCCGATGCCAAAGAACAAGCCGGTCTGCAGTTTGCCCGACGAGTCGTCGAGCAGCGTGGCCACCTGTCCGACGACGAATTCCAACAGGTCCTGGACGCCGGCTACACCCAGGGCGAAGTCGCGGAAATCATCGCCAGCGTTGCCATTAATACTTACACAAACTACTTCAACCACCTGAGCGAAACGGAGATCGACTTCCCGCTCGTTCGCTCGGCAGACCGAGTGACGGCGTGAGAAATCCCCAATTGATTTCATGCGACCTGATTCCTTTTGAACAGGTCGCATTTTTTATGCGCTGACCAACCACCCATCCGTCCCAAAGGTGGGTGCAGGTTGGGACGGATGGTTATCCTTGAAGGGCGGTTGCTGCAACCGCCGTCCTTGAGAGGTGATCACACGCACTGCGTCAGCTGCGGCAGCCGACCTATGCCAACCACCCGTCCCGACTGCCACCCTCACCCGGGACGGATGGGTGGGTGAGTGAGAGGTCGTCGTCACCATAGTCCGGGTGGCCCAGCCGTTCATGGCTGGGTGAGCGCAGCTCACAAGATGCCAGCGCCATGCGGCCTCACTCAACTTTACTACGTCATTCGCTATCCCCCCGCGGGTGCCACTGGCTGTGCCAGTGCGGAAAGGGGGTCGACATTCTGTCCTGAAAAAGACTCCGCTGCTTTTCTCTGGTTTCACGCGGATTGAAGACACTGGCACAGCCAGTGGCACCCGTGCATCCGTGTGTCAGGCGGTTTCGTTTCGAGATGATGTGGTGAGGGCACATGAGCGCGTATGGTGACGCTTCTTGTCGGCTGCGCCGATCCAGCCATGAACGGCTGGACCACCCCAAACACACCACCCGTCCCGACTGCCACCCTCACCCGGGACGGATGGGTGGTTGGTGGCGGTCACGGGTAAGAAAATTGATTTTCAGATAGTTATTCCTAACACAATCTGTAGGGGATTTCCTTTTTGAACCACACTCTGGTGTGGTTTGAGGCCGGATCTCTGTCCAGCAGGCGCAACAAGTTCAGGTAAGGTAGAGAGGGTTTGTTGTGTAACTGCGCCTGCTCCCATGTTAAAGGGAAGAGGGGTTAGGAGGGGGAGGGTCTGCGCTTTCAGCGCCAATTCTTATGTCTACTCAGGAAGACATCCATATGTGCTCTCCGTCCTGAAGGGACTATTTTTTCCAGCTCTTCCTGCCCAAGGTGAAAATCTGGGTTTGAGGACGCTCAAAAGTCCACCACCGCTAAGAGGTGGATTTAATGTGGGATTCATGGTAAGCCGTCCTTTCAGGAAGGTAGGCGATGTTCGTTGCCATTTACCCGGAGTTTCGACCCCGGGCTGACTGATGACGGCCCTTCAGGCCTAAGAAGGTCCCCAAGATGGTGTCGAATTCCCATCTCATGACTCAAACCTTAAGACCACCTAACCACCCACCCGTCCCGAGGCAGAGTGGCGGTCGGGACGGGTGGGTGGCCGGGGTGGTCTCTGTTTGAAAACTGAACCGGCCGTCGTTATGCTGTGTCGTTTTCACGCGGCGCCGAACGTGCGCGCTTTGCTCTGGCTGTTTTTCATTCAGGATTGCTCATGAACTTCGAAACCCGCTGCGTGCATACCGGCGTCAATAAAGACACGCTTTACAACAGCTGTACGACCCCGATTTATCCGTCGTCGACGTTTTACTGGAACTCTCTAACGTCGCACTCTGGTTACGATTACACCCGCTCGGGCAATCCGACCCGTAAGGCGCTGGAAGAAAACATTGCGTCGCTGGAAGGGGGCATTGCCTCGTATGCCACATCGACTGGCATGTCAGCTGTTCATGCCGCCATCTCGCTGTTCAATCCTGGCGATCACATCATCACCGGCAACGACATCTACGGCGGGACGTATCGCCTGTTTGCCAAAGAATTCACCCGCCTGGGCTATAAATTTTCCTTCGTCAACATGGGCAACCTCGACGAAGTGAAAGCCGCCATCACTCCGCAGACCAAGTGCATGTGGATTGAAACCCCATCGAATCCGCTGCTCAACCTGGTCGATATCGCTGCCGTCTGTGAAATCGCCAAGGGCAAAGGGATCACCACGATCTCTGACAACACGTTCCTCTCTCCTTACTTCCAGCGTCCGATGGAACTGGGCTGCGATGTGGTCGTTCACTCGACGACAAAATACCTCAACGGGCACTCGGATGTCGTCGGCGGTTGTGTCGTCGTCAAAACGGAAGAGCATAAGCAGCGGATGTATGAGATCGTCAACTCGTCGGGCCTGGGTTGCTCGCCGTTTGATGCTTGGCTGGTTCTGCGTGGCGTGAAAACGCTGGGGCCACGCATGGAAGCCCACCAGAAGAATGCCATCGCCGTGGCTGAATTCCTCGATGGTCACCCAGCCGTCTCCAAGGTCTACTTCCCGGGCCTGAAGTCCCACCCACACCACGAGCTTGCCAAGAAGCAGCAAAAGGGCTTCGGCGGGATGCTGTCATTCGATATCAAGGGGGGACGACCTGCTGCAGAGGCGTTCTTTGCGAAGCTGAAGGTCTTCAGTCTGGCAGAATCACTCGGCGGGGTGGAATCGCTGATCGAGTACCCGGATACAATGTCTCACGCGTCGATGACTCAGGAAGCCCGCCGTGCGGGTGGGATTACGGAGAATACGATCCGTGTCTCTCTGGGCATTGAACACAAAGACGATCTGATTGCGGACCTGAAAGCTGCTCTGGGTTAGTAAGATTGCCAAGGTAATGATTTGGCACACGATCAAAACTCACACTCAGAGATCTGCCGAGTGTGAGTTTGTTTTTGCGCGCCGGCGGTCACTACGAATCAATGTGTTGTTTATTTCACGGTATTTAATTTGTGACACAAAAGACGCGTTAACTCCATCGCGAAACGCGAATCTTTCGCGATGGGTAATCTTGCCAATACGCGTTTTTTGCGTTCCGCCGCCGTTGACAGATTTCTGGTGGCCGCAAGAATGTGAGCCTGAGATTCAGTCTCAAAAGTATGCGTGCAACTCTCACACACTGTTTCTCTCACCTTCTTGCTTATCGTAGCCAGCTCCCCTGTGGGCCAGCCAACAGCGAATGTCCTCCTTTACTGCCCTGAGGAGCATCCATGGCTACGGTTTCCCGTTTCAATCGTCGCGCTTTTACGCTGATTGAACTGTTGGTTGTGATCGCGATTATTGCGGTTCTTGTTTCGATCCTGCTACCTGCCGTCCAGCAGGCTCGTGAAGCCGCCCGGCGTTCGAGCTGTCTGAATAACCTCAAGCAGATCACGCTGGGGATGACCAACTTCGAGCATACCTACGGCTACTTCCCTTATTCGCGGACTGGCTCTCTGTGGCGCATTCTGCCGTACGTGGAGCAAGCGACACTCTTTGACACGCTCAACACGGTGAAACACCCGACCTTGAACTACGGTTACAACGGCAACCCTGCGACCGACTGGCAAGATGGGTCTGGAAACAGTGTGCAAGCTGCCGTTCGTCAGGCCGCTGCGAATGTTATCCCGACGTTTGTCTGCCCGAGTACGCCCGGAGAACGAACCTACCTGACGGGAACTGCTCCCGATCAATATATGATTGCTGCGACCGACTATTCGACCCCGCGTATTCCTGCGTTGCGACCTGTCGGCCATCCGCTGTGGTATCAGGACGGCGAGCCTCAAATGCCGATGAATACGGCCATGAGCCCGCCCGACTCTCGCAGTACCGACCCAACCCGACGTGGTGCGAGAGGACAGGATATTACCGACGGAATGAGCAACACGTTGATGTATTTTGAAATCGCCGGCGCTCCGAATGTCTACGTTCGTGGCAAACAACTGACGGGCGAGACGCAAAACTTTGCCTGGGCTGGCGCGGGTGATGGAATCAAGATGCGATCGTATCGCAGTGACAACCTGACGGCGACGACTTCGCCAACCAACAGTGGTCGAGGCACGAATGGCAGCCCGGTGCCTCCGACAACGGCAACCGATCCTTCGCTGGCAGCGGCCTGGGAATGTGCCATCGACACCGCACCGGGGACGTACAAATTCCTGGGGCATACGAACAAGGGCCAGCCTTACAGCTTCCACAAAGGTGTCGTCGGAGTCAGTCTCTGCGATGGCTCCGCACGCCTCATCAGCGAGCAGATTGCTTTGCAGACCTTTCTGAACCTCTTGCTGCGGGACGACGGGCTGGTTCTGGGTGAATTCTAATCGGAATCCCGCGGAATCTGCTTTGAAGGAAGTCTGACAGAACCTTTCCACCAACATCCCGGCGCGTTAAGATCATTTTTCTGTGATCCGACGCGTCGGGTTTTGCGTTGTGTCCTGTCGACTGATCACTTCGATCTTCATCTGCTTCCATTCTTCAGACGGGAGTCCTGCATCATGGGGTTTTTCGATAAGCTTCGTGCCGAATTAGTCGACATCATCGAGTGGATCGATGACTCCAAGCATACGCTGGTCTGGCGTTTCCCACGCTATAACAACCAGATCAAGAATGGGGCCCAGCTGATTGTCCGTCCGGGACAGAAAGCGATTTTCGTCCACCGCGGACAGATCGCGGATATCTTCGAGGAAGGTCACTACACGCTCAAAACCGATAACCTGCCGATTCTCTCGACGATCATGGGCTGGAAGTACGGGTTTGATTCGCCGTTCAAGGCGGAAGTCTACTTCGTTTCGACCCGTCAGATCACCGATCTGAAATGGGGGACGCCGAATCCTGTCATGCTGCGTGATCCCGAATTCGGGCCGATCCGTCTACGGGCCTTCGGAACTTACGCGCTCAAAGCAGTCGATCCGAAAGCGCTCCTCAAGGAACTCGTCGGGACCAACGAGGACTTCTCGACAGAAGAAGTCGCGGAGTTGATGCGGTCCATCATTAATACGGCTCTCGCTGATATCCTGGGCAAGTCGCAGACAGCTGCCTTGGACCTGGCGGGCAAGTATCAGGAGTTCTCGGCCAAGCTGCGGGATGAAGTCGCAACACGGATCGATGACGAATACGGCCTGGAGATTCCCCAGCTGTTCATCGTCAACATTTCGCTGCCCGAGGAAGTCGAGAAGGCACTCGATACCCGTTCGAGCATGGGTGTTATTGGCGATATGAATCGGTTCCAGTCGTACCAGATGGGCAAGGCGATGACCGACGCGGCTGCCAATCCGGGTGGGGGAGCAGCGGAAGGCCTGGGAATGGGAATGGGCTTCGCGATGGCCAACCGCATGGCCGGGGGGATGATGGCTCCCGGTGCAGCGGCTCCGATGGCACCGCCGCCGGTTCCGGCGTCTGTATTCCACGTCGCTGTGAATGGTGCTTCGCAAGGCCCTTACACGCTGGATGCGATGCGACAGGCAGTTGCCTCGGGTCAGATTCAAGGGGATACGCTGGTGTGGTCCCCATCGCTGACAGGGTGGACGCCCGCTTCGCAGGTGCCCGCAGTCGCAGCGTTGATGACCGGGTCTGCACCGCCGCCACTGCCGTAATTGGACAAAGAGCGTCAACTGAAGAACTGGGGTCAGCTATCGATCCTGACCCCAGCCACCCGGTCGTCAAGGGGTGAACTGCACGATCATGAAAATCCCGAGGGACGTTTTTGTTCCCTCGGGATTTTTTTTGCGTTTTGGATAGAGGCTTCGGTATGATGAGGGGTGGCGCTCAAGATTATGATTTACTGTCGGAAGGAGGGGAAGATGCTCGCCAGTCCTCAAGAGATCGATCAGTTTGCGACTTATGCCAAGCAGAAGTTGTGTGAAGAACAAAGCGACAAGTCGCTGGAGCAGTTATTTGCTGACTGGCGTGGCGAGCAGAGCCAGTCACGGGAGCTTGAGTTGAATGCAGCCCGTATTCAAGCGATTCTGCAAGAGCTCGATGGAGACCCGAACAGTGAGGACAGTTGCGAAGTCTTTGTCTCGAAAGTCCGAGATGAGTTGACGCGCAAACCACGCTGATTCAGGTTCTCGTTTAACACCATTGATACAAATCAACCTTGTCTCAGCGGATCTTGTTCCCAACGTGCCATGCTTGCGGCTTTGAGCAAGCATGTTCTGAACGCGCCAAGTCAAACGAAGCAGCATGCTTTCCCAAAGCTGTAAGCATGGCACGGCTTTTGTGACAGCGCGGGCTTAAATTGTGATTCGTAATATATGGCGTCAAAACAAAAAAGGCGTCCAGCCCAGGTTGACCGGGTGGAACGCCTTTTTGATTGGGAAACGCTTACGAGATGCTCAGCTGCTGATCGAACGAACTGTTACCAGTGGAAGTTGGTGTCGCGGTTGTAGTTGGCAAAGCCCGGGTGATACCAGGGGCGTCGGTAAGAGTAATAAGGAAAGCGGTAATGGCCGAGTTCCTGACTGCGATAAAAGCCTGGGCCGAAGTGGTAGCCATAAGGATCGCCACCAGCTGACTGGGTCGTGACGGCGGCTGGGCCGAGTCTGCCATCATAGTAATACGGAGAGCCGATGCGTGGTTCGTAACCGCCGGGGGCGTGGAAGCCATAGTGAGTCGTGCCGGGGAAATCACCGGACGGCGTGACTTCGATCGAGCGGTTCATGTAGGACTGGACGTAAGGCAGGCCTGCCCCCATCGGTTTGAACTGCCGAGGCGGGGTGTAGGGTGTTTCTGGGATGACTTCCTCGGGACGCAGAGGGCGGGCACTGAAGACAGGAACTTGCGGGTGATCGCCGTAGTTCTTGTTGACGAAGCGAGGATCGACTTCGACCTGCTCATCGGCATTCATGATGACCGGGGCAGGAACGGTTGTTTGTGCGGACGCAGGAGTCGAGTTCAAAGCGGCTGCGAAACCGAAGGCGGCCAAAGCCGTCAGACGAAAGTTCATGATGTCAGTCCTTGGTAGTTTGTTCGTTGATCTCAGAGGCAGAGCTGGCGGGCCGTATAAGCGTTTCAGGCGTCATCTCTTTTCCAGTCTTTCCAGATTAGAAGCCCGCAGTACTGAAGGGGAGGAGGGAAATGTCAAGTGATTCAGGTTTTAACAGTTAGCCGAGGGATTTGTGGGGCGTATTGGTTAGATGGGTAGGAATCATCTTGAGGCGATGTGGTCTTTTTCCGATCCAAAGGAGGGGAAATGATGCACCAAGCCAACGTTCGAGACAAAACGAAGGCTGTGCGGACCATGGAATGGGGCGAGAAGCCTCCTGCTTGGCGAAAGAGGACATGATGTCACGGTTCACAGTTTTTGGTGGGATGGTTCTGCTCCTGACGTTCACTCAGGTCTCCATGGCACAGCAGACGACTGCCGTCGGAACTCCCGGCGATGCCGAACCGCTTTATCCTTATGATTCTCAAGAGCCCTGGATGCACGGCTACTGGCAGGAAATGCCCTACTACGGCGGATTCCGTGCCTTCCGCCCTTACAACTACAAACATGTCCTGAGCCAGTCTCAGACAGCCGCTGGCTGGGGGATGGCTCCGAATATGCCGTACTCGCAGCAGTTCTGGCCTCGCTACCAGGAAAAGGCGAGCATGAGCCCGTTTGAAGTTTATTCTCCGGGCGCAATTCCTCGCTCACAGCCACAACCACTGCCGATGGCACCTGGCGGGATGGGCCCATCGACAGTTCCGATGGCACCGATGATCCAACAGGAAGGCCTGGTTCCCAACACGGCTGTCCCAGGCAGTCCGATGCCGAATTATCGCAGCCAGACGATTCAGCCACAAAGCTATCAGGTTCCAGGTTACCAGCCTCAGATGCTGCAGCCACAGATCTATCAGCCACAGACTTACCTGTCGCAGCCACAGTCTTACCCGATGTCAGGTCCTGCGTTGAATGGACCACTTCGCTAAGCGGTGAGTGTGAGTTAAGTGGAATTCAAAAGACGCCCTGCTTCGAGAGAAGCGGGGCGTCTTTTTTCTTGCGCTATGAAGTAAAAGACTGGAACACAGGACTCACATCATTGATGACTTCAAGAATTTCGCGGCAATACTCTGGTGGTATCTGGAAAGAATTTGAACGACGACCAGACTTTTCACGGCAGTGGGCTTTGAGCAACTTCTGCTTGTTTTCGTTTCAGCACAATGAAATACCCATCCGTTTGATCCGGCAGTAGTTCCCATTGATCCGGATGTTCGCGGAGTTGGGGAACTTCGCTGGGGGTTTTGATGGTGGAGTAGTGGTGCATTGTGTCGATGACGATGTAGTCAGTGTCGTCGGGGACGCCTGTGGTGTTACCGGCGACCTTGCGTTTGAAGTTGCTGTAGTCGTAGCTGCGGCGGAAGTGCGTGAAGCGGGTGTGTGGGTAATCGGTGGAGGCGACGTTGGCGTCTGTCGGGATTTGCGCGAGGACTTTCTCGAACTGTTTGGCTCGCTCGCCGGGGATGTAGAGGGTGTTGTAGTTCCAGTTGGAATAGGGATCCCAGAAGACCAGAGACAATGGAGAGATGCTGAGGGTGAAAGCGCAGGCCCAGGCGGAGAAGGCTGCGAAGGTCGCCAGAGCAGGGCTTAGGGCTTGGGGCTTAGGGCTTAGGGAGGAAGGGGGCGTCGAGTTATCGGTAGATGGTTGCAATAGGCTAAGCGGCTCGGACGGAGCCTCGCCCTCCCGGTTTGGGTTCTGGCTAAGGCCCAAGCCCCAAGCCCTAAGCCCTCCGAGCAGCTTCGCCGCGTTGGGGAGACCTGCGGTCGCGGATACCCAGAAGAGGAGCGGGATGATCGGCGCGTGGAAGTGGTGACGCGGGTCGTGGGCGACTTCGTTTAAGCAGAGGAGGATGAAGATCGGGAGCGCTGCGATCGATCGCAGGGTAAAGAGAGGGAGGAAGGCGAGCGGAACCAGAAGCATGGCGGCGTAGAGGAAGGTACTCCAGGTCGCGAATTCGTTGAGGACGAACAGGGGATTGGTGAGCATCGTCCAGATGATGTCGGAGGTCGACTTGCCGAAGCGGGTGAAGTACCCGGCGTAGTGGACTTCGACCCCCGAGCGGAACCAGACGATCGTCGCGAGGGCGAGTTTGAGGTAGATGGCACCGGCGGCGATGAGGGAGAGGGGGAGGAGAAGACGCTGGGTGATAGGCGCTAGGCGCTGGGAAGAAGGAGTACCGGAGGTTGAGGCGTAGGTGGATGGTTGCAATGTGGGATTGGCCCTGCTGGGCGAGCCAGCAGGGGCACCCGAGCGGAAGAGGTATCGCGTGATGAGAACATCCATGAGCATCCACACGCCGAGGGAGCTGACGATGATGGCGTAGTCTTCTTTGACAGTGATGGTGGTGAAGGCGAGGAGGCCAAGGAAGGACTTGATGCGTTTGCGGTCGTATTGATCGAGGGTGAAGAGAAGCATGGGGATGCCGAAGGCTTCGGGGCGGAAGGATTTCAGGTCGATCTCGATGTCGAGGAAGTGCATCGGGGAGTAGAGCAGGTAGCAGATGGAAAGGCCCATGGCGGCGGCGTGGCTGTCGGTGTTACGTCGTGTCATCCAGTAGATGGGGATGGCGCCGCTGGCGAGGGCGATGGTTTCGCAGAGCTCCATCGTCAGGTGAGACGGGTAGAGGATGTAAACGGGAATGAGGAAGAGGTGGATGAACTGGATGTGTTCGCCGAGGAAGAGTCCCTGGTCGAGGTAGCTGCGAAAGCCTTTGCCATGGAGGAAGTTCCAGAGATGCTCCTCGTACATGGCGGTGTCGCCGTGCGGAGTGTTGAGGCTGAAGTAGAGGCCGAAGTTCATGAAGGTGGAGAGGGCGATGAAGGCGAGGATGAAGGGCGCTAGGCGGTAGGCACTGGGCGCTAGGGGAGAGGGGGGAGGGCTTAGGGCTTGGGGCTTAGGGCTTGGGGGAGCAACAGCCACGTATTGAGAGTTTGCATTGGCAGTCAGGGTTGTCATCAAAGAAGCAAACGTCAGGGCTGCTACGAAAGGGGGGATGAAGATGAGAAACGCATTGAGGAACTGCGATCCGAGGAAGGCATTCAGAATTTCCAGGAGTGACCAGGCTGCCGGGAGGGCGAGCGGAATCGCGTAGGGACTGATCCGGGAGGGGAACGTGGAAAGAGAGAATGCAGAGAGGCTGCGGGTTGAAACCAGGCGGACCAGCAGCGCGAGAAGGACTGTCATCAGCAGACAGGAGGCGTAAATGATGGCTGCGGAAATGAACGTCGTGTGAGGCAGAGGTGTCTTTTCAACGAGCTCGACTCGGGTTCCCATCGTTTGATGCAGGTTCAGCCAGCTTTGAGGGGATAGAAACTGATTGGCGATCGCCTCGGTATCGAGCCAGCTTTGCGTCATGAGGACGCCAAGAAGAAAGAAGATCGCCAGGGCCAGTGACGGCCCGACGGGGATACGATTTTCAGGGGGATTTGTGGTCATCTGATTAAGGTTGGCGGCAAAAACTCTTGGAGTCAATCCAATTAGAGGATACGCTTATCGTTCCGGGTATTCAGCAGGAGACAAAGTCCATGGCAACGTTAGAGATCGATGAAAAAACGTATCAGTACTGGAGTCTGCGCGCGAAGGCATCGGGACAGACGGTTGAGGAGTGGTTGAAGGCGGTGACGTCAACACCCTCCGATGTTGCATCGATATCAAAGGAAGAGCGATTGCGGCGATTCGATGACTTGATGAAGTTTGTCAAAGAGCAAAACGTGCGATCGATCAGCCCGGTTGACGATAGTCGGGACACAATTTACGGCGAGCGTGGTTGAGCGAAAGCAGAGGGGATTCTTGATCATTCTCGCAGACACGAACATTCTGATTCAAATCGCTGATCAGAATGGCATATTTCATGATATTGTCCCCCAAAGCATTCGACTGCTTGAAGCTGAGGGGCACGTCATCGCCTTTAATTCGCAAATCAAACGCGAGTTTCTCAGCGTGACAGAACGTCAGCCAGGCAAGGGCCCTGGAAATAATGGGCTTGGCTTTTCAAAAGAAGAGTCTGCAAACTGGATTCGGATCTTTCAAACTTCTATTCAATATCTGCCTGAAAGACCAACGTCAGATTCCATTTTCGATCAGCTTCATGCCAGTTATGGTGGTGGGCGAAAAGTCCATGACCTGAATCTAGTTGCTTTCATGCTGGCCAGTCGAATCGAGATCATTCTGACGATCAATGCTCAGGATTTTTCGCGGTATCAACCCGACGGGATTCGCGTGTTGACGCCGCAGGAGGCGGTTCAGAGTGGTGGTCTGATTTGAATGAAGGACCATCAATGAACGACCTGTTAGACATCCCCGAACTCATCAATCTTTCCGTTGGCCGCGGGATCGTGCGCATTCCCGTCGAGCTGGATGTTCCTTTTACTCCGCGGGTGAAGGCGCTGGTCGATACGCCGGAGTTTCAGCGGTTGCGCAGGATCAGTCAGCTGGGGCTGGTCTCGCGGGTGTATCCGGGAGCGACGCATACGCGGTTCGAACATGCCCTCGGCGTCTTTCATCATACGCTCAAATACCTGTTGCATCTGTCGAAGGATGAGCGGTTTCGAGGAGTGATGGATCGGAAGTCGGTCGAGCTGGTCATGGTTTCGGGGCTCTTGCATGACCTGGGGCATTGGCCGTTTTGTCATCCGATTGAAGATATGAAACTGGCCGGGCTGCCGGAACATGAAGAGTTCGCCGGGAGGTTTCTTCTGGGGGAGACAGAGCTTGCTCAAGTGCTGAAAACGGAGTGGGGGATTGAGCCGCGCGATGTGCTGGATGTGCTCGTCAAGAAAAGCGACACGCCGAGGATGCGATTGATTCGCTCGTTGATTTCCGGGCCGATCGATGTCGACAAGATGGATTATCTCGACCGTGACTCGCTGCACTGCGGCGTTCCTTATGGGCGAAACTATGATCGTTCGCGGTTGATCGAATCTCTCGTCCTCAACGAAGCAGGGGATGGGCTGGCGTTGAGCGTGAAGGGGAAGACCGCTGCGGAGCTGATGGTGTTTGCCCGGTACGTGATGTTCAGCGAGGTCTATTGGCATCATGCTGTGCGCAGCGCGACGAGCATGTTCGCGCGGGCATTCTTTGAGCTGTTCGACAAGCTGCATCTAGGTGACTTCTTCGTGGGGGATGAAGCAGAATGTATCGCGATGCTGCGGGACGCTGCTGAGGGAACAGATGCGGCGGTTCTTGTCGAGGGACTGTTTGGAAATCAGCGGGTTTTGTACAAGCGACTGGCAGAGTTCAGTAGCGATCAACATCCTGAGGAATACGAACGTCTGGCACACCGTCCCTTCGAGCAGAATGTGCTCAATGCCCGTGAACTGGTCGAGACACTGAATCGGGAGTGTGGCCTGCAACTGTCGAAAATGGCGATACTCATTGATGCTCCGCCAGTGCATCGCGAAGTTGAATTCAAAATCGATCTGTATGATGCCAGAGAAAAGAACTACCGACATTTGTCAGACGCCTCTCCGGTCGTCGATGCACTCGCGAAAAAGCAGTTTGATTCGTACGTCAAGAAAGTGCGTGTCTTTTGTCATCCCGACGTGAAAATGGTGCTCTCTTCAGAGCAGGCCAGGCATGTTCTGACCGGCTTTCTACGCGGGCAACGATGAAGAGTTGTTGAAGATCACGCCGAGGGAGTTGCTTTGCCAGAGGGGTGTCGGGACAATGATCGCTTGATCATTTGAATCAGAGGAGCGGGCAGCATGTATCGACAATTCGGGGTGATGACATTTCTGACAATCATGGCCTGTGGTTGTGGTGGCAGTGACAAGGAAGAAACCGCCGCACCGGCTGGACCGACTCTGACGGCTCCTGTCCCTATTGTTCCTCCGCCAGTCGTCTCGCCTGCTCCAGAGGCGGCTGTCGAGAATGCACCACAAGGGAATATCGTCGTCTCAACCAATCCGGATGCCATGGTGATCGTTCCGCCGGTCCCCTTCAAAGTCGTCGGACGTGCTTCAGACGGATTGCCCAATGAGAAGATGATTGCCAAACTCCCGACGACTGGAGCTGATCGCTTTGTCGTGAGTCAGCCAGCTGTTGATGTGAATGCGACGCCGTCCGCCGCCGCCATGACTCAACGGCTACCGGCTGGGTTTACGCCTTTGCTGAATTATGGTGTTGATGCCTCGGGCTACCCAAAGCGAATCTTGTGCGACCGAGTGAAATCGGAGATGGCATTCGTTCCTGCAGGCGTCTTTCAGATGGGAGCCGATGATGGTCCGGAAGAATCTCGACCTCAACATGCTATGTATGTGGATGCCTATTACATCGACGTGACAGAAACTCCACTGGCTTCGTACCAGATGCTTCGTGATGAGCAGAAGGCGCGCAAGCAGCGTGTTTCTGAAGAAGCTCTGAATACCAGTGATGATCCTCAAATGCCAGCATTGGGCGTGAGCTTCAGCGACGCGCGAGCGTACGCGAAATGGTCAGGTCGCGATTTGCCGACAGAAGTCGAGTGGGAGAAAGCCGCCCGTGGAACCCAAGGATTTGCATATCCGTGGGGAAATGGCCGACCTGCCTGGACGAAACAAAAGGAACTTCAGGGTGTGCAACTGCCTGGCTCTGAGCCGACGGATGTGTCGATCTATGGCATCCAGGATCTTGCTGGAAACGCCCGCGAATGGTGCCTGGATCACTTTGCTCCGGATGCTTACCCGAAGCTGCTGGCAGATGCGAAAGATGTCCCGCGCAACTGGACAGGCCCGAGAAATCCCACAGAGAAATTCGAGCGAACAGTCAAAGGGAATGGCCCGGACTGGAAGCTGTCACACCGGGATGGAGTGATCGTGACAGAAAATGTTGCGGACATCGGTTTCCGATGTGTACTGCGATTTTATAACGTGGAATAGTTCTACGCAGGTTCCGTCTGTGGCCAGTAATCCTTCTGCGCATGTTCCGGTGAGGAGAATTCGTAGGGGCCTCGATAAACCATCAGAGGCTTATCGAAGTTGCCGTGAGGGGGTGGGCTGGGGGCTTCCCATTCGAGGGTGTTGGCGTTCCAGGGATTGCGGCCTGCTTTGACGCCCCAGAAGAAGCTGTGAACGAGGTTGACGGCCAGAAGAATCTGAGCCAGTCCCATACCGATCGCGAACCAGGTCATCAGCTGGTTCATCGGGAGCAGGTGTTCCAGGTACTGGTGAATGTAGGGGTCTGCATAACGTCGTGGCATGCCGGCGACCCCCAGCAGGTGCATGGGGAAGAAGGTGCCGTTGGCAAAGACGAAGGTCAGGAAGAAGTGAGTCTGCCCGAGCCGCTCATTCATCATCCGTCCAGACATTTTGGGGAACCAATAGTGAATGGCGGCGAAGATCCCGAAGAGGGTTGCGCCGAAGAGGACATAGTGGAAGTGAGCGACGATGAAGTAAGTATCGTGAATGTAAATGTCAACCGGGACAGCCGCCATGAAGATGCCCGAGAGACCACCGACAACGAACATCGTCACGAAGGCGACCGCGTTCAGCGTCGGGGTATTGAATGTGATGCGTCCACCCCAGATGGTCGCGAGCCAGTTGAAGGTCTTGATGGCAGAGGGAAGGGCGATGAGGACAGTCGAGACCATGAACGCCATGCCCATGACGGGGTTCATGCCCGAGATGAACATGTGGTGTCCCCAGACGATGAAGCCCAGGCCCGCAATCGTCAGCATCGAGATGACCATGGGGACATAGCCGAAAAGAGGCTTGCGGGACATTGTCGCAAGGATGTCAGAGATCATTCCCATGGCAGGCAGGAGCATGATATAGACAGCCGGGTGTGAGTAGAACCAGAAGAGGTGCTGCCACAGGAGAGGCTGTCCACTTCCGAGGGTCGGAGCAGCGTTATTGACGATCAGTCCTCCCGGAACGAAGAAGCAGGTGCCGAGCATCCGGTCGCAGATCAACATCACGCCAGCGGCGGTGAGGACGGGGAGTGCAAAAGCCTGAAGAATCGCCGTGATGAACATACCCCAGATGGTCATCGGCATGCGCATCAAAGTCATGCCCGGGGCACGCATGTTGATGATGGTCGTCATATAGTTGATGGAGCCCATCATGGAGGAAACGCCAACAAAAGTGATTCCCATCAACCACAGAGATTGAGCGAAACCCGAACCGGGTGATGATTGCGCAAGGGCGGAGAGGGTCGGGTAGGAGGTCCAGCCCGCAGCGGGGCCGCCTTCGTAATACATGGAGAGGCCGAAGCAGAAGATGGCAGGCCACATGAACCAGTAGCTTAGC
>SXGT01941583.1_pt1 | contig 18900 bp, 12 predicted proteins | sample 3176221 | NCBI WGS metagenome assembly SXGT01 (sample SAMN11356862, study PRJNA531348) | freshwater metagenome | isolation source: freshwater sample F1-120 | place: China: Fuxian Lake, Yuxi | collected 2017-12-25
GCTCGATGTCCATCTTGTCGAGGTACTGCTCGCGCATCTCGCGCGCGTTCACCGTGCCCGTCACCTGGAGGAGGCGGTCGGCCAGGGTGGACTTCCCGTGGTCGATGTGGGCGATGATCGCGAAGTTGCGGATCTTGTCCTGAGGGGAGGCCATGGGGGGCCGCGGCTATCACGGCGCGGCGCTACTCGTAGCCAAGCTCCTTCATTCGCGCCGCTGCGGCCACGTGCGCGGGATCGATCTCGAGGATGCGACGCAGCGCCTCGACCTCCGAGCGTGGGTCGACACGGTCCTTGGCAAGCGCGGCGAGCCCTTCCCAGGCCCAGCGATTGTCGCGGTTGACGGCGACCGCGCGCCGGAAGCGCACCTCGGCCGCGTCGCGTTCGTCGAGGTGGTAGAGTACCCAGCCCTCCATGCCTACAGGGCGGTCGCGCGCTGCCAGAAAGTGCCGGAAGTGCGCCTGCATCTCGTCGTCATCTCCCGCGGCCCGGGCGAGCGTCCCGGCGCGGAAGTGGGGCGGTCCGAAGGCGGGGTCGGCGAGCGCCGCCTCCACCTGCACCTTGCGCGCCTCCTCGCGGCGTCCTTCCTCCTCGAGCACAATCCCATACTGGTAGAGCGTGCGAGCCCGCGACACAGGCTCCGTGTCGGCCGCGGCCCCCACCCGGTCGACGGCGCCCGGCCCGAGCTTCCGCGCGATGCGGAAGGCTTCCTCGGCGCGCCAGCCGTCGAGGGAAACCGCCTGCATCAGCAAGGCGGTGGCTCGCTCGGCGAACCCGTCGCGGAGGAGGGTCGGCGCCCGCAGACGCGCCATGACCGCCGCCATCTGCACCTGCAATCGCGGCGAGCGCGGCATGAGCCGCAGCGCCCGGGCAGCGGCGAGGTCGGCCTGGTGAGCACGCCCGGCGTCGTTGTCGCCCTCGGCGAGGCGCGACGTGGCGATCGCGCAGGCGGCGTGCGCCCAGGCGCGGGAGGGCTCGCGCTCGGCAGCGGCACAAGCCGCGGCTTGTGGATCCTCCGACTCGAGTGACAGGAGCGGCGCCATGTCGGAGATGCGCTCGGCTCGGGTGCCGGGGGCGCGCGCGTCACTGATGCCGATGATCAGGGTGCCGAGCGTGCCGAGCGAAACGAGCCCGGCGAGGGGCCCGCGCCGACCGCCGGGCTTTCCGATGTCGAGCGTGCCCAGAACCACGCCCAGCAGGACGGCGGCGGGGACGAGCACCCCCGGCGTGCGGAGCGGGAAGTCGGCGACGCACTGCATCGCCACCGCCAACAAGGCGACGCCTAGACCCACGGCGCTGGCGGAGCGGAGGTCGTGCTCCACCACGTCGAGACGCCGCAGGACCGCGCGCGTCGCGAGGAGGAGCAGAGCGGTCACCGCGAGTAGGCCCACGGCGCCGAGCTCCACCAGCAGTTCGGCCGGCTCGGAGTGCGCATGCATGATGTCGTACAAGTGGGGCGCCCGCTCGTGCGGACTCACGGCCTGGGTCCACGCGCCCACGCCCGCGCCCAGGACGGGCGACTCGAGCCATGCGTCCACCGAGGCGCGCCAGAAAAGCACGCGGGAGGAGAGGCTCTCGTCGCTGCCGAGGGCGAGGAAGCGCCGCACCGCGCCGAACGGGCCCGCCGTCAGCGCCGCGAGCAAGAGCCCCGCCACGGGCACGCCCACGCCAATGCCGAGGTGCACGCCATCGTCACGACGCCACCGTGTCCAGGCCCCGAGGGCCAGGCCCGACACCGCGAGCGACACGATGGGCGCGCGCGAGGCGGCCGCGAGCATCGCCACCGACAGCAGTCCCGCCGCGAAGGCGAGCAGTGACAACCTCGGCAACTTGTCACCACTCGCCTCCATCACTCCCGGGGGCTGGCTCGACCGTCGTTTACGGTTGGCATGGCGACGGACTTCCTCGGGCAAGAGAGGGAAGATCGACGCGGCGAGCGACCACGCCGCGCCGATGCCCATCACGAGGAAGGCGGCGAAGTGACCCCGGTTGACAAAGGTGCCGGTGGCGTATCCCAGGTACGACACCTTCTTGCCGATGCCGGTGGACGGACCGTTACGGTTGGCGAAGCCGAAGAAAGCCTCGAGCAAGGCCATGCCAAGGAGGCCAAGCAGGAACACGAGCAGGGCAGGTCGCGAGCGCGACACTCGCCAGCCCACCAGGATCGCCCCGGCCGACGCCGCCCACTGCCCCCCCCGCCAGGCCCACCCCGCCGGGGAGAGCGCCAGCGGTCGCCAGGCATCGTCGCTTGCCCCGGCCAGGGGGTCGAAGTCGTAGGTGCCGGCCGTGCCGAGGAGCACGTCCAGGTCGAACTTCGAGAGGGCCGCCAACCACTCGGGCCGGGGCACGGTCGCCGTCCCCGCCGCCCAGTCGAGCCGATCTGCCAACCCCGGCGCCACCACGCCGCGCAGCGCAGGCGGTAGCGGCACGACCTGGACGAGGACCACCGCGATGAGCACCCCGACGGCGATGCGCACCGGTCGCGACAACGAGGGCACGTCTCCCCGCGTCAGCGCCCACGCGGCGGCGCAGCCGAGGAGCACGTAGGCCACGGCGCCCACCCGGGGCTCGTAGCCACCCTCCAGTCCCGCCGCGGCGCCGATGGCACCGAGCGCGAGGACGGCGATCCCCACGTGCTCGCGTTCCGTCATGTCAAGGCGCTTTGGGTCGCAACATCACGCGTCTTTGTTACGACGAACCTTGGCGACGTCGTCGCGTTCCGCGCCGTAGTAGGTGTAGTAGTAGTAGTACCCATACGACTTCCGCTGGATGTCGAAGTCGTTGAGAATCACGCCGATGAGGCGAGCTTCCACGTCGTTGAGCTGCCGCTTGGCCTGGAGCACGAGGTCGCGCGCGACCTTGAAGCTCTTGATCACCATGATGACGCCGTCGACCTCATTGGCGAGCACCACCGCGTCAGTCACGGCCACCACCGGTGGGGTGTCGATGATCACGAGGTCGAACTGCTCGTTGAGCTTGTCGAGCGCATCGCGACAGCCCTGTGACCCGAGCTGTTCCGCCGGGTTGGGCGGGCGGGGGCCTGAGGGCAAGATGAAGAGCCCCTCCTGCGGGGTCGGCTGCACCACATCGACCACCTGGTCGGCGCCGCTCATCAGCGTGGAGAAGCCCTTCTCGTTGTCGAGACCGAAGGCGTGATGGAGCGAGGGGCGGCGCAGGTCGGCGTCGACCAGGCACACGCGACGCCCGGTGGCAGCGAAGGAGATGCCGAGGTTGATGCTCGACGTGGTCTTGCCCTCGCGGGGCCCGGCCGAGGTGATGAGGAGGCGCCGAGGCGCCTGCCCGTCTTCCCGCGCCGAGAAGTTGACGCTGGTGCGGATGTTGCGAATGAACTCGGCGAAGGCCGACTTCGGGTACTTGTAGCTGTAGAGGTAACGTTCGCGCGCGATCTCCCAGCCCTCGCCTGCCAGCCCGGGGACACTCGGGATGATGCCGAGGAAGGGGATGCCGAGCGCCTCCACCTCTTCCCGGGTCTTGATCGTCGTGTCCATGTAGTCGAAGAACAGAGCCAGCGACACGCCCGCCAGGAGGCCGGCGGCGATGGCCAGCGCGATGTTGCGCAGGTAGTTCGGCTCGACCGGGTCGACCTCGGCGAGCGCCGTGTCGATGATGCGGATGTTGTTCTCTTTGAGCGAGGCAGTGACCGCCATCTCCTGCTGGCGCGCCAGCAGCTCGTCGTAGATCCGGCGCTTGGCCTCCAGATCGCGCTTGAGCAGGTTGTACTCCGCCTGCGGCCCGTTGGCGGACAGGGCGGACGACGTGAGCGCGTCGATGGTGCTGCCCAGCTCCACCACTGCCCGCTCGGCCTCGCCGCGCATCGCCGCACGACGGCCCAGCTCCGCCGCTGCCTCGCCCCGGATCTGGCGCTCGATGTCCTCGACGCGGGCGCGGGCCTCCACCACCTGCGGCATCTTCTCGCCGTACTTCTGCTCGAGCGCCGCCAGCTGGGTGGCGAGGGTGGCGTGGTTCTCGCGGAGCTGCGACATCAGCTCGCTGGCAACCAGTAGGGACAAACGCGTGGGATCGTCCTGTCGCGACACAGACGTTGCGAGTCCCTCGTACTCCGCCTGCCGACGGGCCAGCTCGGCCTCCGCTCGTCCCTTGTCGATGGAAAGCTGCTCGATCTGCTGGCTGGCGACGTGCCCCTTCTCATCGGTAGACAACGCGATCTGGTTGTTCTTCCGTCGGAAGTCCTGGATGGACTCCTCGGCCACGCGCACGTCGTCCTGCGCTTTCTTCGTCTCGGAACGGAGCCAGGCGAGGCCGTCCTGAATGCCCTGGTTGATCTCGCGGTAGTTGCTCTCGACGAAGGTCTCCGACCAGGCGGCGTTGATCTGCTCGGCGAGGTCGGGCGTGGATGCGCGCACATACACCCACACCAGTCGGGTCTTGGGGATCGGCTCGATCGCGATCTGGTTCTTGAAGGTCTCCACCGGCTCATCGAGGTCGCGATAAATCTCGTGCTCGGCGAGGCCCAGCCGGTCGAAGACCGCTTGCGCGTGCGAGCGCGACCAGAGCTTCTTGTGCTGGGTGTTGTAGTACTCCTGGTCGGTGAGGTACTGGCCCGAGCCGTACTCGCCGATCGCGGAGATGCCCCCGGTCGGCGCGCGGGGCTGTGCGTCGATCTGGAGCGAGGCCGACGACAGATACACGGGCGGCGTGAGCAGGGTCACGACCGTGACGCTGCCGACGATGAGCGCGAAGGCGGTGATGAGCGTCCAGATGCGCTTCCGCACGGTGCGCCAGTAGTCACGGAGATGCAGCATCTCCGTGATGGAGACTTCGCCCGCATCGTCGCGCATCGAGCGACGGCCGCGGTGGCTCCGGCTGGGGGGTGCGGACAGGCAAGCTCCGGCGTAGAGATGCAACGTACCCTCGTTCGCTCCGGAGACCAAATGGCCCGACCCGCACCCGCCTCCGCTCGCGCCGTGGTGATCGGGCTCGATGGGGCCACGTGGTCCTTGCTCGACCGCCTGATCCTCGAGGGCGCGATGCCCAACCTCGACCGGCTTCGCCGGGAGGGGGTGCACGGCCCCTTGTGGTCGGTGGTCCCGCCGATGACCGCCACGGCCTGGACATCCTTCCAGACCGGCAAGGGACCCGGAAAGCACGGGGTCTACGACTGGACGGAGCCCGTGGCCGGCACCTATCTCTACCGCCCCATCGACAGCACGCGGGTGCAGTCGAAGACGCTTTTCGAGCTGCTCTCCGAGGCGGGCAAACGCGCCAGCACGGTGAACCTCCCCCTCACCTTCCCGGCCCGCCCGATAAACGGCGTGGCCGTGGGCGACATGCTCACCCCCGCCAAGGACACCCCGGGATTCCTGTCGCCCCCGAGCTTCCGCGCCACCCTCGACCAGGTGGCACCGAACTACCAGATCGACACTCACCTCTGCGACAGCGAGGCCGACCTACTCCCCTTCCTCGAGCGCCTGCGTGTGCTCATTGAGGAGCGCGGCAAGCTCGTGCGCAACATGATGGAGTCCGAGCCGTGGGACCTCTTCGTGTGCGTCTGGGTGGAGATGGACCGCATGCAGCATTGCCTGTGGCACATCTTCGATCCCTTGCACCCGGGTCACGACAGGGCGCTCGCCGCGAAGTACCGCGAGAAAATCCTCGACATCTACCGTATGCTCGACGTGCGCATCGGCGAGATGGTGGATCGGCGGCCCGAGGGAAGCAACGTCTTCTTCATCTCCGACCACGGCTTCGGGCACTGTCGCTACAAGGTCTTCCTCAACACCTGGCTCCACCAGGAGGGCTTCCTCACCTTCAAGGAAGGCGGCCGCGAACAACGCGACCGACTGCGCAAGGTGCGTGGCGTGCTCGACCGGGCGGGCATCAGCACGCGCAAGATCCTCGACACCGCGCGACGCCTCGGCGGCGACGCGCTGCTCCGGGGCGCAGGCGACAACCTGTCGCGCTTCGCGGCGGAGATCGACTGGGAGCACACCCAGGCCTTCTGTCACGGCACCAACGCGATCCGGATCAACCTGCGGGGCCGGGAGAAACACGGCAGCGTCGATCCCGCCGAGTACGACGAGGTGGTCGACCGGCTCAAGCGCAGACTCGAGGCGCTCACCGACCCGGAGGGCAACCGGGTGATCAGCCGCGTGCGACGGCGCGACGAGCTCTACAAGGGCCCCCACGTCGACCTCGCTGCCGACTTGCTCATCGCCGAGCACGACGACAGCGTGTGGTTCTACTACTCGGAGGGCGAGGTGCCGACCGCCGTCTTCGAGCCGAGCGGCTGGGCCAGTGGCAATCACAAGCCAGACGGGCTATTCTGCGCGTGGGGACCGGACATCCGCCAGGGCGAACACCGCGAGGGCACCTCCATCAACGACGTGACGCCCACGATCCTGGCGCTCCTGGATCTTCCCCTCCCCGACGACATCGACGGCGAGGTGCTGCGCGACATCGTGCGACCCGGACGCGCGCTGCGCCCCCGGTGGACGGAGGCCCAGGCCTACGTGTCACACGTGCGCGAGAACGACGCGGAGACCGACCGGCAGATCGAGGAACGCCTCCGGGGGCTTGGTTACCTCCAATGAGCTTCGCCTACGTCGACCCCGTCGACCAGTCCCCCCTCCGCCCAGAAGCCGACCAGCTCCTGTCCACCTCGGGACGGCGCTACCCCGCCTTCGGCGGCGGCTTCGACCTGCGCCCGGGGGCGGGTGACGACAACAAGAAGTTGCAAGCGGACATCTACGACCAGATGCTCGGCGAGCTCACCGACTTCGACCACCCGCACAACCTGACACTCGTCCACCAGAAGGCGCTACTCGACCGCCTCGCCCTGCGGCACGGCGACCACGTGCTCGAGATCGGCGGGCACCGCTCGGGCACGCTCCCCTACCTGGAGCGGCACCACGGGATCGTGGGCCACGGGCTCGACATTTCCCCGGTCTGGGTCCAGGCCCACAACGCGCTGGCCGAGGAGCGGAAAAGCGTCACCCGCTGGGTGCTGGGCGACGCCGAGAGCCTACCTTTCGCCGACCAGAGCTTCGCGGCGGTGGTGGCCTTCGACGTCTTTGAACACCTGTCACGGCTCGACGTGGCCCTACGCGCGGTGGCGCGCGTCCTGGCACCCGGGGGGATGCTCGCCTGTCACATGCCCGTCCGCGACATCGCGGGCAGCCTCGACGGCCTGTCGCGACGTCGCGATCCCGCCGACTTCGCCGCGCGGCAAGCCACGGTGGGTCACTTTCACGAGCGCATGCCTACCCGCCAGCAGATGCGCACTCGCCTGGAGCAGGCGGGGTTGCACGTGGTGGACATGGTCTCGTTCAACGTGTGGGTGCAGCCGATTCACGACCATCGGCTGTTGCCGGCGCTCGGGAAGCTTCGACACCGTGGGGATACGCCCAGCGGCACGGCGGGCGGTTTGCCGCGCCAGGAAGCCTCGCGCTTCCAGAAGTTCTACGCGGCCACCGTGGTGCCGCTCGCGCGGGTGTTGTCGACGCCGGACCAGTTGGGCGTGGCGCTGGGGATTGGTGGATCTTGCTCGTTTTTGGCGCGGAAGGGGTAGGGTTTCACCCCACCCCCACCACCCGCCGCAACGACTCCACCGCCACCGGCCTCGCGAGCACCGCGTCGCCGAGCCCCGCGCCGGAGCCGTCCGGCGCCGCCACCACCAGCACCCGGGCCCCAGGCCAGCGCGCACGGGCCTCGTCTACCCGGGCGCTCCCCTGCCCTGGAGCGATCGCGAGCAGCACGATGTCCACTGGCCCCTCGTGCACCACGCGGCAGCCGAGCTTGTCGAGCGTGCGCGACAGGATGCGGCGGTGCAGCGCGTCCGGCTCATCGAGCGCCACCCGAGGCGGTGGCGGCCCGCTGGCGGCGGCGAGCGCTCGTTCCAATGCGGCGCGGAGCTCGGAGCGTCGCACCGGCTTGCGCAAGGCTCGCTGCCCGGCCCGAGACACGCCGACCACTCGCAGATCGCCGAGCAGATCGGCGGGAGGACTCGCGTCGAGGTCGACGACAATAACCTCCGGATCGGCCTCCCACGGCACCACCGTCCAGCCCTCGCCCGCCAGCATCGCCTCCGTGGCCGCCCGGAAACTATCGCTCCCCCATGCGGCCACTCTCCCCGGCGAGGCGACGACCGGACGTTCGATCGCGCCCGACGCGTCGAGCTCGAAGCTGAAGGCGCTCCCCCTCCCGACCTCGCTCTCGACGGTGAGCTCGCCGCCGAGCATGCTCACCAGCCGCGTGCTGATGCTCAACCCCAGCCCGGTGCCGCCGTAGATTCGCGTCGTCGAACCGTCGGCCTGGACGAAGGGCTGGAAGATCCTCGTGCGTTGGGCCTCGCCGATGCCGATGCCGGTGTCGGACACCGATACTCGCAATCGCAGCGGCTGTTGGCTCGCGACGCCAACTCGGACCACGACTTCCCCGGCCTCGGTGAACTTCACCGCGTTGTCCACAAGGTTGGTCACCACCTGCCGCAAGCGCAGGCCGTCCACCACCACGCTGTCCGGCACGTCCGCGTCGAAATGCACCACGAGGTCGAGCGGCTTGTTCCCCACCCGCCCCGACACCACGGCCACCACCTCCTCCAAGAGCTCCCGGACCGAGGTGCGCACCGGGTCGAGGTCGAGCTGGCCGGCGTCGATTTTCGCGAAATCGAGGATGTCGTTGATGAGGCGCAAAAGCACCTCGCCCGAGTTGTTGATCGTCGTGTTGTACTCGCGTTGCTCGGCGTCGAGGCGAGTGTCGCACAAGAGCCGTGACATCCCGAGGATGCCGTTGAGCGGCGTGCGCAGCTCGTGGCTCATGGTGTTGATGAACTCGCTCTTCAGTCGTAGCGCTTCCTCGGCCTGGTGCCGCGCCGCGTCGGCTTCGTCGCGAGCTCGCATCGCTGCCTGCGACTCGCGCGTGAGCTCCTCGTTTCGCGCCGCCAGCTCCTCGATCAGCGCCTTGCTGTCGAAGATCCGCCGCCAAGTCCACGCGATGCGCGACCAGATGGTCATCGAGGGCGGCGGCGTGATCACGTAGGTGCCCACGTGGCCGTCAATGCGCACCCGCACCAGGGCGTCCGGCAGGCCGAGACCACGCGGGAGCGCCTGGAACACCCCCGCGCACAGGTGGTGGAAGGCATCACAGGGGCGGTGGCTCCCCGGGATGCGAATGATGCCCTGGTAACGACCGTCCGGTCGCACCAGGAACTCGGTCTTGACGATGCGGAAGAGGTTCGGACCGCCCCAGCGAAAGTTCGCCCAGAAGAGGCCGCGCGTGCCGGCCACGGTCCGCATGATCGACAGGGCAGGGCCAAGTTCCGGCATCTGCATGGTGCAGGCGCCCTCCGCCTGGAAGGGCTCCGGTCCCCCGCAGAGCGCCTCGGCCCGCTCGGTGAGCGCGCAGAAGTCGTCCCACCCGAGGCCGTTCTTCGCCGCGTCAGCCGGGTCGACGAGGCCATCGCAGAGCGCGTCGGCCCCGAGCCCCTTGCGCTCCGCGATGGTGCGCAAGACGGCGAAGGCATGATGCGTCACGTCCCTCATTTGGCGGCCTGCCCCTCGGCAAAGGCCACCTCGGTCGCGATCTCCCGCAGCACAGCGCCCTGGTGGCTGTCCTTCACCTGCATGTACACGCAGGTGGTGTGGGGCACGCCGCCGAAGCGACGCTTCTCCGTCTCGGCGTCCATGCCGAGGTGCAGGTGGTCCATGCCGAGTTGGCGCGCGCGGCGGGTCATCTGCAAGAACATCGCCCGGTAGGTCTCCCGCTTGAGGAGCCACTCGTCATCCAGACCACAGAACAACGGCGCGTAGTCGCGGCCATGCTTGTGTGCCGCCCAGAAGGCCACGGGGACCTCAGGGCCGCCAGCCTCCGGCTTGATGCGTACGAGGCCCACTTCCCACGAGGGACAGTCGAGCAGCCCCTGCATGAGCGTAGCTGGGAACGGGAAGACGTTGAGGCGCAGCTTGCGGCGGGCCAGCTGGCGGTAGAGCTCGAAGGCCTGCTCCGCTTCGTCGGCGCCGAGCGGCAAGAGCCCGTGCCCGTGGAAGCTCACCGTGAAGTCGTCGGCCGACTCCAGCACTGGACGCAATGCCTTGCGCTTGCGGCGGTCGAGACCGTCGAACCACCGCGGCTCTGACAGGCCGCCGAGCTCGAGCAGGTGCGTGTCGAACATCGGCACGCGCGCGAGGCCCTCCTCGAGCATCAGCTGGTCCATCTCGGGGTCTTCGCCCGGAAGATCACGGACGATCAGCGCGCCGGCACCGCACTCCTCCACGAGGCGATCCGCGGCGCTTACCACGAGGCGCACGGCGTCGCGCCATGGTCCCTGCCGGTCCACCCACAGGTGGTTGCCCTCCGACAGGCAAGAGCCCACCATGACCACCTTCGAAGTGAGGAAGTAGGGGTCGCCCACGCGCCGTGCTTCCACCTCCCGCGACACTTCCTCGCGGGAGAGCATGTCGTCCTTCTGCAGGAGGGTGGTCATGAAGGTGGCGGCCACCAGCTTGCCGGACAGGTCACGCACCATCAGGTAACGGAAGCCCCACCGGTGCTCAGGTTTCTCGGCGTCGGCCGCGAAGATCCGCTCCTGCGTGGCCAGGGCGTCCCAGGAACAATGTGCCGAGGCGGCCACGGCGGCGTTCCACTCCTCGCGAGGCACCTCCTGGATGCTCTCGAAGCTCTGCAACAAGAGGCGCGTGCCCTTGTGTTGGCGGTGCACCCTTCGCTCGCACGCCCCCTCGCTCCGCCTGGACTCCTCGGGCAGGGCGTTGGCGAACATCAGCGACAACTCGGCCTGCGACACGCCCTCCTCCTCGAGCGCGGCCGGGATGTGCGCGGCGAGCCGATCGACGGCGTGGTCGATGTCGGCGATCTCGTGTGCCGCCGTCAACGTGAAGCGGATGCCCGCGCGCTTCATCGGGACCGTGGGGAAAACCGAGCAGTTGACGTATATGTTGTCGGCCGAGAGTTTCTCCGCCACCCGGAACGCCACCCGCGGCAAGCCGCAGAGCAAGAAGATGATCGGCGACTCGTTCACCGCGATGGGGGGAATGCCGCGCGCGGAGAGCCGGTCGTTCGCGCGCAGCACTCGCGTGCGCAGGGCTTGCTGTAGCCCAGTGATCTCCGGCGAGAGGTGGATCGTCGCCGAGGCCAGCGCCGCGCCCATCATCGGTGGCTGCATCGGACCAGAGAAAACCAGGGGCCCGCCCGAGAGTCGCACCATGTCGCGCTCCCTCGGGTCGGCAAACACGAGGCAACCGCCGCCCGCCCCGAAGCCCTTGGCGAAGCTCGTGGCCACCACCACCCGCTCGGAGAAGGGGAAGCGGGCCATGAAGCTGCCGCGGCCATGGTCGCCGGCCCAGCTCATCCCGTGCGCGTCGTCGATGTAGAGGCGCACGTTCGGGGCCACGTCGAGGATGGCCTGGAGCGTCTGGATGGGGGCGAGGTCGCCGTACATCGAGAAGACGCCGTCGGAGCAGAACCATACGGTGCGGCTCCGCGCGGCAAGGCGCCGCACCACCTCGCAGGCCTCGCCCAGGCGATCGTGGCGCACCATCTCAACCGTCGCCCCGCCGGCGCGGGCCTGGTTGGCCCCCATGTGGATGCTGTGGTGGGCCTGGTGGTCGAGCACCACGGCGTCTTTCTCGGTGGCCAGCACCGGGAGCGCCGCGAGGTGGGCCATCGTCGTGGAGGGTGTCACCAGCACGTGCCCGCCGAAGATCTGCTCGAGCGCGTCCTCGAGCTCGGCGTAGATGGGCGCCGAGAGATAGCCGCGAGAGCAGGAAAACTGCGTGCCGTAGCGGTCCGTCGCCTCGTGCGCGCCGGCCTTCACGGCCGGGTGCAGTTCGAGGCCGAGGTAGGAACAAGAGGAGAACGACACCACCTCCTTGCCATGCAGGGTCACCACGCGACCATGCAGCTCGGCGTCGGTGACGCCCTGGAAGAAGAGACCGCGGCGACGCGCGTCCTCGTGGATGGCGGTGATTGACGACAAGATCTGGGAAGTCTCCACGGCGGCCTCGAAGGGTGGTGCGTCATTCGGTCCCAGCAAGCGCGCCTTGAGGACTGGTGAAAATCTCGCAGGCGCATCAAGATATGTGCCCTTCCGCCCGATGTGTGACCTCATGACGCACCCTTCAGGAGCCACCGTGAGCTCTTCAAACCAGCGGATTCGCGTCCTCGTGGTGGAGGACAACGAGGTGAACCAGAAGGTGATCCGGCGCATGCTCGAGCGCATGGGTTGCGACGTAGACTTGGCCAACGACGGTGTTGAAGGCGTGCAGTTTGCGACGCGTGGCTACGCGATGATCTTCATGGACATCTCGATGCCGCGCATGGACGGCTTCGCCGCGAGCGAGGCGATTCGTCGCCTCGACGGAAGCGCCGCGCAAACCCCGATCGTCGCGCTCACCGCGCACGCCACGCCGGCGGACCGACTCAAGTGCCTGTCCGCCGGGATGGACCTCTGGTTGCCCAAGCCCATCGTCGTGGAGGATCTGGTGCTCGCCGTGTCGCGCTTCACCGGCTGGAAAGAAGGCACGAGCGCCGTGGTCGACGACGTGCCGCTCGACGAGGCCACCGTGAACGGGCTCCTGGAACTGTGCGATCCCGGGGACTCGAGCTTTCTTTCCGAGGTCGTCGGCGACTTCCGCGAGGCGTGTGACAAGGCAGCCGAGGCCTGCCGCAAGCAACAACCGGCCGCCGTGTACCCGGAGCTGCGGCTCGCCGCGCGCAAGGCGGGCGACGCGGCGAAGGCGGTGGGCGCGCTCCGCGTGATGGAGATCTCCGAGCGCCTCGAGACAGCCGACGACAACACCCTCGCCGAGCGAGGCGCCGCCTGGGTCGACAGCCTCACGCGCGAGGTGCTCCGCGCGGCCGTCGCGCTGATGTCCCGCGGCTAGCGACCGCGGACGTAGGCTTCGGTGCCGTAGGCGTAGGCGAAACCGTCTTCCACGGCCCGCAATAGTCGCCCGCTGCGACCGAGCGCCTCATCGGCCAGCCAAACGAGGCGACGGTTCGGTCGGAAGCCCACCCCAGGGTCGCGCCAGCCCTCGGCCAGGGAGCGGAAGCGCGCCGCGTGGAGGGTCGACACCGCGTTGGACTCCGCGCCCGGGCCCAGCAAGGTGGCCGCCATCGTGAGCACCGCCGCCGCCGAGCGCGAGATGCCCGCCCCGCAGTGCACGAGGCCCTTGGCGCGCCAGAGTTGCCGGTCGCTCGCCAAGTTGCGGGAGAAGGCCACGAGGGCCTCCACGTCGTCGGCACTGGGACCGAAGTAGCCGAGCTGGTGTCGTTCCCGCTCGATGTCGTCGAAGTTCAGGCGGAGGCTCGGCCCCTCGAAGGCGGCGAGCGAGGCGGGCATGTCATCCGTGGTTCCCCCAATCGAGACCACCCAGCCGATCCCCGTGACCCTCGGAGACGCGAGCAGATCTGCGGCAACATCGCGACCGGTGATGTGGAACGACAGCGGCATCTTTGCTGATTGCTACCACAGTCACGTCGCGACAGCAAGGCAAAATCAACCGCCGGCGGCCCAGTTCACCACGAGCTGGCGTTCATCGTCGGTCATCGCGGTGAGGTTGCCCAGCGGCATCGCGCCGTTGCTCACCTGGGCGCCGATCTTGGCGCGATTAGCCTCGATGGTGGCGCGGTCGTCAAGGGCCAGCCCCTTCGGCGGCGCCACGAAGCCCGCCTGCGTGGGCGTCTGGCTGTGGCAGGAGAGACAACGCGCCGCGATCACCTGCTGGACGGCGGTGACGTTGACGGTGGCGGTCGCGGCCTCGGGCGTGGGCGCGCGAGTGACCACAGCGAGCACGACCAGGCCCGCGGCCCCGGCGATACTCGGGACGAAGGGACGTGGGCGTCCCACGCCGGCGAGGTTGAATCCATGCCGGATGAGCCCGCCGAGCACGCAAATACCCACGACAAGCAACCACGCGTAGCGATGGCTCCAGATCACGGGGTAGTGGTTGCTGACCATCACGAAGAGAGCGGGCAACGTGAAATAGTTGTTGTGGAAGCTGCGCAAGGCGCCCGCCTTGCCGCGTTCGAGCGGCGGCTCTCGGCCGGCCACCATCGCGTCGACCATCGCGCGCTGGCCGGGGATGATCACGAAGAGCACGTTGGCGGCCATGATGGTGCCGATCATGGCCCCGAGGTGCATCGTCGCCGCGCGCGCACCGAGGAGCGCGAAGAGCGCGTAGGAGGCCCCAGTGAAGAGCGCGGCGCCGAGCGCCGCGAGAGCAAGTGGCTGTCGCGACATCGCGCGGCAGAGCACATCGTAGACGACGTAGCCAAGCACCAGCGAACCGGCGCCCACCCCCACCGCCGTCGAGGGCGACAAGTCTCGCACCGCCGGATCGACCATCATCGAGCGCGCGTCCATCCAGTAGGTGACGCCGAGCAAAAGCATGCCCGTCACCCAGGTGAGGTAGGCCTCCCACTTGAACCAGTGAAGCACATTTGGTAACTGCTCAGGTGCACCGCCGAACTTCGACACGCGATAGAAGGCGCCGCCGTGGATGGCGAAGACCTCGCCCGCGAGGCCGCGCGTGGGGTCGCCCGAATCGACCGGGCGAACGTGGTTGTTGAGCCACACGAAGTAGAAGGAGGCCCCGATCCACGCCGCCCCGGTGACGAGGTGGAACCAGCGCAGGATCATCGCGGTCCAGTCGACGAGATGGGGGTCGGGCAAGCGGCTCTCCGGGCCGCCCCGGCTTATCCCGCCGCGATACATCGCCCGCCCGATGCCCAGCTTCTCCAGCTCGCGCGTGCTCGTCGACGGGCAGCTCGTCCCTGCCACCGTCGTCGTCGAAGGCGAGCGCATCCAGCGCGTGGTCTGCGGGCGGCTCGACGGACTCGACCTGTCGCCGCAGGTGCTGATGCCCGCCCTGGTCGACGCCCACGTGCACATCAACGAACCCGGCCGCACCGAGTGGGAGGGCTTCGCGACGGCAACCCGCGCAGCCGCAGCAGGTGGCGTCGCCACGCTGGTCGACATGCCGCTCAACAGCATCCCCGTCACCACCACGCTCGCCGCGCTCTGGGCCAAGGTCGAGGCGGCCCGGGGTCAGCTGGCGGTCGACGTGGCCTTCTGGGGTGGCGTGGTGCCCGGCAACGCGGGCGAGCTCGCAGCCATGGCGCGTGCGGGCGCGCGGGGCTTCAAGTGTTTCCTCTGTCACTCGGGGATCGACGATTTCCCCCGGTCGACCGAGGCCGACCTCCGCCCGGCGATGGCCATCCTCCGGGAGTCCGGGCGCCCGCTCCTGGTGCACGCGGAGCTCGAGAGTGAGCTGCGCCAGCCCGACGCCGACCCGCGCGCCTACGCCACCTACCTGCACAGCCGGCCCAAGGAGTGGGAAGACCGCGCCGTGGCGATGATCGTCAACCTCGTGCGACAAACCGGTTGCCGCGCGCACATCGTGCACCTGAGCTCGGCGACCGCCCTGCCCATCCTCCGCGCGGCCAAGGCGGAAGGTCTACCGATCACGGCGGAAACCTGCCCGCATTACCTGTGCCTGCGCGCCGAGGACGTGCCCGAGGGCGACACCACCTACAAGTGCGCGCCCCCGATCCGGGAAGACGACAATCGCGCCGCGCTGTGGGCGGCCCTCGCCGAGGGCGTCATCGACTTCGTGGTGAGCGACCACAGCCCCTGCGTGCCGGCGCTCAAGCGCTTCGACACCGGCAACTTTCTCGAGGCCTGGGGCGGTATCGCCTCGCTGCAACTCGGGCTGCGGGCGGTGTGGACCGAGGCCGCCGCCCGCGGTCACGACGTGGCCACAATCTCGCGGTGGATGACGGCCGGGCCGGCCACGCTCGCCGGTTTGCACGACCGGACGCGCATCGCCGCTGGGAACCGGGCCGACCTCGTGGCCTGGCACCCCGACGACGCGGATGTGGTCGACGTGGCTCGCCTCTTCCACCGCCATCCCCTCACCCCCTACCGCGACCGCCGCCTCCGGGGCCGCGTGGCCTCCACCTGGCTCGGCGGCGAGCTGATCTACGATGGTCGCGACATCGTCGGGCCACTGCGCGGTCGTCCCCTGCTAACGGAGTCCTAGATGGCCGAGATCGTCGGCGTTCCTGCTCTCTTCACCGGTCTGGTCGACCTCGCCTCGCGCACCGTCGGGGGCCGGGCCCTCCTCTGTTCCGACGACTACTTCGCCGGCATGGAACACCTGCTCAACCCCGAGCCAGCCCGCTTCGACCCGTCCACCTACACCGACCGTGGCAAGGAGATGGACGGCTGGGAGTCGCGACGCAAGCGCGTCCCCGGGCACGACTGGTGCATCGTCAAGCTCGGTGTGCCCGGCCTCGTGCGCGCCGTCGACGTCGACACCAGCCATTTTCTCGGCAATCACGGTCCCTTCGCATCCGTCGAGGGCACCAACGCCGCCGACAATGCCACCGGAGAGTGGCTGCGCGATCACGCCAACTGGTCGGTGATCGTGCCGGAAACGCCCATGAAGCGCGGCTCGTCCAACGTCTGCGCCAGCGTTTCCACCCACAGCTACACCCATGTCCGCCTCAACATGGTGCCCGACGGCGGTATCGCCCGGCTCCGGGTGTACGGCGTGCCCGTGCCCGAGGCGACGAGCGGTCGCATCGACCTCGCCGCGCTCGCCCACGGGGGCTGCCCGCTGGTGGCGAGTGACAGCTTCTTCTCGCCGATGGGCAATCTCGTTCTGCCCGGCGAGTCGCCGATCATGTCCAACGGCTGGGAAACGCGACGGAGTCGTCCCCCGGGCATGGACTGGATCATCCTCCGGCTGGGTCAGCCGGGGCGCCTCGATTCGCTCACGGTGCAGACCCACCATTTCAAGGGGAACTACCCCGACCGGGCGGCCATCGACGCGCTCTACTGGCCCGGGGCCCCGCCGTCGATGCTGGTGTCCTCCCACGATTGGCAGGAGATTCTCGCGCCCCACAAGCTCCACGCGCACGACAGCCGTGACTTTGCCGTGGCCCGTCACGGCCCGTGGACCCACCTCCGCCTCCGCATCTACCCGGACGGCGGCATCTCTCGCCTGCGCGCCTGGGGACACCCCTCGCATGAGGTCGCGAACGATCCGCTCGTCGAGCGCCTGAACCACGCCACCAGCGAGGAACTCGCGCGCGCCTGCGGGTCGTCGCGCTGGGTGGCCGCCTTCGCCGCCGGCCGCCCCTACCAGAGCCGTGCCCAGCTCTTCGGCGAGGCGGAGCGACGCTGGTGGCGCCTCGATCGCGCCGACTGGCTCGAGGCCTTCACCCACCATCCCAAGATCGGGGCGGACATCAAGCAGCTCCGCGAGAAGTTCGCCAGCACCGCCACCTGGTCGGCCAACGAGCAGGCCGGCGTGGCGAGGGCCGGCGAGGCCACGCTGCAGTCGTTGGCTCACGGCAATCAGGCCTACGAGGCCAAGTTCGGCCACATCTTCATCGTCTGCGCCAGCGGCCTCGGCGCCGACGAGATGCTCGCGCGCCTCCAGGAGCGGATGGACAACCGTCCCGACGAGGAGCTCCGCATCGCGGCGGGCGAGCAGGCGAAGATCACGCGGTTGCGCTTGGAGAAGCTGGGGTAGATCCCCGCCCTGATACACTCGGTCCATGAAGTTCGTCCTACCGCTGGGTGTCATCTTCGCCTCGGCCTGCTGCTGTGGTGGCCTCCCCGATGAGCTCCCGAGCATGCCCGACGCGCTCAGCGCCCCGCCCGGCCTGACGATGTACGTGGTCGCCGCGACCGCGCTCAAAGTCCGAGCGGAGCCGTCCTCCGGTTCCACCGAGCTCGGCGAGTACGCGCGCGGGACCGCGTTCGTGGTCACCGGCGGGGCGGGCGAGCGCGAGACCGTCTCCGGCATCGAGGGTGGCTGGGTTCCCGTCTGGGTTGACGGCACCACGGGCTACGCCTTCGACGGCTTCCTGCTCCCTCACGCGGCGCCGCCCACCACGTGCAGCTCGCTCGCCGACTGGGCCCTGGCCATCGGCCACGCGGGCCCCGAGGTGGAGGTGTCGCGCGTGAGCTGCGCGGCCATGGGGATCGGCGACGAGGGAACGGACGGTGCTTGCGACCTCACCCGGCGCACGCCGCTCCACGGCGGCGGCTACTACGAGGTGAACGAGGGCTACGAGTGGGGAAGCGAGGCGCTCTACCTCCCCGACGTCGCGCGGGACGCCTTCTGGGCGGCGGCCCGGAGTTGCCTCGGTAGCAAAGGCGAACTGTCGCGACTGGGACTTCCTCGGTCGAACGGCACGGCGAAGTACGACGGCGCCGAAGGCGGCAAGGCCACGACGATCGCCGACGGCGGCACCTGGGGCTGGGACTGGTCGGAGGGCTGTGGCGCCTACCTGCACGTCAGCACCGCCGAACGCGGCTTCCTCGTGAGCCACGGCGGGGGTTGTTAGCCAACACCCGGACTGGGTGCTTTCGCACACACACCGGACGTCTCGCCCGCCGGGATCATCTCCCGGGGCTGGCACGGGTCGTGCTCAGTCCCGAGGCGAGCCTCCCGGGACACAATCATGCCCACCCCCCTCGTCTTGCCCTTCGCCTCCTTGACGCTCGCCGACGTGCCGCGCGTGGGCGGCAAGAACGCCTCCCTCGGCGAGATGGTGCGCTCGCTCGCTTCGCGCGGCGTGAGCGTGCCCGACGGCTTCGCGACGACCGCCGACGCCTTCCGCGCGTTTCTCGCCCAGGGCGGCCTCCGCGACCGGATCGCGGGCCTGCTGGTGGGCCTCGACACGCGCGACGCGGAGGCGCTCGCCCGCGTGGGCCACGCCGTCCGCGACGCCATCCTCGCCACCGCCCTCCCCGCCGACCTCGCGCGGTCGGTGATCGACGCCTACCGCGAGCGCGGTGCCAACCACCCGGGCGGCATCGACGTGCCCGTCCGGTCCTCCGCCACCGCCGCGGACCTGCCCGACGCGAGCTACGCCGGCCAGCGGGAGACC
>SXGT01383099.1_pt1 | contig 18899 bp, 11 predicted proteins | sample 3176221 | NCBI WGS metagenome assembly SXGT01 (sample SAMN11356862, study PRJNA531348) | freshwater metagenome | isolation source: freshwater sample F1-120 | place: China: Fuxian Lake, Yuxi | collected 2017-12-25
CAACCCGTTCATCGCGCGCGACATCCCGACGCCGGACGAAAGCCTGGTCGTGGTGCGTTTCCGCGATCCGAAGAAGGCGGATTTCCCCTACTTCCTGAACATGATCCCCAACTCCTTCATGTCGCGCCCGAACAACCTGGTCGTCCCCGGCGGCAAGATGGGCTTCGCGATGGAAGTCATTCTTGGCCCGATCATCGAGCGCATGGTCGAGGAAAGCCGCGCTAGCTGATCCAGGCTACTTGTCGGTAACGGAACGGGGCGAGATTTCTCGCCCCGTTCCCGTTTGTGCTATCCGAATCCCCCCGGAATAAAAGTCTGGTGTTATTCGGCGTTGGAGCTATGTATTAAATAAATACCCTGATTTTTTGGGCAACCGAAGTTCAAACACAGGGGGCCGCCGCAGCCACAGGCCGGCGCTGTTGATGTTCGTTCATCCTCGCGTCAGGCGGATGTGGCACTGCAACGCGGGCTCCCAAGGAGCGCCGCCATGACACAACGTCTGTGCCGTCTCTTCGTGACCGCTGTTGCATTTTTTCTGTCGCCCTTGGCGTGCGACGGCGCGCTTGCTGTAGATGCCCAGTCGGGCGCGCAATCTGTCTATCGGGACAGCGAGTTGCTGGTGAAATTCAGGGGCGATTCCGGCGCACTCGCGGCGAATATCCATGCCGCGACGGGCGGACGACGGGTCGCCCGCTTCGGTCGCATCGAGTTGGTGCGGCTTGCTGCCGGCAAGGATGTGGAAGGCATGCGTCGCTGGTACGAAAGCCGGAGCGAGGTCGAATACGCCGAGCCCAACTACATCGTGCGTATGGCGGCGCTGCCGAATGACACCAATTTCAGCCGGCAGTGGGGGTTGCGCAACCGGGGCCAAATCATCCTCGGCGCCGCCGGCACGGTGGGCGCCGACATCAATGCCGCCGCCGCCTGGGACAGACACACCGGCGCGGGTTCCGTGCTGGTGGCTTTGCTGGATACCGGTATCGACTACAACCACCCTGATCTGGCGGCCAATGTATGGCGCAACCCGGCGGAGATCGCCGGCAACGGCATCGACGATGACGGCAACGGCAACGTGGACGATATCCGTGGCTGGGATTTCTTCAACAATGACGCCGATCCGATGGACGACTGTGTCGATGGCCACGGTAGCCATGTCGCCGGCATCATCGGCGCGGTAGGCAATAACGCGGCGGGTGTCAGCGGCGTCAACTGGCGCGTCCAGTTGATGCCGCTCAAAGTGCTGTGCGCGGATGGTTTCGGGAGCGTTGCGAATGTCATCGCCGCCATGGATTACGCCATCGCCAAGGGCGTCAGCATCATCAACGCCTCCTATTCGATGGGTTGCGGTGCAGAGCCTTCGCAAAGCGAGCGCGACTATCTGAATCGGGCGCGGGCAGCGGGCATCCTGGTGGTGCTGGCTGCCGGCAACGAGGACTGCGACAACGATGTGCGACCGACCTACCCCGCCAGCCATGCCTTGAATAACCTGATCGCGGTCGCCGCTTCGGATCCATATGATCAGCGCGCGCTTTATTCCGCCAGCGTTGCCTCGAGTTACGGCGGCCAGAGCGTGCATCTGTTCGCACCGGGAAAAAACGTTTACAGCACGCTTCGACTCGTTCTCGGCGGTGGTTATGGCTATATGAGCGGCACGTCGATGGCCGCGCCGCATGTTTCCGGTGCGGCGGCCCTGCTGAAATCGTATCGACCGGCATTGAACATGTTCCAGGTGCGCGAGATTCTGCTCAAGACGGCCGCCGCGCGTCCGGCGCTGGCCGGCCTGGCGGTTACCGGCGGGCGTCTGGATTTGGGTACGGCGATGGACTTCGATCTGGCCACCGGCACCCCGCTTCAGCCTTCGCATCTGGTCGCCAGCAAGGTCGACGACAGTCGCATTGATCTGACCTGGATCGACGATTCCACCATCGAGACTGGTTGGAAACTGCAATACCATGCCGATCCCGGCACCGATTTCGTCACGCTGAGCACCCTTGCCGCCGCCACGCTGAACTATCAGGACAACGCCGCGCGGGTCGGCGAAGGAACTTACAACGGTTATCGGGTGCTTGCCTTCAACGGTATCGGCGACTCGTCGCCGGGTCCGGAAGTCAAGCTGATCACGCCGCCATTGGCGCCGGACAATCTCCGGATCAGCGGCCAGGGCGACAGCCGGATACTGACCTGGATCGACCGCTCGGCGCGGGAAAGCGGCTATCGCGTAGAACGCGCGGTTACCACCGGCGGACTGTTTAGGGAAATCGCCAGCTTGCCGGCCAATACGACCCAGTATCGCGATACCAACCTCCTGGCGGGTAGCGAATACAGCTATCGAGTTCGCGCCGCGAGCGTCGTCGCCGGCTTTTCCGCCTATACGGGCGAGCTTGCCGCCGCAAGCTCGGGCGGCGATTCCGGCGGCGGCGGCGGTTGCTTCATCGCTACCGCCGCATATGGCAGCGCACTGCATCCGAAGGTGCGCGTATTGCGTCAGTTTCGTGACCACTATCTGATGCCGAATGTGTTCGGGCGTGCCTTGGTCAACGCCTACTACCGCGCCAGCCCGCCACTGGCCGATCTCATTGCCCGCCATGACTGGCTGCGCGCCGGTGTGCGTACATTGCTGTGGCCGCTGGTCTGGCTGGCTGAAAGCATGCCGCCCGAAGCTCGGACCGACTTTCCCGTTCACTAGCCGGAGAAGACGCGAGCCGCAGATGCCGCGCTCGACAAGGCGGCCCGGATCAGGCTTGCTCGGGGCGGGCCAGCCGCATGTACATCAGCCAGCCAGTTTTGCGCTTGCCAGCCTGTTGAGACTTACCCTTTGCTCGGCGGCCTGCATGGCTAATGCGCGGTGAAGTTCGGGCGGAATTCTGACTCGGAATTCGCCGCTATAGTGTTTTTCCGCAAGTGGGACGGGAACAGCTTCGCCTGACGTTTTCAGGTCGGCGAGCACATCGGAGACCACCTGGCGAATTCCTTTCGGCGCTGCCTCTGGCGATGCTGCCAGCCACGAAAGCGACGGAAATCCTGGAACAACGGCAAGCTGGTCGGCCGGAAGCCGCCCCTGAAGCCCAAGGTCATCTGGTCGATCCAGGCTCATCGCTAGAACGAACACCACGTTCGGGACCTTGCCGTGTTTGATTTGGCGATCGACAGCAAGTTACGGGGCTCGTGACCAGTCAGCGGCTAACTGCGGTTTTCAGGTTCAATCGCTCAACAGCGTCACTTTCGCCGCGCCGGTTTGTCGGTCGATGACGAAACTGACTTCGCAGTATTCATTGATTTCATCAATCGGCGTCGGGTCATCGGCGCAACTGCAACCGGCGATGATGCCGGCGTAGAGCAGGCCGGCCCGGATCTGGATCTCGCACTCCGACGCGCCGGTTTCGAGGATTGAAATGGCGAGGTCGTCGGCCTTGGCGACGCTGGAATGCGCCAACCCTTGCTGCAGCGGCAGCAGGTCAGGGTCGAGTCGCTTCACTTCCGCCTTGAACACGGCGTTGAAGTCGGGGGTTTTCCAGGCGGCAAGGGATTGGGATAGTTGCATTTTGGCGAGCGACACAAAGGCTTCAGAATTTCCAGCCTACCTCAATCTTGGAAACATAGGCGGTATCCGCACCAGGAAATGCATTGCCCGGAAAGAACGCGCCGAGCACGAATTTGAGCCGGGTATCCTTGCCCAGTCGCATGCCTGCGACAAGATCAAGTTCTCGACCGAGGTCGCGATGATTGCCGTCCGGATCCAGATCGAGATCGCTGTCGAACAGATCGTTGTCGGCAATATGCTGGCTGTAGTCGTGATAAACCAGATCGAATGAAATGTCGGCCTGCGGCTGGAAACCGACTACGGCGGTCAGGATCTGCATGTTCGACAGTTCGGGGTCGAATGCCTCGCCGTAGTAGTTGTAGCGGGTCAGGCCGAACAGACGCGCCTTGTTCTCCTGAATGTCGCTTTGCCGGAAATTGCGGTCGATGCTGTCGCGACCATTGCGGTCGCCGCCGCCCCAGGCCGCACCGAGCGAGACATAGGGACGCCAGGGCAGACTGGAACGCCAGACTGCGCCGACATCCCAGCCGGAGGCGCGCAGTGTCTTGCCGCGCGCTTCACCACTCAGACGGGCGGCGTTCAGCCAGTAGCGAAAATCCTTGCCGACTTCGCCGTCGATTTCGATGCCGAGCAGATGCGGATCTTCGTTCTTCCTGCCTTCCCGGTCGTCGCGACGCACGCTGAGCAGATGCAGGGTGGATTTACGGGTCAGCGCGTAATGGCCGGCCAGAATCTGGTAATCGTTTTTCTCGCGGGTCTCGGCGTCGAACAGATCCTCCGGCAGCATGCGCTCGCGCGCGGCGGCCAGTTCCAGTCCAAACCGCTCATGGCGCCAGAACAGGCGCAATGCATCCATCTTTTCGTCGTACCACCAGGTGCGCGCGTCCTTGAAGCTTTGCCTGCCGATTTGCAGGGAAAAGCCCTGCCCCAGATCCGGCATCAGCAGGTAACCCTGGCGCAGGCGCAGGTCGATGTACTGGCTTTCGTTGCCGGCGGGATCGTCCAGCACGCTCTTGCCGGCGACTTCCATTTCGAGGAAGCCCTGCCAGGGCTGGCCAGGCGGGATGTAGGACAGGGCGACACGAAACTCGGGTTCGATGAACAACAGCCGGTCATTCAGCCGGCTATCCAGGTCGAGATCGTGGCGTGCTTCGATATTGGCGTGCAGATCCATGCCCCACTTGGCGGCAGGCGAGATCACCTGGCTGGTATCGGGCGGATCGTCGAAGTCGAACTCGACGGTCGGCGCGGCCCACACGGTCACGACCGGAAGACCGAGCAGACCACACAACAATGCCCTGGCAAGGCGATGCCGCCGTTGGCGGCCGGGTGTTGCAAAAGGGAACAAGATCAATGACTCCGTCTCAGGATGAAAGGGAAACCGTGTCGGGCATGGCCGGGCTGGATTCGAGTTCGAGCAGCGACTCGCAGGCCGCCAGGATGCGTTCGGTGAACGCTGCGCGGCCCGGCAACTGCGTGCTGAGCTGGATATGGCGGGCGAGCGAGAGCACGGTGTAGATGCGGATCGACTCGCTCATGCGTGGCATGCCGCTGAGGCTGGCATAGCGCCGGCGCAACGCGTCGCTCGCCGCCGCATAGGCTGCGGCGTCATGATGCACGCGCAAGCCATGCTCGATCAGGTGGGCAAGGTAATTGCCGACGTCGACGGCCGGGTCGCCCATGCACAGCAGATCGAAGTCGAGCAGATGCAGTTGGTCGCCATCGACCAGGGTCTGGTCGGGGTAGAAATCGCGATGGATGCAGACCGGGTTGGCCTTCGGCAGTGTTTCGGCGAGTTGCCGGCAGGCGGCGTTCACCGCCAGGATGCGCGCCCGCAGGCGGGGCAGGCTGTCGGCGGCGCCAATCAAGCGGGTGGCGAGAATATCCAGTTCGTCATCCGGGCTGTGCCTGCGGTCAACCTGATAGCCGGAACTGTGCAAGCGATGAATCGCCTCGGCGATGCGTCGCCCCCAGTAGCGGCCATCGCCACCGTGCAGCGCCGACCAGGCGGGTTCGCCATTCACCCGTTCCTGCAACCAGAGATCCAGGCGCGGCACCAGCGCGAGCGGTGCCGGCACATCGACATTGCCGTTCTGGCCGGCTGCAAAGCCGGCCGCATGCAGGTCGCGCATCGCCATGTAAGTGCGCCGGTCGAGTCCCTTGGCGCGCATTTTTCCGAGCATGCGCAAGGTGCCGCCGTCGGGGTGCGTCCAGAGATATTCGATCAGCGCGCGCCGGCCCGGCTTGTGGCGCAACAGACGGCAGGCGGACAGCACGAATCCGCGTGGATCGATGCCGGTTCCGGCCAGCGCCTTGCCGGCGCGTACCGGGTCCAGTGCCTCGGCCAGAAGCGGCATGGCCGCATCTTCGATCACCGCCTCGGTGGGTTCAGCCCCGGCGCCCGCCAGTCGATCCGCCGCGTCGAGGTGGCGCTCGCAAATCGCCAGCAGGTATTCGATACAGATCGGCCAGTGGCTGGCGCCGACGCGGAAGGGATGATGCGCGAGCTGAAATAGACCCAGCGCGATATAGGCTTCAAGATCAGCCGGGCTGACCGAACCCTCGCCCAGACTGTAGCCGTTGAGCAGGCTTGCCGTGACCGCCCCGGCGCGCGCCTGCGTCAGCATGCAATAGCCGACTTCGAGTTCCAGATGGGCGACGAACAAACCGAGATCGGCGGCGGGATGGCCCAGGCACAACTCATCCAGGTCGAGGAAGGCAATGCCGGATTCGGTGTCGAGAATCTGCTTGCCGTAGAAGTCGCCATGAATCATCGCCAGCGCCGGCACGCGCCGTTCCAGCGCTGCCTTCAGCCGTGTCGCCAGTGAATCGGCCAGCGTCGCCAGATGCGGCGTCAGCATGTCGAGTCCGCGCCGGGTGGCATCGATGGCGTTGAATTCGTCCGCCAGTGTCCGGCTGGGCAGTGTCGCTGCCAGGCTTGCGTCGGCTGCGCCGGCATGCAGGCGGGCCAGCGCGTGGCCGGCGCGTCGCACCGGGTCCGGCCGCCATTCCGGAGCGCAGTAGAGGCCGCGCAACAAGTCGCCGGCGAGCCAGTCGTGGGCGACGATGCCGTACTCCGCGTTTTCCGCGACACGGCTGGAAAAACGCGGTCCGCCGGGTAGGCTGTCCGGCGGCGGCGGCGCGGCCAGCGCGGCGTAGCCAGCCGGGGTGTGAAAGCGCAGCACGCGACAGGTGCCGTCGCTCGCGGTGACGCGGCAGACATAGCGCCGCTCGGGTTTGTAGGCCAGAGTTTCGATGTTCCCGGAGCAGAGCTGCGGCAGATCGGGAAACAGCCCGGCAAGCAGGTCGCGCCGTTTGGCATCGTCGCCCAGCAAATGCAGCTGTTTCAGCTTGCTGTCGTTGGGAAAAAAATTGACCACGATGCCGGATTCGGCCAGGACCACTCGACCTGGCAGCCCGGCAACCGCGACTCCCGCCCGCTTGCCGGCCTTGTGCAGCTTGACCTCGGTATCCGCGCCATGCGCCTTGGCATGGAAAGTGATCGGCTTGCCATCGCGCTGGGCGCGGTAGGCGGCCAGGCAGTTCATGCCGGGCTTGTAGCGCAGGTAGTGCTTCACGACTTGCGTCAGGCGCGCGTCGGGAAAGGCGGTATTGATCGTCTCGCCCAGCGCGGCGGCGTCGAGCAGTAAGGCGAGTCCGGGCAGCGCCGGGTCGCGCGCGGCCAGTGCGGCATCAGCGGGTTCAAGCATGGCAAAGCTCCAGGACGGGTTGTTCGACGGCGGGTGGCACGGCGCTGGCCGCCACCAGTGCGGCATAGCGGCCGCCCTGGGACAGCAATTGGGTGTGCGTGCCCGACTCGATGAGACGGCCGCGATCCATGCACAGAATCAGATCGGCATCGCGCGCGGCTTCCAGGCGGTGGGTGATTTGCAAGGTGGTGCGGCCGAACGCCAGGCGGTTGAGGGCCTGCATCACCAGACGTTCGTTTTCGCTGTCCAGTCCGGTGGTCGGTTCGTCCAGGATCAGAATCGGACTGTTGCGCACTGCCGCACGGGCGATGGCGATGCGCTGCCGCTGACCCGCCGACAGCATGACGCCGCGTTCGCCTACTTCGGTCTGGTAGCCTTTCGGCAACGCCGAGATGAAGTCGTGCGCGTTGGCCAGGCGCGCCGCCGCCTCGATCGCCGCGTCGCTGACACCGTCGGCGCCGTAGGCGATGTTGTCGCGCAGCGTGGTGGCGAACAGCAGCGTGTCCTGCGGCACTACGCTGATCTGGCCGCGCAGCGAAGCCAGGCTGTATTCACGGATGTCGCGGCCGTCGATGCTGACCTGGCCCATATCCGGGTCGTACAGACGCAGCAACAGATTGACCAGGGTGGATTTGCCGCTGCCCGAGGAGCCGACCAGTGCGACCTGACGGCCGGCACCGATGCGGACGCTGACGTCGTCGAGCGCCGGGCGGCCGGGTTCGTAAGCGTAGGAAACCTGGTTGAACACGATGTCGCCGCGCAGTGCGCCGGCCTCGACGGCATCGGGACGATCCTGCACATCCGGCGCGGTTTCGAACAATTCGATGATGCGCTCGCCGGCGGCGGAGGCCTTGGCCAGGCGGGCGCCGTATTTGGCGATATCGCGCATCGGCCGAAAGGCGCTCTTCAGATAGAGCAGGAACACCAGCAATTCACCGGGCGACAACTGCTTCTGCATGACCCGATGCGCGCCGTACCAGAGCACCGCAGCGGTGGCGATGGCGATCAGCACATCGACGCCGCGCTCCAGGCTGGCGCTGAGACGGCGGGCGCGCAGGCCTTCGCTCAGGCTGGCGCTGTTCTGGCCGGAAAATGAGTCGGCGAAGCGGCCGGACAACGACAGCGACTGCACGGTGCGGATCGCGGCCATCGACTCCGACGCGGTCGCCGCCATGTCGCCTTCTCTGCTGCGCGTACGGCGCGATGCTTCGTGGATGCGGCGACCGCGACTCCAGGTGGCCAGTAGCATCACCGGCAGCACGGCCATGGCGATCAACGCCAGGCGCCAGTCCAGCCAGAGCATGACGCCAAACATGCAAACCAGAATCAGCAGATTGCCGAACAGCGGCATCACGGCGGTGACTGCGACCTCCTGCACCATGCCGATATCGCCGATCATGCGCACGACCAGATCGCCGCCACGGGCGCGGCTGTGGAAACTGAGCGACAGCGCCTGGATGTGGCGGAACAGGGCGCCGCGTATCGCGGTGAGGGCGCGGTTGCCGGCCAGTGCGAAGCCGATCGAGGTGAAATAGGCAGCCACCGCGCGCAGGCTGGTAAACAGCACCAGCGCGACGGCTGCCAGCGCAAACAGCATGCCTGCATCGAGCTGTTCCAGCAGCGGCAATGAAACGCGGCCCTCGCCGCGTGCGGCGATGCGATCAATCACGAACTTGAGCGGCCAGGGCTCCAGCACTCGCAACAGGGTCTCGACCAGCAGCGCGGCCATGGCGCCGCCGATCACCGCGCGCTGGCCGCGCACATGCGGCGCAAACACGCGTACGAAGCGGGTGAGTCCGGCCAGGGCCGAGCGGATGGACTTGGGACGCGCCATCAGCACGCCCCCTCGATCGGAGCCGCCATCCTGGCGTGATCCGGCAATGCCAGCGCAAGCACCTTGCGCGCCACCGAGGTCCAGGTGTGCTCGGCCTTCACCTTGCCGCGCGCGCGGCGGCCCAGACTGTGCAGCAGATCGCGGTCGGCGTGCAGCAGCGTGAAAGCAGCTGCCAGTGCGTCGGCGTTGCCGGGCGGGCACAGCAATCCGTCCTGGCCATCCTCGATCAGATCGCTCAACTGGCCGATCCGGCTGGCCACCACAGCGAGGCCGGCGGCCATGTATTCATATACCTTGAGCGGCGAGAAATAGAAGTCGGCTGTTTCCGGATACGGCGCCACGCCGACATCCATCTCGGCCAGCAAGGCCGGAATGCGCTCGGGATCGACTGCGCCGGTGAACTCGACTGCCGCGCCGATGCCCAGCTGTTCGGCCTGCGCAACCAGCGCAGCATGTTCGGGTCCGTAACCGACGATGAGCAGACGGCTGTTGGCATGCAGGGCATGGAAAAACGAGAACGCCTGCAACAGCACCTCGACGCCATGCCAGGGTTTCAGCGTGCCGACAAAACCGATGGTGAAGCTGGCGGGGCGGGCAACTGCCGCCACCTGTGCGAATCGCTCGGTATCGACACCATTGGCGAGGACATGGATGCGACCGCGCGCTTCCGGAAACCCTTCCAGATACTCGGCTACGCCAGCCGACACCGCGATCAGGACATCGGCCGCAGCAAACGCCCGGCGTGCCGATTGCAGTGCCGCTTCGACATCGTGCAACTGGCGATAGCGCCGCTGCTCGTCGATCAACGGCGCGTTGACTTCCAGCACTGTGGCGATGCCGGCGGCACGCGCGGCTTCGAGTCCGGCATGGCTCCACAGAGAATAGCGTTCATAGACCAGGTCGAAGTCACCGGCTGCACGCAGGGCATTCGCCAGATCGGCGTTGGCGGCGAGCAGTGCCTGCTCGCGCGCGGCCTCGTCGTCACGCGCGGCGGTGGGTAGCAGAACCAGCGGCGTCGAAGCCAGATCGGCTGGCGCCTCGCCACCGGCGCGGGTGGCAAACAGGCTGACCTCGGCGCCGAGGCCACGCAGCGCGCGCAGCATTTCCTGCACATGCAGCGAGCAGCCTTTGCGGCCGAAAACGGGTACGCCGGGATCGGCGCAGAGATAGGCGATGTTCATGCGTGCTGCTCCTGTCCTGCATTGGTTTGGCCGGCCTCGGCGCGACCGGCCGGGTCGAACAGACGGAACACGCGCGCGGCGTTGCGATGCACATCGAACTCGGCTTCGATCAACCGGCGAGCGTTGCGCGCCAATTGCACACCGAAGGCGGGGTTTTCCAGAATGCCACGCAGCGCGCTGGCCAGGATGGCGGGCGCGGCCTGCGGAATGCACAGGCCGGTGTCACCATCGCGCACCACCTCGGGGTTGCCGGTGACATCGGTGGCGACACAGGGCGTGCCGAGCGCCATGGCTTCCAGCAATACCGTAGGCAGGCCGTCGCGGTTGCCGTCGCTGCCGACGATGCAGGGCGCGGCCATGACGGCGGCGGAACGCATCAGTTCGATGACTTCGCGCTGCGGGCGCGGGCCTTCCAGACTGACGCGGTCGCCGATGCCGACGCGGGCGATATGCTGGCGCAGCGCGTCCTCTTCTTCGCCGGCGCCGACGATCAGGCAGCGGAAGGCGACGCCATCACGCGCGAGCAGCACGCAGGCGTCGATCAGGTCGCCGAAGCCCTTTTTCTCGACCAGCCGGCCGACCGCCAGGATCAGCGGTTCGGCGGGCGCCGGGTCACGGTAGGCGAAGCGCTTCAGGTCGATGCCGTTGTAGATGCGATGCACGCGGCTGGAGCAGTCGGGAAACTCGCTCTGGAAATGGCGCAGGTTGAAGTCGCTGACAGTGACCACGGCGGCAGCATCGGCCAGTTTGGTGCGCATGTCGGCCGCATCGACGTCTTCATGAAAGATGTCCTTGGCGTGCGCGGTGAAGCTGTAGGTGATGCCGGCGAAGCGCGCCGCCAGCCGGGCGACACTGGCCGATGAACTGGCGAAATGGGCATGCAGATGCGTGATGCCGCGCGTCGTCACATGTGCCGCCAGCGCCAGCGCATGGCCGAGTTCGCGCGAGTCGATGCCGACGGCGAGCGGCAGATGCTGCCAGATGCCCGGGCAGGCCTTGGCGGAGGCCTGCATCAACAGCCAGAGTTCGTAGGCGGAGCGAACCCGGTCGGGCAGGTAGGTCACCGGCGCACGCACTTGCGCCAGGATGTCCTGGAAATGCGTGTCTTCCGGCGCGCGCATGGAAAAGATGTCGAGCTGGGCGCCGGCTGCCTCGTGTGCCAGGATTTCGTTGACGATGAAGGTTTCGGAATAGCGCGGGTAGCGCTTCACGACGTAACCGATGCGGGGTTCAGGCGATGGCATGGTTGAGTTGTCCTTGTTGATTGAGCAGGGTTTCGACCAGATCGACGAAGCGATTCAGGCCGTCGAGATTGATGGGTTTGGCGGCGCGTTTGAGGCCGCCGTCAGGGGTGGCCAGCCAGGCGCCGATGGCGGCGCCGTCAAGCCGGTCGGGATGCAGCATGTCGATATGGCCGAGTTCGACCAGCCGTTCGGCACGCACCAGTTGCTCCTCGCGCGGCTGCACGCGTGGCACGACCAGCGTCGGGCGGCCGAAGGCGAGCACTTCATTGACGGTGTTGTAGCCACCCATGGCGACGACGCGGCGGGCGTTCTGCAACAGCAGGGTCGGTTCCGGCACGAATCCGTGCAGCACGAAGTCATCCCGGTCGGCGGCCAGCGCCTGCAGTTCGCGCATGTGCTCCGGCAGCATGAACGGACCGCTGATCAGCACGCCGACGGTGCCGGCCGGTTGCGCGGCCGCCGCGAAGGCGCGCGCCAACGCGAAACCATCCTGACCACCGCCGACCAGGCAGAGGTTGTAGGGTCGCGTCGGCGCGTCGGCCTGGGCCGGTTGGCCGGCGTTGCCGGCGACCTTCGGCGCGGCGCGCTTGCGGGCGTCGAGATAGCCGGTGAAGCGGGCCTTGGCGGCGAAGCGGGCACCGAACTGGTATTCGTCGCACAGGTTGTAGATGGCCGGATCACCATAGATCCAGACCTGTTCGTAGTGCCAGTCGATGGCCGACAGGTTGTTTCGCTCTCGCCATTCGCCGGCCACCCGGGCAGGCGCGTCGAGTACGTCGCGCAGTCCGAGCACGCAACGGGTACGGCCACGCGCATTCAGCGTGGCGAGCACGTTGTCGAGTTCGTTGAGCGCGCCGCGCGGCACGTTGTCGGCGATCAGGATGTCCGGATCGAACGCCGGTACCGAGACGTTGATGGTGTGCGAACGCAGGTGGACCAGCTCGCGCGTTTCCATGTCGAGATGGCGCGAATGGTAGTTGCCATCGACCGACTTGGTGTAGGACGGCAGCACCAGGCAGTCGATGCCGGCGGGCAGTTCGAAACGGCCGATTTCACGCGCACCGGAAACCAGCAGTACGCTGGCCTTGAGCCGTGATTCGGCCAGAGTGCGCGCGAGCAGGATGTTGCGGCGCATGTGGCCGAGGCCCATGGTGTCGTGCGAATACAGCACGATGCGCGGGTTGGCGCTGTTGCCCGGCGTGCCGCGTGCGTGGCGTGGTGCGATTTTGCCGGGCAGTTGGGCGAGCAGCGGTTTCGGCTCGACAGGTTTGATCTGGTTCAGCCCGGCGGCACGCATCAGATCGAGTAATCCAGCCAGGGAAAACGGTTTCGCGACGAAGCCACGCACGCCGGTCTGGCGCAGTGCAGTGGTCGACACGGGATCAAGGCTGGCGCTGATCACGATCACCGGCAATTCCGGGTAACGCTCATGCAGCATACGGCAGAGATCGACGCCGCTGATGTCGGGCAATTTCAGATCGACCAACGCGAAATCCGGCTTGCGCTCGGTGATCGCCAGGTTTGCTGCTGCCACGCTGTGTACGGCCAATGCCTGGCAACCGTTGCGGGTCAGGTAAAGGGCGATGTTGTTGGCCAGTTGCCGCTCGTCATCGACGATGAGGACAAAGGGGGCTGTCGTGTGGGGAGTAGGCTGGTTTTGCATACCGAGCTATATGCAATCAGCATGCCAGCCATTTGGCTTTTTATAACTATATGTTATTTAAAGAGAAAATATTATTTTAGGGTTCTGGATGGCGCCTGTGGAAGATTGGGTGGGGGATTTCCCCCACCCAAATGGGCGGCAGGTTGGGGGATTTCCCCCGTCACGCCCGTGCCATGCCGGTTAAACCGGGGTCGGCGCCAAGGGCAATTCGATGGTGACAGTCGTGCCCTGGCCGGGTTCGCTGCGCAAATTGATGCTGCCCGCGTAGTGATGCACGATCTGCCTGACCAGGGCGAGGCCGATACCCTGGCCGCCCTGCGTGTGGCCGACCAGTGGGTCGAGCAGATTGTCGATCTTGTCGGCAGGAATGCCGAAGCCGCTGTCGGCGATGACGATGCGGACTGCCGTGCCGGCGCTGGCTGCATCGATGACCAGCCTGCCGCCCTGCGGCATGGCATCCAGTGCATTGGCGATCAGACTGTCGAGGACTTGCACCAGCAGACGTTGTTCACCCCGCACATCGGGCAAATTCTCCCGGCCGCGGGTCTCGATTTCGACTTTCTGGCGCGCTGCGCGTTGGCTGTTGTCCCGCTCAGCCTGCTCGATCACTTGTGCGACTATGGCGATTGCGCCGGCATCGCCGGGTTCGCCGGCAAAAGTCAGCAGTTCGCGGATCCAGCCATCGAAACGATCCGCTTCGCCAATGATTTCGTGCAGGCTGTTGCTGATTTCCGGGGTGTTTGCGCTGTCCAGCGCCAGTTCCGCTGATGAGCGCATCGAGGCGATCGGGTTGCGAATGCTGTGCGCCACCGACCAGGCCATCTCGCCGACCGTGGACAGGCGTTCCTGCTTGATGAGTGTCCTCTCCTGCGATTCGATCAGGCGTTGTGCCCGGCGAATGATCCAGAACAGGCTCAGGTAAAGAATCACGCCGCCCGTCACCACGCTGGTCCAGACCAGCTGACTGCCTTGCCGGATGGATTCGTTGAGAGCATGCGGAACACGATAAATCTCGACCACGCCGAGAATGTTCTGGGTTTCCGAGTCGCGGATCGGGATGTAATTTTCGACGAACCAGTCGACGTTTCGGGTGAAAGCCAGGTGTTCCGATTTTTCGGTTTTGCTGACCTCGCCCTTTTTGATCACCAGTTCGCCGGCCAATGCCTGTTCCAGTTCGGTATTGCCTTTGAATATCTTGCCTTGCAGGCGACGATCGCTCGACCAGAACAGGACGTGATCGCGATCGTAGGCATTGATGCGCGCCACATCCGGCATGTGTACGATATCGGCGAAAAATTCATTCAGCCCGGCGTCTGCCGGCTTGCCCGAGTTCGAGAAATAGCTGCGCGGATCATGGTGTTGCGCGATGCGTTCGACAAACTGCTGGATCACCGTGGCATCTCGTTCCAGCAGATGCTTTTCAAGAAAACTGGCCAGCAGCCAGGAGGTGACCACGGACACCAGACCGATGTAAATCAGGCCTTGCAGCGAAAACATGCCGATCAGGCTGAAGCGGCCAGCGATGGGCTCGGTATCTGTGGATTTGAATTTCATGGCTGGTTCGCTGAGCGGCAGTCGATTTCGGAAACCCGGACAATAAACCCCACTTTTGAACCCGCCGTCAAACTTTCATCATGCGCAGCCGTATCCGTTCCGGTTAAAGATCCATGTTTTCCGACCAGACCAGCGCCTTCATGTGCGCTTGATTGACTGCCTCCGGACTTAGATCGAGTGCTTCGGCGAGCCGGATCATCGCATGGCTGTCCTGTCCCTCGCAGGCAGCAGCCAGGTGCAGATAGGGCGCATGGATGCCGTTTCCTTGCAGCAGCGCGGCGACGATGGGTTCGGACAGCTTGAGCGGATCGAGTGCGCGTGCCAGCGGAAGATTGAGCAGGGCGTCCAGCATGGACAGAATGCCAACGATGAACTGTCCGTCGCGCTGCTCCCTGGCCAGACGATCCTGGCCGAGGATTTCCATGAATCGGGCACGCACGAGGGCATTCTTCAGCAGAGACCGGCTGCGTCCGTCGTTGTCCTGATGGGTGAACAGCAACAAGGTCAACCAGCGATATAGCTGGTCGTGACCCAGCATGAGCAAGGCATGTCCGATCGAACGGATCGGATGCAGCAGCCCCACGCCGGGTGAATTGATGAAACGCAGCAACTTGAAAGTCAGGCCGGGGTCGAGCTTGAACTGCGCCTCGACCAGACGCAACTCGGCCCGGCTGATGACCAGATTCAGGAGCTGAATGATGCGCAGACGGCTGGTGTCGATGGCGCGCGCGGCAGCTTGTCCCGGCACGGTAAAGAAATATCCCTGAAACAGGTCGAACGAGAGTTTGCGGCAGGCCGAGAAGGTTTCCTCGCCGGCGACATTTCTCGCGATCAGGCGGGGTCCATGAATGCCGTGCAGACGCACAAGCCGGTCGCACAGGCCCATCAAGTCGATATCCGCTACATTGAAGCGCAGAAAGCGGCTCTGCTCGGCCAGCGGCAGCATGCCCGGCCAGATGGCGGCCTCGTCGAGAGCCAGCGCATAACCTTCCGCCGCCAAGCCCTGGCAGCGTGCCAGCAGCGCCGGCGTGGGATTGGCCGGATGTACCGCCAGCACGCAATTTTCACGCGGCAGTTTGGCCAGCAACGGGTTGTCCAGCATGGTTGGAGCCAGGTTCAGGAAGGTAAGCCGGCGGCTCATCGCGAGCTGGTATTCCGCATCGATAACACTGGTCAGCAGCGCTTCATCGCGGATCTGGTGGATGCTGGTCGCACCCGGCAAAACCGGCAGCGGGCTCGCTTCCTTGATCCCGAGTTCATAACCGATGATGCGGAAATCGGCATCCAGCACGGGTTGCCGGAGGATGAAGCGGGGAACTTGAACCGGTGACGCATCGGTTTCCGGGTCAACCTGGCGCAACGCCCGGGTTGGCACGGAGGTCAGTATGGCGGGTGACATCATGGCTCTCCTTGTCAAGCTGTCTTGTTGGTGTGTTGCCTGGCAGGCGGGCATGCGGACAGGCAACCGGTCTGTTGCCCGGCAAGGCGAGCACGTCCTTCCGTGAACGCTGTTGCCAGTTCGGCGGCCAGCATGGAAAGGGCGCGCTGTCCCTGGCGATTGGTCAGCAGATACAGATTCCTGCGGGGGCTGATCCAGGCCAGTTTGAGCAACGTGATGGTGTTGTCGGCTGCGCGGAACTCGAGCCATGCGCCAATCGCCAGTTCAGCCAGCAGCCTGTCGGAGTTTGGAAGCGGCGGCTGCAAATCGACCGTGGCGGCCGCGTTTTCGCGATTGACGACTCTGGTCCGACAGGCGGCCAGTTGCACCGGTTCATGTATCGTTTCATGCACCGATTTGTGCGTGGTCGTTTCAAGGGCTTGATTGATCCCGGGGCATAACACTGGCTTGATCTTCATTGCGGGCGGAACAGCGTTGGCTGACTTCGCTGGCTTGCCGGGCGGCAAGTCGGCAGGCTGAGAAGGTCCGGGCAGCCGGGCTGGTTCGATGTGAAACGGTAGCGTCACACAAGGTGCCGGCAGATCGGGTTCGACCGGTTCGGTAAGCGGGAAATCGCCGATTGCGTGCGTAGGCGGGTCTGGGAGCCTGTCGGATTTTGGAATCGTCGGCTGCAAATCTAGCACAGCGGCCCCTTTTTTATCGGCTTCTGGTACCGGAATTGGCGATGGTTCAATCGTACACACGGCTTCAGGGATTACTTCAGACGGCTGAACAATATCGACTTCCTCAGCCTCCGCCTCATCCGCGCCAGGTAATCCGGTGATCGCAAGCAGGTGTTCGGTCAGGTCACGGTATATCTGGCTGACTGCTTCCGGCAGATATCCGCGCAGGCTGCGCATGAGCGGGTGTTTGGCCGCATGCCGCCAGGGCTGGTCGCGCAGGGCATCGGAAAGGGTGGCCTCGATCAGGTGCGGGCTGAGTGGAATGTCGCTGGATTTGAGGGCCTGATTGCCCAGCAACGCTGCGAAACCGTTGGTCAGATTTTGCAGTGTGGCCCAGCTTGCGCTCTTGATGGCCTCTTCGATCTTGCCGGGTTCGAGTGAGTCATCCAGCAAGTCGTGTTTGACGATTTCGAGTTTGCCGGGGTCGAAGTCGATCCTGAAGCAGGAAATTACCGACGGTTTGCGCCGGCACGCGCTGACATAGCGTTGCTCGAAATGCCGGCAAAAATCGGCAACCAGCCAGTCCTTGCGTGCGCGGGCCAGTTCGGCTGCGTCGAGAATGGCGTCGCGCTCGATCTGGTCGAGCGACTCGGCGCTGGCTGCAAACAGTGAAGCTTCTGCCTGGCGAAGCGCCTGGGACAGTGCAATTGACAATCGCTGGCCGGCAATCTCGCCGCACTCGCGCAGATCAGCCGAGAGCGCAGCCCATGCCGCCTGCGTGGCGGCATCGGATCGGCTGGCGCTGGCCGGCGGTTTGTCCGGATATCCCATGACACTCTCCTTGCTTCCCGCATCGATCCGGGAAACCATCCCGCAAGCCGAATGGCCGCAATCCTCCGTTCAGGAAGATTGCGCAGGGCAGACGCGAATGGGGAAACAAGGAAAACGGACGCCGGAACGGCTCCGTGTTTGCCTGGAAATCCCGCTGTCATGGGGTGGATACCCTTTAGACCGGTGACTTTGCGTCCCCATCTTTCGATGGGTTTGCCCTTTGCAGGTCAACATTAAGAAATTCAACACAAGGCTTAACGGAGCAATCGGAAAAAACTTTAGCGCGTCATGTGGGGGCGTTCTTATCCGTCGCGTCGCTTGCTTGCCGGCACGTATTCGCGCGCTCGTGTTTCGTCGCCGATTTCCAGAATCCGCACCTTGACGGTTCTTCCCTTCAATTTGCCCTCCGCCAGACGGCGCTGGGCTTCAGCCGCGATGCGGCGCTCGACCGCAACATAAGTGGTGGTGTCGGTGACGGTGATCTTGCCGACCTGGGCGCTGGTGAAGCCGGCCTCGCCGGTCAGTGCGCCAAGCACGTCGCCGGGGCGGATCTTTTCCTTGCGGCCGCCGAGAATCTGCAACGTGGCCATGGGCGGCAGCAGTGGCTTGCGGCTGGTCGGCGTCAGTTCGTCGAGCGGATGCCACTCGACCTCGGTGCCGGTTTCCTTGGCGATGGCATCCACCCGCTTGATCTGGTTCTCGCTCGCCAGGCTCAACGCCCAGCCGTCCTGGTCGACGCGGCCGGTGCGGCCGATGCGGTGGATATAGACCTCCGGGTCGGGCGTCACATCGACGTTGATCACCGCTTCCAGCTTGTCGATATCGAGACCGCGCGCGGCAACGTCGGTCGCAACCAGCACCGAACAACTGCGATTGGCAAACTGGATCAGCACCTGATCGCGTTCGCGCTGATCGAGTTCACCATGCAGTGCCAGGGCTGCAAAGCCGCTTGCGCGCAGCACTTGCAGCAGGTCACGGCATTGCTGGCGGGTATTGCAGAAAGCCAGCGTGCTGACCGGGCGATAGTGATTCAGCAGCAACGCCACGGCCTCCAGGCGCTGCGCTTTTTCGATCTGATAGAAACGCTGGCGAATCTTGTCGCCGGCATGTTGTTCCGGCAGCTTCACGTCCTGCGGCTGGCGCATGAAGCGTTTGCTCAACTCGCCGATTTCCACCGGCAAAGTGGCGGAAAACAGCATGGTCTGGCGTTTCTTCGGGCATAGCTTGGCGATGGCCGCGATCTCGCCGTAAAAACCCATGTCCAGCATGCGGTCGGCTTC
>SXGT01329708.1_pt1 | contig 18893 bp, 17 predicted proteins | sample 3176221 | NCBI WGS metagenome assembly SXGT01 (sample SAMN11356862, study PRJNA531348) | freshwater metagenome | isolation source: freshwater sample F1-120 | place: China: Fuxian Lake, Yuxi | collected 2017-12-25
GCCGGCTGCACCCGGCATCCCTGGCCTTGTCGATCACCTTGTGCGTGAGCCTGCGCCCCAGGCCGGTGCCGCGGTACGCGTTGCACGCGAAGAGGCGCTTCATCTCCGCGCGGCTTTCATCCAACCGCTTCATGGTCCACGCAGCCGGCGTCAACTCTCGCGTCCCGGGCCAGCAGCAGCAAGCCGTCCGGCGGAACGTACTTGCCGGAAAGCCCGGCCAGTTCTTCCTCGAACCCTTGGAAGCACAGCGCCGCCGACACCAGTTACGAGTCCTCGCGAAACAGGCACCGGATGCTCTCCCGTTCGTCTGCGCGATGGACTGAAACGACGTCAATCATGGGGCATTTTCCACCACTTTTGATTCATACTATCTGCCGTGCGCCTGCACCAGCTCAAGATCGACTACGTCGCCGAACAGGATCGCATGCTCATGCTGATTGCGGCCAGCGACGCGGTCGAGGTGCGCATGTTCCTGACCCGGCGCTTCATCAAGCTGCTTTGGCCGTTGCTGGTGAAGCTGGCCGAGGAGGCGAGTCCGCGCATCAAGACCCAAGCCAACCCAGAGGCGCGCCGCGCGCTGCTGGGCCTGGAGCACGATCAGGCAGTGTCCAAGGCGGATTTCTCCAAGCCCTTCGAGGAGACCCCGCGCAACACGCCGCTGGGCGAGGCGCCGCTGTTGCTGGCGCGCATCCAGACCGGGCATGACCCTAACGGCCTGCCGGTGCTTGCGATGCACCCGGCCGACGGCCAGGGCGTGACCCTGACGCTGGACCCGGTGCTGCTGCATTCCGTGTGCCGGCTGCTGCAGGCGGCGGTGACCAAGAGCGACTGGGACATGGAGCTGCGCCTGCCCGGGACCGAGGCGCGCGAGGCGCCGGAGCGCGGCCTGCCCAGGACCATCAACTGACGGGCCGACGCACCTCGCCTCGTTCGCCCAGACGCGGCTGGTGATTGCTGCGTAGCGTATATAATGTGACCCCTTTGTAAACAAACGGTTAGCGATATCTCCAACGGCTTCGAAAAACTCGGCCTGATCCCGCCGCTGCTGCAGGCGGTGAAGGACATGGGCTACGAAACGCCCAGCCCGATCCAGGAGCAGGCGATTCCCGTGGTCCTCGAGGGCCGCGACCTCATGGCCGGCGCCCAGACGGGCCCCGGCAAGACCGCCGCCTTTGCCCTGCCCACGCTGCAGCGCCTCGCGCAGCACGCGAGCAGTTCCGCGTCGCCTGCGCGCCACCCGATCCGCGTCCTGGTGCTCGCGCCCACGCGCGAACTGGCGATCCAGGTCGAGGAGAGCTTCCGCGACTACGGCAAGCACATGCCGCTGCGCTCTGCCATCGTCTACGGCGGCGCGGACATGAACGCGCAGATCCTGCAGCTGCGCAAGGGCGTCGAGATCCTGGTGGCGACCCCGGGGCGGCTGCTGGATCACGTGCAGAACAAGACCCTGATGCTGAACCAGGTCTCGGTGTTGATCCTGGACGAGGCCGACCGTATGCTCGACATGGGCTTCATGCCCGACATCCGGCGCATCATCGCGCTGCTGCCGCCGTCCAGGCAGAACCTGCTCTTCTCGGCCACCTTCCCGGAGGAGATCAAGAACCTCGCCAAGTCTCTGCTGCGCGATCCGGTGCAGATTCAGGTCGCACGCGCCAACGCGGCCGCGGACCTGGTCAGCCACGTCGTGCATCCGGTGTCGCGCGAGAAGAAGCGTGAACTCCTCACCTACCTCATCCAGACCCGGGGCCTGAAGCAGGTGCTCGTCTTCTCCGGCACGCGCATCGGCGCCAACCGCCTCGCGCACCAGTTGCGCAAGGACCACATCCAGGCCGACGCCATCCACGGCGACAAGACCCAGACCGAGCGCGAAGCCGCGCTCGAGGCCTTCAAGGCCGGCAAGACCGCGGTGCTGGTGGCGACCGACGTCGCTTCCCGCGGCCTGGACATCGAGGGCCTGCCGCAGGTGATCAATTTCGACGTGCCGCGCGCGCCCGAGGACTACGTGCATCGCTTCGGCCGCACCGGCCGTGCCGGGCTGACCGGCGAGGCGATCTCGCTGGTGTCGCCGGAGGACGCGGAATCCATCTCGGCGATCGAGAAGCTGATCAAGAAGTCGATCGAGCGGGTGCTGGTGCCGGGCTTCGAGCCCAATGCCGGCACCGCGGCGACGCTGGTGGGCGGGCCTCCCCGGGGCGAAGGGCGCAGCGATCGCGGGCGACCGCGGCGCGAGGGGCTGCGGCCGGAGCGCGAAGCGCGCGAGCCACGGGAAGCACGCGCACCACGTGAGCCGCGCGAGCCACGCGATGTTCCTTCCCATCGGCCGCATTCCTTTGTGCCGCAGCAGCCGAAATCCCAGGATCCGATCTTCTCCAAGCCTTACGAGCCCGGTACCGGCGCGCCCGCGCCGGCCACGGCAACGCCTTCGGCGCAGTCGGGGCCGCGCCGCGCGCGGCCGGTGGCAGCGCTGCTGGGCGGATTGAAGCGCGCCTGAGCAGGCCCTGACCGTCTCAGGCGTACGCCTGAGCGGGGCTGGCTCGGCCGCCGCTTGCTACGACGTGCTACAGATGCTGCGGGTGTTGCAATGCTTCGCCTGACCCGTTCCATCACGCAACGAGAACTGCGCAACGACTCCGGCGCGGTGCTGCGGGAGGTCCAGGCCGGGCACACGCTGGTGGTGACGCGCAACGGCGTCCCGGTGGCGGAGTTGCGTCCGATCGCGCCGACCCGATTCGTGTCGCGCGCGGCGATTGCCGCAGCCGCAGCGCGCGCGCCGCATCGATGCGCGTCGGTTTCGCGAGGAGGTCGACCGCAGCCTGAACCAGACACCGGATGGCTGAGTCGACCCGGGGTTTGCTCGACACCTCCGTCCTCGTTGACTACGACCAGGTCGATTCGGCGCGGCTGCCGGACGAATCCGCGATCGCAGCCGTTTCGCTCGCCGAGCTCGCGGCGGGTCCGCATGCGGTCCGGGATTCGGCCGAGCGGGCGCGGCGCCAGGACCGGCTGCAGTGGGCGGCCGCGACCTGGGATGCGATTGCGTTCGACGAAGCCGCGGCACGCAGCTACGGTCGCGTCTACGCCGCATCCCGCGCGGCGGGCCGGACCAGTCGCGCGCGCCCTGCCGACCTGTTGATCGCCGCGACCGCGGCAGGCTCATTTCCGTGCCAGCCACGCCCGATGCGGCGGCTTGCCCGGGCGTCGAAAATCTTCAGGCACGCTTTGTGAAGTGATTTCCCGCAGCGCGAGCCGCCCGGCCAGATCCGCGTCGATCGCGAACGAGCGCAGGTTGGTCGAGAAGAACATCTCGCCTGCCTCGGCCAGCAGCTCGTGGCACTGGCCCACCAGGCGCGCATGGTCTCGCTGCACGTCCAGCACGTCCTGCATTTTCTTGGAGTTCGAGAACGACGGCGGGTCGAGGACGATGAGGTCGTAGCGCTCGCCCGCGGCGAGCGCTACGGGAAGCCAGGCCAGCACGTCCGCCCGCAGCAGGCGGTGGGCGGCGGACGCGATGCCATTCAGCGCCAGGTTGCGCGCGGCCCAGGCGAGGTAGGTGTTGGACAAGTCCACCGTCGTCGAGCTGCCGGCTCCGGCGCGCGCGGCATAGACGGTGAAGCTGCCGGTGTAGGCGAACAGGTTGAGGAATCGCGTGCCCGCCCCGTTGTTCGCGCGTCGCGCAATGGATTCGGCAACGCGTCCGCGAAGCGGGCGGTGGTCGAGGAACAAGCCGGTGTCCAGGTAGGTGTCCAGGTCCACCTCGAAGCGGTTCCCGGCCTCCACCACCACCAATGGCTTGGCCGTGGCGTCCCGCTGGCGCTCATACTGCGAGGCGCCGCGTTGTCGCTCGCGACGTTTCAGGTGCAGGTGCCCCGCAGGCACGCCACAGGCTTCGCAGGCCGCGCGGCAGGCGGCTTCCAGCCAGGCCGCGTACTCGGCGGGGTTCATCCGCCAGCCGGTGTCGATCTCCTGCAGGTGCAGATGCACCGCCAGCCCGGACGTGGCGCGTGGCGCGACGGATTCGTACCAGTCCAGGGCGAACGGGAACTGCGGAATGTCGCGGTCGTAGACGCGAAAGCACGAGATGCCGCGCCGCTTCGCCCACTTGCGCCAATGCGCGGCATTCTTGCGTAGGCGATTGGCGAAGACGGAAACGTCGGGAGTGTTTGGCGTATCGGGCGTGTCGGGCACCGGGTGGCTAGAACGGCAGCGGCGCACCCGGCTTGAGCGGTTGCAGCGTCGCGCGGAACGCCTCCTGGATCCGGCGCAGCGCTTCCGGGGTGTCGCCTTCGAAGCGCAGCACGATCACCGGCGTGGTGTTGGATGCGCGCGCCAGGCCAAAGCCGTCGGCGAACTCGGCCCGCACGCCATCGATGGCGAGCACCTTTTTCGCTTGCGGGAAGGGGGACGATCCCTGCAGGCGCTCGATGAGCGCGTGCGGCTCGCCCTCGGCCAGCTTCCAGTTCAGTTCGGGCGTCGAGGGCGCATCCGGCAGTGCCTCCAACACGGCACCCACGTCCCTATCCGGTGCCAGGATCTCCAGCAGCCGCGCGCCGCAGTAGAGCGCATCGTCAAAGCCGTACCAGCGCTCCTTGAAGAAGATGTGCCCGGACATTTCCCCGGCCAGCGGCGCGCCGGTCTCCTTCAGCTTCGCCTTGATGAGCGAATGCCCGGTCTTCCAGATCGTCGCCCGGCCGCCGTGCTGCTCGATCCACGGCGCGAGCAGGCGCGTGCACTTCACGTCGTAGATGACCTCCGCCCCGGGGTTGCGCGAGAGGACGTCCTTCGCAAAGAGCATCAGCTGCCGGTCGGGCAGGATGATGGCGCCCTTTTTCGTGACCACGCCGAGGCGGTCGGCGTCGCCGTCGAAGGCGAGGCCCAGCTCGGCGGGACCGGACTTCAGTTCGGCAACCAGCGCTTCCAGGTTCTCCAACTTGGACGGATCCGGATGGTGGTTGGGGAAGCGCCCGTCCAGCTCGCTGAAGAGCTCGATCACCTCGCAGCCCAGGCGCCGGAACAGGCGCGGCGCGACAACGCCAGCGACGCCGTTGCCGCAATCCATGGCGATGCGCATCGGGCGCGCAAGGCGGACGTCACCGACGATGCGCTCGACGTAGGCATCGAGCACGTCTACGCTGCGTCGGCTGCCCGATCCGGACTCGAAGCGACTGGATTCCACCGTCGCGCGCAGTCCCTGGATGTCCTCGCTGGTGAGCGTGGTTCCGGCCACCACCATCTTCAGGCCATTCTGGTCGCCCGGGTTGTGGCTGCCCGTGACCATCACCGCGCTGTGGCAGCCGAGGTGGTGCGCGGCAAAATAAGTGACCGGCGTGGGCACGATGCCCAGCTCAATCACGTCCGCGCCGGCGGCATTGAGGCCATCCATCAGGGCGGCGCACAGCTTCGGGCTGGAGAGCCGGCCGTCGCGGCCGAGGGCGAACACCGGCGCACCTCGGGCGCGGCCGAGCGCCCCGAGCGCGCGCCCGACCTCGCGCACCAGCGCAGCCGAGAGCACGCTTCCGGCAATGCCGCGGATGTCGTAGGCGCGGAAGACTTCGGCGGGAATCCTCATGCTTCGGTCAGGAACGCGATCACGCGCCGCGCCAGCCAGTGGCGGCGCGCGGGAAACCCGGCGTGGCCGCCGGTGTGGGGGAAGTCAAGGGTCACGGCGGACGGTATATCACGAAGCGATTGCGCCGCCGCGTCCAGCGCCGCTGCCGGCAAGAACGGATCGTTGCGTGCATTCACCACCAGCGTCGGCACGCGGATGCGCGCGAGGTACGGCCCGCTCGAAGAGCGCGCCCAGTAATCCTCGGCGCCCGCGAAGCCGTGCAGCGGCGCGGTGACGGTGTCGTCGAACTCGAAGAAGGTGTGCGCGTGGGCAAGGCGGGCCTCGTCGATCGCGATCTGGCCGGCGCGCTGCTTCTGCAGCGTCTTCTTTTTCAGCGTCGACAGGAATACGCGGGTGTAGACCTCGCGCCCGAAGCCGCGGTCGAGCTTGCGGCCGGCGGCGGCGAGGTCGAGCGGCGCAGAGACGGCCGCGGCGCGCTTCACGCCCGCGCGCTCGCCGGCCTCGCCCAGGTGCTTGAGCAGCGCGTTGCCGCCCAGCGAAATGCCGACGGCATGCTTCGCTCCGAGCCGCTCCAGGACCCAGGCGATCTCCGCGCTGTCGCCGGAGTGGTAGGCGCGCGGCAGGCGATTGAGCTCGCCGGAGCAACCGCGGAAATGCGGCACCACGCAGCGAAAGCCCTTCTCAAGCGCCCGCGCGGCGATGGCGCGCGCGTAGGGGCTGGCCGAGCTGCCTTCCAGTCCATGGAACAGCGCGAGGACCGGACCTTTCTGCCCGAGCCAGTCCAGGTCGATGAAGTCGCCGTCGGGCGTGTCCCAGCGCTCGCGCCGCCATTCAATGCGCGGCGCGGGGGCGAGCGCCGCATAGAGGGTCTGCAGGTGGCCGCCAGGCAGCCACCAGGGCGCTTCGTAGGTCTCGCTCAATGCAGCGTCTTGGTCGAGGACGGCGGCGGTTCCGCCGCGGCGGCGCTGCCAGAGACCGGAGGCGAGGCGTGGTGTACCACCATACGCCATCCGGCGGCGGTGCGCAGGTACACGTTGGTGGCGACCACCGGCGCCCGCGGCTTGGCTTCGCCCCGCACCGTGATGCTCTCGTGCACATTATGGACCGCGACCATCATCCCGGCGATGACCACCTGCTGCGTCGCGCGCACGCGCATGTGCGGGCCGCCGGCGAACATGCTGCGCCACGCGGCGCTGACCTGCTCGACACCGGCCAGGCGCGGCGCGCCTGGATGCACGCAGACGATGTCCTCGTCCTCGGCCCAGACCGCGATCATCAGGTCCAGGTCGGCGCGCTCCAGCGCGTCGTAGAAGGCGTTTTCCGCGTCCTGCGCGGTGGGGAAGTTCCGGTTGCTCAAGATGGAAATTCTATCGCCGCGCGCACCTTCTCTACCGTGAGTTCCATCATGCAGCGGAAGTGGCCCAGCGGGCATTCGCGCTGGAAGCAGGGGCTGCAGTCCGGGTGCAGCCACAGCACCTTCGCCGCGCTCGAGGGCGGCGGGGTGTGTTCCGGGCTGGAGGAGCCGTAGAGCGCGGTGAGCGGGCGGCCCAGCGCCGCGGCGACGAGCATCAGGCCGGAGTCGATGCTGACCACGAAGGCCGCGCCGGCGATGAGATCCATGGCCTCGTCGAGCGTGGTCTTGCCGGCGAGGCTGAGGCCCGGGATGCCGGCGCAGGCGTCGGCATCCTTCGCCGAACCCAGTAGCACCGCGGGAAGCGGAAGCATCGGCGCCAGGTCGGCGAAATACGGCCAGCGTTTCGCCGGGCCGTACTCCGCGCCCGGGCACAGGACGCAGTACGCGCCGGCGATGCCGAACTTCGCCGCCGCAGCGGCCGAGGCCTCGGGAATGGAGCGGAGGATCGTGGCCGGCAGTGGCTGCGCCGGCTCCCTGCCAGGCGCCTCCGACAGGCGCGCGTAGTGCAGCGCCATGGGCGCCTTGGTGTTCTGGTGCAGGCGGTTGACGAAGCCGTAGCGGAACTCACCCGCGTAGCCCACGCGCTCCGGGATGCCGGCGAAGAACGGTAGCAGCGCCGACTTGAAGGAATTGGGCAGCACCAGCGCCTGGTCGTAATTGCGCGCGCCCAGCAACCTGCCCAGGCGCCAGCGCTCGCCCAGCTGCAACTCGCCGTGGCGCAGGTCGGCCTCGATGACCTCGTCCACCTCGGGCATGCGCCGCAGCACCGGCGCGATCCACGGCGGGCCGAGGGCTTCGATGCGGATCGCGGGATGCTTTTCGCGCAGCCGGGCCAGCATCGGCTGCGCCATCAGCGCGTCGCCGATCCAGTTCGGGGCTACGACCAGGACCTTCAGGTCAATGCCCCTTGGGTGCGGCGCCCTTGTAGAGGAACTTTGTCCCGCAATAGGGGCACAGCATCTCGCCCTTCTTCACTACGTCGAGGAACACCCGCGGATGGCGCGACCACAGCGGCGCGCCGGGCAGCGGGCAATGCAGCGGCAGGTCCTTCTCCGTGACCTCGACCTGGCGCGAACGGCTGGTGTCCTGGTCGGTGCTCATGGCCGGCCTATTTCTTCTTCATCGGCACCGGGGTCAGCCAGTGCTTGTGCTTGCGGTTTTTGCCAGTGACCACGTCGAAGAAGGCCTTCTGCAGCACCTTGGTGATCGGGCCCGCCTTGCCGGCGCCGATCTGGCGCTGGTCGAGCTCCCGGATCGGGGTGACCTCGGCGGCGGTGCCGGTGAAGAAGCACTCGTCCGAAATATAGATATCGTCCCGCGTCAGGCGCTTCGCCCTCACCTTGTAGCCCAAGCCCTCGGCGAGATCAATGACCGAGGAACGCGTGATGCCGGTCAAGGCAGAAGTGAGTTCCGGCTCGTAGATGATGCCGTCCTTGATGACGAAGATGTTCTCGCCCGCGCCCTCGGCGACAAAGCCGTCGACATCCAGCAGCAATCCCTCGTCGTAGCCGTGCTGCGTGGCCTCCAGCGTGGCCAGCACCGAGTTGGGGTAGGTGCCCGACATCTTGGCGCGCGCCATGGTGACGTTGACGTGGTGGCGCGCCACCGAGGCGGTCTTGACGCGGATGCCCTTGTCCAGCGCCTCCGGCCCGAGATAGGCCCCCCAGGGCCAGGCGGCGATCGCCACGTGCACCTTCGCGCCCACCGGGGACACGCCCATCTTCTCCGAGCCGTAAAAGGCGATCGGCCGGATGTAGCAGGATTCATGTCCGTTGGCCGCGACGACGTCGATCTGCGCCTGCATCAGGCGCTCGACGCTGTACGGGATCTTCATCATGTAGATGTGGCCCGAGTTGATCAGGCGCTGGCTGTGCTCATGCAGGCGGAAAATCTGCGTGCCGCTCACCGTCTTGTAGGCCCGAACGCCCTCGAACACCGCCAGCCCGTAGTGCAGGGAGTGCGTGAGGACGTGGGTGGTGGCCGAGCGCCACGGCACTAGCTTGCCGTCGTACCAGATCCAGCCGTCGCGGTCGGCCATCGAGAGGGCGGGCTTGGCCGCGGCTTTTGCTTTCGCCATGAGGCGGGTTCTCCAGGTAGCCAGGTTGGGTTCGCCACCAGTAAACCACAGCACCTTGGTCTGCGCCATACTATTAACATGGCTGTTAATCATGAACGCGTGTTCCATGCCCTTGCCTCGCTGCCGCGGCGGCAGCTGATCGCGTTCCTCGCCCAGACCGCGGCCTCCACCACCGACCTCGCGGCGCGCTTCGGCCTGTCGGCGCCGGCGGTGTCGCGGCACCTCTCGGTGCTGCAGCACGCGGGCCTGGTGTCCGCTGAGCGCCAGGGGCAGAAGGTGCTGTACCGGCTGGAGCGCGAGGCGTTGCTGGGGGCGCTCGCGCGTTTCGCCTCGGAGGTGGACGGTCCGCTGCGGCGCGGGCCGCGCGAGGCGATCTGATGCTACGCTCGCGCCGCGAGGGAGAAGCATGAAGGCATTTATTCTGTTTTGCGGGACGCTGCTGCTGGGCGGCTGTGCGTTGACGCCCACCGAGGAACTGGTGTCCTCGGGCGCCGTCGTGCGGGAACTGCCGCGCGAGTCGGGCGAAGCGGTGCCCGTGGCGCGCTTTTCGCTGCGCGCCGAGGGCGAGGCGCTGCCGCCCCACTGGGAGCCCATGATCGTGTTGCCCTCCAAGCCCCGCACCCAGCTGCGCTTCGCCAAGGCCCTGTCCGGGCAGGCGCTGCCTTACGCCACGCTGATGTACGTCTGGTCCAACACGGTTCCCGTCGAGACAGTACTCGACAACCCGCACACCAGCCGGGTGAAGATGATCGTGGTGGAGAGCGGCGCGGGCGGCGTGGGCCAGTGGCGCAGCTATAAGCGCAACGTGCGCGAGGACTTCCAGCGCGCGTTTGGCGAGGAGCCCTGGGACGTGGTCGCGGTGGGGATGATGACCGACACGGACAACACCGGGCAGACGGCGCACTCGTACTACGGTGATATCACTTTCCTCAGAGACCTCTGAGATGGACCACCGCTGCCCCGAGTGCGGCGCGAGCCTGGCCCGGCGCAAGCTGGTGCACGCCGTGCTGGCGCGGATGGAGATCGACTGCGAGCACTGCAAGCGCCGGATCGGGCTCAATATCCATAAGCTGGAATCGGCGGTGGTGATGGTGAATTTCGCCGTGGTCCTCGTGCTGGGCGCGCTCGCGTACTGGTACCGGACGCAGGAGTTGATGCTGTGGACGCTGGGTGCGGCACTGTTCGCCGGAGTGGCGGTGCCGCTGCTCGAGCGCACCGTGCTGCGCGACTGGCCGCGCTATGCGCGCCTCGGGCAGGCTGGCGGTGGCTGAGGCCGGCCGGGTCGCGGTGGTCACCGGCGCCGCGCGCGGCATCGGGCTTGCCTTGACGCGCAAGTTTCTCGATGCCGGCTACCGCGTCGCCATGCTCGATGTCGACGCCGCCAACCTTGCCCCGTCAGCGAAAGAGGTGGGGCGTGGCGTGCTGCCCATCGCGTGCGACGTTTCCGTTCCGGCGCAGGTCAAATCCGCTGTGGCCAGGATCGAGGCCGATTTCGGCCGCATCGACGCCCTGGTCAACAACGCCGGCATCGTGGTGTTCAAGAAACTGCTCGATACCTCGTTCGAGGAATGGTCGCGGGTGCTCGACGTCAACCTCTCTGGCCCCTTCATCTGTACCCAGTTGTGCGCGCCGGTCATGCTCAAGAACGGCGGCGGCGCCGTGGTCAACATCACCTCCATCTCCGGCCTGCGCGCGAGTTCCCTGCGCGTGGCCTACGGCACCAGCAAGGCGGGGCTTGATCACCTCACCAAGCAGCAGGCGGTGGAACTGGGAAATCTGGGCATCCGCGTCAACGCCGTCGCCCCCGGGCCGGTGGATACCGCCATGGCGAAGCGGGTGCATACGCCGGACATTCGTGCCGACTACCACGATGCCATTCCCTTAAACCGCTACGGCACCGAGGACGAGATCGCGCAGGCCGCGGTGTTCCTGTGCAGCGAGCAGGCTTCCTATATCAATGGGCAGACGCTGGCGGTCGATGGGGGGTTCGATGCGGCGGGGATCGGGTTGCCCAGCTTGCGGGGCTGAGGGGGCCTGCAGCCTCCGGATGTAACCGATCCGGTTACATTTTCCGCTCCTAGGCGCCGTGCATGGGCGCGTTCCTGGTCACCTTTTCGCTGCTGGGCCTGCTGATCGGCACGCTGGGCCGAATCCTCTCGCGCCTGATCCACTGGCATCCGGCGAAGAGCTTCGTCGCTTCGCTGGCGGCGATCGTGCTGGCGCCCCTGCGGGTGTTCGTGCCGACCGCGGCCGGCTTCACCGCCGGGCGCAGGCTCACGACGCTGTTCTTCAGGAACCGGGACTAGGTCGCGCCTCCTCTGGAAAGACCGCGGCCCACATCTCGCGCACCGCATTCGCGTGCGCCTGTGCCTGCTTCGGCGGCACGCGGGCGAACTTCTCGCCTTGCAGCCGCAGCGCATGCTGCATGCGCCGGAAGTCCCGGTACGCGGCCTGGCAGCGCACCGCAACGTCGCGGCCGATGAGGCCCAGGTCCGCGGCGATGCCGAGCAGCGCGATGTTGCCCAGGTTCCCGGTGAGGGCGGGGTGGCGGAAGGACTGCGCCAGCACCAGGGTCTGCACCGCGAACTCGATGTCGATCATGCCGCCGCGGTCGTGCTTGAGGTCAAAGAGGCCCGAAGGGTTCGGGTGCGCGGCGTGCAGGCGCTCGCGCATGGCGAGCACTTCCTTCGCGAGCGCGGGCAGGTCGCGCTCGCGGGTAAGGATCCGGTTGCGGATAGCCTCGAATTTCGCGCCGATGCCGCGCTCGCCCGCGGCGAAGCGCGCCCGTGTCAGCGCCTGGTGCTCCCACACCCAGGCCGATTTTTCCTGGTACTCCTCGAAACCGGACAGCGACGACACCAGCAAACCCTTGGAGCCCGAGGGCCGCAGGGCGAGGTCGGTCTCGAACAGGGTGCCCGACGAGGTATTGGCCGAGAGCCAGTTGTTGTAGCGCTGGCCGAGGCGAATGTAGTTCTCCTCGGCGCGCGGGTCGGGGTCCTCGAACAGGAACACCATGTCCAAGTCTGAGGCGTAGCCCAGTTCCTTGCCCCCCAGCTTGCCGTAGCCGATGACAGCGAAGCGCGGCACCTCGCAGTGGCGGTTGCGCACGTCGCGCCAGGCCGCCTCCAGCGTGAGGCCCAGCACGCGATCGGCGAGCTCCGAGAGGTGGTCGGCGAGCGTCTCCACCGTGAGCAGGCCCGCCAGGTCCTGCGCCATCAGACGGAACACCTGCGACTGGTGGTGCTCGCGCAGCAGGTTCATCTGGCGCTCGGTATCGCTCGCCGCCGCGTCCAGCGCGGCGCGCAGCGGCTGCTCGAACCCCGCCCAGTCCGGCGGCGCATAGAGCATGCGGTCATCGAGCAGCTCGTCCATGAGCAGCGGATGGCGCGTGACGTAGTCGGCGGCCCAGGGCGAGGCGCCGATGATGCGCGCCACACGCTCCAGCGCCTGCGGGTTCTCGGCGAGCAGCGCGAGGTAGGCGGCGCGGCGCGCCACCGCCTCGATCAGGTCGATGCCGCGCGCGAGCGTGGCCTCGGGGTCGGGCGTGGCCTTGGCCGCCTTCGCGAGCAGCGGCACCACGTGGTCGACGCGGCGGCGCGAATCCTCGGGCAACTGGGCGTAGCGCTGACTGTTGCGCAGCTGCTCGGCGCGCGGGTGCTCCGGCCAGGGCAGCTCGGCGTCCTCCGCCGACTCGGCGAACACGGCGCGGAACTGGCGCGTCACCGCGCCGCGGTGGGCATCCAGCGCGGCGCGGAACGTGGCCCAGTCCGGGAAATCCATCATCAGCGCGATGCGGCGCCGGTCGTCCTCGCCCGTGGGCAGCAGGTGCGTCTGCGCGTCGTCCAGGTACTGCAGCCGGTGCTCCAGGTTGCGCAGGAACGCATAGGCCGTGGACAGTTCCCGAACCGCGTCCTCCGGCAGCATCCGCCGCTCGCCCTGCAGCCCCAGGACCTCCAGCGTCGGGCGCACCGTGAGCGCCGGGTCGCGCCCGCCCCGAATCAGTTGCTGCGCCTGGGCGACGAACTCGATTTCGCGGATCCCGCCTGGGCCCAGCTTGACGTCGTCGGCGCGCTCGCGCCGCTCGACATCCTTGCGCACCTCCGCGTGCAGGCGCCGCATCGCGGCGAGCGTGGCGTAGTCCAGGTACTTGCGGAACACGAACGGCCGCGTGATGGCCTCAAGGGGAGAATGGTCGGGTCCGTCAGCACCCGAGGGTGCTCCTGTCATTGCCCTCGCCTTGATCCAGGCGTAGCGCTCCCACTCGCGGCCCTGGCTGACGAAGTAGTTCTCCAGCGCGTCGTAGCTCGCCACCAGCGGGCCTGAGGCGCCGTAGGGGCGCAGGCGCATGTCGACGCGGAACACGTAGCCGTCCCCGTCGATGTCCTGCAGCAGGGAGATGAGCTTGCGCCCGGCGCGTTCCAGTTTTTCCTGGTCGCCGTCCTCAGGGTGAAGAAAGACCAGGTCGATGTCCGAGGACACGTTCAGTTCCCGGCCGCCCAGCTTGCCCATCGCCACTACCACCAGGTCCGGGCGACCGGCCCAGTCGAGCGCACAGCGGATTGCCTGCTCGGCGAGTTCGCTCATGACGCCGCAGACTTCGGCGAGGTCCGCGCGGCCATCGAGGTCCCGCGCCATGGTGCGCAGGAGCACGCGCTGGCGCAGGCGTCGCAGGCGGCGCCTGAGCGCGGCTTCGTCATCGCCGGCTGCGCCCTCGAGTGCGCGCGCGATTTCCCCGGCAGAGAACGCCGGCGTCGCGGGATCCAGCTCGGCGCGGAGCGCCGGGTGCGCTGCGAGCCAGTGCCCCGCAACCCTGGAAAAGTCAATTTTCCGAATCGGATCCGGCATTTACGGATAAAATGAAATGCGGGCCCACGGCATCGAATAAGGAACGTTCATGGCTCACGGATGCCTCAAGGATAGTGGGAACGCGTAAGCCCTGATGCAAATCTTTCTAAAACGACTACTGCTGGCGCTCGAGGTGCTCGCCTGGACGGCGTTTTTCGCCTTCGCGCTGACCTTCCTCGCCCTGCGCTACTGGGTGCTGCCCAACATCGAGGGCCAGCGCGACAACATTGTCGCAGCGATCTCGCAGGCGGTGGGCCTGCCGGTGAAAATTGGCGCCCTAGAGACCGACTGGGCGGGCCTGAGGCCGCGGTTGTCGATCTCGGAGGTGCGCGTCTTCGACCGTAACGGGCGCGAGGCGCTGGTGCTGCCGATGGTGGAGAACGTGGTGTCGTGGCGATCCCTCGTCTTCATGGACCTGCGGCTGCACTCGCTTCTCATCGATGGCCCCAAGCTCGAAGTGCGACGCGACCCGAAGGGCGCGATCACCGTGGGCGGGATCGACATCGGCGGCGGCGACCAGGGCCGGCTCTCGGACTGGGTGCTGGCGCAGAACGAGATCATCATCCGTGATGCGGAGGTGACCTGGACCGACGAGCTGCGCGGCGCGCCGCCGCTGGCGCTCACCGCGCTCAACTTTCGTCTTGCCAACGAAGGCGACCTGCACGCCATCGGCCTGTCGGCGCGGCCGCCGCGCCACCTGGGCCCCGGCGTGGAGCTGCGCGCGGAACTGGTCGGCCGCAGCCTGAAGCAGCTCGCGCAATGGAACGGGCGCGTGTTCGCGGAACTGGGCGCCACCAACCTCGCCGGCTGGCGCGCCTGGGTAGACTATCCGTTCGACGTGCGCTCGGGCGAGGGCGCGCTTCGGGTCTGGGCGTCGCTGGGCGAAGGCGCGGTGCGCCGCGCGACGGCGGACGTGGCGCTGACCGACGTCGTCGCGCGCATGGGCAAGGACCTGCCGCCGCTGGAGATCACCAGCGTGCGCGGCCGGCTGCAGGGCCGCGCCACCGGCAAGGGCTACGAGTTCGGCGTGCGCAACCTCGCACTCGTCTCGCCGCGCTCGGCGCCGATGAAGGCGAGCGGCCTGCGCGTGCTGTGGGAGCCGGCCGAGGGGGCGCAGCCACAGAAGGGCGCGCTGGAGGCGAACCTGATCGAGCTGGGCCCCCTGGTCCAGCTCGCCGAATTCCTGCCACTTCCGGCCGACCTGCGCCGGGTGCTGGCCGAGCTCGCGCCGCAGGGCAACCTACTCGACGCCAAGCTGGACTGGACCGGCGAGCTGCCCGACCAGGCCGCATACACGGCGAAGATGCGCTTCGCCGGGCTCGCGGCGAACGCCTGGCGCAGCATCCCGGGTTTCGCGGGCCTCTCGGGCAGCCTGGAGGCGAGCGAGAAGAAGGGCACGCTGTACCTCGCCTCGCAGAAGTCCGAGCTCGACCTGCCCGGGATCTTCCCCGAGCCGCGCATCCAGCTCGATTCCCTGAATGGTGAAGTGGGCTGGGAACTGCCCTCCGGCGGCGGCTTCGTCGTGCGCCTGCCCAGTCTGAGCTTCGCCAACCCGGACCTGGCCGGTTCGGCCTTCGGCAACTACCGCTGGACGGGCGAAGGCCCGGGCGAGCTCGACCTGTCGGCGCAGCTGTCGCGCGCCGACGGCCGGCGCACCGCCAAGTACCTGCCGTTGTCCTCGATCATGGGACCGGAGACGCGCGGCTGGCTGGAGCGGGCGGTCGTCGCCGGCAACGTGAAGGAGGCGAGGCTGCGGATCAAGGGCGACCTGCGCGAGTTCCCCTTCACCGACCCGGCCAAGGGCCAGTTCCAGATCGCCGCTAAGGTGGGCGCGGGCGTGCTGGACTACGTCGAGGGCTGGCCGCGCATCTCCCAGATCGAGGCCGACCTGTTGTTCGAGCGCGGGCGCATGGAAATCGTCGGCCGTAGCGGCGTCATCCTCGGCGCGCGCGTGGGCAACACGCGCGTCGGCATCCCCAACCTGATGTCCAAAGATCCGCGCCTCGTGCTGGACGGCAGCGCAGAAGGGCCGAGCGCCGACTTCCTCAAGTTCGTGCAGGAGAGTGGGGTGCGCCGCATGCTGGGTGGCGTGACGGATGGCATGAGCGCGCAAGGGCGAGGCCAGCTGCGCCTGCGGCTGGAGCTGCCGCTGAACGATCGCGCGAGGGCCCGTACCAGCGGAGAGTTCCAGATCACCAACAACGTGCTGGTCCTGGACGCGCGCGTGCCGTCCATCAGCGCGGCGAACGGGCGCATCGTCTTCACCGAGGACTCGCTCAACATCGCCGATTTGCGTGGCACCCTGTTCGGCGGACCGGTCGCGATCTCCGGCGGCAGCAAGGCGGGCGTCCCGTTGGCCGTCGTGGCCCGCGGCCGCGGCACCGTGGAGGGCTTTAGCGCGCTGTTCGACCACCCGTGGCGCAAGCGCCTGTCCGGCGGCGCGGCCTACGTCGCTACCATCAGCGCGCTGGAGGGCCGCATCCGCACCTCGTTCGAGACTTCGCTGGAGGGCGTGGCGAGCGCCCTGCCCGAGCCGTTGGGGAAGCTCCCGAGCGACGTGCTGCCGCTGCGGGTGGAGGTGCTGCCTGGCGAGGGCCGCGAACGCGTCATGGTGACGCTGGGCCCCCAGGCCGGGCGCATCGTGGCCGCGGAGTTCCTGCGCGCCGCGGCACCCGGCGGCGCGATGCGGGCGCAGCGCGCGCTGGTGATGCTCAACCCGGAGCCGGGCGAGCCGCCGCGCATGCCGGAGCGGCGCGGCTTCACCGTGCGCGGCGCCCTGCACGCGCTCGACCTGGACCGGTGGTTGCTGCTGCTGCGCGAGAACAGCGGCGAGGGCAGCGCGGCGGGCGAGGGCGGCGCCAGCTTCGAGCTCAAGGTCGGCATCCTCGATGCCCTCGGCAAGCGCATGCGGAATGTGGCGATGAAGGGCGTGACTGAGGGCGAGGGCTGGTCGGCCTCCATGGACGCCGCGGAGTTCGCCGGCGACCTCGTCTATCGCCCCGAGGGCGGCGGCCGGGTGGTGGCACGCTTCAAGCATTTCAGCGTGCCGGAAAATTCGCCCGGCGCTAAGGAGGGCGAAGCCGCGCGCGAAATGCCGGCGGTCGACCTGGTCGCCGAGAGCTTCACCCACCGCGGCCGCCGCATGGGGCGCGTCGAGATCGCGGCGCGCCACGAGGGCCGGAACTGGCGCATCGACAAGCTGGCCATGGTCAACCCGGATTCCGCGCTCGCGGGCAAGGGCCTGTGGCGCACCGGCCCGGCGCTGCGCACCTCGCTCGCCGACACAGCCGCCTCGCGCACCGCGCTCGAATTCAAGCTCGACGCCACCGACGTCGGCGCCTTCCTCGCGCGCATGGGCTACCCGGACCACGTCAAGGGCGGCCGCGGCCGCGTCCAGGGCAGCCTCGACTGGGGCGGCGACCCGGTGTCGCTCGACTTCGCCACGCTGGGCGGGAAGCTGGACATGCAGGTGGACGACGGCCAGTTCCTCGAGATCGAGCCCGGAATCGGAAAGCTTCTCTCCCTCATGAGCCTGCAGATGCTGCCGCGGCGGATCAAGATGGATTTCCGCGACGTGTTCTCCAAGGGCTTCCAGTTCGACCGCATCTCCTCCAGCCTCGCCATCGAGCGCGGCGTGATGACCACCAAGGACTTCCGCATGCGCGGGCCGGCGGCGGAAGTCACCATGAGCGGGCTGGCGGACCTTAACCTGGAGGCGCAGAACCTTCGGGTACGCGTCATCCCGCGCGTGGATGGCGTCGCCTCCACCATAGCTGGCCTGATCAACCCGGTGGCGGGCGTGGCCATGATGATCGCGCAGAAGCTGATCAAGGACCCATTGGGCCAGCTTGTCGCCTACGAGTACAACATCACCGGCACCTGGACCAATCCCAAGGTTGACAAGGGCGGGTCGGCGCCCCCGGCACCGCCCAATGAAGACCGCCAAACCACGGTGCCGGGCAACTGAGAAGGTAAACTGCGCAAGATGGATACCGACGTTCTTCTCGCCACCGCCGACGCCTGCCTGCTTGCGCCCTACGACCTGCAGCCGGGCAAGCTGGATGCGGTTTTCGGCGCGCTTGCCACCCGCAGGCTCGACTACGCCGACCTCTACTTCCAGTACACCCGCTCCGAGGGCTGGAGCCTGGAGGAGGGCATCGTCAAGTCGGGCAGCTTCAGCATCGACCAGGGCGTGGGCGTGCGCGCCATCGCCGGCGAGAAGACCGCGTTCGCGTATTCGGACGAAATCAGCCCGGCTGCGCTCGCCGATGCGGCGAAAGCCACGCGCGCCATCGCCAGCGCCGGCGGCGGCAAGAAGGGCCGCGTTGCGCGCAGGACCGGTGCGCCCCGGCGCTATGAGCCGATCGATCCGCTGGCGTCGCTGGGCGCCGAGGCCAAGGTGGCTATGCTGGAGCGGCTGGAGAAGAAGTGCCGTGCGCTGGATGCGCGTGTCACGCAGGTGATGGCGCATCTCGCGGGCGAGTACGAGGTGGTGCTGATTGCGCGCGCCGATGGCGTGCTCGCCGCGGACGTGCGCCCGCTGGTGCGCCTGTCGGTGCAAGTGATCGTCGAGCAGGAGGGCCGGCGCGAATCCGGTTCGTCCGGCGGCGGCACGCGCGGCGATTATTCCCACTTTACCGAGGCGGTGCTGGACGACTACGCGCAGCGCTCGGTGTCGCAGGCGCTGGTGAACCTGCGCGCCAAACCCTCGCCCGCCGGGACCATGACCGTGGTGCTCGGGCCCGGCTGGCCGGGGATCCTGCTGCACGAGGCCATCGGCCACGGGCTGGAGGGCGACTTCAACAGGAAGGGTAGCTCGGCGTTTTCCGGCCGCATCGGCGAGCGCGTCGCGGCGCCTGGCGTGACCGTGGTGGACGACGGCACCATCCCGGATCGGAGAGGTTCGCTGACGGTGGACGACGAGGGCAACCCGACCATGCGCACGGTGCTGCTCGAGGACGGCATCCTGCGCGGCTACATGCAGGACAGCC
>SXGT01350449.1_pt1 | contig 18885 bp, 9 predicted proteins | sample 3176221 | NCBI WGS metagenome assembly SXGT01 (sample SAMN11356862, study PRJNA531348) | freshwater metagenome | isolation source: freshwater sample F1-120 | place: China: Fuxian Lake, Yuxi | collected 2017-12-25
ACGAGGCGCGCGGCCAGCGCCTCGGCGCGCGGGCGCAGATCGTCGGCTCCGACCGCCAGCATGGCGCGCGCAGGCATCTCCCGCGCGCGGCCCGCGAGCAGGAGCCGCATGGTCGCCTCGAGCCCGGCGATGGCCACTTTGTCGAGGCGCAGCGCGCGGTACAGCGGGTTCTTGCGCAGCTCGCGGATCTTGTCGCGCCGGCCGACGATCAACCCCGCCTGCGGACCGCCGAACAGCTTGTCGCCCGAGTACATGACGAGGTCGACGCCGCTCGCCACCGCGTCGCGCACCATGGGCTCGTCGCCGAGCAGGGGCGCCAACTCGACCTCGTCGTCGAAGTCGAACAAGCCCGAGCCCAGGTCGAAGGCCGTGGTGACGCCGCGTTCCCGTCCAAGTCGGCCCAACTCGGCCGCGGAGGTCTCCTCGACGAAGCCGACCATCTTGAAGTTGCTGCTGTGGACCTTGACCAGGAGCCCCGTCGCTTCGCCCACGGCGCGCTCGTAGTCGGCGATGCGCGTGCGATTGGTGGTGCCCACCTCGATCAGTCGCGCGCCGGCGCGCGCCATGACGTCGGGCACGCGGCCGCTGCCGCCGATCTCGACCAGTTCGCCGCGCGACACGATCGCCTCGCGTCCGCCGGCGAAGGTCTGGAAGGCCAGGTACACCGCCGCAGCGCAGTTGTTGACGCCGATGCCCGCCTCGGCGCCCGTCAAGCGCGCCAAGAGCTCGCTCAAGCGATCGTCGCGCTGGTTGCGCTCGTTCGTGGAGCGGTCGACCTCGAGCACGCAGTAGCTGCGCGCCGCCTCGGCCATCGCCTCCGCCACTTCCGGATGCACTGGGGCGCGACCAAGCCCTGTGTTGAGCACCACGCCGGTGGCGTTGACGCAGCGCACCACTCCCTTGCGCAGCTCGTGCCGCGCCGCGTGCTCCAGGCTCCTCCACGGCTCGCCGGCCTCGAGCAGGGCCGCGAGGCGCGCGGCGTCGAGTTCGCCGGCCTTGATGGCGTCGCGCCAGCGCTCGAAGAGCCGCGCGGAAAAGGCGGCGGCGAGTTCGCGGCCGACCAGCTCGACGACGCCGGCGCAACGCGCATCGGCCAGCACCGCGTCCATGGCGGGCAGGAGTCGGTAGGCGGAAGCTGCTTCGCGCGTGTCCACGTCCCCCATATTCGCGCTCCATGGAGGCCGAGCGCAAGTCGGAGGCGCCAAGTCGCATGCGCGAGGCTAGGCTGTGCGGCTCGACGCCCGCGCGCAGCCCGGCGGGCGACCACGCACCATGCCTTCCAACGCCCCGATCCGCTGGCGCTTGCGCCGCTCCGACCCGACGATCGTGGCCGAGTTGGCGCGCCGCGCGGGAGTCTCGCGCATCGCCGCCACGGTGCTCGCCAACCGCGGCTGCACCTCCAGCGAGGAGGTCAAGCGCCTCCTCATGCCGTCGTTGCACCAGTTGCACGACCCGCTGCTCCTGCCGGACATGCCGGCGGCGGTGGCGCGCGTGCTAGCCGCGGTGCGCGCCAAGGAGACGATCCTCGTGCACGGCGACTACGACGTCGATGGCGTCACGGGCACGACGATCCTCGTCAAGGTGCTCGAGCACATGGGCGCCAAGGTGCGCTGGCACATCCCCGACCGCCACAAGGACGGCTACGCCTTCGGACCGCATTCGCTGGAGAAAGCGAAGGAGACCGGCGCGACGCTCGTCGTCAGCGTCGACTCGGGCACGAGCGCGCACGAGTGGATCGAGAAGCTCGGCGCAATGGGCGTCGACGTGGTCGTGACCGACCACCACGAGGCCAAGCCCGGTCCCTTGCCGCGCTGCGTGGCGGTGGTCAACGCCAAGCGCGCCGATTCGACCTACCCCTTCCGCGAGTTGTGCGGCGGCGGCGTGGCCTTCAAGCTCGCGTGGGCCTTGGCGCAGGCGCGCGCGGACGGCGGCAAGGTCGACGAGGCTTGGCGCTCGCTGCTGGTCGAGTGCATCGGCTACGCCGCCATCGCCACCGTGTGCGACGTGGTGCCGATGCGCGACGAGAACAGGTTGATCGCGCACTACGGCTTGAGGGAGATCCAGGCGGGTCGCACGCCGGGCATGCGCGCGCTGGTCGACGCCTGCAATCTGCCGCAAGGTCGCTTGTCGAGCACGACCATCGGCTACCAGATCGGACCGCGCATCAACGCGGCCGGCCGCCTCGCCAACGCGCGGATCGCCGTCGAGCTGTTCCTGTCGAAGGACATGGACGAGGCGCGACGGCTGGCGGCGCAAGTCGATGCGTTGAACACGGCGCGCAAGGACAAGGAGCGCGTCGTCGTCGATGAGGCGGTCGCCATGGCGGCGCGCTGGATCGACGCGCGCCATCATCCGGTGCTCGTGCTCGCCTCCGAGGCATGGGATCCAGGCGTCGTCGGCATCGTGGCCGGACGCATCGTGGGCCGCATGGGCCGACCGGCCGTGGTGCTCGGCGTGAAGGACGGCGTCGCCAAGGGCAGCGCGCGCACCATCGCGGGCCTGTCGCTCATGGATGTCATGTCGGCCGGCGACGGCTTGTACGAGACCTGGGGCGGACACCACCAAGCGGCCGGCTGCACGATCAAGGCCGAGCGCCTCGATGCGTTGCGCGAGCGACTCGTGGCGCGCGCGCGGGAGCTCTTGCGAGGCGAGCCGCCGCCGCCGCGCGTGCACGAAGCCGACTGCGAATTGCCGCTCTCGGCCTACGGCGAGCTGCTGCTCGACGAACTCGAGCGCTTCGAGCCGTGGGGCCAGGACTTCCAAGGTCCGGTGTTCGCCACGCGCGACCTGCGCCTCGCGGAGCAACCGACGATCATGGGCAAGGATCGCAAGCACTTCTCCGTGCGCCTGCGCAGCGGCGACGCGGTGTTCAAGGCCAAGGCCTTCGGCTTGGCCGAGCGCATGGGCGAACTCGCGCCGGGCACGCCGATCCATGTGCTGTGGCGACCGGACCGCAACACCTTCCGCGGCACGACCACGATCGAGATGACGATCGAGGACTTCGCCGTGGGCGTGGATCCATTGGCCTGAACTGCAACGAGCTGGACTGCAACGCGCTGCAGGTTCACGCGGCGCGACGGGCGCGCCTCGCGGAGCCGAGCGCGAAGTAGAGCGCCGCTGCCCCCGCGATGGCCAGCAAGGCCCAGGCCCGGTGCTCGACTGCAAGAAGGCGCGCGGGGTCGGACTCCAGTCCCTCCGCGCCAAAGGCGAGCGAGAGCAGCACCGCCAGCACCAGCATGCCGCCCAACATGCCCAGCGAACGCGACTGGGCCGAGAGCGCGGAGGCGATCGAGTACTGGGAAGGAGGCAACGCGGACATGACGACCATCATGTTGGGAGTCGAGAACAGCGCGAAGCCCAATCCGTGCAGCAGCAGCACGACCAGCACCGGCCACGCGCCCTGCTCGGCCTCCAAGTTGGCCGCGTAGCAGGCGAGGACGAGGATGACGGCCACGCCCGCGGCGACCATGCGCCGCGGCCCGAGGCGATCGGCGAGCCAACCCGAGCACGGCGCGAGCAGCGCCATGAACGCGGCGCCGCTGGCGAGGATCAACCCGGCTTCCGCGGCGGGCCGTTGCAGCACGATCTGCAAGTGCAGGCTGAGCAGCACGATGTTGGCGTAGGCGTTCATGTACAAGAGCGCCTGCACGAGCAGCGCCGACTCCAGGGGCGCATTGCCGCGCAACTGCCGCAAGTCGACCAACGGACGCGCGAGGCGCGACTGCCAAGCGACGAAGGTCGCGCCGAGCGCCAGCGCCAGCAGCACCCCCGCGATGCCGAGCCACCCCTCGCGCCACGAGGCGGTGCCGAGCACGGCGCATTGCACCGCCGCGGCGAAGAGCAGGCTGCTGGGCCAGTGCACCGCGCCCTTCTCGGCCTTCCTCCAGCGGCAGGCCAGCAACGCCACCACGGGTGCGGCGAAGGCGAGGAGCAACGCTGCGCCACCGAGGAAGACGAAGCGCCAGCCGCCCAGATCGACCAACCAACCGGCGCACAGCGGACCGACGGACAAGCCCGCGTAGGTCGCGCCGATGGCCGCTCCGAAGACCCGACCGCGCCGTTCGGCGGGTGCCAGCTGCGCGAGGAGCGCACCGCCGGTCGTGGTCACGACGGCGGCGGAGGCGCCTTGGAGGAAGCGCAGGATCAGCAACGCCTCGACCCGCGGCGCCAGGGCGAGCAAGCCCGTCAGCACTGCGAAGCACAGGAGTCCGGCCCGATAGAGCGTGCGCGCGTCCGTGGCGTCGGCCCAGCGCCCGATAGGCAGCAGGAACGAGGCCGAGCCGGCGAGGAAGAGGGTCTCGACCAGGCCCACCTGCCGCGCGCTCGCGCCCAGATCCACCGCCAGCGAGGGCAACGCCACCGCCACCCCTGAGAACATGAAGGCCGGCGCGAACTGCGAGGCGATGATCGCTCCCAGCAGCAATCCCTGCCGTCCATCGCTCGCGGAGGGCGTGTACATGCTCGATCCAGCGCTCAGAAGCGGAAGGTCCAGCCGACCTTGGCCGCCACGGCGGCGTCCAACGTGTCGAGTCCATCGTCCTCGCGCCGCAGGTTCTGCGTCCAAACGAGGTACACGTCGCTGCCGGGCGCGGCGATCCAGCGCAGCCGGCTGTTGATGCCACCCACGTCCGACTCGTTGTCGAACTGCAGGAAGTTCGCCCACGACAAGTCCGGCGTGAACGAGACGAGCGTGCGCAGGCGCCCTACATGCACTACCTCCTCGCCCGAGTCGAGGTCGAGCGCGGCGCGCGTCCAGCTGGCCGAGCCTTGGAACCAGCGGTTGGGGCGCCAACCCAGCTCGATCTCGGTCTCGAAGCTCGTGCCGCCGTAGTACTCGCCGCCCTCGATCCGGCCCGACAAGTCGACCGGGCGCTTGTTCGTGGTCTCGTACTCGAGACGCGCGCGCAGGAAGTCGTAGGTGCCTGGAGGCACGCTCAAGCCCGCCGGTTCGAAGTCCGTCGTGTCGACGACATCGCGCTCCTGCACGAGCTCCAGGCGCAACGCGTCGCCGGAATCGAACACGATGCCCACTGGCTGGATTTCGACCATCGCGGTCTGCAACTCGTCGTCGAGTCCGGTCACGAGCGAGCCCTCGATGGAATGCTCGCTGCGACGCAACAAGCCCTCGTGCCGCGGCTCGAAGACGAACCCGCCGGAGTACTGGCGCACGCCGTTGCGCGGCACGAAGCCCAACGCGGGATCGAATTCCTCCTGCACTTCGCGCGCCGAGGCGCGCCATTCCCACACGTCGTTGGGATAGGAGATCGAAGCGCCAAAGGCGGCGCCATCGTCGACTCCACCGTCCTGCGAGTTGAAGAGCGCCCAGACCGAGCCTTGCAGGTTCTTGCCGTCGAGGAAGTCGTCGGTGCGCAAGTTGAGGTCGAACCCGACGAGCGCGTCGTCGCGCGCCCCCAGCGGATCGCCGGCGGTCGCCACCACGCCGAAGCTCGATTGGGCGCCGAAGTTGCGCGCCACGCGCGCGGCGAAGAGGTTGGCCGAGTCCAGCGCCTCGTCCGGCTCGTCGCCTCCGTCGAGGGTGGCGGACTCGGTCTGCACGTCGAGCACCCCCACGCTCCATTCGTCCGTGCGTCCAGTGATCTTGGCTCCGGCGAGGATGGGCACCTCGGCCCCGGCTACGAGGCCGATGCGGCGCGAGAAGAACGGCACGAGGCTCCGATCCAGGTCGGCGAATTCGAAGATGCCGGCGTCCTGCAGGAAGAAGTCGCGCTTTTCGGGAAAGAAGAGCGGGAACCGCGTCAAATTTACTTGACGGTCGTCCACCTCGACCTCGGCGAAGTCGGTGTTGACCGTCAGGGCGGTCGACCAGCCGGGAAACGGCCGCCAGAACAGGTCGAAGCCGGGCTGCAGGTCGTCCTCGGGCGAGGCGCCGTCCTTGTCGACGCGCTCGGCGGCGAGGAAGGGCACGAAGTCGAGGCCCAAGCCATGCTCGGCTCCAGCCATGCCGGCGAGATCGGCTCCGGAGGAGAGCGTGAAGGGGCGGTCCTCGGCGCGCAGGCAGCCGTAGCGGCAGTACTCGAGCTTGCGCTGGATGACGCGGTTGATGTTGAAGCCCCAGGCGTCGGTGCCGAGATCGAAGCCCATGGTGTCGAACGGGATGGCGATCTCCGCCGTCCAACCCAGCTCGTCGATGGTGGTGCGCGCCTCCCAGATGCCGTCCCACGGCTTGTTGAAGCCGTTTCCGCCGCGCGAGAGCAGCGCGTCGCCCAGCGATCCGGCCGCCGAGACCTGGAAGTAGTACGCGTTGCGCCGGTCGCGGAAGGTGTCGAACCACATCTCCAGCCGATCGTCGGGCGACAGTTCGGCATCGCGCTGCATCTGCGTGGCGACGATCTTCTCCGGCTCGGAATCGAAGCAGCGCACGCCGAGGTAGAGGATGCGCCCGTCGTGGGCGATGCGCACCTCGGTGCGCTCGCTCGGTTCGGCGAACAGGCGCGGCGTCATCTGCACGAGCTCGCCGATCGGCTCGACCTCGGCCCAGCACGCGTCGTCCAGTCGTCCGTCGATGCGCGGCGCGACTTCGATGCGCGCGGCGCGCGCGACAGGTCGGCGGAAGGCACCCGGCTCGGGGACGACTTCGCCATCGCGCGCCGGGCCGTCCAAGCCCGCCAACGCGGCGTGGAGCGCGAGAAAGAGGGCGTTCACGCGACGAACCTCATGGTTGGCGGAAGTCCACCCACACCGGCGCGTGGTCGGAGAGCCCGGCCTTCTTGTCGATGCGCGCACCGTCCACCAAGCGGGCGAAGGCCTCGTTGCACAGCACGTGGTCGATGCGCCAACCGATGTCCTTCTCGCGCGCCTGCCCGCGGTTCGACCACCACGACCACAGGGCGGGATCGTCGGGGTTGGCCCGACGCACTACGTCGGTCCAGCCACGGCGGCCCAAGCGCTCGAACCACGCGCGCTCCTCGGGGAGGAAGCCCGAGTTCTTCTCGTTCTGGCGTGGACGCGCGAGGTCCATGGCGGTCGGCGCGATGTTGTAATCGCCGCACACGGCGATCGGCCGCCCTTCGCCCGCCATGGCGTCGAACCACGGGTCGAGCTCGTCGAGGAAGCGGAACTTGGCCGCCTGGCGCACTTCGCCCGAGGATCCGCTGGGCGCGTACAAGGACACCACGCTGAAGCCCTCGAAATCGGCCCGCAGCGCGCGACCCTCGTCGGCGAGGTGGTCGAAGGGCAGCCCACGCGTCAAGCGTTCCGGACAACGACGCGCGTAGACGCCCACGCCGCTGTAGCCCTTCTTGGCGGCCGGGTGGAAGGCGGCGCTCCAGCCTTCGGGTTGGAGCAGGTGCTCCTCCAGGTCGGACTCTTGCGCCCGCAGTTCCTGCACGCATAGGTAGTCGGGCTTGTGCTTCTTCAGCCAACGACTGAAGCCGCGACGCTCGGCGGAGCGGATGCCGTTGAGATTGAGGGTGCACAGCTGCGGCATGGCGGCGCGACATTGTGGGACCCGGACTCGCCGCGGTCGAGGAGAGAGGCGCGCGCAATCGACGTCTTGCGCGCCATTCGCGCACGCTGGATCGGTCGCGCCTGCAGATCGCGTCTGGATCGCGCGACTCGGGCACGCGACTCGGGCACGCGACTTGGGCGCGCGACTTGGGCGCGCGACTCAGGGACGCCACACGACGCGCAAGGCGTCGCTGGCGTTGAAGCTTGCCGGCGTGCAGTGGCCCGCCGATCCATCCCTGTACCAAGCTTGGTACAGGCGCACTCCGCTGGCGACGAGGCCGCCAAGCTGCGAGAGGCTCGCGCCACCGGGCGCCGGCAGGCTGGCGACGCCCCCGCTGGAGGCGCGCGTGCCGAGGCGCACGCGGGTGCCTGCGACGCACAAGAGTCCATCGCCGAAAGGCGTGGGCGCCGAGCGATCGGTGGCCTGCACGAAGGCGCACGCGCCCGCGGGCAGGCCGCTCGCGCTCAGCGTGAAGCCGTCGGCCGCGAGGCTCGTGGCGCCCGCTCCGTCCAGACGCGACGATTGTCCAGCGGAATTGACACAGCCGGCGGTGCCGGCTCCGCACGGGCAAGGCAACGTCGGGCCGGAGCACAGGCGCTGGACGCGCGTCTCGTGCACGACTCCGCCGCCGACGCTGAAGAAGCCGCCTCCAAAGAGGCCCGGTGCGCCACCGAGCACGAGCTCGGAGTCGAGGTCGAGCGCCGACCCGTACAATGTCTGGAAGCCACCCGCCGAGAGCACGCCCGCGGGCAGCCAAGCGCCACCCGAGAGCGCATGCAAGCGCACGCTACCCGAGCGGAACACGACCGAGCTGTCCTCGGGCGCGCCCACGGCCAGCAATGCGCCGCGCACCGCCACCGCGGCGCCGAAGGCCGAGCCGGGCACGGCGCCGACGAGCGACGCCTCCTCGCTCCAGGTTCCCGCGCCGCCGATCCACACGCGCGCGAGGTTCGCGCCCGGGGCGCCAACCACGACACGCGTGGAATCGATGGCGACCGACGACCCGAGGCGCGCATCGGCCTGCGCGCCATCGAGGCGCGCGACTTGCTGCCAGCCCACGAGGCTCAGCTCGTGGATCCAAGCAGAACCTGCGCCGTCGAGGCCGGCGATCGCGCGCAGCGGAGCGCCGGCGACGAGCCGCGTGCCGTGCAGGGCGACGCATGCGCCGTAGCGATCGCCCGGTTGCGACTCGGGCGGTTGGAGTCGCGCTTGCAGGTTCCATGCACCCGCCTGCTCGATCCAGACATAGACGGCGCCGCGACCGCCATCCTCGCCGGGCGCACCCACCGCCAAACGCCCATCGCCGAGCGAGACCGCCGCGCCGAACTCCGCGCCGCTCGCGACACCGATGAGCGAAGCCAGCAACGCCTCCGTGGCGCCGGAGAGATCGTAGAGGTGCACGGCGCCCGCGTCCTTGAAGACGCCCGCGTCCTGCGCGGGCGCGCCGACCGCAAGTCGCGCTCCGCGCACGTCGACTGCCGATCCATAGAAGTCGCCGGCGGCGAGGACGGGACCGCGGACACGAGCCTTGAGCGCGTAGAGCTCGCCACTCTTCTCGTACCAACTCACGGAACCCACCCCCGACAAGTTGCCCTCGTCGTCGGCCGGGTCGCCCAGCACGAGCCGCGCGCCATCGACGGAGAGGGCCTCGCCCGCGCCCTGCAGGAACGCGAGCTCCGCGGGCAGGATGCGCTGGGTCTCGGCCCAATCGCCGGCTTGGGCGCGCAGGTCGGTGCAGAGGCAAAGGCAGGCGGCTGCGCCGGCGAGGTATTCGAGCGAGGTGGTGTTCATGGTCGAGCGCGCCGCCGGGGATGGAGCCGGCAGCGTGTGTTCGCGAGCTTCCACGGGGGTGGATGCACGCGGCGCGCCGGAGCTCGTGATTGTCCCTCATCCGGCGTGGGGCGCAAGTCGCCTTGCGCGCCTTCCACGCCGTATGCTGCGGCCCCCATGGCCCGCGTCTTCCTGCTCGACGGCACAGCCCTCGCCTACCGCGCGCACTTCGCCCTGCACCGTTCGGGACTGACGACGCCCGAAGGCAAGCCGATCGGCGCGGTCTACGGCTTCGCCTCGACGCTCAACAGGCTGATCGAGACCGAGAAGCCCGATGCCATCGGCGTCGCGTTCGATCCGCCCGGCGAGACCTTCCGCCACAAGCGCTACGAGGAGTACAAGGCGACGCGCCAGAAGATGCCGGACGAACTCGTGCACCAGCACGACATCCTGCGCGAACTGGTGCGCGCCCAAGGCATCGCGCTGTACGAGGTGCGTGGCTACGAAGCCGACGACGTGATCGGCACTCTCGCCATCCAGGCGGCCGCGCGCGGCGACGAGGTCATGATCGTCACGGGCGACAAGGACTTGATGCAGCTCATCGGGCCGCGCGTGGCCTTGTACAACGTCTTCAAGCCGGGCATCGACCTCGTCATCGAGCGCGAGGAAGCCGTCAAGGAGAAGTTCGGCTGCGCTCCGGCGCAAGTGATCGACGTGCTGGCCATCATGGGCGACGCCTCGGACAACGTGCCGGGCGTGCAAGGCATCGGGGAGAAGGGCGCCGCCAAGCTGGTGCAGGAGCTCGGTGGCGTCGACGCGATCCTGGCGAACCTCGACAAGGTCAAGGGCAAGGCGCGCGAGCACATCGAACGCGACCGCGAGAACCTCTTGCTGTCGCGCGAGCTGGTCACCATCCGCCACGACGTGCCGCTCGATCCAGGGATCGAGGCGCTGCATCCCGCGCGCCCCGACACCAAGCAGTTGATGGCCCTCTACCATCGCCTCGGCTTCCAATCGCTCGCGGCCAAGGCGCAGAAGGCCGAGCGGCCGCCCGAGGCGCGCGACTACGTACTGGTCTCCGACGCGGCGATGCTCGCGGCCATGGTGCAGGAGCTGCGGCGCGCCCCGCTCGTCGCCATCGACACGGAGACGACCGGACTCGATGCGCGCCGCGCCGCCATCGTGGGCGCTTCGTTCAGCGCCGCCGCGATGCGCGCCTTCTACGTGCCGTTCAACGCGGATCCGCCGGTGCTGGCGGGCGGACCGCGCGCGATCCTCGAGGCGTTGCGACCGTTGCTGCTGGACCGCGAAGTCAAGCTGTGCGGCCAGAACACCAAGTACGACTGGCTCGTGTACGGGGCGGCAGGGCTGGAACTGCCGCCGCCGGCCTTCGACACGATGATCGCCAGCTTTTGCGCGCACGGTTCGTCGCGTAGGCACAACCTCGACGAGTTGGCGCTCTCCTACTTCGACATCGCCAAGATCCCGACCACGGCCTTGATCGGGACGGGTCGCAAGCAAGTCACGATGGCCGAGGTGCCCGTCGCCAAGGTGGCGGAGTACGCCTGCGAGGACGCCGACGTGACCTTCAGGCTGGTCGAGCCCTTGTCGAAGGAGCTCGTCGCGCACGGCGCCACCCAGCTCTTCGAGGAGCTGGAGATGCCGCTCGTGCCCGTGCTCGTCGCCATGGAGCGGCGCGGCATCCGGCTCGACACGCGCTTGCTCGAACAAGCCGCCAAGGAGATGGAAGCCGAGCTGTCGGAGCTTACGGCGCGCATCCACCACATCGCCGAGGCGGAGTTCAACATCAACAGCCCGAAGGCCCTGGGCGAGGTGCTGTTCGAGAAGCTGAAGATCCACGAGGTCTCCAAGGCGCGCAAGCCGAAGAAGACGCAGACAGGATGGGCGACCGACGCGGAGACGCTCGAGGGCGCCTACGGCGAGGTCGAGATCGTCAAGCTCGTGCTGGCGTGGCGCGAATTGATGAAGCTCAAGGGCACCTACGTCGACGCCTTGCCCGCCTGCATCGACCCGGCGACCGGTCGCGTGCACACGAGCTTCAGCCAGGTGTCGGCCGCCACCGGGCGCTTGGCCAGTTCCGATCCCAACCTCCAGAACATCCCGGTGCGCACTGAGCGAGGTCGCGCGGTGCGCAAGGCCTTCGTGCCGCGCGAACCCGATGCGCTCGGCGAATGGACGCTGGTCTCGTTCGACTACAGCCAAGTCGAGCTGCGCGTCCTGGCGCACTTGTGCGGCGATCCGGGCTTCGCCAAGGCGTTCGCCGAGGGCAAGGACATCCACGCCGCCACCGCCGCCACGATCTTCGGCGTCATGCCGGAACTCGTGACGCGCGAGATGCGCTCGCAGGCCAAGGCGATCAACTTCGGCCTCCTGTACGGCATGGGTCCGACGCGCTTGGCGCGCGAGACGGGCATGGGCGTCCCGGAGGCGCGCGAGTTCGTCGAGCGCTACTTCGCCTCGTTCCCCGCCGTGAAGGGCTGGATCGAGCGCACGCTGGCGGCGGCGCGCCGCGACGGGCACGTGGAGACGATCCTCGGCCGCCGTCGGCGCTTCCCCGAGATCAACTCCGAGGATCCGCGAGTGCGCGTGTTCGCCGAGAACGCGGCCGTCAACACGCCCGTGCAGGGGTCGGCCGCCGACCTCATCCAGCGCGCCATGATCGACATCGAGCGCGACCTGCCGGGCTCGGGACTCGCCGCGCAGCTGCTGCTGCAAGTGCACGACGAACTCGTGTTCGAGGTGCCGCTGTCGGAGCTCGAGCGCACGATCCCCTTCGTCCAGCGACGCATGGAGCAGGCGGTGCCGCTCAAGGTGCCGCTGAAGGTCGACGTGGGCCACGGAGCCAACTGGCTCGAGGCCCACTGAGGCCGCGCGTCAGGGCAGCCAGGTCGTCGACAGGCCGTTCGTCAGGTTGAACGTGCTCGGAGTGCAGAACGCGCTCGCGTTGCGGTACCACACCTGGTAAGTGCGCGTGGCGCCCGGCGTGTTCGCGCCCTTGATCGACACGGGGATGGTGCCGATGGCGTTGGGGTACGTCGAGGCTCCGGCGACGTTCAGCGTCGTGCCGAGGCGGATGACGCTGCCCGCGGCGCAGCGCAGGCCGTCGCCGAAGGCCGTGCCGGCGCCCGAGGCGGCCTGCGTCGTGCCTTGGAAGTACAATGCGGAGCTGTTGGGCATGCCGGAACCCGCCAGCACGAAGCTGTCGGCCGCGATGCTGGCGAGTCCAGTGGCCGAGAGCGTCGCGCCGGCGGCGTTGATCGAGTTGGCGCAGCCCGCGCCGGCCGCCCCGTTGTTGCCGCACGGGCAGGCGGTGCCGCCTCCATCGCCGAAGCAGAACGCCGTCGCCGCCGGAGCCGGCAGGAAGCGCACGCCACGCAGGGCCGTGTTGGGAGCCGCGGTGGCGACCAGCGCGAAGGTGGCGCCCGAGCCGGTGTCGGCGACCGCGACGAGCCTGGTGGCCGAGTCGGCGCTGGTGGCGTAGAGCTGCGGCGGACTGCTGCCCGGCACGAGCGCGAGGCCGCGCAGGCCGGCGGTCAATCCGGCCGAGAGCGTGTACGAGAGCGTCCACGTGCCGGCCACCAAGGTCCACTTCTGCAAGCCGCCGCCCTGCGTCAAGCCGCGATCGTCGGCGACGTACAAGGTCGAGGCGTCGGCGAAGGCCAAGTCGTACGACGACGGGCCGATGGCCGTCGGGAAGCCCGGCAGCAATGCGCAGACTTGTCCGGTGGTCGTGGGAAGGCCAGCGCCCACGGTGCTGACGCCTTGGAAGTTCAGCACCGCGCTGGAGGTGTGCAGTTGCCCGGCGTGGATGCCGACCACGCGGCTGTTGGTGATGGTCGTCGACAACTGCGTCGAGGTGGTGGCGCCGAGGATCGCGTGGCGCACGCCGCCCGTGGCCGAGCCCGTGCCCCCCATCCACAGGTCGAGGCCGTTCGTGGAGCAGGCGCTGCGGATGTTGGCCCCCGAGTAGCCATCGGCGATGGCGGTCGTGGTGTCGATGCTGCCGTCCATGGCGACGCGCGCCACGACGCGCGGAGTGGTCGCGCTGGCGGTGTTGGCGATCGAGGCGAGCCCGGGGGCCGCCGCGTAGCCGGCGTGCAGCAAGTAGCGCCCGTCGACCGAGACCGTCAAGAAGCCCTCCGAGGAGGCCGTGCCCGAGTTCGTCAGCGGCTGGTGCGCGCCGGAAGGCGCCACCGGCAACGCCAAGCTCTGCACCAGGACACCTGCGGTCGTGTACTCGTCGAGGAAGACCGCCGTCGCCGCGGAAGTCAGCGGTGCCGCGCCGGCACCCACGCGCACGACGACGATGTTGCCCGGCGTGAGGTTGGCCGCAAAGCTAGTCGTGGCGATGCCGATGGTGGCGCACAGAGCCGCCAGACACGCGCGAGCAGTCGTTCGGGCGAAGAACATGGGGAACAGCGAGGGCAGCAGCGAGGGTCGTGCGTCCATGGGCGTGCTTGTCGCGCGGCGCATGGCGTCCGCGGCAGACAGAAGCTATCCCAAGTCCCGGCCCGCGGTGCGCAATTCGGCTTGCAGCCGTGCTTGACCGCGCCCGGCCATCGCGAAGGAGCTCCTCCACGGCTTGGGCGCGGAACGCGGCGCGGCCGGCGGCGGCCCACGAGGGACCGTCGCCGGCCGCGCGCTGGTTGTCAAGTCAACTGGACAGCCTGCCGCGGCTCACGGGGCCCAGGCGACCTGCAAGCCGTTGCTCAAGTTGAAGGTGGAAGGCGTGCAGTAGGCGCCGGCGTTGCGGTACCAGACCTGGTAGGTGCGGGTTGCGCCGGCCGGGACCGCGCCCTTGACCGACACCGGCAGGGCGGCGCCGCCCGAGGGGTACTGCGAAGCGCCAGCGGCGTTGACCGCCGTGCCGAGTCGGATGACGGAGCCCGCGGCGCAGCGCAAGCCGTCGCCGAACACGGCGCCGGCGCCGCCGCTTTGCTGGAGCGTGCCCTGGAAGTAGAGCGCCGAGCTGTTGGGCATGCCGGCACCCGACAACACGAGCGTGTCAGCGGAGACGCTGGCCGCACCACTGGCCGCGAGCAGCGCGCCGGAGGGGTTGAGCGAGTTGGAGCAGCCGCGGCCCGTGGCGCCCGCGTTGCCGCACGGGCAAGCGGTGCCGGATCCATCGCCGAAGCAGAACGGCGTCACGGCATCGCACGCGTCGCCCAGTCCGTCGCCATCGGTGTCGGCTTGGCCGGGATTGGCGACCGACGGGCAGTTGTCGCAATCGTCTCCGCGGCCATCGAGGTCCGCGTCGGGCGCGAGGATCGCGTTGACGAGGCCGAGGTCGAGGAACTGCGACGCGTCGATCGGGCCGTACAGTTCGAGCGGGTCGAAGGTGTAGAGCGAACCCGCCACGCCGTTGACATCCATCGCGGCCCAGCGGCAGGGCGTGCCGTCCGCGTTGTAGAGGCGGTACAGGGCATCCGGCGTCCAAGTGGCCGTCGCGGGGATGGCGAAGCCGCCGAAGTCGTCGGCGTAGTAGCCACCGGTGGCGGGGTCGTCGAGCGGAGCCTCGTAGCTGACCGCGTCCACCGCCGTGAAGCCCGGCAGGACGCCCGCGTCGATGTCGTTGTCGTCGTTGGCGTCGAGGTCGGTGTTGATCGGCGGCACCGGGCCGAAGCCCAGCACGAAGGTGTTGGCGCTGTTCTCGATGTCGGGCACGAAGTCCTGGTAGACGACGCTCGTCGCCGGGTCGACCACGGGGAAGTACGGCAACCCGGGCACATCGCGCACCAGCAGCAGGCCATTGGCGCCGATCACGTATCCGGCGAGGTCGATGACCTTGTCGAGGAAGCCTTGGGCCGTGGTGCCGCGATCGCCTTCGATGACGAGCACCTTGTAGCCGTCGAGCGACGCGCCGGGCGTGCCGCGGATCTCGATCCCTTCGAGTCCTTGGTCGGCGCCGGGAGCGTTGATCAGCATCTCGCTGAGGGTGAACTGCGCCTGCGAGGCGCTGGCGAGCAGGAGGACGCAGGAAGCTGCGGCGAGTTGGTTCTTCATGTGGTGCGTGTGCGTGTGGTGCAGAGTGAAGCGCGACAACTGGAGATTGGGCGTTCCACGCGCAAAGCCGCCATGAAGGCCGCGTCAAACGCCCGCGAGGAAGGGGCGACGACTTGCCCGCCATGCAAGGCCACGGGGCCCCCCTCGCGTGCGAGGAGGACCCCGTGGAGCCGACTAGTCGACCGAGTCCGCGCAGGCGGTCGGCCGACACCTGCGTGTCAGGGGATCCAGATCACGGCCACGCCGTTGGTCAGGTTCGAGCCCGAGCCGCACGGACCAGCCGTGTTGCGGTACCACACTTGGTAGTAGCGCGCGCCACCGGTCGTCGGGATGGAACCGACCACCGAGATGCGCGGGTTGACGCCGAGCGGGTAGACCGCGGCGCCTTGGAACGGGGAGAGGGTCGCGACGCGCACCGTGGTGCCGCCGACGCAGGTCTTGCCGTCGGCGAACGGCGTGCTCTGCTTGGCGGTGCCTTGCAGGAACAACGCGAAGCTGCGCTGGTTGAAGGCCGGTTGCGGCAAGCCGCCAGCGGACAGGGTGAAGCTGTCGTTGGCGACCGAGCTGGTGCCCGAGCCGAACAAGAAAGCACCCAGGCCGGTCGAGTTGCGGCAACCGCCGGCGAGGGAGTTGTTGCCGCACGGGCAGCCCGTGTTGCCGAAGCAGTACGGGGTTCCGCCGCTGGTCTCGCACTCGTCGGGGACGCCGGTGGTGTTCACGTCGAGCGAAGCGCCCGAGAGCACGTCGCAAGCATCCGGCACCTTGTTGAAGTTGCAGTCCGGCTCGCCCGCGAACAGCTCGCAAGCATCGCCGATGCCATCGACGTCGCAGTCAGCCTGGTTCTGGTTGGGCAGGTTGACGCAGTTGTCGCAGTCGTCGCCGACGCCGTCGTTGTCCGTGTCCAACTGGCCGACGTTGGCGAACTGCGGGCAGTTGTCGATGCAGTTGGCGATGCCGTCCAAGTCGGTGTCGGTGTCGAGGACGCCGCAACCGCACTGGCCCGGAGCCGTCTTGTTGACGTCGTTCGGGCAGCCGTCGTTGCAGTCCGCCGTGCCGTCCGTGTCCGTGTCGGTCTCGGCGGTGCCGCAACCGCAGACACCCGGGGCCGTCTTCAGCGGATCGTTCGGGCAGCCATCGTTGCAGTCCGGCGTGCCGTCCGAGTCCGTGTCGGTCTCGGCGAAGCCGCAACCACAAGCGCCCGGGGCCGTCTTCAGCGGATCGTTCGGGCAGCCGTCGTTGCAATCAGGCGTGCCGTCCGAGTCCGTGTCGGCGTCGGCCACGCCGCAACCGCAAGCGCCCGGAGTCGTCTTCAGCGGATCGTTCGGGCAACCATCGTTGCAATCGAGCGTGCCATCCGAGTCCGTGTCGGCGTCGGCAACGCCGCAACCGCAAGCACCCGGAGCCGTCTTCAGCGGATCGCTCGGGCAGCCGTCGTTGCAATCGAGCGTGCCGTCACCATCCGTGTCGGCATTCGTCGCGTCGCTCGGGCACGGGTCGAGCTGGCAAGTGTTGGCCGGGAAGCCCGCGTTGCCCTGACCGTCGCCATCCGTGTCGGTGCAGGTATCGCAGGCATTGGCGAGCCCGTCGCCGTCCGCGTCGTAGACCTCGTTGAGGTTGCCGGGCGTGAGGACCTGCGGCGTGGCCACCAGGTCGACGCCATGCTGGCCGAAGCCGAAGAAGCGCGTGGCGTCGAAGGTGTAGGGACCGCCCGGGTTGGTGCCGAGCACGTCGCCACCCACCCAGATGCACGGCGAACCAGAGGCGTTGTAGGTGCGCATCAGGGCGTCGGCGTTGAAGCCCGGATCGGCCGGCAGGACCGTTCCACCCACGTCGTCCGCGTAGGCAAGGTTGCCCGTGTCGTTCTCGGTCAAGGTCACCGCGTCGCGGACGGTGAAGCCTGCCAAGGCGCCGACGTCCAGCGTTCCGTCGTTGTCGGCGTCAAGGTCGGCGGCCAAGAGGGGCGCCTGGCCAAAGCCCAAGATGTACGTGTTGGTGCCGTTCTCGATGTCCGGGTTGAAGTCGAGCACCGCAACCACAGTCCCGGCGGCAGGAGCCGGATTGATGGTGGCGGCGGAGTCGCGCAGGAGCAGGAGTCCGTTTGACCCGAAGCTCAGCGCACCCAAGTCGTAGCGCAAGTCAACCACACCGGCGGCGGCGCCGTCACCCTCGATGGCCAACAGCCAATAGCCCGCGAGCGACGCGCCGGCCGGGCCGCGGAGCTCGATGTACTCCTGACCGTTGTCGGTACCCGGGGAGTTGGTGAGCAACTCGCTGATGGTCGGGTTGGTGATCGGGCCGTTGGCAAAGGCAGATCCGGCCAACACGGCGGATGTGAACAGGGGAGCGGTGCTGCGGCGCAGGAAGGCGCCGAGACTAGAGCGTTGCTTGGACACTGGTGTACCTCGGAGGCTGATCAAGGAGGGAGGAGTGGTGGAGGAGCGCTGGCCGTCGAGGCTTCGGGCACCTGACGAACAAAACAACTTCCTCGGCATAGGCTGGCAGCGGGTTCACCGCTGGCGGTCAAGCACAGATCAAGAATCGAAGAATCCAGCGGAGACGCTCGCTCCCCCCACACACCAATCGCCGCCTGGACGTGCGCCGAAGGTCAGCGCGTCGGCGGTCGTCCGAGTAGGCTGGCGGGCATGACAGTGCGCTCGCCGTACTTCTTGCGCAGCGTGTCCATGCCCGCGGCGGCGCGCTGGAGCTTCTTCTCGCGCAAGGTGGGCGCGTCCACCACGGCCAGGCGAGGTTCATCGCCGAAGAGCTGCTCTTGCACGGGCGCGCGCACATCACCGAGCGACGAGACCGTCAGGCCGAGCAAGCGCAGCGGGCGTGGCGGCACGCGCTCGAGCAACTCGCGCGCGGTGGCGTAGATGCGCGGCGCGAGGTTGGTCGGCGCCGGCAAGGTCTTGGAGCGCGTGATCGTGTGGAAGTCGCCGAAGCGCGCCTTGATGCCCACCACTCGACCGCGCAGGCCGCGATGGCGCAGGTCCCAGGCGAGCTCCTCGGCGAAGTCGAGCAGGCACAAGCGCAGCTCCTCGCGATCGGCGACGTCGCGCTCGAAGGTCTGCTCCTTGCCGTGGCTCTTCTCCTCGCGGCGCGGCGTGACGCGGCGATCGTCGAGGCCGTGCGCCAAGTCGTGGATCCACGCGCCGCTCGCGCCGAACTCGCGCACGACCTCGTCGCGCGGGCGCACCGCGAGGTCGGCGATGGTGGCGACGCCCAAGGCCTCGAGGCGCTTGGCCGTGCGCGGTCCCACGCCGTAGATCTTCGAGACCGGCAGCGGATCCAGCACCGCGCGCACCTCGTGGGGCAGGATCACCCTGAAGCCGTCGGGCTTGTCGAGGTCGGAGGCGAGCTTGGCGAGGAACTTGCTCGGCGCCACCCCCACGCTCGCCACGAGCCCGGTCTCGGCGAGGATCTCCTTCTTGATCGACAGCCCGATGTCGCGCGGTTCGCCGCACAAGCGCTCGCAACCGGACACGTCGAGGAAGGCCTCGTCGAGGCTCAAGGGCTCGACCAGCGGCGTGTAGCGTTGGAAGACGGCCATGATGCGGCGCGACTCGGCCGTGTAGCGCTCGAAGTCCGGCGGCAGCAAGACGAGATCCGGGCACAGCTCGACC
>SXGT01043540.1_pt1 | contig 18884 bp, 11 predicted proteins | sample 3176221 | NCBI WGS metagenome assembly SXGT01 (sample SAMN11356862, study PRJNA531348) | freshwater metagenome | isolation source: freshwater sample F1-120 | place: China: Fuxian Lake, Yuxi | collected 2017-12-25
AGCGAGAGCTGGCGGCTCCCGAGAGCCTGGCCCGGAGGCGCACGCGCAGCGTGCGACCGGAGGGGCCGCGTGTCGTTGTTGCCGCCGCCCTCGCTCCACCCTCGCTCCACCCTCGCTCCACCCTCGCTCCACCCTCGCTCCACCCTCGCTCCGCTCGGAGGCGAGCCGTCGTGGGGGAGGGTCCGTCTCCCCCACGAGCAGAAACGAGCAGCAGACTTGAGGTGGTCCTTCTCTGCCCATTCGGAATGTCTCAGGCGCGGGCGTGCAAAGTATAGTATGCATGAATCATAGCCAGGACGTGGCACGAGGACCCAATCTGCTACACAGGCTGCGACAAGCAGATGAAAAACCGCGCCGCGATCACCTCTCCGGCCCAGGACGACATGATCGAGAAAATCCTCAGTGCCCGGGGGGAATGGCACTCCGGTCCCGCGCCCCGCGCAAATCTCCGGGCCCCGCTCAGCCGCTTGGCTCACGGCACGTCAGAAACGCGGCCCGCTGGTGAGCGGATGGACGCTATCCCAGCAACTAGGCTGCCTGGATCTGCCCTCCGCCTCCGGAGGAGGGCCACAGGGAGGATTCGAGCGGCAGAGACTAATCGCCCGGACGCCTCGCGCCGCCAACCGAGGCTGCCAGGTGCGACGGCCCACAAGCCCCTAACATGCCCGGCCCTAGCCCCAGGGCCGGCACCCCAAGATTCCTTGACTCCGTGGGAGCCTGGTGGACATTTCCAACGTGCCGACGTCAGCATTTTTTTGCCCGTCCCGGCGGAAGGTGTGCCTTTTTCGATGAGGAGGTGAACTTCATGAGTGCTCGAGTTTCCAACCTTGTCCTTCGCGTTCTGCCGTGTATCGTTCTTCCGCTTGCTTCGTTCCTGCCGCAAAAACTCTCGGCCGCCCCCTTCGTGCGAGGGGACGTCGACTCCGACCGGCGTCAAAACATCACGGACGCAGTTCGCATCCTGGGGTTCCTCTTCCTCGGCGACCCCCTCTCGCTCGCCTGTGACGACGCCGCGGACATTGACGACAACGGCCGCGTCCAAATCACCGACGCCATCTCGCTCCTCGTTTACCTTTACGTGGGCGGCCACGAGCCTGCCGCGCCGTTTGCGGCCTGTGGCGAGGATCCCACTCCCGATATGCTTGACTGCCGCCGCTTTGATCGTTGTGAGGATGCCGGCGCACCGCCGATCCTGAGCACCGTCGCGGCGCCTGGGACGGCGGCGGCAGGCGAGCCTATAGCGGTCTCGTTTCGATACCACGACGCCGACGGAGACATCCAGCTCCTCCACGTGAAGGCCGAGAACGCCCTGGGAACGCGCGAGCTCGACCTTGGCGCTCGCTTCCTCCAGATCTCGGGGTCCGATGGCGGCGCGATGCTCCCGCTGAAGCCCGCTCGTCTTCCCTACGGCAAGACGACGCTAACGCTCGAGCTGAGAGACTCGCGGGGCCATTCGAGCAACGCGGAGAGCGTCACCATCGAAGTGGTTTCCGCCACGCCGGGCGGCTCGGCACCGGTGATCCACCGCTTCGCGCCCCTGAAGGAGCGCTGGAACCGACCCAAGGGCCTCGCCCGAACGATGCCGCGCTTCGCCCTTGAGTACAGCGACTCGGAGGGAGACATCGATCGTATCCGCATCCGCGTGGCTCTTCCATCGGGCGAGGAAGCGGTGACAGAGCATCGGCCGGGTGCCTTCGGTGTCTTCGGTCCGGCGGGATCCGCCGAGCGATCCTTCTTCGACTTCCGAGCCAACAGCCCACTCGGCATCTACGCCATCGAGGTCACGCTCTTCGATCGCGCCAGCAACGCCAGCGTTCCCGTGGTGTCGTCGGTAGAGCTTGTCGACACAGGGGGTGAGCCTTCGCTCACGATCTCCGGCTTCAGTCCAGCCTCGGGGTTGCCCGGGACTGAAGTCGTCTTGCACGGCAGCGGCTTCGAGGTCCAGTCCCCGGAAAAGAACTCGGTGGACTTGAGCGAGCTGCCCGTCGAGGTGGTGTCGGCGGCCGTGGACACGTTGACGGTGATCGTTCCCGAAGGAGCGGTCACCGGCCCATTCGTGGTGGAGAACGCGCGAGGTCAAGCCGTGAGTTCGACCGTCTTCACCGTTCCGGAGAGGATACTCCTTGATCCGGAAAGCGCGGAAACCTCCGTCGGCTCGTCGATCCGGTTTCGCGCCGAGGCGCTCGCCGCCCCATCGCGTGAGCTGGTGTGGAAAGTGAACGGGGTGGCAGGCGGCCGTTCTGATCTGGGCACGGTGTCGCCCGATGGCTTGTACGTCTCCCCGGCAGAGCCGCCGCCAGGAGAGCAGGTGAGCGTAACGGCGGAGCTGGTACGCGATGCATCGGTCTCCGCGAGCGCCGAAGTGACTATCGTCGTCCCGGCGCCGGAGCCTGGAGCCGCCTGGATGCTGGCCTCGCGCGGAGGCGAGGCGCTTTCCGCCGACGGCCGGTCCGGAGTGATCATTCCGCCCGGCGCGCTCAAGGCCAGCGGCCTCATCACCGTGCGCACGGCTTCCGCCTCGTCGCTGCCCCCGCCTTCCGCAGGCATGCGCACGCTGGGGGCGGTGGAGCTGGGGCCCTCGGGGACCGTCTTTAACTCGCCGGTGACCATCGTGCTGCCACTCGCGAGGTTCTATCCGCCCGGGACGATGCTCCCGGTTCGCTTCGTGGACACGGCGGGAGGCGGATACATCGATGAGGGTGCTCGGGCGGAGGTGCTCGAAGATGGAGAGCGGGCTCGAGCCTCGGTCGGGCACTTCTCGACGTTCTCTGTCAACGACCTCGAAGCCCAGGGCATGGCCTTCCTTCCGCAGCCCAGCATCGCTTCCATCACCAGCTCGCTTCCGCTCGAGGAGGGCAGGCGGGTGCCGATTCTCATCATCGGCCAGAATTTCACTCCAGACATGATCGCCTCCGTTGTCAATGAGGACGGCAGTCCGGCTCCAGAGATCTCCCTGGGAACCCTGTACGGGCTTCCCGACCGCGTCGGCATCTTGCTCCACATTGGGATGATTCAAGGTATCGGCTCTCCGGGACAACCGGCCTCTCGGACCTACAAGCTACGGCTCCAAAACACCCTGATCGGATCGGCCGCGGAGCACGCGTTTCAAGTGATCGGTCTCCCGGAGCTTTTTGTTCCGAGTGGCGGAATCGCCGAGCTCTCCGGGGAGCAGCGTTATTCCGAGGCGCGCATCGCCGGCACGCTCATCGTCCCCGACGGCGAGCTCAGCCTGCGCGCGACCGGCCCCATCACGGTCACCGGAATCATTGATGCGCACGGCGAGGACGGACGCGACGGAGCGGACCGGTCGGGAGGATCGCCCGCGTTGACCGGAGGGCCCGGTGGGTTCGGCCGCGAAGACGACGGATGTTTCCTCGGGATCGATTTCTTCGGTACGTGCGACTTCGACGGTGCCGAGCCGGAGAACTTCGGGCAGCACGGCTCCGGCTGCCTCGGCTTCCCCGCGGATCCGCCCGAACTTCAAGGGCTCTGCGCGCCACTCGACTCCGGGAGGGGTTTGCCGAAGGGCATGGGTGGAATCCCCGGTCTCAACACGACTCTCCTCGAGGCCGGCCCCTTGATCGTGGCCAACCTCGCGCGCTGCATCGACGGCGACAGCGACGCGTGCCGCGACGTGATCCTCCAGCAGCAAGAGCTCCTCTTCGGAGTCGCCGACCTGCTCACGGGCAGGTACACGGGGCGCCGCGGCCTCGGGGCGGGGCTGCCAGTGCCGGGACAGCCGACGGGCGGCGGCGGTGGCGGCGGCGCCGGCCGCATGCAGCTTCACATCCCCACTGGCCTGTTTGTCGCCGAGCTCGAATTGAGCCTGAACGGCGGCGGTGGCGGCGGAGGTGGAGGAGGCGGGAAGGGAGTCCGGATTGCCACGACCGATGCGCTCACCCTGACGGAGACCCGACCCGATGGATCCCGGATGCAGGGCCGCATTTCGACCGAAGGAGGCGCCGGCGGCCGAGGATCGACTCAGGGAGCGCTCACCCTGTCGCCGTCGATAGCCGGATTCATCGACCTCGCCGAGGTGAGCCTGTTCGGGATGCCCGGGTTTCCGGGCGGCGGCGCGGGCGGTGGCGGCGGCGGGCCGCTGGTGGCGGCGGCCGGCCTCGGGGTTTCCTACTCGACCCCGGACCAGTTGAACGCCCGAGGCGGCCTCGGAGGCGAGGGCGGCGTGACCATCATCGCGGACAACGGGCTGGCCCGGAGCGACGTCACGGTCAGCCACGCTTCGATCGGCGCCAGCGGAGTTCGGCTCTTGAACCGTCCACTGTTCCCGGCCGGCGAGATCGGCACCAGCGTCACGAACCGCACTTTCTTCCGCCTGCATCCGACGGGAGCCCCCGGGTCGCGGCTCGAGGTGCGTCACCAGGATGGATCCTCGAGCGAGCTGGTCGTCCCACCAATCGGCGACAACCTGAACGTCATCTTCCCCCAGGGCCTGAGCACGATCACCGCGTTCGGCCTACCAGAAGAGCTGCAGATCCATTTCCTCGTTCTCGCGAGCGACGCCGACGGCGATGGGCTCTCTGATGCCGACGAGGCTGAGCTACGCACCGATCCGCAGCGGCCTGACACCGACAACGATGGGCTCTCCGACGCGCAGGAGGTCATCCTTGATCTGAACCCGCTGCGCGCCGACACCGACAACGACGGACTGCGCGATGCGCGAGAGCTCGCGCTCGGAGCCGACGCCACCAAGCGCGACACGGACGGCGACGGCGTGTGGGACGGCGCTGAGATCGTGCTCGGCACGAACCCGGTCAACGCGAGCAGCCTCCGCAAGTCCATCCCTCGCGGGACCCTCCTCGCGCAAGCGGGCGGAGATCTCTCGGTGGTGGATCCTGCGAGTGGTGAAATCGGCGTACTGGGGCGCGTTGATCTCCTGGGCTACGGGCTCGCCATCGATGCCAGCACGAACGTCCTTGCGGCCATCTTCGATCGGCTCGCCCTGGTGGATCCGCTCGGCCCCGATGAGGCAGGAGACCTCGCCCAGGATGACGTCGGCCCGTTCGGGAACGACGGCGGCGCGCCGATCCGTACGTCACACATCGCGTTCAACCCGTCCGACGAGAAGCTCTACGGCGTCGAGATGGGACCGGCGCCGGGCTTTCAGCCGACGGGGCAGTTGGTCCAGGTGCTCGGCGACACTGGCGTGGCGACGCGCGTCGGATCGGAGCTGCCGGAAGCGATCAACGCCCTGGCGTTCGACCGAACCGGTAAGCTCTTCGCGGCCATCGCGGACGACTCCGGCTCCGACCGCCTCGTGGAGCTCAACCCGGTGACCGGCGGGATCACACGGGAAATCGGAAGCATCGGCTTCGACCACGTGTTCGGCCTCGCGTTCGCGCCGGGAGGAGAGCTGCACGGCAGCTCCTGGGTCTCGAACACGGAGACGCGCATTCTTCGGCTTGACATCGCGTCGGGACAGGGGACGTTGATTGCCACGGTGGCGCGAGCCATTTTCGGCATCGCTTTCATGCCGTGCCCGGCGCCGTGTTTCCTCCCGGCGACTTCCACTCCTGTTGCCAACGTGCTCAACGCCGTGGATGTCGTCGACCTCGACAAGGATGGAAAGCTCGACGTCATGACCAGTGGCGCCCAGGGCGCGGCAGGCAGGATCTACTGGCTGCGCGGGAAGGGCGATGGGACGTTCGAGGCTGCCGTCAACTTCTCCGTGGGCTCGCGGCCGCAAGATCTCGTTGTCGTCGATTTGAACAGCGACGGCTCGCTCGACCTCGTCACCGCCAACCAAGGCTCGCAAAACGTGAGCGTGTTGTTGAAGAACGGCACCGGCGGCTTCACGCGCACGGACCTCGCGGCAGGAGGCACGGCATTCACGCTCAACTCCGTGGCCGCAGGTGATCTGAACGGCGACCACTTTCCCGACCTCGCCGCAGGAGTGTTTGTCGGTGTCGGCAACCAGGGGTTCGGCACCGGCAACGTGCGGGTCTGGATCAACGACGGCTCGGGCAGTTTCGGCGCTTTCTCGACCGTGCCGCTCACCGATAGCGGGATCACCTCCGTCGCGATGGCCGACCTCAACCGCGACGGGCGCCTTGACGTCATCGCGGGGTTCTTTTTCGGAGGTCCGGGTGCAGTCCTCCGGGGAGACGGCTCCGGCGGCTTCTCGATGACTGCCCTTCTCGAGGGCGAGAGCTTCGGTGTGAACCGCTTCGCCTCCGCAGACCTGGACGGCGATGGCGCGCCCGAGCTGGTCCTCCCATTCACCGAGTCGAGCAGCGTCGGGGTCGTTGCGAACGACGGCGCCGGCGGCCTGAGCGCTCCGGTGTCCTATCGAGTCGATGCCAACCCGAGCCAGTTTCAACTGGTCGCGGCGGCCGTGGTCGCGGACCTCACGGGAGACGGGAAACCGGACATTCTGACCGCGAACAAGCTCACCGGCACCGCGTCAGTCCTCCTGGGAGGGAGGAGCTTCGCCACGCCGGCCAATTCCCCGTTCACCGTCGGCGGCAGCCTCGTCGACGTCTCCACCGGCGACTTGAACGGCGACGGCCGCCTCGACGCGGTGGCCTGCGACTCGAACGCGGGGAAAATTTTCGTCCTGCTCAACAGCCCGTCGTTTTGAAGTCTACTGCGCCAACTCGTACCCCTGCCCGTTGGCGCGCAAGGATGCGCCGCGGCGCGGTGGGGTCAGCCTCGATCTTGCGACGCAAGTTCAAGGTGTGGAAGTCGACGGCGCGGGTGGAAGATCTTTCTGGTGTCGCCGGGCCGAAATCGGCATCTGAATCTCCAGGACGCCGCACGTGAGCCCCACGCCGGCAACGAACAGGGCCAGGCGGCCAGGCCAGGGACGAGCCACGGCAGGACATTCCGGGGAGGCAATGTTGGGGACCCGATGTGGGGCGAGTATACTTCCCGCCATCGTGAAACGGCTTCTCAAGCGGTTACTTCTCAAGACCTTCCTCTACGTCGGACTGCCCTCGCTGCTCATCGCCGGAGTCTACGGCTGGTGGGCAAAAAGCAGGCTCGAACAATCGCTGGCGTCAAGCAACGTCAAGAGCTGGACTCTCAGCTCCTTCACGTTCGTGGAGCGCGCCGAGAGCAACGTTGATGCCAGTTTATCCCGCGTGCTCCGCGTCGTTGTGAAGCGAACCGATGGTGCGAACTACCGACCTTACAATCAGGCTCTGGTCCACAACGTTTACGACTGGAGTCCAGGCAAGAGCCAGTGGATCGAGGCGGCACCTAGCCTCGAGGAGAGCGCAGAATCGCTCAAGCTCCAGAGTCTCGGGATCCAGACTCCCGGCCAGCACGTCGATCAACTCGCCGATCCCAACGTGCATATCCGCGAAGTGGCGTCGACATTGCTCCGGGAGCGGACAGGCCAGGACTTCGGCTACAGGTTTGACCGCCCGCCCGAGTCGCAAAAGGCCTCGATCGAAAAGTGGCGATCGTGGTGGGAAAAAAACAAGGTGAGCTGGATTGTGGGGAAGACCATCGAGGCGACCACCGGAATCCTGAATCCCTCGAAGAACGCTGCCCCCGGCAACAAGTAAGGATCCGGCAACGAGAGAGCTCCGGGCGCATCCCGGGGGACAAGAGGGGCGGTCTTGCCACGCGGGACGGCCGGGTGAAGGGAATTCGTTCCCAACATTCCGGTTGAAAACTTTTCTAGGCCAGAATGCTTTTCACCACCTGGCCATAGACATCCGTGAGTCGGTAATCGCGGCCACCGTGGCGGTAAGTCAGCTTCTCATGATGAATGCCCATCAAATGCAGAATCGTCGCATGTAAATCGTGGACGTGGACCTTGTCCTGAACGGCGTACCAGCCGAAATCGTCGGTGGCGCCATGAACGATGCCGCCCTTCACGCCGCCGCCAGCCACCCACATGGTGAAGCCGAAGGGATGATGCTCACGACCGTTGGTGCCCTGGGCCGTGGGCGTGCGGCCGAATTCGCCGCCCCACAGGACGAGCGTGTCTTCGAGCAGCCCGCGAGCCTTGAGGTCGATCAACAAGGCGGCGATGGGCTGGTCCACGGCGGCACAACGTTTGGGCAATTCTTCGAGCAGGCCGCTGTGATGGTCCCAGGAGTTGTTCTTCGGCGCGTCAAAGAGCTGAATGAACCGCACGCCGCGCTCAGCCAGCCGCCGCGCCATCAAGCATTGCCGCCCGAACATCTCGGTGGTCGGTTTGTCGGTGCCGTAGAGCTGATGGGTGGCGGCGGTCTCGCCCGTGAGGTCGAACGCCTCGGGAGCTTCCCGTTGCATCCGAAACGCCAGTTCGAATGAGGAAATCCGCGCGTCCAGTTCGCTGTCGATGACCCGGTCGCGTTTGTGAAGGTCGTTGAGTTGGCGAAGCACATCGAGCTTGGTTCGCTGCAGCCCGAGATTGCCGGACTTGTCACCAAGGTTGGCGATGGGATTCTTCAAATCGCGGACGATGGTTCCTTGATAGGCGCTGGGCAGGAAACTCGAGGCCCAGAGCTGGGCGCCCTGGAAGACCGCAGCAGGGCTGATAACCACGAAACCGGGCAGGTTCTGGTTCTCAGTTCCCAAGCCATAGGTGAGCCACGAGCCCATGCTTGGCCGGGAGAAGGCCTGCTCCCCGGTACACATCTGCAAGGCGGCACCGGTGTGGTTGATGTTGTCGGCCACGAGGGAACGTAGGACGCAAATGTCGTCGATGCAGGAAGCTGTGTGGGGCAAGAGCTCGCTAACTTCGATTCCCGACTGACCGTGCCTGGAAAATTTCCACGGAGACGCGAGCAGATTGCCGGTCTTGGTGCGCTCAAGTTTTGGTTTCTCGAAGGGGAGCGGCTTACCGTTGTCCTGAATCAAACGAGGCTTGGGATCGAAGAGGTCCAGCTGTGAAGGTCCACCCGGCATGTAGAGAAATATGACTCGCTTTGCACGCGCCGGGTGATGCGTGGGACGAACGGCATGGGGCTGCACAGCGCGATCAGTCTCCCCGGCACCGGGTGGAGGCGATTCCGCGGCCAGTAGATCAGCGAGCGCCAGAAGGCCGAAGGCGCCGCCCGAGCGGGCGAGCCATTCACGGCGAGAGTAATTGCGAGGATTCCAGACGGAGTCAGTCATGGCATTTGGGGAGTTGTAGGTCAGTCCACATAAATAAATTCACTGGAGCACAAGAGCACATGAGCGAAGTCGCGCCACGCGGCTTTAGTTCCTGATGGGGTAAACTTCGCGAGCAATTGGCGAGCGATTGCGAGTTCTTCCGTCCGCGCCGGCCGGGCAAACAACAATTGATAGGCCCAATCGATGCGCGCAGTCTCATCGCCCGGGGCCTCGCGCAGCAGGCGTTTCGCTAACTCCAGCGCGTGCGATTGCACGAAGTCGTTGTTGAGCATCAAGAGCGCCTGGGTGGCCACGGTCGAGACAGTTCGCTTTTCCACGGAGGCGTCCGGGTTGGCCGCATCAAACAATGTTGCGAAGTTGCTACGGTCCCAACGCGCGGTCTGGACGTACAGTGAACGTCGGGGTGCGCCCAGGTCTGCTCCCGCAGGGCCGCCCGGCGAAAGATCGAGCCGACCGGACACAAAGATCATGGCATCGCGAATGGCCTCGGCTTCCAAACGGCGGGCGAGGAATCGTCCAAACCAGCGGTTGTCGGGATCGCGGGCAACTTGTGGACGAGGAATCACACTGGCCTGCTGGTAGGTGGCGGAGAGCATGATGCGGCGGTGCAGCGCCTTCAGCGACCAGCCGTCCTCGACGAACTGGACGGCCAGCCAATCGAGCAGCGCCGGATGACTGGGCGGTTCCGAGAGCAGGCCGAAGTTGTTGGGCGTGTTTACCAGCCCTTCGCCGAAATGCCATTGCCAGACGCGGTTGACGATCACCCGCGCGGTGAGCCGGTTTTCTTTCGACGCGATCCAGGCAGCCAATTCGCGCCGTCCGCTGCCTTGCGTGATCGGAGGCTGAGCTTCACCAGCGAAGAACGCGGGCATACGACGCGGGATCACGGAACCCAGCCGCGTGTAGCTGCCGCGGACATGGATCGGCACATCCTGAATATTTGGAAACAGCCCGCCCGGCATTCCACCCTCCTGCACGGTCATTACCACCGGATACGGCGGCGGCAGTTCGGATTCCAGCGCGTCACGTTCCTTCAAGAGCCTGAGCCGTTCGGGGTGATTGGCTGCAACGGGCTGCGTCAGGTTGTCGAGGCTAGTGAGCTGCGCCTTGATCGCTTCAAGCCGCAGCACTAGCCCATCACGCAGCGCGGCCACGGCACGCGGCACCAGTGGCACCCGCTTGAGCGTGATTTCGCCGCCCTTCGTGCCAAGGCTCTCCATGAAATGCGTGCTGTAGAAGATGCCGGCCAGCGCGTAGTAGTCTTCGTTTGAGATGGGGTCGAACTTGTGATCGTGGCAGCGTGCGCAACCCAGGGTCAGGCCCAGGAAGGCTTTGCCCACCGTGTCAATCTGGTCGTCGACCATGTCGCTGACCATCTTTTCCTTGTCGGCGTCGCCCCGGTCCCAAGCGCCGTTGGCGAGGAACGTGGTGGCGACCATTCCTTCCACATAAATCGCCTCACCGCTTGGGCTCGGCAGCAAGTCCCCCGCAATCTGGTGCACGATGAACTGGTCGAAAGGCATGTCGCGATTGAAGGAGTCAGCCACCCAGTCGCGGTAGCGCCACGCCTCCGTTGGCTCGCAACTCGCGGTGCGTGCCTTGGGGTCGGCGTCGTGGTAATCAGCATAGCGAACCACATCGAGCCAGTGTCGCGCCCAGTGCTGGCCATGGGTCGGGGAAGCCAACAGCCGATCCACAACTCGGGCGAAGGCTTCGGGAGAATCGTCAGCGAGAAAGGCGGCGACTTCCTCGGGCGTCGGCGGCAGCCCCGTGAGATCGAACGTCGCGCGACGCAATAGCGAGCGCTTGCAAGCCGCTGGAGCCTTCTTCAGCCCAGCGGCTGCGAGCTTTTCATCCACGAAAGCATCCAACGGGTCTCTGTGACTCGTGCCCGGCGCCATCGGCTTCTGCACGGGTTGAAACGCCCACCAGGTCTTCGCCTTGGCTGCCGCACTCCCGCCTGCCTGCACCGGACCTTCGGTGGAGAGGCCCGTGCGAGCCACCGTCACGCGCGGATCGGGTGCACCCAGTTTCACCCAGGCGACCAGATCGGCAATCTGCGCGTCCGCGAGCTTCTTATCACTGGGCGGCATTCGCAAATCCTTGTCGGTGTAACGAACTGCTTTGATGAGCAGACTTTTCTCCGGGTCACCGGGAACAATGGCCGCACCGGTGTCGCCGCCCTTGAGCAATCCTTCGCGCGTGTCGAGCAGCAACCCGCCCTTGACCCCGTCGCTTTGCGCGCTGTGACACTTGTAACAATGATCGATGAGCAGTGGGCGGATTTTTTTTTCGAAGAACTCAAAGTCGTCGCCGACGGCGAGGCGAACGGTGCACAGCATCGTGGACAGCAGCATCAGCAGCGCCAAAGTTGATTTCAAACTGGGCATGGATATGAAGGGCATTGTTACATCTTGAAAGTAGGAAAAACCCTGTCAATTTATTCTTTACTTTACGGGAGCTGTGCAATTTTCACGCAAAAAACTACCAAGAAAGCGACATTGTTGCTTGTGCCCTCCTGGCGAGAGAAACGAAAGTCTCAAAGCGATGATGCGGTCACCCGTGAGCTTTATCCCACTGCCAGGCGTGGCCGCCGAGCGACAGGACTTCGCGCTGGAAGCCTGCTTTTCCAGATTTTCTCCGGCAAACATCGCTCCGTGCAGCCACGGAACGTGGGAATCTTGTTCAAGACCGCCCGGGACTACCGGCGACCGGCAACAACTTCTGCCGCGTGGCCCTCGACCCGGATGCGGCGGGCAACTCCCTTCCAGCCACGCCCGATTGCCGCGGGGTCGACCACGCAGGCGCTGAAATCGGCGTTGGAGAGCGGCGGTGGAGCTGGCCCGCCGAGAAAGAGGTGGCCAAGCAGATGGATCGCGTCGGTGATCTCCCGCGTGCCGTGGTTGTCGGTATCGCCACGGACAAGACTATCAGTGGCGATGCGATTCGGCGAGCCGAGGCTGATCATCGCCGACAGACAGGAGAGCGGTGTCACGACACGGATCGGGCCAGGGTTCCAGCACTTGGTCAGAGGTTCCTTTACAAATCGAAGAGGCAGGGTCGCAGAGGCGCGACGGAGTACTTGACCCCACGGGTTCCTCCCTCGGCCTCGCTGTCAACGACCTTACTTTGGCCCCTGCCGGCGCCCGCGCCAGAGCTTTCTGAGCCAACGGCAGGGCCTCCGTGTAGGCCCGCTTTGTCAACAGGCAGGCCGCTGCCAGGGCACAGGTATCGTGCCGTGAATCGTCGACATGAGTGGCCTTGCGCGACTCGGCCAGAGCGGCAACACAAGGGCCTTTGAGCCCAAGTTTGCCCCCTTCATGCCTGTTTTCCAATCTACAGGGTACGGGCTTTTCCCTCGCTGGGTTCGATACCCACACAGCAGCCCCTCATTTGTTGGACGCACCTGTTTTTGAACCGCGTGGGTGGCCCGGTTCGCGCACGAGAGCGACACCGTCTCCATCCCCGGCGTAATTCGCTTCGTTACCTCCAACCATCATCACCGTGGGCGAAAGTTTGCGCTCCAGGGACACAGATATTGTGCTCCCAAATTACAGAAGTGGCGTCAGCAGTTTCGCCAGATTGTCTCCAATGATGTGCACCCTGCTGCGATTCCTCCACGCCTTCTCGGTCAGCCGCTCGCTCCGCTCGAGGTAGTTCGTCTGGAGGAAATGGAGCTGGGACGTGAAGTCGCTCGAGTAGATCACGAGCCCCAGCTCGAAGTTGAGGCAGAAGCTGCGGAGGTCAAGGTTCGCGGAGCCGATTGCGGAGAGGCCGCGGTCCACGGTCAGGGTCTTCGCGTGAAGGAGCCCTTCCTTGAACTCGTGAATCTTGACGCCTGCCTCGAGCAGAAAACCGTACTGAGACCTTCCCGCCGCTTGCACGATGTAATTGTCCGAGTGCTTCGGCACAACGAGCACAACCTCGACGCCGCGCCGGGCCGCCGCCCGCATTGCGTGAACGATCGCGTCGCCCGGGACGAAGTAGGGAGACGTGAACGTGACGCGCTCCCGCGCCACGGCCAGAGCCTGAAGGATCAGCTCAAGGAACGGCGCGTCGCGCGAGTCGGGCCCCGACGGCATCACCTGCACGGGAATCTGGCCCCCCAACGGAGTCTCGACCAACGGGAAGAGCGTGTCGTCCTCCACGAAACAGCCCGCCGCAAGCCACCAGTCCTGAAGGAAGACCTCCTGCAGCAGCGGCACCACGGGACCGGTGATCCGGACGGTCGCGTCCACCCACGCGCCGTAGCGCGCCTTGCGCGGATAGATCGGTCCTGAGATGTTGTGGCTTCCCGCGTACGCGATCCTCCCGTCCAACACGGCCAGCTTCCGGTGGTTGCGGAAGTCCATGCGTGCGACCGCGGCGCGAAGGGGATTGACGGGTAAAGCCGCTTCCACCGCGACCCCCGCCTCGCGCAGCTCACGGCAGAGCGCGCCGCGCAGAAATGGTTTGGATCCCGCCGCGTCCACGAGCACCCGGCACGCGAGTCCCCGCTTGCGCGCCGCGATCAGCTCTCCGGCGATGCGCCGGCCCTCCAGGTCGACCTGGAAGATGTAGTAGAGGAGGTGACAGTGGTGTTTTGCGGCTCGAATGTCCGATGCGATCCTTTCCATCACCTCGTTCGTGTCCGCAAGTAGCACCAGGTCGTTCCCGCCGAGTGCCTGGCTTGCGCCCTGCGCCTCGGCGAGGCTCGCGATCGGCAGCAGGCGATCGTCTATCAAGGGTTGAAAGACGTGGGCAAATCGCTCAAGTAGACCTCCCGGCAGTCTCACCCGCTGCTTCACGGTGAGATGCCTGCGGGATGTCCTGGTTCCCAGACGGTTTTCCCCGACGAGCAAGTACGCCGCTGCTCCTGCCACGGGAACGAACGCGACGACGACCATCCAGACGAGCGCCTTTGCGGGCGATCGCTGGCGGAAGATGATCACCACCGCCATGACGATCCGGACGGTCCACTCAAGAGCAAGAATGTAGTGCGCGCTCATCATCAATTCTTGCGCACCGGAAGCCCGATTGTCCCGGAGCCGACGCCGTCATCGCCGGCACCTTCTCGAGCGCGGCCCTCGTGACGAAGAGCAGATCCTGCTGGTGTTGATTCAGTTTGAAGACCTCGATGGACAGCGCGCCCAGGCAGCAGATGGCACTCGACTCTGAAGAGAGCTGCTTCAAGGGCGCGATAAAGCCTCCCGGATAGCTCTTCTGCGCGTCCGTGATCGTCTTTGCAGGAGGGAACGGGTGGAGAATCGTTCCAGTGGAATCCGGCGAGCAGGCTCCCGCTCAGGTGGCGAATTACCTCAAGCCACGAGCCGCCCTTGTGGAGGTGAAAAGCGTCGGGGCACACGTACGCCTCCGGGTGGTGCGCCTCCCTCGTGGGGACCGCGCATTGTTTCAGACGCAAGACGCTCCTGGCGAAGCCACAGACCTCGACGGGTGGACTCACGCGCCTCGCCTTTGAGGCATTCGAGGATCGCGCAGTAGTGTTCGAGAGCGCGCAGGAGCTCTCCCTTTTCGACGTGCCCTGCCGACGACGCGGCACTGCACGTGCCCCCCATTTGTGGGAACTGGTCCAGCCGCCACTTTGCCTGCTAAAACGTCTTCGCGCGCCGCGCGTCATCCACATGCAAGAACTCTCGCCCAGGCGAACAACGGAGTAAAGTAGTTTTTGGGTACTGGCGTGCCGTCAAGAAACTCGACCGCGCCCGCTGGCCGCGACCGACTTCTTCACCACCGAAGCCTGGAGCAAGGGCGGACTCGTGACCTACCAAGTCCTCTTCTTCATCAACGTCGCCACTCGTCGAGTCCACATCGCCGGCAGGACACCGAACCCCGACGCCGCATGGAGGGCGCAGATCGCGCGCAACGTCTCCATGGCCGACGACGGGGTCTTGAAGCCCGGCCAATACGTGCTCCACGATCGAGACTCCAGGTACACCGAACAGTTGGACGAGATCCTGAAGGCTGGTGGCGTGAAGGCTGTGAAGCTCCCCGCACGGAGCCAGAACCTGAACGCCTTCGCCGAACGCTGGGTGCTATCGGTAAAGTCCGAGTGCTTGTCGAATGTGATCCTCTTCGGAGAGGCGGCACTGCGTCGCGCTCTTTCTGAGTTCTACACCCATTATCACAAGGAACGGCCGCACCAGGGGAAGGGGAACGTCATCCTGTTTCGTGAGCCTCCGATTGCGCAGCCGCGGGCTGGTCCGATCCAATGTCGCGAGCCGCTGGGCGGGCTGCGAAAGTACTACTATCGATGCGCCAAATGACATATTTTTGACCGGACGGACACCAGGAAAGCGGAGGCAAAAAAAGAAGGGAACGAGTCTCGGGCCAAGTCTCGTTCCCGTTCTAAGTTATCTGGTGGACCTGAGGGGAGTTGAACCCCTGACCTCTGCATTGCGAATGCCGTTTTAGGTACTTTTTTGTATTGTCGGCACGTTATCGCAACTCGCTTAATCGCCGCAGGATGCGCGCCATCACCCTTGTTTCTTAGGCTTTACCCGTCAAAAGCCCTTCCTTGTAATTCCTTGAATGATCTTGCGCGGCTTTGTGCTACGGACTACACTACGGACTACGAAGCCAAGAAACGGAGACCACTGCAATGACCATGCAACGGACGTACGGAGATCCAGAGAAGCTCAAGGGCCGCAAGCGCTACTATTCGCGGATTTACGATCGCGCCACGGGCAAACGATCTTGGGTCTGCACCGGGTTCGAGAAGCTCCGGGAGGCCAAGGAGTGGGTCGTGACCCAGACCATGAACGTGGCCCTGGGCAAGGACAGGGTTGCCGTCGAGGTGGACGCGGAGCGAACCTTCGACACGGCGCTTGAAGTTTGGATGGCCGAGAAAAAGGCCAAGGTCTCCGAGGGGCGCCACACAAGCTACAGGACGCAGGCCGATGTCTGGCTCCGAGTCTTTGCCGGCAAGAAGCTCGCGGAGATCTCGGCCGACGACATTCGCGCCTACTCGGGTCGGCGCCAGCGTGGAGAACTCACGGCCAAGAAAAAGAAGAAAGCCCGCGCGCTCTCCGCCGTGTCCGCGAACGACGACTTGTCGGCGCTCAACGGCTTCTTCAATTTCTGCCTGACGCAGGAGTGGATAACGAAGTCCCCCACCGTCGGGCTCCAACGGCATTCAGGAGAGATCCGAAGCCGCAAGCGCTCCCTTGATCCTAACGAAGAATCCAGACTCCTTGCCGCCTGCCGCGACGGGGAGATCATTGAGATCAAAGCTCGGCGCAATTTAGGCGGGCGCCAGGGTGGATCCGTAAGTGTCAAGGAGACGGCTTACAAACAGACTGTGCCACAACCCGCGTACCTTTATCCGCTCGTCTTCACGGCATTGAATTCCGGCTTCCGCAAGAGGACCCTCTGCTCGCTCGAGTGGCAGCATGCCGACCTCAAGCGGCTTCGCTGGCGAGTACCTGCGGAGCTGCTCAAGATCAAGGAGGACTACTCGGCGCCGATGCCTCAAGCCGTCGCCGACGTGCTCAGCGCATACCGCGCGAGCCTGATTACCGAGCTTGGCCTGGCAAGAGTAAAGGGTGATGCCGCCATTTTCGGATTAGAGCCGGCCTCGAGTCTGAAACGGAGCTTTTCTCGAGCCGTCGAGCGGGCCGAGCTGAAGCTCTCAATTCACGATCTTCGTCGATGCTTCCTGAACAAATGCCGTCGAGCTGGTGTCGGGCTCGAGGAGGCCATGCGCCTCAGCGCCCACAAGGACATTCGGACGGTTCAGAAGCACTACCGCCAAGTCGACGACTCGGAGCTTGAAGGCGCGGTCAAGGCACTTGGCGCTGGGATTGTGGTGCCGCCCGCAGCAGAGCCAGCGCTGAGGGAGACACGTGAGCAAGCCTGACACCCCCTCTCCCCCGTTGCAGCCGAACCCGCCATCCGAGGACCTCGCCCCGGGATCCTCACGAGACGCGATGCTCATGCTCGCGTGGGAAATGAGGAGCAAGCGGCAAGGGGACATCCTACGGGCCGCGCGCGCCAAGGGCAGGGCGGCACAAGCAGCCAGGGCTCAAGTCAAACCCAAGAGGAAGCGGCGAGGGCGAAGCGTGGAGGATCGCGACATGCTCGCCAAGGAACGCGGGAAAGCCATGATGGACGCGTTCAACAAGAACCCTGCAATCCAGCAGGGAGAACTGGCCAAGGCCGCACACGTTTCCCGGCAATATGTCAGCAAGGCCGACAGCCCCTTGCGCGGCGTTTACGACTACATCGTCAAGCAGCAGGAAATAGCCAAGGCGGAACGGGAACGAGCGGCGCCACGGGACAAGCGGGCGCGCCGGGGCATCACGAAGCTCGATCTGTAGCCTTAATGTCGCCAGCAAACTTGGCTAAGGCGACACTTAAGGCTACATGCTGATTCTGTAAATCCGCTCGGAGTAAAGGTTGGGCGGAAACAAGTGGCGGCACTGGGCAGCAATTTGGCGACACGCGCCCATGTGTGGCTTTGCGCAATCTCGCGCGCTTAAAGGAGGCCACACATGAAGTTGCAGACTGTTCCGCGATCTGACCCACTCGTGCTCACGCTCGAGGAATCAGCTCGCTTGTCGAACGAGCGGCCCGCGGTCCTTCGGGCCGCGCTGCTGTCGGGCGAGCTTTCCGGCTATCGGAGCGGTTGGGTGTGGCGAATCCCGCGAGCTTCACTCGAGGCTTGGATTCTGAAGAGATGCGAGGAACTACCGCAAGCTCGACCAGGGCGGAATACGAGATCGTCCCGTTAAATCCCAACAAAAAAAGCGCACACGCGGCGGTCTGAATCGCGGGGCGCTTCGGAGATACAGAAACATGATATGTTCAAAAAGCAATTATGGCAAGGCTGACCCACACCACCAATACACCCAGTTTTGGTCTCACTACGGCATTATTTCGATGCTGCGATCGGCGAAGCGTACGAAATGCACAGAGGCCAAAATAGCCGAGCTTCGAGCCGAGGCACAGGAGGCGGAACGCAGATACATCTCCTACTGCAAGAAGACTGGCGCGCATCGGATCGAGCGCCACGCCTGCGCGCTCTGGTTACTCGGCAAGCGCTGCCGGCAAGCGTATCCCGGAGGCTGCAAAGATTGTTTATATCTCGCTCCTTGGCATGCCTGGGATCATGGAAGCTTATGGGTCAGGAACGGAAAACCATACTCGCTCGTCTCTCAGCCCTACGTCGAGGACGCGGTCGACGAAGCAGCGATGCGTGAGCTCAACGCATGGTGCGCGGAAAGAGACATCGTGGCGAACACCATCCCCGAAGCTGCGTGGTACCACACGAGAGGCGTCGGCATGATCGAGCTGCGCCCGGCAGAAATGGCGCGCGATCGCGAGTGGCGGCGAGATCGCCAAAAAAGCGCCGGGGGTCAGAAATGAACATCCTCGACCGCGCGGTGACATTGCTCGGCCGCGGCTTCTCGGTGTTGCCCATCATGGTCAACGGAAGCAAAAAGCCAACTATTCCATGGAAGAAGCTGCAATCCAGATGCTTGACGTCTGCCGAGGCCGCGGGCTGTTTTAACGACAGAGTCGGGATCGGAATACTCGGAGGCCACGTCTCGGGTGGGCTTGAGGTTATTGACTTCGATGCTCTCGGTTTTTTTGATCGGTGGCGTGAAGCCGTAAAGAAAGTTGCACCCGGGTTGCTTGAGAGACTCCCGCATGTAATTACGCCGACTGGAGGGCATCATATATATCTTCGTCACCATGGAAACGTTGACGGCAATTGCAAGCTTGCATATACCCGAGCCAAGGATGGGTCACTCAGCATAGCAGTCGAGACGCGCGGCGAAGGTGGGTATGTCCTGACGGTGGGATCTCCGGCA
>SXGT01298005.1_pt1 | contig 18884 bp, 17 predicted proteins | sample 3176221 | NCBI WGS metagenome assembly SXGT01 (sample SAMN11356862, study PRJNA531348) | freshwater metagenome | isolation source: freshwater sample F1-120 | place: China: Fuxian Lake, Yuxi | collected 2017-12-25
CCGGACGCACTGCCGGCGTCCCACTCGGTCTTCTGGGTCGCGCGCGCGCCCTTCAGCATGCAGAATCGCAACCCGCAGAATGAGACCCAGGACCTCGATTTCCTCTACAGTCCGGCCGAGACGGTCGTCGGCGGCGGCAACGAACAGACGACGGCCTACGGCCTGACAAGCGGTCGCGCGCATTTCGCCGAGCTCGCGAGCGGACGCGACACCGGGACGCCCGACGACGACGCGTGGGCGTCGGGCGAAGCGGGCAGCGGCCTCCAAGAGAGCCCGACCGAGGTGCGCTGCGTGGGGTTCACGCGCGCCGCCGATGGCACGGTGCAGGCCTGGGTCGACGGCGCGGCCGAAGGCGAGACCGCCGCCGCGAGCGCGCTCGCATCCACCTGGAGTGTCCTTGGTGCTGGGCGCCCGTACGTGCGCGAGGTCCCCGGGCAAGGCGCGCGCGCCAACCACTTCGGCGGGACGCTGGGCGCCGTGATCATCGCGCCATCCGAGCTCGACGCGACCACCGTCGCCAAGCTCCATGCGTGGGCACGCGGTCGTTTCCTGGCCCGCTGACGCGGGCGCGGAGACCCGCGTTTCAAGCCATGCGGAGACCTTCTTGCGCAAGAAGGTCCACCTTCTTGCGCAAGAAGTCGCGGCGACGCCGATTACCGCGGGATCGGACGAACAGCGGGGGGATGAACGGCGTGCGGTGAACGGTGCGCGCCTCGTTCGCTTCCTCAAGGAGGGCCGGCGTCGACCGCAAACCACAGGATCGTCACGGCCCCGCCAGCCGTCGCCTTCCACATCGCCGGCCCGAGGACGAGCCCGGCGCCGACCAGGCGCAGCTCGTCGTGGACCCGGCGAATGTACGCCGGGTTCTCCGGGAGATCGTAGTCGAGGATCACGGCGGGCTCTCCGTCGATGAGCGACGGGCCAAGGTGCGTGGTGAACGGAAAGAGGCTCGGCCGACCGAGGAGGCGCGGCATGTTGACGCGGTTGACGCCGGTCCCGTGGTCGGGTCCCTCGGATTGGAAGGACTTGCCCTCCCACGGGAAGCTCGGCGACGCCGCGAAGCGCGTGAGCGCCTTTTGGAGAAGGGCGAGCGGCGGGCGCCCGAGCCCGCGCACGGCCAACATGCGGCCCGTCAGCGCCCCATCGAGCGCCTTGATGCGAGTCGGCGGCACAAGGCCCGTCGCGTAGCGCGCGCCGAGCGCGTCGTACGATTCGGCCGCGAGGTCGTCGAGCGTGAGGTGTGCAAGACCCGCGGAGGTGGACGCCGTCGCTCGCATATCGGGGCTCCTGGAGGTGCGTGCGTGAATCGGCATAGCCGACCCGCGGGCGCTTGAGAAGCCTCGACGTCAGCGGCGGGCAAGCGCCGCGCTCTCCGCGAGCGATTTCGCCTTGGATCAGTTTCCGGGGGGCTGCTACTGTCCGCCGCGCGGAGGTGGGGTGATGCGGAACACGTCGTCGATGTGGCTCGTGGCGGTTGGCTTGGGGTGGTGCGCTGCGGCATGCTCGCCCGATACGACCGGCGCGACCGGCGTGACCGGCGCGACCGACGCGGCCCCGTCCGACGCCGCCGACACCGCGCAGGTGACGACCGCTCCCGACGGGACCACCACCGCGGGCACCGAGACCAGCGCCGAGACGACCGTCCCGCCGAGCACGCTCGTCGATCCCCACTGCATCGATGGGCTCTACGACGAGGCCGTCCAGGCCGACACGCCCGACCTCGCGGCGCTCGAAGCCAGCTACACCGCGGCCGGCGTCCGCACCTTCGTCGACCAGGTGCTCGGCCTGCGCTACCCGCTCGGCCAGCACCTCGTCCAGCAGGCGGTCGCCAAAGCCGCCGGCGGCAACTGCATCGACATGTTCGTGGGCGACACCTCGCGCGCGGACAGAGTCCTCATGAGCCTCTCGACCATCGTCCACGAGTGCGCGCACATGCTCGACAACGCGCTCTCGAGCTTCAACAAGCGCACGTATCGCATCCGCGCCGACCTGGACTTCCAGTGCACGCGCCAAGCGGACGCCCCCGCGCGCAGCCTCATCAACGAGGACGCGTACAGCGCCCTCAAGCCGGACGACTCCTATAAGGATGTGTATCTCGACGGGGATCCGAACGACAACACCTTCGATTCGGGCGACCAGGGCTACGACATGCTGCTCGAGGAGGCGGTGCAGTACGTCAACTCGCTGGCGACCGACTGGACCCTGCGGGACTCGCACGGCCCGTGGACGATCACCGCCAAGGACGGGATCCTGACGCTGCTTTGGTACCTCGAGCGCTACCTCCGCATGACGCGCCTCGAGTACCCCGAGACCTATGCGGCGCTCACGTCGAGCACGTGTTGGCGCCAGGCGACGCTGACCGTCTGGGGCCGCGCCTGGATGTACCTCGATCGCGCCGAAGACGACCGCACGCTCGGCATCGATGACCAAGAGATCCGCGCGCTGGTCCTGGATCCGGATCTGCTCGGCGAGATCCAGCGCCTGCGCGACGCCGAGGGGTGCGACTGACGCGTGCGAGCATCGGCTCCGGTGCGCTTGCCGACGCGCGCGAGGCATTGCATGATCCGCGCATGAATCGGGTCGGCTGGGCCTTGGCGTTCACGTGTCTTCTGGCGCTCGTAGGTCTCTCGGGACGCGGCGGGTCGTGCGCGCCCGCGGCGCATGCCGACGAGGGCCCGGGCCCACGGGACCCGCCTCGCCCGCAGGTCATCAGGGTCCAGACCGACACCGCGCCGCCGAGCGTGCAGCCTACCAGTCCGGGCTTCGACCCCGCCAACGCGAGCGCGCCGCCGCTTCCCGAGCCTGCCGATGCGACGTCGAACGCGACCGCCAAGTCCGGCTGTAACGCCATTCCGTTCGTCTTGCCGTTCATCGGCGTGCTTGGACTGCTTTGGCTGCGCATGAAGAAGACGATGAAATGAGCAGGGGGCCCCACGCATCCGCGTGAGGCGTTTCAGGTCTCGATGGAGAGGAGTTCGAGTCGATGAAAAGCACCATCCTGGTCGGTTTGGCGATGTTCCTGAGCGACACCACGCGCGCGCGCGCCGATATCCCGCCGCCGAGCGACTACGTCGAGAGCTGCACGGTCGCGAAACAGCAGACGGGCGGCAAGGAGTGTGTCGCGTGCAACGCCTGGCACGGCGAGCGCGACAAGTGCGAAAAGAGCGTCGGAACCAAGGGTTACGAGCACGTCTGCAAGAGCTGGGGCGCCTCGGCGTGGGACGAGGTCTGGTGCAAGACGGGCGCGGCGAAGCCGGAGGTCGTGCCGTCGACCCCCGTGGCGCCCGACGCAGGAACGACCGACAAGCCCGCCGAGCAGCCGATGCCCAAGACGGCCGACGTGCCGGCCCCCAAGAAGTCCAACTGCGCAGGTGGCGGTGCCGAGACCGCGCTCGGAGTCGCCGCCGCGCTCTGGCTCCTCGCGCGCAAGCGCTGCGCCTGAGGTGACGGCGTCCGCGCCCGCAACCCCGCGCGAGGGGCGCGTCACGCGCGGCCTTCGTCGGGCGCATCCGGCGGTGTTCTCCGCGTATGCGATCATCGCGGCGTTCGCGACGTACTTCTGCATGTACGCGTTCCGCAAGCCCTTCACGGCCGGGACGTTCGACGGCTCGGTCGACCTCGGGCCGCTCGGCGACCTCGGGATGAAGTCCCTCTTCGTCGTGAGCCAGGTCTTTGGCTACATGATCTCGAAGTGGGCGGGCATCAAGATCGTGAGCGAGATGACGGGCGCCCGCCGGGGCGTCGCGCTGGTCGTGCTGATCGGCATCGCCGAGCTCGCGCTGGCCCTCTTCGCCGTCACGCCCGCGCCCTGGAGTGCCGTCTGGCTCTTCGTCAACGGCCTTCCCCTCGGCATGGTGTGGGGGCTCGTCTTCGGATTCCTCGAGGGACGCAAGACGACCGAGGCGCTCGGCGCCGGCCTCTCGGCGAGCTTTATCGTGGCGTCGGGCGTGGTCAAGACGATCGGGCTCGGGGTCGTGAACGCCGGCGTGTCCGAGGCCGCGATGCCGGTCGTGGTCGGCGCGATGTTCTTTCCGGCCTTCGTCTTCTTCGTTTGGATGCTCACGCAACTGCCGCGCCCCACCGCCGAGGACGAAGCCCTGCGCGTGAGGCGCGAGCCGATGGACAAGAAGGCCCGCCGCGCGTTCTTCGTCGCCTTCCTGCCGGGCCTGCTGCCGCTGACCATTCTCCATTTCCTGCTGACCGCGCTGCGCGGCGTGCGCGACGACTTCGCGGTCGATATCTGGAAGGACCTCGGCGAAACGAAGCCGGAGCTCCTCACCCTCACCGAGATCCCGGTCGCCTTCGGCGTCATGATCGGCCTCGCCCTGCTCATGCTCGTCAAGGACAACCGCCGCGCCCTCGTGGTCGTGCAGGCGCTCATGGCTGTCGGCTCGGCGCTGCTCGGGCTCGCCACGCTCGCGTTCGACGCCGGGCTCCTCTCGCCCGCGGTCTGGATGATCCTCGTCGGCCTCGGGACCTACCTCGCCTACGTCCCCTTCGGCTCGATGCTCTTCGACCGCCTCATCGCCGCCGTCGGCTGGGTCGGCACCGCCGGCTTCATGATCTACGTGTCGGACGCCGTCGGCTACCTCGGCCAGGTCGCCGTCACCGCGTACCAGAGCCTCGGCAGCGGGCAGCTCTCGTGGCTCGAGTTCTTCCGCGCCCTGACCTACGTGACCTCCGTCGTCTGCGTCGTGGCCTTCCTTTGGGGCATGTACTACTTCGCGCGCAAGGCCCACGCCCGCCCGCGCCCGGAAGTGTGATCCACGTTCACGCTTGCGTGCGCCGGGCGTCGCGAGATTGGTTGGCCGCCCCCGGAACTTTTCTCGCACGTCGGTGTCGCTTGCCCCCGGAACGACCCCGGCCCGCCTCGTCGGCGCGCCGGCCCCACGTCTGGAGGCTCGCATGCGTCACGCCGCTCGGCTCGCGGTCATGGCCGCTCTTTGTCTCGTCCTCGGCGCGCGCGCGTCCGCCTCCCACGCGGCCGAGCTGGCACCGCTCGATCGAACGGAAGCGCCGAGCCTGGTCCTCGCGGGGGGCGCCCAACTCCCGCTGCGCGAAGTGCGGTACGACGTCGACGTCAGCGGCGTCGTCGCCCGTGTGCACCTGACCCAGACCTACGAAGGCCCGAGCAGCGGACCGGCCGTCGACGCCGACTACGTCTTCCCGCTCTCGACGCGCGCGGCCGTCTATGCCCTGACGATGCAGGTCGGCGCCCGCACCATCCAAGGGCTCGTCAAGGAGCGCGCCTCCGCCGCCTCCGCCTACGAAGCAGCCCGCGCGCAGGGCCAGGTCGCCTCGCTCCTCGAGCAGCAGCGCCCGAACGTCTTCCAGATGCGGGTCGCGAACATCCGCTCTGGCCAGGTCGTCCAGGTCGAGGTCGACTACGTCGAGCTGCTCGTCCCGACCGAAGGGGTCTACCACCTCGTCGTCCCGGGCGCGGTCGGCGAGCGCTACGAAGCCGCCCCGTCCGCTCTCGCCGGCGACCTCGCCGTGACCGCGCCGCGGGTCCCCGCCACGGGCGACACCGCGAGCCTCGCCTGGCGCGAGATTTCCATCCACCTCGAAGGCGGCGTCCCGGTGCAGTGGGTCGACTCGTCGACCCACGCGATCGTCCAGACGCCACACGACGACAGCGTCGACGTGGGGCTCGCCGACGCCGAGCTCGATCCGCGTCGCGACTTCGAGCTCGTCTACACTCTCGGCAGCGACGACTTCGGCACCGGCGTTTTGCGCTTCGACGCCGACGGCGAGCGCTACTTCCTGGCCATGGTCCAGCCTCCCGAGCGCATGGCGCCCGACCAGATCCCGCCCCGCGAGCTCGTCTTCGTCCTCGACACCTCGGGCTCGATGGACGGCTTCCCGATCGAGACGGCGCGCGCGCTCGTCCGCCGCATGGTGAGCGACCTGCGCCCCGTCGATCGCTTCAACGTGCTCGCCTTCGCCGGCAGCGCCGAGGTTCTCGCGCCGGCGAGCCTTGCACCGACACGCAAGAATCTCGACGCCGCCGAGGCCTTCCTGACCGGCCTCGGCGCAGGCGGCGGCACCGACCTCCGCTCTGCGCTCCGCGCCGCCTTCGAGCTCCCGCCCGCCGGCCCGCACCTCGCGCGCACCTTCGCCATCGTCACCGACGGCTACGTCGACGCCGAGCCCGCGACGTTCGAGCTCATCCGCCAGCGCGCCGGTGACGCGAGCGTCTTCACCTTCGGCATCGGCGAGAGCGTCAACCGCTACCTCATCGAGGGCATGGCGCACGCCGGCCAGGGACAGGCCTTCATCTGCACGTCCGCGGCCCGCGCCGCCGCCGTCGCCGACGACTTCCGCGACGCCATCGACGCCCCCGCGCTCACCAACGTCCGCATCGCCTTCGAGGGCCTCGACGCCTACGACCTCGAGCCCGCGGCCGTCCCAGACGTCTATGCGCATCGCCCCGTATTCGTGCTCGGCAAATACACGACGATCCGCCCCGACGCCGCCATCGTCGTCTCAGGTCAGACGGGCCGCGGCCCATGGTCCGGCCGGACCGCTCTGGCGGCCGCCCCGCCGAGCCCGCGCAACGCCGCGCTGCGCACGCTGTGGGCGCGTGAACGTGTTTCACGGATCTCCGATAGCGCCCCCGAAACCCCCGAGACCAAAGCCCAGGTCACCGCGCTCGGGCTGCGCCATAGCCTCATGACCGCCCACACGAGCTTCGTGGCGATCGACGACGGCGCCGAGGTCGCCGCCGCAGCCCCCGCGAACCCAGCGCCCGAGGCGTCCTTCGGCGCGCTCCATGGCGCCGGTGGCGGTGGCGCCAGCGGCCTTCTCGGCACCGTAGGGGGCGGCGGTCAGAGCCTCGGCGTCATCGGCGGCATCGATTCGGGCGGCGGCCTCGGCTTCGCCGGCGGCGGTCCAGCCATGCCGGGCGGATCCTCGGCGGGTCCTGCGCAGCGCGCGATCCCGGTCGCGGTCGTCAAGCTCGAGCCGCGGGCCGAGGCCGCCTCCACCGCCTGGATCACCGAGGTGCGTGCCCTCCTGAAGCGCCGCGCCGGCGCCCTACGAGCGTGCGTCGAAGTCGCTCTCGCCAAGGACCCCAGTATCGGCCGTGCGGGCAGCCACTTCGTCGGCACGATCGCGCTCACGCTGATCCAGAACCCGAGCGAACCCAACGCGATGCATCAGACGAACGTCAAGGCGACCCTGACGCTCCTACCCGATGAGCCCTTGCGCTGCCTCGAGCGGGTCGTGCGCCGGATCCGCTTCCCGGCGACCGTCGTCGTCCCGCTCGTCCTTCAGATCGCGCTCGATCTGCGGCGCTCCTGATTCCCCGTTCGTCGTGTTGTCGTCGGCGTCATCGTTGCATCCGGCTGCAAGTATCGAAGAAGGACGCCGAGACCCAGGTTGCGCCACGCCATCGACCTCACGAAGCCAGCAGGACACTCACACGCTGCACGAACCAGAACATGCCGAGACCTCCGACCGCATACGTCGCGCACGTTGCGACCGTCCGCTCGGCGATCGGTCGGCGCTGCGCGGCCAGCGCCACCAGCGCCAACGTCGCGAGCACCGCGCCGATGAAGAGCACCTGCCCGATCTCGACGCCGACATTGAACGCCAGCAGCGCCGGCGCGAGCGCGCCATCCGGCAGCCCGATCTCCGACAGCGCCCCCGCGAACCCGAAGCCGTGCACGAGCCCGAAGACGAACGCGAGCGAGCGCGGGTGCCGCGCCGTCCCCTTGCCGATGTCGAGCGCCAGCAGGACCAACGTTCCGGCGATCATGGCCTCGGCCACCGCCGACGGGATCCGGAACCACTCGAGCGCCGTCGCCGTCAGCGTGATGCTGTGCGCCGCCGTGAACGCCGTGGCGGTCCAGAGGATCTCGCGGCGCCGGCTCGCGCCGATCAGTAGGACGAGCCCCAGCACGAACAGCAGGTGGTCCGCCCCGCTCGCGATGTGCTCGACCCCCAGCGCGAGGTAGCGCGGCAAGACGCTCGTCCACGGCTGCTCCCCCGGGATCGTCCACGTCGGGCGCGTGACGGACAGGATCTGCGACGCGACCGAGCCGTCCGTCAGCGTGGTCCGCACGACTGCTTCGCCGATGGGTGGCGCGAAGCCGCTGATGCGCAGCTCCTTGCCCAAAAACGCCTCGTTGCAGCGGATTCGGTAATGCGTGACGCCGCTCGCCCGCGCCCGCTCGTCACCCGTCGAGGCGTCCGTGACCTGACAGCCGCTCAGCTCGGGCGTCGCCACGATGCCCTGGACCCCGTCGGGCAACCGCCAGGTGGCCGCCCCCATCCCGGGCGATGTCTCGCGAATCTCGAGGTAGGCCGTGACCATCCCGTGTCCGAAGGCGTCGCCGCACGGCGCCATCAAGCCGATGACGAGCGCGAGCAGGCCAAGTGCCGCGGGGCCGCGCGCAGAGGCCGTCCGAGGGAGCGCGGAGGAACTCGCAGCAGGCGCGGAATCGGGCGTGGGCGGTTCGTTCACCGGTGCCAGTATGGCCGGCCGGGCGCGCGGGTCAAGCCGTCCGCGAGGCGCGCAGATGAGCCCAAATCCCCACGCGAGTGATGCTGGCGGACGGCCGCCGCGGATATGCTATAAGACGCGTCTGTGAACCCCGTTCACCGTCGCATCGCGGGCCGTTGCCGCGTGGCGTTCGCGAGGGTTCCCCGGGAGGTTCGCCGTGTCCCAAGCCAGCGCCGCATCCACCAAGATCACCTACACGTCGGGCACCGCCGACATGACCGCCTTCCACGCCGCCTTCGACGCGGCGCTCGCGGCCGTGCGCACAAAGGCGGGCGCCGAGCACCCCCTCTATATCGATGGCCAGGCCGTCACCTCGTCCGCGCCGCTGCTCGTCGACACCTCGCCGATCGACACGCGTCTGGTCCTCGGACGGTTCCAGTCCGCCACGCCCGAGCACGTCGACCTCGCGGTCCAGGCCGCGCGCCGGGCGCAGAAATCCTGGGGCGCAACGCCGTGGCAGGAGCGGCTGCGGATCATGCGCCGCGCGGCCGAGCTCATCCGCGAGCGCAAATACGAGATCGGCGCCGTCATGAGCCTCGAGGTTGGCAAGAACCGCATGGAGTCGATGGGCGACGCCGAAGAATCGGCCGATCTCATCGACTACTACGGCCAGCAACTCGAGGACGCGAACGGCTACGTGAAGCCGCTCGGCAAGCTGCTTCCGAACGAGAACACGCGCTCGGTCCTGCGGCCCTTCGGCGTCTTCGTGTGCATCGCGCCCTTCAACTTTCCGATGGCGCTCTCGGCCGGCATGTCGGGCGCCGCGCTGCTCGCGGGCAACGCAGTGGTCTACAAACCTGCGCAGGACACGCCCTGGACCGGGCTCCTCCTCTATGAGATCTACCGCGCGGCAGGCGTCCCCGCGGGCTGCTTCGCGTACGTGACCGGGCTCGGCTCGCAGATCGGCGACGCGCTCTGGCAGCACCCCGGCGTCGACGGCATCGTCTTCACCGGCTCGAAGGACGTCGGCATGCGCATGCTGCGCGAGTTTCCGACGAACTTCGCCAAGCCGACGCTGATGGAGCTCGGCGGCAAGAACCCGACCTACGTCGCCGAGAGCGCGAACCTCGACGACGCCGCGCAAGGCGTCATGCGCTCGGCGTTCGGCCTCCAGGGCCAAAAGTGCTCGGCCTGCTCGCGCGTCTATGTCCATGCCGACGTGTACGACGCGTTCGTCGCCAAGCTCGTCGACAAAGCGCGCGCCATCACCATCGGCGACCCGACCGACAAGAGCGTCTACTTCGGACCGGTCATCAACGCGAAGGCGGTCCGCACCTTCGAGCAGGCCGTTGCGTCCGCCAAAGACGGCGGCCAAGTATTGCTCGGCGGGGAACGTTTGCACGGCCCTCGCGAAGGCCGCGAAGCGGCTGCCCACGCGAGCGACGCAAGAGACCACGGCCACTACGTCGCGCCGACGATCGTCGCCCTGCCGCTCTCGCACGAGATCTTCTTCCGCGAGCTCTTCGTCCCGATCCTCGCCGTCGGCAAGGTCGAGAGCCTCGCCGAGGCCATCGCCGAATCGAACAAGGCCGACTACGGCCTGACCGCGGGCATCTTCACGGCCAAGCGCGACGAGATCGAGCGCTTCTTCGACGAGGTCGAATCCGGCGTTTGCTACGCCAACCGCCCGACCGGCGCGACGACCGGTGCCTGGCCCGGCGTGCAGTCCTTCTGTGGCTGGAAGGGCTCGGGCTCGACCGGCAAGGGCGGCTGCGGACCGTATTACCTCGCGCAGTTCATGCGCGAACAGAGCCGCACCATCATGGAGTGACGAGGCCGCCTCGCGTCCCTCGGCCCTGACCCATCCCTCCTAATCCTATGGATCCCGGAAACGATCATGACCACCGCCTCCCCGGACTACCCGCGCATCCTCGTCACCCCGCCCGGCCCCAAAGCCCAGGCCGTCATCGCGCGCGACCAGGCCTACGCCTCGACCTCCTACGTCAAGGAGTACCCGCTGGCGATCGCCGGGGGCTACGGCGCCATGGTCGAGGACGTCGACGGCAATCGCTACATCGATTGGATGGCCGGCATCGCGGTCGCCTCGACCGGCTACAACCACCCGAAGGTCGTCCAGGCCGTGCAGGAGGCGGCCGGCAAGTTCCTCCATATCTGCGGCACCGACTTCTACTACGAGGGCTTCTCGAACCTCTGCGAGCGCCTGTCGAAGACCGCCCCGGGCACCGAGAAGCGCCGCGTCTTTCTCACGAACTCGGGCACCGAGGCGGTCGAGGGCGCCGTCAAGCTCGCGCGCCAGCACACGCATCGCCACGCCATCATCGCCTTCCAGAGCGCCTTCCACGGCCGCAGCTACGCGGCGATGTCGCTGTCGGCCTCGAAGGTCAAATACCGCAAGGGCTTCGGCCCGCTCATGCCGGGCGTCTATCACCTGCCGTTCCACAACCCGTATCGCAACACCGTCGAGGAGTGCCTCCACGCGGCCCAGCACCTCTTCGAGACGCAGGTCGCGCCCGAGGAGGTCGCCGCCGTCATCATGGAGCCGCTCCAGGGCGAGGGCGGCTACATCGTCCCGGCGCCCGAGTTCCTTGCATATTGGCGCAAGGTTTGTAGCGGCCACGGCATCGTCCTCATCTACGACGAGATCCAATCGGGCGTCGGCCGCACCGGCTCGATGTGGGCCGCTCAGCACTTCGCGATCGAGCCGGACGTGCTCCTGACGGCCAAGGGCCTCGGGAGCGGCATGCCCATCGGCGCCATCATCGCGCGCGAGTCCGTCATGACCTGGACGCGCGGCTCGCACGGCTCGACGTACGGCGGCAACCCCGTGGCGTGCGCGGCGGCGTTGGCGACGCTCGATCTGGTCGAGACTGAGCTGGCCGCGAACGCCACGCGCGCGGGCGGGCGCCTCATGGCGGGTCTGCGCGAGCTCGCGAAGCGGCACCGCGTGATCGGCGATGTGCGCGGCCTCGGCCTCTTCATCGGCGTCGAGTTCGTCAAGGATCGCGAGACGCGCGAGCCGGCGACCGAGTTCGTCGGGCCGCTCGAGCAGCTCGCGTTCATGAAGGGACTCTTGCTGCTGGGCTGCGGGAAATCGGTGATTCGGGTGGCGCCGCCCTTGGTCCTCAGCGACTACGATGTCGATACGGGGCTTGCGATCCTGGACGCGTGCCTGACCGAGCTCGGCGCAGGCTGTTGAAAATGGCCTATCTCCGTCGTCGCTGCGCTCGCTCGCTTGTGCGGCGACCAAGAGGTCGCCTCCGCGCTCGTCTCGCTTGCTCCTAGGATACAGGCCATTTTGAACAGCCTGCGGGCATTCGTTGGTACACAAACCATCGAACTGGATGGGATGCGATCCATCGTGAAATTCGCTCACATCATTCTTCGACGGCCTGTCAGCGTCGCGCTCCTCGTGCTCGTGTTCGGCGCGTGCGGTGGCGACGGCGGGCGCGTCGAGTCCGAGGTCGAGGTCGAGGCCGAGGTCGAGGTCGAGGCCGAGTCCGAGTCCGAGTCCGAGTCCGAGGTCGAGGTCGAGGTCGAGGTCGAGGTCGAGGTCGAGGTCGAGGTCGAGACCGACACTGGACCGGACTGCGATTCGCCGTACATCTACCTGAAAGACAAGCAGTTTCGCCTCGGTGACGATCTCTTCGTCCCCATCAGCGTCAACTACATCTTCGACATCCGCCACACCCCCGACGACGCCTACTACATCGGTCCGCACAGCGCGTTCTGCACGACGCCTGCAGGTTGCTGCAACGATGCTCCCTCGTGCCGCCTCGCCGCGCAGGAGCAGCTGGCGCAGATCAAATCCCTCGGCTTCAACTCGCTGCGCATCGTCGGCTTGGCCGTCATCCCCGAGGACGGCAAGCTCGTCCTCGACTGTGCCCATCAATGGCCCGACTGGCTCGACTACTGCCCGAAGAGCGCGCGCCTCGTCATGTCCCCCGCCGACCCCCGCGGCCTCGCCCTCATCGCCGACGCCATCGCCCTCGTCAAGGAGGCAGGCCTCCGCGGAATCTTCCTCGCCGGCCATCACGCCGTCGACGCCGACGGGATCCGCGACCTCTACGCCACCTACCTCACCGCGCTCGCCACCCGCTTTGCCGACGAGCCGACCCTCTTTGCGTACGACCTCACGAACGAGCCCGTCTACGAGTTCGCCCAAAAGGGCATCGACAAGCTCGCCGCCAACGCCATCGGCCGCGCCTGGTACGACGCCGTGCGCGCCGGCTCCGCCCGCCATATGGTCACGATGGGCCTCGCCGAGATCGGCACCGTCCGCCATTGGGACCCCGGCTCCCTGCCGCTCGACTTCACCTCGTTCCACATCTACGCGTCCGGCAAATGGACGGACGCCGACCGCGACTACCTCTCGACGTTCCTTGGCTGGGCCGGGCGCGAGCCCTATCCGACGATGGTCGGCGAGATCGGCGTCTCGGTCGAGGCCGGCTCGCCGACCGAATCCCAGCAATGGCAATTCGCGCAACACGTGATGGAGACGGCCTGGGCCTGCGGCGCGATGGGCCTCCAATGGTGGCTCTATCGCGACGTCCACTGGGGCCCACCCGGCGAGCACTTCGGGCTCGTCCGCTGGGACGGCACCCCGCGCCCCGCGACCCAGACCTTCACCGCCTTCACGCCCGTCTTCCCGCGCCCCGCCTGCAACGGCCCGACACACCTCGGGAGCTCACCCGACGGGACTTTCCTCACGATCGGGCGCCTCGTCCACGAGGACGGCACCCCGGTCCCGAACGGCTACATCTCGGGCCACAAATGCGTCACCGGCGGCTACGACTGGACCCTCTCGCGCGCCGACGGCACGTTCGAGCTCCGCTCGGCGGTTCCGATCAACGAGCTCCAGACCACCGCCGCCGGCCTCTCGCTCGAGGAGATCGCGCTCGGCTGCAACCTCATCGCTCCCGGCGACATCACGCTCCACCCGCTGCCGCTGTCGCTGACGACGAGCACGCCTTCGAGCTGCCCGCCCTGACCGCCTGTCGCGCACCCCAGCGTCCCGCGCGCGCCCCCGAATGAAACCCGCGCCCGAGGCGTTACGCGCGCCCGCGGTTGGTTTCGTTGCCGGAACTGCCGACCGCGGCGACACTCTGCCACCCGAGAGGCCCGCCCATGCGCAGCATCCGTCTCGCCGTGCTCGTTCTGATCGCACCACTGTTCGCCGCCGCTGGCGCGCTCGCGCCGCCCGCGCGTGCCGCACCCAATCCGAAGACCCGCATCGCCAAGAGTGTCGGCTCCCCGAGCCAAGGGCGCCTCGTCGGCGGCCGCCCGCTCGCCCCGTCACCCGAGTTGCGCCTCATCGGCTACCACCGCTGGGGCGTTCCCGAGCTCGCGGGGATGGTCGAGCGCGCCGCCGCACGCGTCGCCGCCGCCCATCCAGGCGCAGTCCTGACGGTCGGCGATCTCTCCCGCGAGGGCGGCGGCGACGTCGGCGGTCACCGCTCCCACGAGAGCGGGCGCGACGTCGATCTGGGGTTCTACCTGCGCGACGCGAAGGGCCGCCCGACCCATGCCGCACGCTTCGCCACGATCGACCCCGAAGGCCGCGCCAAAGGCCTGGGCGCCGTGTCCTTCGACGATGCGGCGAACTGGTCGCTGGTTGCGGCCCTGCTCACGGACCGCGAGGCGCGCGTCCTCCAGATCTTCGTCGCCGACCCGCTGCGCACCCGCCTGTTGCGGGCCGCCGCGCGCATGGGCGCTCCCGCACGCCTGCGCGAGCGCGCCGCGCGCGTCATGCTCCAGCCGCGCCATGCGCTTCCGCACGACAATCACTTCCACGTCCGCATCGGATGCCCGCGCGCGAGCCCGCAATGCCTCGCCTTCGCGCGGCCGGCGAAGGTCACGAAGGCGCGCGCGCTCGCCAGGCGCGGCCCTCGCTGAGTGCGCGCGGTGCCCGCACGTCGCCGTCGCCGTTGGCGTCCGCCGCGCGCCCGTGCGAGTCTCGGGGCCGCAACCCGCACGTGGAGGATGGCATGTACAAGGCGTTGATCAGCGGTCTCATGGCGCTCGCGTGCGGCTGCGGTACCTCCCCGAGCCGCCCGTCGTACGCGACGCTCGAGGACCTGGCGCAGGCGATCGTCGTGGCCGTCAAGAGCGGTCAGCCCGAGCCACTCAAGGCGCTCCTCATCACCGACGCGGAGCTCGAGGCGACGCTCGCGGCCGCCTCCATTCCGCAGGCCGAGCGCGCTGCTGTCCTGGCCGACGTCCGCGCTCGCGTCGCCGCGTTCGAGTACCGCTGGGGCCGCCTGCAGGCCGACATCGCCCGCCGCGGGGTGGTGCTCGCGGACCTGACCTACCTCGGGATCGCCAAGGCCAAGATCGGGCACAGCCACGGCTTCGAGCACCTCGACGGCGACCTCGACATTCACGTCGGTAGCCGCGACGACGGCAAGCTCGTCATCGACGTGGAGGACTGCATCCGGACCCCGAGCGGCTGGCGCCTCGGCGACCCAGAGGTCGAGGTCGAGCTACGCCGTTGAACGCGCCGCGATGGCTTCAGAGCGCGCCCGGAACGAGCTTGCCCATCACGGCCAGGCACTTCGAGTCGAGCATGTTGCCGATACTGCCATCCAAGCAGTCGATGGCGTCGTCCGGCAGCGACACGCACAGCTCGACGAACTTGGCCTTCGCCCCGCCCGCCACAGCGCCCGCCCCCGCGGCCCCTTCGCTGCCCCCGAGCGCGCCGGCCAGGCCTCCGAGCGATGACTGCATCTTGTCGAAGAACTTGTTGCACTTGTCGGCCTTGCTCGCGCTGCATCCCGTCGCCGCGATGAGGCCAAACACCGATGCCACGATCCATGTCCGCATGTTCGCTCCGAATTCGCAGAAGGCCTGGCGACCATAACACGGCTTGCGCGCCGCATCCGACCCGTTCAAGCTGCCCTCATGCGTCCTGCCGAAGCCTGGGTCGACCGGGTCCTCGAGCTCCCGCCCGACGGGCCGCTCACCCTCGCCGTCGTGGCCGATACCCACGGACGCCCGCACCCGACGGCCCTCGCGCTCATCCGCGCCGCCGCGCCCGGGGCTCTCTTGCATGCCGGTGATATCGGCGATCTCGGCGTCCTCGCGCAGCTCGCGCCCCTCGCGCCCGCCCTGCACGTCGTGCGCGGCAACATCGATCCGACCGGCCCCGACCTCCCCGACGCGCTCGTCTTGTCTCTTCGCCGCAGCGGGCGTGAGCGCCTGCGGATCCTGCTCCTCCACATGGGCGTCGATGGCCCGCGCATCCTCGCGCCCGTTCGCGCGCTCGCCCGGAGAGCGCACGCGGATCTCGTCATCTGCGGTCACTCTCATGTGCCGCTCGTCGCCAAATCCGACGGGCTCGCGGTCCTCAACCCCGGCTCGATCGGTCCGCGTCGCTTCGGCCTGCCGATCACCCTCGCGCTCCTCCGGATTCACGACGACGGCCTCGCCTTCGAGCACCTCGATTGCGAGACCGGCCAGCGTTGGACCCCGCGCGCGCCCCGTCCGGTTCAGTAGCCTCGGGGGGCGATCTTCACAGTGACCCACCCGATCGAGCTCAGCCGTAAGGCGGTAGCACCTCGCCGACCCGCGGCTCGGCGCCGCTGAAGTCGGACCAGCGCACCCAGGTCGGATGCACGCGCACGTGCGTGATTCCGGGCCACGCGAGCCGCTCGGCTCCGGCCGGAAACGTCGCGAGGTAGAGGTCGCGAAGCGACGTCAGCGCGTCGCCCGTCGGCTCGTCCGCGAGGCCCTCGAGCTGCACGGTGCGCTCGCCATGCCACATCGTGAGTGCCACACGCGAATCGGCACGCAGGTTCTGACACTTGCGTGTCGTTGCAAGTGTGTCGAACACCAGCGTGAGGTCGTCCGCGACCGCGACGCCGACCACCGCCGACGCTGGGCGGCCGTCGGGGCCGACGGTTGCGACCACCCAATGAGGCTCGGTGCGAAGGAGCGCGAGGAGCTCGGCGCGCGAGATGTCCATGTGGCGAGCCTACCGCGCTCGCGTCGCCTCCGAAAGCGCCAACCGCGCCCGCGCGAAGCGAGCACGGCGGGCCAGGGTCATTCGCACGCGTCGTCGATGTTGCAGTCGCCCGAGCAGCACTCATCGGAGAACGTGCACGAAGCGCCCGCGGGCGCGCACTCGGGGTTGGGGTCGGGATTCGGATCCGGGTTGGGGTCGGGGTTCGGATCCGGGTTGGGGTCGGGGTTCGGATCCGAGCCGCCCGCGGTGCACAGGCCCCAGTACGCCGGGACGCAGTAGAGGCCGCCATTGGCGTTCGCGTTGGTTGCTTTGATGTGCAAGCATTTCCAGTCGCCGTCGGCGTCCGAGGCGCACTTGTCGCCCTCGCGGATGTTCTGGAAGTCGGCGCACGCCGCGATGCACACGCAGTCTCGTCCGCCGCCGAACTGGATCCAGTCACCGGTCACGCAGTTGGTCGGTGCACCCGTCGGCGCGCACGACTTGCCCAGATCGTTGCCGTGCATGAACGTCGAGCCGAGGGTCCAGTCACCTTCGCACTGCGTGGGATTTGGATTCGGGTCGGGGTTCGGGTTCGGGCTGGTGTCCGGGCTCGTGTCCCCGGTCGTCGCGTCGGTGACCTGGCCGCTGCTGGGCGTTGCGTCGTCGTTGCAGGCGCCCTGCAGGGCGAGGAGGCACAGGGCGGGTGACAGGCGCGACAGCGCCCTCGAAGTTCTCGCGTAGATGATGCGCATGATTCGGACTCCATGAGGACGTCGACGTCGACGTCGACGGGGGTGCCGACGCCGCGGCCTTCAGAACGCACTGCCACGCGAACCGCCGCAAAAAGCGGGTAACTTGGGGTTACCTGCCTCGCCGCAAACCGTCGCGTCGTGAACGGCGAGGCGTGCCCGTTCGGCCAAACCTGTGCTAATCAGGCGACCCCCCAGCATGGGTAGCGCACCGAGAGCACAGGAGTGGATGCATGAGCAGCCGACGATCGCGAATGGAGATGAGGTTGGGCACCAAGATCGCGCTGACGCTGGGCCTCGCGTGGCTCGCGGCCTGCGGGCGCAGCGCGGACGAGCGTCTGGTCTGCGCGCGGACGCCGAGCGGCATGGCGGAGCTGCAGCACGTGACGTCAGGCCGGGTCTACGGAAGCCCCGTATTCGGCGACGTCTGCGAGCGCCTGCGGAAGAACGGCGGCAGTGCCCTGGTGTGCGCGCCGATCCCGTCGGGCCTCGTGCAGCTCACGAATGTCGACAGCGGATTGGTGCTCGGCGAGCCGCTCGCGATCGAGCTCTGCGAGAAGGCGGTCGGCCAACATTGAGCCCGCCGCAGGGGCGGTCGACCGCCCCGAAGGCGCGGCGTCGCGGTGTGCGCCGCCTCGTGAAATCAGGGCTCGCGCGCGGACTCGTGGCGTAGGCTCGCCGTCAGCGCGACGAGGAGGCGATCGGCCTCGGTCGCCAGCGCCTGCATACGGATGGTCGCCGAGTCGGTCCCTGCGAGCCCTTTGCGCAGCGCAGGCGCCATAGCCGCGAAGTGCGCCTCGCGCGCCTTGAAGTAGTCGCCCGCCTTGCCCATGAGCTCGCGCATGGCCGATGGAGCGCTGGCGGCAGCTTCTTCGAGCGCGACGCGCTGCGCACGCCACGCAGGCACGATCTCCCGCTCGAGCGTGTCGGCGAAGGCGTTCTGATCGGTCTTGCCGGCGGCGACGTCCGCGCTCAGCTGGTTGACGCGCGCGATGCTCGTCCGCTCGACCTCATCGGTCTGCCGAAGGACCGCCTGGTAGTTCGTCGCGCCGGTGCCGAGCGCGAACGTCGCGGCCGCGGTCATTGCCAGCGCGACGACTGCCACGATCACGGTGCGCAGGGCGCGCGTGCCCGTCGGTTGCCGATACGCGAGGATCGCCCCGACCAGCGCGCCCGCCACGAGGCCTCCGACATGGGCGTGAAGGTCGATGCCCGGCAGCGAGAGGCCCAGCACGAAGTTGAGGGCGATGAACGATCCGATCGATCCCAACTGCCGCATCGAGACCTCGCGGCCGAGGCGCTCCTTGTTCATGAGGAGAAACGCCGCGAGCGCCCCGAAGACCCCGAAGACCGCACCCGACGCGCCCGCGGAGACCGCCGGCTCGGCGCGCAGGAGGCTCGCGAGGCTGCCGGCGAGCCCGGCGGCGACGTAGATCGTGGCGAAGGCGCCGCGCCCGAACAGCGGCTCGACGATGCGCACCTGGTAGAGGCACAGCATGTTCAGCGCGATGTGCAAGATCCCGAAGTGGAGAAAGAGCGAGCTCGCGAGGCGCCACGGCTCGCCGTCCAGCGTGACGGGACCGAAGTTCGCGCCTAGGACGCCGATCATGAAGCGAGACGCGCGGGGGAGCCGCCATTGCTCGCTGCGTCGATCGACAGCGGTTCCCCGCTGTGATCCTCTGGCACCCGACCGGGCGTTCCGGTCGGTGTTGGAGGTGTCGCATGAAGC
>SXGT01378565.1_pt1 | contig 18883 bp, 15 predicted proteins | sample 3176221 | NCBI WGS metagenome assembly SXGT01 (sample SAMN11356862, study PRJNA531348) | freshwater metagenome | isolation source: freshwater sample F1-120 | place: China: Fuxian Lake, Yuxi | collected 2017-12-25
GAGCGACATCGACGAGCGTGACCACCCGTTCCTGACTAGCGAGCGCACCAGCGAAGGATTCTTCGTGACGCGACCCGGCATCGATCAGGCGATCGCGCGCGGCCTCGCCTACGCGCCCTACGCCGACCTCGTCTGGTGCGAAACGAGCAAGCCCGACCTGGCGCAAGCCAAACGGTTTGCCGAGTCGATCCACAAGCAGTTCCCAGGCAAGAAACTCGCCTACAACTGCTCGCCGAGCTTCAACTGGAAGAAGCACCTCGACGACGCGACCATTGCCAAGTTCCAACGCGAGCTCTCCGCAATGGGCTACCGATTCCAGTTCGTGACTCTGGCTGGCTTCCACGCGCTCAACCACTCGATGTTCGAACTGGCGCACGGCTACGCACGCCGCGGCATGGCCGCCTACGTCGAACTGCAACAGGCCGAGTTCGGCTCGGAGGCAAAGGGTTACACGGCGACCAAGCACCAACGCGAAGTCGGCACCGGCTACTTCGACGCGGTCACGCAGGCCGTCAGCCAGGGCCAGTCCTCGACAACGGCGCTGCACGGCTCCACCGAGACCGAGCAGTTCGCCGACTCGGCCAAGAAGGCGCACTGATCGACTGGCAGTCGGGAGCAGCTCGGCTGCATCGCCGAGCGCCTTCCTGCACGGGCGGAATCAAGGAGCTGGACCGGAGTCGAATCCACGGATTTCACTCCGATGAAAATGCGGCGCGCTCGTCCAGGGGCGCCGCGGTCGCAGACAGCCTGCGAGCTTCAACCGGCTGCGCCCGGGTCCCGCGCTGCGCCCTATCGACGCGGCGCGGTTCGCCTCGTCTGCGCCACGAGAATCAACCGCCGGCTCTCGTCTGCACGAGCGCGACGCCTGAGGCCATAAACGTGACCTCGAGCTTTGGCTTGGTAACCGCCGCGGCTTCATCCTTCTTGCCCGCGTCCTCGAGATAGTGGCGCTGCTCGGCGACGGAGATCTCCTTCACCTTGAGCTCCCCCTCGAAAACGACGTCGCGACCGGCTGCGTCCTTGGGCACGAAGAACCCATAGTCTTTGAACTTCACGAAGACGGTCGGCTCCTTTGCGCCGACCTTCATCCAGCAGCCTTTGGTCTGGCACACCGAATCGATCGGACCAGTGATGCGGATCGGCCGGCCCGTGAAGTTCTCCGGAGCGGCGAGCACGTCGCCGACCGGAACAGCACCGTCGAGTTCGATCGGCGCGCCAAAGGTCTCGTACTTGGGCCCGCTCTGACATCCGGCTAGCACGAGGAGAGAGACGGCAAGAAGGGTCTGCTTCATGGCGCGAACATTGATGCGATTTCGGCCGCGCGCGCAAGGTGCTGATGTGCGGGGCTTCGGCGGCAGGGCAAGTCGCCCAAAGCCCGTCAGGGCGCCTCGCGTTCGCGACAGACCAGCACGTAGAGGGCGTGCCGCGCCCTGGTGCTGCCGACGTGCATCAACAGACGTATCGCCGCGTCCTCCGGATCGACATCGCACAGCACGACAACCTCGCGCTCCAACCCTTTGAAACGGTGCACGGTCGACAGCCGCACCTCGTCCTGCCCCAGCGACACTGCGTCGAGTTCGACCAGCGCGAACCTCCCGGCGCGACCGCAACGCAACGAACTTCGCTCGCGGGCATGCTGAGTCAAGACGACGATGCGTTCGGTTTCGACTCGCTGCTCGTCCACCAACGCCTGCAGCAGAGCGCCGAGTTCGTCGGCCACGCGCGCACGGCTCTGAGCTTCGATCACGACCACTTCGTCGCCTTCGGGCGCCTGCGGCCGGAACCTTGGCGCGATGGTGGAAAAGCGCGCTGCATACTCGGCGATGCGACGCGTGTTTCGGCAGTTGTAGTCCAAGCGCAACTCGAACAAGCCGAGCTCGGGAGTCGGCCCGCCGCGATGCAGATCCTGGTCGGGATCCCAGAACACGTGCAACGCCGATCGATCGGGGTCGCGCAGCAGCATCGTCACCGGAGCCCACCACAAAGCCCGGAAGTCTTGCCCTTCGTCGACCAACACGGCGTCGTATCGCTCGTCCGGCAGCGCATGCAGCGCATCTTCGAGCAATCGCGGCGCGTCCTGTTCGTAGTAGGACTGCGCCGGCTTGTCGGGAATCTGCGACCCGAGCCCTGCCTTGTGGGCACAGTCCCAGACCAGCGCGTGAAAGGTGCGGACCGTGACTTCCGGCGCATCGGCCGCAACGCAGCGAGCAAGCGGCGCGTTGAAGCACAAGAACAGCACTCTGCGGCCTTCAGCGAACAGCCGCCTCGCCAGTTCCATGGCCACGAAAGTCTTGCCCGAGCCTGCGACTCCGCGCACGGAGAGTCGCGGCTGGTGCCATCCGGATTCGAACACGCGAACCTGCTCCTCCGTCATCGCGACCAATGCAGGCTCCTGCTGCTCGATGCGAGATGCCAGCGGTCGCATCAGCAGAAAGCACGGCCGCAGCGATTCGATCAGGAACCGCTGCGACTCAGCAGTCAACGGCCGCCGAGCGACGCCGTGGGCGTCGAACAAGCGCTCGATCGCGGCGCGCGGGTCTTGGAGGTCCTTCCTATCGAGCAACATGGAACGCGGCAGGCCGGGATCCGCGCTGTCCGCGACCTCGAAGTCGGGGAACACGACGCCCCATGCCATGCGCCGCTCGCGCGTCGGCAGCGGATTGCCGCGCAGCCGGGAGAGATGCGCGAGCATCGTGTGCATCACGCGCTGAGCCTGGGCCGCCGGCTCCTTGATCGCCTTGCGGTTGCCGCGCGAGTCGACCGAGAACCACCCCTTCTCATCGACGCCGATGTCGAAGCCGCCTTTGACCTCGAGCACGACGACGCCCCGAGCCGGATCGAGCACGAGAAAATCCGCCTCGCTCTCGACAGGAGGCCTGCGATCGACGGACGGGACGACTACGCGTCGACCATGCAACACGACCCAGTCGTCCGGCAGACGGGCAGCGAGCAGTTCGAAGACACAGCGCTCTGCGAGCGAGACCTCGGTTCCTGGCGATGACGGATGAATGCGTGCCATTGCAGTGCGCGACGCGGATCTGGTCCGATCGATGCTCTCCTCGCGGCGCGTGGCGCGGATCATGCGCGCGCCAGCGAGGCCGCGCAACCGGAGTTCAAGCCCCAGAGGCGAACGCTCGCGCCGCTGCGACCGCGCGATTCCATCCAGCTCGCAACTCGATCAGTTCATCGTTGCGAGAACGCGGCACGACGCGCGACGAGGACTGCTGCCAGTTGGCGAACGTGCTGCGGTCGTAGAAACCGACTCCGAGCCCCGCCAGCATCGCGGCCCCGCGCGCCGTCGACTCGACGTCCGCAGGACGCACGATGGGGATACCGAGCAAGTCGGCCTGCATCTGCATCAGCACCTCGCTACGGCAGGCGCCGCCATCGACGCGCAGTTCGCACAGCGACAAGCCGGAGTCCTTTTCCATGCAGGCGACAAGATCGGCAACCTGCAACGCAACGCCTTGCAAAGCGGCGCGGCACACGTGTGCGCGGGAACTGCCCCGTGTCAGCCCAAACAGCGCGCCGCGCGCATTCGGATCCCAATGCGGCGCGCCAAGGCCGGCAAACGCAGGCACCAAGAAGACGCCACCGGTGTCCGCAACACTGTGCGCGAGTTCGTCGCACTCCCGAGCCGAAGCAACCAACCGGAGTTCGTCGCGGAGCCACTGCACCACCGCACCGCCGGTGAACACCGAGCCTTCCAGCGCATACTCCAGCTTGCCGCCGATGCGCCAGGCGACTGTCGTCAGCAGGTGACTTGCAGAAGCGATCGGGCGCGCGCCGGTGCACAGCAACAGGAAGCAGCCAGTGCCATACGTGCTCTTGGCGAGGCCTGGCTCCCAGCACATCTGGCCGAAGAGCGCGGCTTGCTGATCGCCGGCGATCCCGGCAATCGACGCGCCGGCGGCCGGCAGGCCAGCGGCGACTTTGGCGACGCGACCGCTGCTGTCGCAGACCTCAGGGAGCATGCGGCGCGGCACGGAGAACAGATCCAGCAGCTCGTCGTCCCACTCGCCGCGATGGATGTCGAACAGCATCGTGCGAGAGGCGTTGCTCGCGTCGGTCGCGTGCACGGCTCCCTTCGTCAACTGGAACAGGATCCACGAATCGATCGTGCCAGCGCAAAGGTCTCCGCGTTCTGCTGCACGACGCGCCCCGTCAGTCGCGTCGAGGATCCACTGCAACTTGGTTGCCGTGAAGTAAGGATCGATGACCAGACCTGTCTTCTGCGCGATGAGTTCCGACTTGCCAGCAGTGCGGAGAGCCTCGCAGACGGAAGCCGTGCGGCGGTCCTGCCAGACGATCGCGTTGCAGATGGGCCGCCCCGTGGCGCGTTCCCACACCACCACCGTTTCGCGTTGGTTGGTGAGACCGACGGCAGCGACCTCGGCATCGCGCACGCGCGCGTCCGCGAGGACCTTGGCCGCCACTTCGCGCTGCGTGTCCCAGATCACCTGCGCATCGTGTTCGACCTCGCCTGGGCGCGGGTAGATCTGTGGGAACTCCCGCTGCGCAAAGCCGACGACGCGACACTGGCGGTCATACAGGATCGCGCGGGAACTCGTGGTGCCCTGGTCCAATGCAAGGACGTAGTCCATGGTTCAATCGCTGCGCGTGCATTTAGGCGGCGGAGGCGCGGCTTTGCGAGCACTTCTCCAGGGTCGCGTAGGGCAGACGGACACTTCCACTGTGGCATCGGCTGCAGTAGTGATGAGCGCAACTTGGCCCGCGTTCGCATCCTCCTAGCCGCCGATCGCCTGACCGCACAGGCGCAAGTCACTGCCGGCGAAGCATGCGATGCAAGCGCGCTGCGCGCCGCGCTCGCAGCCGCTGGCATCACGCACGGGGTCGACGAAGCCGCCACGCAAGCGCTCGGCGAGAAGCTGCGCGACCCGCAGTTTGTCGGCAAGGAAACGGTTGCGCGTGGAGTGCCGCCGCAGCAAGGCGTGGACGGGCGCTTTGACCCCAACTTCGACGACGCGCCAATGCCAGGCTTTCGCAGCGGTGACGACGCGCTCGATTACCGCGAAAGGGGCTTCCTCCATCCCGCGGCGCAAGGCGCGACGCTGGGCACGCTGCACCCACCGACAGCAGGCTCGCCGGGGACCGATTGCATGGGCAAGCCGGTGATGCCGAAAGCGACCAAGGCGCTGGCGCTGCGCACGGGTCAGGGCGCGTCGATCGGCCCGGATGGGCGGGTCACTGCGCTCCGCGATGGCGTGGTCGCGCTGGCGAACGGCGGCCTGGACGTGCTGCCACTATTTGTGCACAAGGGCGACATCACGTTGCGCACCGGCAACCTGCACTCCCACGGCTCACTGCAGATCACCGGCGACGTGGGCGCCGGTTTCGCAGTCGAGGCCGACGGCGACATCGACGTTCAGGGAGCTGCCTACAACTGCTCGTTGCGAGCTGGCGGCAACGTGCGCGTCGGGCTCGGCGTGCAGCAAGGCAGTCGCATCGAGGCCGGCGGCGACATCCGTTGCCGACACTCGACTGAGTCGGTCTTTGTCGCGAAAGGCGCTCTCGTCGTGCTCGACGAACTCGTTCGTTGCGACGTCGTGGCCACAGAAGTCCGCGCGACAGAAGGGCGCGGCTGCGTGCTCGGCGGTCTGATTCGCGCTCGCGACAAGATCGCGCTGATCCAGGCCGGCGCAGCGTCCGGCGTGGCAACCGTGCTCGCCGCGGCCGATCTGACCAGCGAGAGCACCGAGATCCTGCGGCTCAACACGCAACTCGACCGAGCAGAGCGACAGGCGCACAAGGCGGCGCCGCGCGCCATGGGTCCCGTTCGCGGCGGCAAGTCAGGCCGCGAACAGACTGCGGCACAGGATGCGGCCTTGCGCGAAAAAGTCGCCTTGGCCCAACGACAACGCGAAATCCTCGCAACCTCGACGATCGAGGTGCAGGGCGTCGCCTACCCAGGCGTTCGCGTCCGCATGGGACCCCTCGAACACAACATCGAGGCGACGACGCGTGGAGTCCGCTACCGTTGGGACTCCGTCAGCAACGCCATCGTGCAAGAATCGACATGAGCACTGACCTTCGAATCGTTCGCGCCGAACAGGCGATGGCACTGGACGTGGTGTGGGCCGAGCCGCACGAGACCGCCCGCACTGCAGCGCAGCGGATGCGTGATCGCAGAGTGCGCGCACTGCTCGTCCGAGGCGCCGGTCCCAATGACCTGCCGGGGATCCTGACCAGCAAGGACATCGTCAATCTGCTCGGCAGCCAGGACGTTACGGCGCTCGACGCCGTCACCGTCGCTGACGTGATGACGCGTCCAGCGATTTGCGTTGGCAAAGACGTGCATCTCGTCGACTGCATCAACCTGATGCGGATGAGCGGCGTGCGGCGGATGCCGGTGCTCGACGGCGTGAAGGTGCTCGGCATCCTGTCGAGCAGCGACGTATTCGCGCGCGCTCTTGGCTGAGAAGCAGAGCGAGCGAGTCTCGCTCCTTGATGCCGTGCTCTGATTCTCGCCCGCATTCGCGGTACGGCGCGCCGCCTGCAGAATTTCTTCGCGCGAAAGCATCTCGACGCTGTGCGCTTCGACGCAATCGAGGTGCGGGCGCCGAGTCGTCCTCGCCATCGACGACTTCGACTCAGTGCCATTGCCTCGGAGTCGCAAAGGGTGCCTCCGCCTTCCGCCGCGCCACAACGCAAGACCCGTTCCGCCGCATGCGTTGGCCCGTCCCCCCCGTCCCGATGTGGGACAATGCTCTGTCTGGATCTCATTCAAGGACAGGACTCCATGCGTTTGCCCACTTATCTCACTTGGGCGCTGTGCGGCACTTCACTGCTTGCGCAGGCCAATCCTCCCGCTCTCCCGCAGGTCGCCCCATATGCCGGTGACCCGCGCCTCGAACCCATCCCGTCGACGCCGCTCCACCTTGGTTCGGTGACGGCCTTCGGTGAAGGCCGCGAACTCAAGCTCCGCTTCCCGCCGCGCGTGAATGGCCAGCAACGCTCCAATGGCGACGGCCACGCGGACCTGTATCTCTTCGTCGACGGCTACACCGGGCTGCCGATTCCGGGCCAGTTGCCGGTGATCGAGGCAGTGCCGATGGGTGCGGCTCCTGATGTGACCGAACTCGTGGCCCGCAACTACAGCGCGATCTGGGAAGTCGGCATCGTCAAGGTTGGCCCTGGCTACGACCCGTCGGACCTCGACATCCGCATGGATTCGTTCCTCAAGCTGCTCAACAACCCTTTCGTCGAAGCGATCTACGAGACCAACATCCATGTCAACTGCCCCGTCGTGCCAGCAGGCTCGACGACCGATCCGGGCAGCCCAGCCGTCGAGATCGTCTGGTACAACGGCACCGAGATCTCGCTCGTTCCATACGACATCGAAGACGGCATCTCGCACCCGCAGGCACTGTTCAAGTTCGAGAACGCCGCGGGCCAAACGCTGCCCAGCGAATCGAATCCGCACCTCGTGCTCTCGCGCATTCCCGGCATGCCGTTCTACTCCTCGATCTGGGAGGTCTGGACGGTCGTGGTTCCGGACGGACTGCCCTTCGACTCGCTGAAGTCGATCGGCGACATCGAGGCCGCAAACCTGCCGGTCCGCTCCGCGCGCGTGCGGCTCAACTGCCCCGTCATCGCGGTCGAATCCGCGCCCAACTCTGGGCAGTTCCGGCAGATTCCATTCGAGGACTTCCACGCGCTGGTCCGTTCCAACTACGCGGGCGGCATCGGCAAGTTCGACCCGAACACACTGCTGATCGACGTGCCAGAGGGCAAGAGCGTGCAGTTCACGCGCAACGTGCAGGGCGAACCGATCGGACGCACCTTGGTGGACAGCCCCTTCCACAAGCAGCGCGGATTCCGCATCACCGCAGTCGACCTCGGCGGGGCGGCGCTCGTCGAACCCGTGCCCGTAGGGCTCGCGACGCGCTTCCCTCCCGTTGCGGGGATCGCAGGCAACATCGCACCGATCATCCAACGCCATCCTTTCGCCACCACGAACCCCGCGCAATGGCAGCAGGTCTCCGGCCCAGACGACACCGGCGAACGGATTCGCTTCACGCAGCAGGAACTCGACGATGCCTACCTCAACAACAACCCGCCGCTGTTGCCAGCGGCGATCGAAGCGAACATCGCGACGTTCATTCAGAACGGCCTGATGGCGCCAGAATGGACGCCGGGGTTCAAGCCTTACGCCGAGCGCCTTGCACTCGTCGGCCGCGCGCTGCACGAGTTCACGTTCCAGCCAGAGGACGGCCTCAGGACCATCGACACGACGAGCTGCGTCGCCTGCCACCAGACACCGGCCCCCGGGGCCGGCGGTCGATCGCTCTACAGCGTCGTCAACCGCGCTGGCTCTCGCGTCGACGGCCCGATCCTCGACACGGTCAGTTCGGGATCGATGTGGGGCGCGGCAGCAGCCGAGATCATCGTCAACGACCGGCGCATGCGCGGGATCCGCTCGACGGATGCGCACGCGACCACCGGCGATCGTGACACGATCCGACACTTCACCAGCAAGGCGCAGTTCGCGCACTTCGGCGTGCAGAGCGCCGAGAACATCGCGGAGAACACGGGCCTGCCGGTGCGCAATGTCCTCAACATGGACCAGGATCAGGACGGAGTGATCGGCGAAGCGTTGACCGGTGAGATCACGGCGCAGGCCGCGTTCCTGCTCGGACTCAAGGTGCCGAACGAGTTCATGATGCCGGAGTTGAAGGCGCTCAACAACATCACCGACACGTCGATCGCAAACGGTCGACGGCTGTTCCGTAGCTCGATCTCGCGCGGCGGCGCCGGTTGCGCTGCGTGCCACACGCCGTTCATCCCAATGTCGACAGTCACCTTCGGTCTGTCGAACCCGGAGTCGACCAACACGCTGCCGATCCCCGTCAGCCATCACTTCGCAACCGCACTCGACGTCAGCGAGGGCTACGCAAGCCTGGTTGGCCAGCGCGGCGCGCGGCTCTATGGCGACTTCAGACTCCACAAGATGGGACGACCGATGCGCAGCATCGGCTCCGCCTCGCCGGACACGCTGAAGACGGCCGAGTTGTGGGACGTCGGCAGCACCGCGCCATACCTGCGCGACGGTTCCGCCGGCATGGACCTGAGGAAGGCAATCGAAAGGCACAGTGGCGTGACCCGCACCGACCTGCGCATTTCGATGGGCGCCCAGACCATGCGCAACGCAACCCAGCGGCAGCAAACGATCACCGTGACCAACACCGGCACGCAGACGATCGCGGCCTCGGCAACGCAGCCGATTCGCATCGTCATCGTCGGCACGATGCTGCCTGCGACCGCGACTGCGATCAACGCCAACACCCTCGCTCCGGACGGCAGCCGCCGGCAGGGATCCAGCTGGAACATCACCCAATCGCTGGCCCCAGGCCAGTCCGCCACGATCACCGCGATCTACACGTCGGCCACCAACGTCATGTGCAATGTGATCGCGCAGGACTGGGATGGCTTCAGCGAAGCTGCGGCTTCAGCCCGGGCATTCTCGACGCTGCGCGCAACGGACCAGAAGGCCATCATGGACTTCTTGAAGGTCCAGACGGTCGATGGCTTGGTCGGCGAAGGCGCCTTGCCGCCTGCCGGCGGCGAACTGGAACTGCCTGACGTGATCGGCGGGTGATCGAAATCCTGTTTGCGACATCCTGGACCGCGGCCCCTGCTGGAAATGGCAAACGCTCCGGCAGGGGCCGCGACATTCCTGCCGCGCCTCAGGGCAGGATCGGCGCCAACACAGCGCGGAAGCCGGTCACGCCGGCATCGACCAGCGACGACCCGCCGCGACGCGCCGAGCGGCTGAACGAAGGCGGATAGGGCCAGGAGCCGCCGCGTTGGGTCCGGAACGAGCCGCCGCGCGTGACAGGATCGGTGACAGGGCCCGAGGGATAGGCCGCGCCGCTCGCAGTGGGCTGCTCGTCCAGGACCCACTCGCCGACGTTGCCGTGCATCGAGCACAGGCCGAACGCGTTCGGAGCGAACGCCGACGACACCCACGTCTGGCCGTTGCCGGTCGCCAGGTCGGGCACACACGGCGAAGGCAGTTGTCCGCCGTTCGCGTTCACGTCGTAGAAGTTGGCCTCGTTGCACTGCAGCGTCGAACCGAAGGCGAACTCCGTCGAACTCCCGCCTCGACAGCAGTATTCCCACTCCGCCTCGGTCGGCAGGCGGAACTCGTAGCCCGCTGGCACACGGCCCGCCGCGCCTTCGATCTGTGTCAGGCGCGCACAGAACGCGACCGCCTCGTGCCACGTGACCTCTTCGACAGGGCGCGAGTCGGCGTTGGCGTAGGAGCCGCCTTGGAAGCGCGATGGGTTGTGGCCCATCACCGCGATGAACTGCGCCTGCGTGACCTCGGTGCGCCACATCCAGAACGGCCGCGAGATGTGCACCACGTGCGGCGGTTGTTCTTCTGGCGAGCCGGTCAGCGAGCCCATCACGAACGAGCCTGCCGGGATGGCCACAAGGTCGAGTTGGGCCGTCGGATGCGAACCGAGTATCTCGGCCTGCACGTCGTTGTCCGAGAAACTGAGCGCGAGTTGCGGCACGTCGAGGTCGATCGTCTGCGCGTCGAATTGGAAGCCGACGAACACCGGGTCCGACGGGACGTAGACCGGGCAAGCGCACGAGCCCGAGGCGTCGAGCACGAACGCAAAGGACAGGAACACCGAGCCCAGGTCGAGACGCGCGAGCCCGTTCCACGCGAAGGGCGCGACGAAGACGCCCTGCGCGCCGCGAAACCGCGAAGCGAGCAGGAACCAACACGGATTGCCGGCCGCCGACGCCGGATGCGCGAGGTCGAACTGCGTCGACGCGCCCATGACGAGCGGCGACGGCAGCGCGATCGCGCGCTGCGTCGGGGCCTGGGCATCGAGCCCACACGCGAACACGGTGAGTGCCGCGAGGGACGGGCAACATTGGGTGAGGTTCATCTGCCGTTTTCGGCGCTGTTCGACGACTTATCCGGCACGATACCACATCGGCCTGATGCCGCCGGGAGCCTCGCGAGCTCGCTCGTAATCACAGGCCCGCGCAAGCCCGCGACTGCAGAGTGGCCCCGCTCATTCCAGTGGCCGTCCACCGCAGAACGTGCCGGCTCATCGACAGCCGCCCACAGCTTCTTGCGCGCTGCAGCGAACAGCGCGCGGTGCTCCTGCATCCACGATTGTTCGACGTGCGCGACGCGGAGCCGCAACGAGTCGCCATCGATCTCGAACTGCGGCTTGCCGCGTCCGTAGGCCTCGTCGGAGCTCGACTCCCACAAGTCGTTGTCGCAGAACACGCACACGACGACCTCGGGCCGGAACTGCGGCACGAGCCGGCTCAGCACGAGCAGGTTCTGGTCGGCGCCGTAGCCAGCAACCGCTGCATTGCGGATGTTCCACTCGGGATGCTCGAGCGAGAGTCGCGCCGTGAACGTCTGCTCAAAGGAAACACCCCAGCCGGACGCGAAGGAGTCGCCGAGCACGAGCACGCGACGACGCTGCGAGATCCCAGCAGTTCGGTCGGCTACTCCCAGCCGCGGAAGCCATCGCGATTCGTCATGACCTGGACTTCGAACTCCGAAGTGACGTGACGATGCTTTGCGCTGGGTCGATATTCCCAACCCAACTCCGAGTCGTGCAGCACGTAGTCCGGATGCGTGACGGGCGACAGCCCAGGCTTCCGCAGGACGCGGTAGACCAGTTCGCCGAATGCGAGCGCGAGCACGAAGCCGATCGCGATCGCGAGGAGCCGGAACACGAGGGAGCGGTAACGCGTGGTGGCCATGGCCTCAAGGAGCATCGCCGAGCATCGCCTGCACGCGCGCGGCGACGCGCACAGAAGCCCCCGCGAAGCCTGCGAACTGCGGCGCCGCGCGATTGAGTCGCAACGCGCCACTTCCGGGCGCCCAGACCTTGCCGCCGGCGGATCGCACCAGGGCCGCTCCGGCGGCGACATCCCACTCGCTCTTGGGCCACACGGTCCACGTGGCATCAGCAAAGCCAGCGGCGACGAGCGCGAGCTTGTAGGCAACGGAACTGATCGGCAGCACGTCGACGTCACCGCTCGTTAGCCAGGCGTCCCATTCGCCGGATCGACACTCCGAACGGCTCGCGAGCACACGCAGCGCGCCCTCGCGCGCGCGGCCGGGGAACACAAGCTTCGGCTCCCCTTCGACCATCAGCCCTGCACCGGGTCCGCCGAGAACAGTCACTCCGCTCGCGGGATTGCAGACGCCGCCGAGCACGGGTTCACCGTCTTCGACCAGCGCGATCGAGATCGAGTATTCGGGTCTTCCGGCGACAAAGCTGCGAGTGCCGTCGATCGGGTCGACGATCCACACACGACGGCAAGACAGCCGCGCGGCATCGTCGACCGACTCTTCCGACAACCAACCCTCGCCGGCTTCTGGCAGCATCGTGCGCAGCAGCGCATCGAGTTCATGGTCCGCCGCGGTGACCGGGCCATGGCCTTGCTTGATCGTGTAGTCGATCGGCGCGCCAAGATGGCGTTGCAAGGCCGTCGAAGCAGCGCGCAGCGCGGCGCGGATCCGCCCCAGGTCGCGTTCTCGCACACTCATCCGGCGCCACCGCCCGGCTTGTCGGCGAGGCTTGCATGCCACGGCGCTGGATTCCACGGCTTCGCGGTCACGATGTGCTCGATCGCTTGCGCCGGCGTCTGAGCGACCGCGTAGACGCCTCGGTAATGCGATTGAATGAACCCTTCGTCGAAACCGCGCTCGATCATCGCGATCAGCGGATCCCAGTAGTTCTTCGTGTTGAGCAGCACGACCGGCTTGTGATGAAAGCCCAGTTGCTTGAACGACAGGATCTCCATCGCCTCCTCGAGCGTGCCGAGTCCTCCCGGCAGCACGACATAGGCGTCGCCAGCCTCATCGAGTCCGCGCTTTCGCGTGCGCATGTCGGTGACGGACTCCATCTCCTCGGTGTGCGGGCAGTGCACGTTCTTGTCGACGAACATCTGCAAGATGATGCCGCGCATCGTGCCGCCGCGGCGACGCGCGCCGCGCGAGACCGCGCCCATCAGCCCGAAACGGCCGCCGCCCCACACCAATTCGAAGCCGCGGTCGGCAATGAGCCAGCCGAGTTCCTCTGCCGGCGCAAAGTAGTCCGCGTGAATCCGTTCGCTCGACGATGCGTAGACGGTGACGCGGAACGGACGCTCGGCGGGATGCATCATCGCATCGCACCCTGTTCGCGCAGCGCGCGCAAGGCGGGGCCATGGCCGACAAGGTCCGCCGACTACTTCTGCGCTTCTGCAGCAAGCCAGCGGTCGAGCAGCACGAGTCCGCACCACGACATACCATCGCCGCACGGCTGTTCGACGAGGAGCTTGCGCGCTTCGTGCAGCGGCATCCGGTGCACCGAGATCTGCTCGCTGGGCTCGAGTTCCTGGTGGTCGGCCGTCAGGTCCTTGGCGACGAAGTAATGGCAGAGTTCGGTGGACAGGCCTTTGTATGGCGCAAACGTGCCGATCGGGATCCAGCTCTTGGCCACGAGGCCGGCTTCTTCGTGCAGTTCCTTCTGCGCCACTTGCAGCGCTGTCTCGCCAGCCTGCATCCCGCCGATCGGAAACTCCCAGTAGTCGCCGCCGAGCAGGTAGCGGTATTCGCGCCCCAGCACCGTGGTGCCATCGTCGAACAGCGGGATGACGCCGCACGACCCGGGCATGTCGATGTAGTAGTAGCTCCCTTCGCTGCCGTCCGCCTGCGTGTAGCGGTCCTTGCAGTAGAGGTGCCACGGGTTCGACACGAGCACGTCGCGGCGCAGTCGTTGGAAGGGTCGGCGGGTCATCGCAGCATCCTGGGCGGTCTCGAAGACCGGATCGGCACACCCTGTCGGCGGGCCTGATGGCGAAGGTCGGCGGCGGCTAAGAAAACGGCCCGATCGCTTGCGCGACCGAGCCGTAAGTGGTTACCCCGCAAGGATTTGAACCTTGACAAACAGAATCAGAATCTGTTGTGCTACCGTTACACCACGGGGTAGCAAGAAGTGATCGAGAGGCGAAAAGAACGGCCCCAACCACCGTGGCGCCATGGCCCAAGTCGACGGGGACTGGTTACCCCGGCTGGACTCGAACCAGCAACTAACAGGACCAAAACCTGCTGTGCTACCAATTACACCACGGGGTAGAGGGCGGGGAAGATAGCAACTCGTCACCCGAAGTCCACCAGGAGCACGTCCCGGCAGCGCGGGCGTGGCGGGGAGTTCAGGGATCGTCCCCAGCCTGCGGAGCCTTCTCTGCAACCCAGGCACTGGACAGGCCACGGCCAGGCAGAGCATGGAAGCACGCCGGCGTCGCCGGGAGCCCGGCAGTCGGTGCGATCTTGGAGTGCGAAGGAAGCCGCATCCAAAGATCCGCCGCAGCTCGCATCTCGGCGAGATCGTTTCGGCGGCAAGAGATCGCAACCTTTCTGCGTGCTTCAACGCGCTGCGCGGCCGGCGCCGTCAGCTCCCCCACCGTGGCTTCAGCGAACGTGGCGCAGGATGGCGGCGAGCAACTCGATTGCGGCTCGTTCGCGCAGGAACTCGCGGCCGAGGTCGGGGAAACGGAGGGTCCATGTCTTCACTTCGCCGTGAAGGCACAGGCAAAAACAAATCGTGCCCACCGGCTTCTCCTCAGTGCCGCCGCCCGGGCCGGCAATGCCGCTGACGGACAGGCCGAGTTGCGCGCCAAGTCGCTTGCAGACGCCCAAAGCCATCGCCGCGGTCACTTCCTCCGATACGGCGCCGTGCTGCTGCAGCAACTGCGGTTCGACGCCCAAGGCAGTGACCTTGGCGTCGTTGGCGTAGCTGACCACCGAGCCCAAGAACACGGCCGACACGCCCGGCACCTCGGCGAGCTTTGCGGAGAACAGGCCGCCCGTGCATGACTCGGCTGCGGCAACACGGACGTTGCGAGCGATCAAGCGCCCTACGGCCAGTTCGGCGAGCGTCGCCTCGCCTTCCGCCAGCAACCACTCACCAAGCAAAGGACGGATTTCCGCCGCGGTGACTTCGCAAGCCGCGCGCGCAGCGTCGAGGTCGAATCCGCGCGCAACGACGCGAATCGTCAGGAGCCCGCCGCTCGCCGTGATGCCAACCGCTGGCTCTCTCTCCGCGATCATGAATGGCTCGATGCGCTCGCCGAGCAAGGCTTCGCTCGGTCCGAGCACGAGAAGGCAGTGCTGCGCGATCGGTTGCGCGCCCGGCAACTTCGCGAGCCACGGCGCAAGGTGGTCTTCGGCGAGCCGCTTCATCTCGCGAGGAACGCCCGGAAACGCGAACAGCTCGGCGCGATGGATCCGCACGCGAAACGCCGGCGCGGTGCCGACGGGATTTGGCAACACCACGGCGCCTGGTGGAAACTCGGCTTGCCGGCGATTGCTGTCAGGGATCGGGCGATTGCGCGAGCGCAGATAATCGAGGATCGCCTGCCACGAAGCGGGGTCGAACCAAAGCGGACCCCCAGCCAAGTGCGCCGCGACCTCGCGAGTGCGGTCGTCGAGCGTCGGGCCCAGACCGCCGGTCGCCACGACGACATCCACGCGCCGACACGCCTCGTCCATCGCGCGCTGCAGCAGCGCGGGATCGTCACCAACGACGGTGAAGCGCTCGACCGTGAGCCCGTGGCATTCGAGCAATTGCGCAAGCCAACGCGCGTTCGTGTCGAGGTTCGAGCCGTGGATCAGCTCGTCGCCGATCGACAGAACCTCCGCCGTGCGGATCGGCCCGCTCATGCCGGCTCGCCGACCGGCGGGGGTATCGGGACCTCGTGCCGCTTGCCGCGCGAAGTCAGCATGAGGCCGATGAGGTAGAGCAGCAGCGTCGGCCCCGCCATCAGCATCATGCTGAACGGATCAGGCGGCGTGATCACTGCGGAGATCACGAAGATCGCCAGCACCATGCCGCGCCAGTTCTTGGCCAGCGTCGAATGCCGCACCAAGCCGACGCGCTGCAACGCGACCATCACCAGCGGCAACTGAAACACCGCGCCGAGCGCGGCGGTCATCGTGAACAACAGCGTGAAGTACTGGCTCACGCCGAGCAGCGCGGAGACCTGGTCGGTCTTCATCATCCGGACGAGCCAACCGAGTCCGTAGGGCACCGCGTAGAAGTAGCCAAACAGCACGCCCGTGGTCAGCAGCACGATCGAGAACGGGAAGAAGCGGTAGAAGACCTTCCGTTCGCCTTGATAGAGGCCCGCCGCGATGAACGCCCACACCTGCCAGATCACAACCGGCGAGGCCATCACGAAGGCGAACACGAACGACGACATCATGAAGGTCCAGAAGTCGTCGAGGCCGCCAATCGCAACGAGCGTGTATGGCACGGGAAACCCGGTCTTGTCTGGCAGCAGCGCCGGCCAGGGGAACTCGCCGGCGAGGATCTGCTCGCCATACTTGCGGCAGTTCGCGAGGAACTCGACACCGAAGTCTTTGTCGAGCACAGCAGCGGCCTCTTTGGCTTCGAGCGACGCGACGTGATCGAGAAAGGCCTGCCGCCACAGGATGCGGTAGGGCTCGGTGATGATGCCCTGAACTTCGTCGTGGAACGGCAGCATCGCGGCGACGGCGACCACGAGTGCGCCGACCGAGCGCACGAGGCGCTTGCGCAGCTCGTCGAGGTGATCGCCGAACGCCATGCGCGGGAGTTCTTCTGGCTCCGCGTAGGCCTCGCGGATTCTCGGATCGTCCAGAGCTACCATCGGGACGGGCACGATAGCTGCGTGGCGATGGTTCGCCATCGGCGAGGCGGCTGGCGGTTCCGCCGGCAATGGACGCCCCCCAAACGACGCGGGCCTCACCCACCGTTGTGGTCGAGGCCCGCTTCAAGTCGTGTGGCGGCCAGCGACCGCCTCACCTCACGGCTTGACGATGTCGCGGATCTTCCGCATCGGCACGAACTCGACGCCGAGCATCGTCGCCGCCTTGAACTCTTCGGACTCCTCGACCTTCGTGAAGCCGTCACCGGCCTCGTTGATCGCATCGTCGCCGAGGATCACCGTATCGACTCCCGGGCCCATCTTCGCGACGACGCGGTTGCCGAGGTTTTCGAGCAGCTTGGTGAGCTGCGGCTTGTGGTAGGGGTAGCCGAAGCGACCGAGCAGGTAGATCGTGCGCTTGCTGCTCTGGCCCGGGCTGTAGAGATCGTTGTAGATCGCATCGCCATCGCGGATCGGATCGCCAATCGCATCGACGATGCCCGACAGAGCGACTTCGGCGCGAACGTCTTCGATGCGCGTAACGGTGGCATAGCCCTTCACCACGTCGCTGCCGGTGTTCTTGATCTGGAAGATCGTGCCCGGCTGCAGCATGTCCTTCTTGCCGAGGTTGATGAACGCGGTGTTCAAGCCGCCCTTGGCGACGAGAATCGAACCGTCGGCCATGCTCGGCGGGATGCGCATCTTGTCCTTGTCGACCAGCGCAGTGTTGTGCATCTGGAGCCGGCCGATCTGGACCTGCAGTCCCTTGCGCTCGGTGGTGCGGCTCTCCTTCTCTTCGGCGATCTGGGTGTCACGATCGCGGACGTTCTGCTGCAGCAAGCTGATGCGGTTTTGCAGTTCGCTCTTGCCGCTCTCGAAGTCGGCGCGCGTCTGCTCCAACGTCTGCCGCATCTCGTTGCTCGCGCGGGAGTGCGATGAAGTCGCTTCAGAGAACTTGGTGTCGGTTGCGTTCTTGGTCGCGAGAGCGGCGTCGCGCTCCATGCTCAGGTCGGCGACGCGCTTGTCGAGCGAAGCCTTCTGATTGACGACCGCGGCGAACAGATCCTCGACGCCGCGCGTCGAACTCAAGCCGAGGTTCGTCCCAAACGCATCGAGCTTGCCTTTGATCTCTTTCGGATCGGCGACGCCAGCGATGCCGTCGAGCGTGGAGTTCTCGTAGACCTCCGCTGCGACTTCCGGGCGGCCAGTGTACTTGCCGGGCATTTGCAGCACCGTGCCGAGGTCCTCGATGTAGTGACCAAGGAGCAACTGCTTGCCCCTCATCGACTTCATCTCGGCGCGCAGCGTCGCGTTGTCGGTGCGCAGGTTGGTATTCGCGTCCGCGCTGACGTACGCGAACGCCAAGGCGCCCAAGAACATCACGAGCAGGATCAGGAAGAACATGATCGGGACGTGGGCGGCGCCGTTCTGACGGGTGTGCATTTGCCGAAGCTCCAAGGGGGTCTGGCGGATGTCCGACGGCCTCGGCGGCCGACGAACCAGGGCGAAGGAGTGGGAGGATGAACGAACCGTAGAGGGCACGGCACGTTCGGGGCCTCGCCACGACGGGACCTGGGCAGGTCCCGATCCGAAGCAGCCTTTGCGGCGGAGGTTCCGCCGAGGGCTGATCCGGTCGGTGCGAGGGCGGCGGATTCTAGAAAGGGCGTGAAGGGAAGGTCAAGCAGTCGGCTTGCCCGCTTGCGTCGAGGCCACCGACCGGGGCAGGATGAGAAGGTGCCCGGACCGAGCGAGCAAGAGCCCCCCACACCCTTTCGATTCAGCCCCCGGCGGCCGCTGGTTGTGGGAATCGCTGGGGGCATCGCTGCTGGAAAGTCCGTCGTCGCCGCGGCCTTTTCGGCGCACGGTCTCGTCCATGTCGACGCCGATCGCTTGGCGCGCGAAGTCACGCAACGGCCCGAAATCCTTGCGGCCATCGCCATGGCGCTGGGTCCAGACCTGCTGACTCCACAAGGACAGCTCGACCGAGAGAAAACGGCGGCCCGCATTTTCAACGACCCGGTGGCGCGGCAGCAACTCGAAGCACTCACGCATCCGCCGGTCCGCAACGAGACTCTGGCCGCGATCGCGGCCGCGAAAGCGGCGGGCGATTCCGTGCTGCTCGACGTGCCGCTCCTGCTCGAGCGCGGGCTCATCGAAGCTTGCGACCACGTGATATTCGTGCACGCGAGCGACGCCACGCGCC
>SXGT01718576.1_pt1 | contig 18881 bp, 14 predicted proteins | sample 3176221 | NCBI WGS metagenome assembly SXGT01 (sample SAMN11356862, study PRJNA531348) | freshwater metagenome | isolation source: freshwater sample F1-120 | place: China: Fuxian Lake, Yuxi | collected 2017-12-25
GAGAGCATGTGGACCTCGTCCACGATGTAGATCTTGTAGCGGTCGCGGGCGGGGCGGAACGCGAGGCCTTCCTGGAGCCGGCGCACCTCGTCGATGCCGTTGTAGCTCGCGCCGTCGATCTCCTGGACGTCCATGTCCACGCCGGCGGCGATCTCGGTGCAGGCGGCGCAGGTCTGGCAAGGGACGACCACGGGGCCCGTCGCGTCGTTGGCGGCGCCGAGGCAGTTCAGACACTTCGCGAGGAGGCGCGCGCTGGTCGTCTTGCCGACCCCGCGGACCCCCGTGAAGAGGAACGCGTGGGCGACGCGGCCCTGCTCGATCGCGTGCGCGAGCGTGGTCGCGACGTGGCCCTGGCCGACGAGGTCGGCGAACGCCTGGGGTCGGTACTTGCGCGCAAGGACGAGGTAGCTCACGCGCCACTCGCTACCGCACCTCGGGCGCGGATGGTAGAGGCAGCGGACCCGGGCGGGTCAGGCCTGGGACTTCTGAAGCTCGGTCACGAGCTGGGGGACCGCCACGAACAGATCGGCCACGAGGCCGTAGTCGGCCACCTGGAAGATGGGGGCCTCCGCGTCCTTGTTGACGGCGACGATCGTCTGCGAGCCCTTCATCCCGGCGAGGTGCTGGCTCGCGCCCGAGATGCCGATGGCGAAATAGAGCTGCGGCGCGACAACGCGCCCGGTCTGACCGACCTGCAGCTCGGCGGGGGCGTACCCCGCGTCGCACGCGGCGCGGCTCGCGCCGAGGGCCGCGCCCAGGAGGTTGGCGAGGGGATCGAGGACCTGGGCGAACTGCTCCTTCAGCGCGCGCCCGCCGGAGACGATGACCCGGGCCTCGCCGAGATCGGGCCGCTCGCTCTTCTGGGCCTCGAGGCCGATGTACTCGACGCGCCCCGCCGCGGGATCGGCCGCGGCAAGCGGGACCTCCTCGCGCGGGCTCGCGCCCCCGGACGGCTCGGCCGCGGGGAGCTCGCTCTGGCGGACGCTGACGACCTGCGTGGCCGTGGTGATCTCGCAGAACGCAAACGCATTCCCGGCGAAGACCGGGCGCTTGTAGACGAGCGTGCCGCCCTCCGAGGCGACACCGGCGATGTCGGCCGCGTAGCCCGCGCCCAGCTTCGCCGCGACGCGAGGGGCTACGTCCTTTCCGAACGAGGACGCCGTGACGACCACGACGTCGAAGCCCTTCCGGGCGACCTCGGCAATCGTCGGGGCGAAGCGCTCGCATACCTGGTCGGCGAGCGAAGCATCGTCGCACACCAGCACCTTCTGTGCCCCGAAGGCCTCGACCTCCGCCGCGGCGTCCCTCGCGCCCGTGCCCAGGACGAGGACCGAGAACGGCGATCCCGTCTGTCGCGCGAACGTGATCGCGCTCAACGTCGCCTTCTTCACCCTGCCGAGCACGACCTCGGCCACCACGAGGATGTTCGCCATCACAGCACCTTTGCTTCGGTCTTGAGCTTCTGGACGAGGTCCTCGACGGACTTCACCTTGATGCCCGCCTTGCGGGACGGGGGGAGCTCGGCGCGGAGGTACTTGATCCTGAGCGCCGTGTCGGGCGCCAGGTCTGCGAGCTTCACCTCCGCGAGGGGCTTCTTCTTGGCCGCCATGATGGCCATGAGCGCGGCGAACCGCACGCCGTCCGCGTAATTGTGCGTGGCGGGGGTGTGGACGGACCTCACGCTCTTCGGCGCGACGATGCGGAGATCGACGCTGACGACGGCCGGGAGCGTCACCCGGAGCTTCAGGGTCCCGCCGTCGACCTCGCGGCCCACGACGAGCGACTTGTCGCCCTCGCTCTGGATGCTGCCGGCGAAGGTGGCCTGGGGCCAGCCGAGGTACTCGGCGAGGAGCTGACCGACCTGGTTGGCGTCGCCGTCGACCGCTTGCTTGCCCACGAGGACGAGGTCCGGCTTCTCCTTGGCCACGAGGGCGGCGAGCGCGCGCGCCACGAGGTCGCCGTCGAGCGTGTCATCCGCCGCGTCGACGCGGATCGCGCGGTCCGCGCCGGTCGCGAGGGCGGCGCGCAGGGTGGTCTCCGTCTCCTTGGGGCCGAACGTGACGACGACGACCTCCCCGAGGCGCGCCTTCGTGTTCGCGCCGTTCTCCGTGAGGCGGAGGGCCGTTTCCAGGGCGTACTCGTCGAACGGGTTGGGCTTCCACTCGAGGCCGGTCGTCTCGATCTTGCCGGAGGTGACCTTGACCTTGTTGGCGTTGTCGGGGTCGGCGACGCGCTTGAGCGAGACGAGGATCTTCACGACTTGGCTCCGGGGCGGACTGAATGGCGATTCACTCGGGGATGATTAGGGGGACTCGCCGGGGGGTGTCAACCCTGATAATTGTGCAATCCATGCGCGCGTCCTGCGACTACCTCGTCCTCGGCAGCGGCGTCGCGGGGCTCACGTTCGCCCTCGAGGCCGCGAAGAAAGGGGAGGTCATCGTCGTCACGAAGCGGGGCCTGACCGACTCCAGCACGCGCTTCGCGCAGGGTGGCATCGCCGTCGTGCTCGCGTCGGACGACTCGTTCGCGTCGCACCTCCACGACACCCTCGTCGCTGGCGCGGGGCTCTGCCACGAGAAAGCCGTCGACGTGTGCGTGAGGGAGGGACCGGCCCGCCTCGAGGCGTTGCTCCGGCTGGGGGCGGCGTTCGATCGCGATCACGCGAACCCAGCGGCGGGCCTCGATCTGCACCTCGAGGGTGGCCACAGTGCGCGCCGGATCGTCCACGCGGGCGACACGACGGGGAGGGAGGTCGAGCGTGCGCTCGTGGAGGCCGTCCGCGCCGATGGGCGCATACGGCTGCTCGAGGAGCACATGGCGGTCGACCTCATCACGCTCTCCAAGTTCGGCGGGCCCGAGATCTGCGCGGGCGCGTACGTGCTGGACGTCGCGGAGGGCAAGGTGCTCACGATCCACGCCCGCGAGACCATCCTCGCGACCGGGGGGGCGGGAAAGGTCTACCTCTACACGACGAACCCGGACGTCGCGACCGGCGACGGCGTCGCGATGGCGTACCGCGCGGGCGCGGAGATCGCGAACATGGAATTCTACCAGTTCCATCCGACGTGCCTCTTTCACCCGCAGGCGAAGAGCTTCCTCGTGTCCGAGGCGCTGCGCGGGGAGGGGGCGATCCTCCGCGGCCAGGACGGCACCCCCTTCATGAAGCGGCACGACCCGCGCGCCGAGCTCGCGCCGCGCGACCTCGTGGCCCGGTCGATCGATCACGAGATGAAGCGGACCGGCGCGGACTACGTGCTCCTCGACATCACGCACAGGCCCGAGGGCTTCGTCCGTGATCGCTTCCCCGGGATCCACGCCGAGTGCCTCCGCTGGGGCATCGACATCGCGCGCGAGCCCATCCCCGTGGTACCCGCCGCCCATTACCAGTGCGGCGGCGTGACGACGGACCTCGACGGGCGGACGACCATCCCGGGCCTCTGGGCGATCGGCGAGTGTGCACACACGGGCCTGCACGGCGCGAACCGCCTCGCGTCGAACTCGCTCCTGGAGGGGCTCGTGCTCGGCCATCGTGCCGCCGTCGCCGTGCCCGGTGCCTCGCCGCGCGCCACGCCGGACGTCCCCGAGTGGGACACGGGCAAGGCGGGGACGAGCGACGAGGCCGTCATCATCACGCAGAACTGGGACGAGCTCCGCCGCCTGATGTGGAACTACGTCGGCATCGTCCGCTCGAACGGGCGCCTCCGGCGCGCCGCGCGCCGGATCATGCTCCTCCAGGAGGAGATCCAGGAGTACTACTGGAACTACTTCATCACGCGCGACCTCCTCGAGCTCCGCAACATCGCGACCGTCGCCCAGCTCGTCGTCGACTGCGCGTCGGCGCGGAGGGAGAGCCGCGGCCTGCACTTCACCATCGACTACCCTGACGCGGACCCCCGGATGATGCGCGACATGACCATCAAGCGTGGCGTGGTGGCCCACCTCGCGGGGCCGAGCGGCTGAGATGAGCGACGACGACGAGGCGCCGGAGTCCGCGCGCGAGCCGAGGCCGCTCGGCTACGTCGCGGCGGGCGGCTGGACCCTCGCGGCCTACGTGCTCTTCGGCGTCGCGGCGACGATCACGCAGGCCGTCCGCCCGGGCGCGGCGACCGATCTCGTGAGCCTCGGGATCTCGCAGCTCCTCGCATACTCGATCATCCTGTTCGCCATGCTGCGTGTCCACGAGCCGGAAGGCTCCGTTCGCCGCTTCGTGGGCGTCGGGCTGGGAGACGCCCGCGTGCTCCTCCTCGCGCTCGCGCTGGGGGGAGGCCTCTACCCGTTCAGCGAGATCTTCGACGGCTGGGTCGCCAGGCGTCACCCGCTGACGCCGGAGCAGGCGGAGATCGCGCTGCGGATGATGGACGTCTCCACGCTGCCCCGGAAGGCGGGGGTCGTCGCGGTGCTGCTCGTCATCCTCCCCGTGTGCGAGGAGCTCTTCTTCCGCGGCGCCATCTTCGGCGGACTGGCGAGGGCGACGAACCCGAAGAGCGCGGCGATCGCGACCGTCGGGCTCGACGTGCTGGCTCACCCGGATCCGCGGCTCCTCCCCTCCGTCCTGGCCCTGTCGTGCACGCTCTCGTGGCTGAGGCTCGCGTCGGGCGGCATCGGCGCGCCGCTCGCGGCCCACGCCATCCACGTCGCGATCCCGATCGGGCTGATGTTCGCAGGGCGCGAGGACGTGGGTGGCCGGGCGCTGGTGGCGGGTGGGGTCGCGTACCTGATCGGGCTCGGGGCGACGATCGCGGTCGTCCGCGCGCGCCGCGCGTGAGGGACGGGCAGGTCAGGCCACAGGCGCCGCCTGGAGCGGCTCGATCAGCGCGAACCGGAGGCCGGGCGCGAGGCGGTACCTCGTCTTGCCGTGCTCGCCCGCGTCGCGCACGCGCTCGATCAGCGCGGGATCGCCCAGCAGATCGCGGACACGCGAGATCAACACCCGCACCCTGTGCTCGGCGTCCGCCGACTCGGGCCCAGGCCCACCCGCGGCCCTCAGGATCTCCTCCGCCGAGAGGCCCTCGCGGGCGCGGCGCAGGAGCTGCACGACGAGCGGTTCGAGCGCACGGCGTCGCTCGATCGACACCTCGCGATCGTCGACGCGGAGCGCGTGCGCGATGGTGTCGACGACCAGCGACGCGCCGAGGGACGCCTGACGCACGTCGGTGGCCTTCACCCGCGTCACGCCCGCGGGCGTGGTGACGTAGATCAGCGACTCCGCCTCTCGGGAATCCAGGGAGGCCTCGTCCTCCGTGTAGGGGAGCGGCGGGATGCTCGGGAAGGACCCGCGCGAGGGGGGGGGGATCGTCGCGCTCGGCGAGGGCGCGTGGCCCGTCGCGATGAACGCGATGATCCGTTCCGCGTACCGTACGACGCGGCTGTCCCCGCTCTTCACGCCGAGCTCCCACAGGGGCTGGGTCGCCGCCCTCTCCGGGTAGATCCAGCCGTGCTCATCCCCGCTGAGGGCGGCGCGCTCGACGGCGCTGCGCGCGACGTCGATCTCGCCGAGGCCGAGGGCGGCCCGGCCGACGACGAGGTTGAGGACACCGGTGACGTAGGCGTCCGGGACACGCTCGGCGTACAGGGCGGCCACGGCGAGGACGTCGCGCGCGTGCCCGGCGCTCTCGAGCGTACGGGCCTGGGTCGCGACGAGCTCCTGCGCGTCCACTGGATCCAGGTCGCCGAGCTCGCGAGCGAGCTTCTCCGCTCGGGACAGCCACTGCGCGGCGGACGGGGCGCGCCCGAGCACGGCGAGCGCCCACGTGCGGTGCACCGCGAGCTGCCAGCGCAGGAGAGGGCGATCGACGTCGCCGAGCGCAGTGTGCGCGTCGTCGATCGCGGTGAGCGCCGCGAGCGGGCGATCCGCCGCGATCTCCACGATCGAGACGATGTCGTACGCGTCCGCCTGTCGCCACCCCGCGGCGATCTCCCCTGCGAGGCCGCAGGCGACGTGGGCGTTGAGGCGCGCCTCCTCGAACCGCCCGATCGAGCCCTGGGCGATGGCGAGGTTCCCCTGCGCGCGCAGGGCCGCGTGGCTGCGCGCCGGGGAGCGGGTGAGCGCGCTCGCGTAGTGCTTCGCCGCCGCCCGGGGGTCGGACAGGCGCATCGCGAGGTGCCCCAGGGTCACCGCGACCGTCGCCCTCCAGGGGGCCTCCTCCAGGCGGTCGGCCACGTGCTCGGCGAGCCGGAGGGCGGCCTGCGCTCGAGCGACGCGGCCGTGGCGGACCTCGAGCTCGGTCGCCGCGAGGTGGATGTCGAGCTGCTCGCGAAGGCCCGCCCCGCGCGGCGCCGTCGACAGGAACCGCGACGCGAGCCGGAGCTCGGCCTCGGCCAGGTCGGCACGTCGATCGCCGAGCGCGGTGAAGGCTCGCTCGATCGACAGACGCGCGGAATCGACGGGGCTCCCGGCGAGCGCGGCGGGGAGGGCGGCCGCCAGATCTCGCGCGCGATCGTGCCGGTCGGTCTCGCGGTACGCGCGGAGGAGGCGGACCGCCATCGCCGGATCGTTGCGGCTCCGGGTCCGCGCATCGGATAGCCCCTCGATCCAGGACACCACGAAGTGGCCCTCGTCTGCCGCGAGAAGCCGGTCGAGGAGCGGTGCGACCACCACGCCGGCGATGCCGTCGGTCCCTGGGACGGAGCTGATCCGGCCCTCGGAGAGGGGGCTCTCGGAGGAGGGCGGTGCCGTCCTCTGGGAGGGCGGGCTCGACGGCGGCGGTACTGTGGGGAGAAAAGCGCGCCGCGCCATGCGCGAAGCATACCCCATCGCTCCACCTTTGGGTAAGGTGCGACCCTCGATGGAACCTGCGACGGCCCGGCTCCTGCTCGAGCGCATGATCCTCGCGCGCGCGGTCGATGACGCCTTGGTCGCGCTCCAGCGAGCAGGGACGCTCGCCTCCTACTCCTCGCTCCAGGGTGAGGAAGGCGCGGTGGTCGGGGCGTGCCTCGCGCTCGAAGCGGAGGACACGGTCTTCCCGACGCCGCGCGAGTCGCTCGCCGCGATCGCCCGGGGGTGGCCTGTCGAGGCGATGCTCCTGCAGGTGCTGGGCAAGGCCACCGATCCCATGCGGGGGCGCCAGGCGCCCGGCATCGTCACCGCGCGTGCCGTCTGCGTTGCGCCCGCGGCGACCTTGTCCGGCGTCCAGATCGTCCACGCCACCGGCTGGGGCTGGGCTGCCCGCATGAAGAAGGATCCCCGGATCGCGCTCGCGTTCCTCGGCGACGGGGCGACGAGCAGCGCGGACTTCCACACCGGGCTCAACTTCGCCGGCGTCTTCAAGGCGAAGGTCGTCTTCGTGTGCCGGAACAACGGCTTCGCGTCGAGCACGCCGGTGTCACGGCAGACCCGGACGGAGACCCTCGCGGAGAAGGCCATCGCGTACGGCATCCCGGGGGAGCGTTGCGACGGGAACGACGCCCTCGCCGTGCACGCCGCCGTGCAGCGCGCCGCCGCCCGGGCGCGCGCCGGGGGAGGGCCGACGCTCGTCGAGGCCGTCACGACGCGTCTCGAGGTGGCCCCCTCGAGTTGCCCGATCGCGCGCCTGCACGGCCTCCTGGCCGCGGGCGCTCCCGATCTGCCGCCGCTCGCGGACCTCGTCGCGGGCCCCGCCGCCAGGGTCGCCGAGGCGCTCGCCGCCGCGTCGAGGGCGCCCGATCCGCCGCGCGACGCCTTCCTCTCGAACGTGTACGGAAACTGATCGAGGAGTCCCGATGCCCGAGATGAACATGGTCCAGGCGATCAACGACGCCCTCCGGCTGGAGATGCGGCGCGATCCCCGCGTCGTCATTCTCGGCGAGGACGTCGGCAAGGTGGGCGGTGTCTTCCGCGTCACCAAGGATCTGCACGAGGAGTTCGGCGAGGATCGGGTCATCGACACACCTCTCTCCGAGGGCGGCATCATCGGCTGCGCCGTCGGCATGGCCCTCTACGGCCTGGTCCCCGTGCCCGAGATCCAGTTCGCCGACTTCATCTTCCCGGGCTACGACCAGATCGTGAGCGAGGTGGCCAAGCTCCGCTGGCGCTCCGGCGGCGAGTACACGGCGAAGCTGGTCATCCGGACGCCGGTCGGCGGAGGGATCCGGGGCGGCCTGTACCACTCGCAGTCCCCCGAGGCCCTCTTCATCCACGTCCCTGGCCTCAAGGTGGTGTGCCCGTCGAACCCGCACGACGCGAAGGGCCTCCTCCTCGCCTCCATCCGGGACCCCGATCCGGTGCTCTTCTTCGAGCCGAAGCGCGTGTACCGCGCGGCCAAGGGCGAGGTCGCCGAGGGCGACTTCACCGAGCCGCTCGGCAAGGCGAAGATCGTCCGCGAGGCGAGCGGCGAGCGCTCCGTCACGGTGGTCGCCTGGGGCGCGATGCTCTACGAGGCCATCCTCGCCGCCGATCGCGCCCTGGCCGAGAAGGGGATCTCCTGCGAGATCATCGATCTCCGTACGCTCTGGCCGCTCGATGTGGACACCGTGGTCCAGAGCGTCGAGAAGACCGGGCGCCTCGTGGTCGTCCACGAGGCGCCGAAGACGTGCGGCTTCGGGGCCGAGATCGTCGCGCTGGTCACGGAGCGGGCCATGCTGCGGCTCGAGGCGCCCCCCGCGCGGGTGACGGGCTTCGACACCCCGTTCCCGTACGCGCTGGAGATGGAGTACCTCCCCCTCGCGCACCGCATCCTTCCCGTGATCGTGGAGACCGCGGAGTACTGACACCTTCTGAGCGGAGACGACGACATGGCACGCTGGGAATTCAAGCTTCCTGACATCGGAGAAGGCGTCACCGAGGGGGAGATCGTCGGGTGGCTCATCAAGCCCGGCGACTCCATCAAGGAGGACGATCCCATGGTCGAGATCATGACCGACAAGGCCACGGTCACGATCACCTCGCCACGGGCGGGGACGATCATGGAGACGCGAGGTGCGGTCGGGCAGGTCGTCGAGGTGCATGGCGTGCTCGTGGTCTTCGAGCTCGGCTCCGCGGCGCCCGCCGAGAGGTCCCTCGGGACCAACGGCCACACCGTCAAGGACGAGCCCGCGGCGACGGCCGTCGGCGACATCCGCGAGACGCTGCCTGGCATGACCCAGCTCGGCCGAGGGGCCCCGGCCCCGTTGCCTGCTGCGCACCCCGGGTACTTCAACGCCAAGCCGCTCGCGACGCCCGCGACGCGCCGCACGGCGCGCGAGATGAGCGTCGATCTCCGGGCCGTGCCGCCGACCGGGCCCCAGGGGCGCGTGACCCGACAGGACGTCGAGGTCTTCGCTCGAGCCGGTCAGGAGCTGGCGGACAGGCCGCCTCGCGCGCCGCTCGCCGTTCAGGAGGGGGCCGAGGGGCCCGCTCCGGCTCCCGCTGCGTCGGCGGCGTCCCGCGCGGAGCTGGTGCCGGCGGCCCCGCGCGCACGCGAGATCGCCCCGGAGGGCGAGCTCGACGTGAGGGTGCCCTTCGCGGGGGTTCGTCGCAAGATCTCCGAGAAGATGTCGCGCTCGGTGCACACAGCCGCGCACTTCACCTTCGTCGAGGAGTGCGACGTCACGCGTCTGAAGGACCTCCGGGCGCGCCTCAAGCCCCAGGCGGAGGCCGCGGGCGTCAAGCTGTCCTTCCTGCCCTTCATCGTGAAGGCCTGCGTGTGCGCGCTGAAGAAGCATCCGGTCCTCAACGCCACACTCGACGTCGAGGCGAACGAGATCGTCTACCGCAAGCGCTATGACATCGGCATCGCCGCCTCGACCGCGCGCGGCCTCATCGTGCCCGTGGTGGGCGGGGCCGACAGGCGGAGCCTCCTCGACACCGCGCGAGAGATCGAGCGGCTGGCCGCCGACGCGAAGGCGGGGAGGTCGCGCGCGGAGGATCTCACCGGATCCACCTTCACGATCACCTCGCTGGGTGCCCAGGGGGGGCTCTTCGCGACCCCGATCATCAACTTCCCCGAGGTCGCCATCCTGGGCGTTCACCAGATCAAGCAGCGCCCGGTCGTGCGAGACGGGCAGATCGTGATCGGCGAGGTGATGCTGCTGTCGCTCTCGTTCGACCACCGGATCGTGGACGGTCACGTCGGCGCGGCTTTCGCCTACGAGATCATCGGTCTGCTCGAGGATCCCGACCGGCTCTTCCTCGAGATGACGTGACCACGCTCAGGGCGGGCAGGAATCCAGGCCGGCGTCCGCGTCCTGCGGACACGGGCTGACCTTCTGCGGCACCTTGTACACGCGGCCCATCTGCGCGGGGCTCATCTCGAGCGAGAGCGCGGTGGAGATCGCGTTGCAGGGCACGTTCTTGTTGTCCTGCTGCGGATCCGCCACCAGATCGAGCGCCCCGCAGAGGACCTTCTTCACGTTCTGGTAGGTCGTGTTGTTGCGACAGAGGAAGCTCGGGGAGACGGGGTCGCGCACGAAGGCGAGCCCCCGCAGCATCTCGCCGATCCCCCAGCGGCCCGTGTACTCGCCGACGAACCCGAAGCCCGTGCCCGACGGCGTGAGCTTGCCCACGAGGTACGCGTCCTTGAGCTCGACGACGTACGAGCTGACGAGACCGGTGACGGCCAGCGGCACGTTGATGCGCGCCACGAGCACGCCGTCGCTCACGTACGCGTTCGGATCGGAGAAGTTCGGGTTGGCGGTGCAGTCCTGGGGGTCGACGCGACAGTCCCTCCCGATGGTGGGATCGCCCCCGAGCGTCGAGGCCGGGTCGATCGTCCACGCGTCGTTGCCATCGAACTTCGGCGTGGGCCCGCCGCCGTCCTTGGCGTCCTGGATGCCCTCGAGGCCGTTCGACGCGTACATGCTCGCCGCGACCTTCGTGTCGTTCGGCGTGCCGTTGTATCCCTGCAGGCGGACGAGGACGGTGTAGCGGCCGGCGGCGACCTCCTCACGCACGAACGCGGGCTGGAAGGCCTCGGGCGCCAGCGCCGAGAAGTTCGTGAACACGGCGGCCGCCGCGTTGTCGCGGCCCTCGCTGTCGTCGCAGCGATCCTTGCTGGGGGTCGACGGGATCTTGCAAGACTCCGGCCCAGGGCAAGTGCACGTCCTGTCGAGGTTGAGGCCGCGGGGGGGCGCGGTGGTGCTGGCGTCCGCGAGGATATCGACGCGCAGCCCGCGGAGGGCCATGACGTAGTCCCCCCCGTCGAAGCCGTCGTCCTTCGCCGGCGGGCGCGCCACGAGCGAAGTGCACGCCGGACCGTCTGTCCCCGCGTCCGACACGCCCGCGTCGCCCCCGGGCGTCGCAGCTTCCGACGGGGCGTCCGCCGACGCTGCCGTCGGGATCAGCAGCGAGGCGTCGTAGATGGCGCAGGCCGCCCACACGACCGCGATCGCGGCGGCGCCGGCGAGCCACACGGCGAAGGCGAGGCGGGGGACGCGCACGGTCCGTCACTCTACACCAACGCGGGGGCCAGCGCCCGCAAGCAGCGACGGGCAGGGGGAAGTCGGTTGACCGGGGCGTCGACGGAGGCGATGCTTGATCGCCGATGCGGAGATGGATCGCGGTCGCCCTCTCGACCCTGCTCGCGGCGGGTTCGCCCTCCCTTGCTCACGCGGAGGACGGCGCCCGCCTCAAGAGCGCCGCCGACGAGTTCGACAAGGGCCGGCGGGCGTTCCAGGCGGGGGACTTCGAGACGGCCGCGGTGCACTTCGAGAACGCCTACCGCGACGCGCCGCGCGCGGAGGCCTTGCGCCCCGCGATCAAGGCCTACGTGAGCGCCAAGCAGCTCTCGAAGGCGGCGACGCTCTCGGCGTTCGCGCTCGCGCGGTACGACGATCCGCAGACGAGCGACCTCGCGCGAAAGACCCTCGCCGATACGTCCGGGGCGCTGTACGCGCTCAGCGTGAGCTGCAACCCGGAGTGCGCCCTCGCGATCGACGGCAGGCTCGTCTCGATCGTCGAGGCACGAAAGGCGAAGGTCTACACGGAGCCTGGCCGTCACGAGCTCCTCGTCACGTGGTCGCAGGACAGGACGCAGCGCATCAGCGTCGAGGCGCGGGCCGGAGGTTCGACGGAGCTCTCGCTGGACGCCCCCGCCCCCAAGAAGGCGCCGGACAAGGCGGCCGCCGAGACGGGCCGATCCACGCGCGACGAACCCCGGAAGCCTCTCCCCCCGCTCGTGTTCTACGTCACCGCAGGCGCGACCCTGGCCGCGGCGGGCGTGACCGTCTGGAGCGGCATCGACACCCGGAACAATCCTGGCGTCGACGCCGTCCGGAGGGACTGTGTAGGACAAGGCGAGAGCTGTCCCACCTACCAGAAGGGGAAGGACGCGGAGCTTCGCACGAACGTCCTACTCGGCGCGACGGGGGCGCTCGCGATCGGGAGCGCGGTGATCGGCCTGTTCTTCACGCAGTGGTCGAAGCCGGCGGACCGGCGGGGGCGCCTCGTCCCGACCGTCGCCGTCGCCGATCCGCGCGCGCCCGGTGTCGTGCTCGGGCTCGGCGGCTCGCTGTAGCCCGTGACGTAAAAGCGGCGCATCTCCGCAAAAGGTGGTTTAATCCCCTATCGGAGGTCTGCGCTGACCAAGCTCCTGTCCACCGACGGCGAGGGCGATCGCCTCGACCGCTACGAGCTCGTCTCCGAGATCGCGAGCGGTGGCATGGCGACGGTCTACCTCGGCCGCCTGGTCGGGGCAGCTGGTTTCCGGCGCCTCGTCGCGATCAAGCGCCTGCACCCCCACCTCGCTCGCGACCGCGAGTTCATCGACATGTTCCTCGACGAGGCCCGCCTCGCCGCGCGCATCCACCACCCCAACGTGGTGCCCATCCTCGAGGTCGGCGAGAGCGACAAGGGCGGATACTACCTGGTGATGGAGTACATCGAGGGCGACACGGCGGCGCGCCTCTTCGCGCGCTCCGCGCAGAACGGCAAGAAGGTCCCGTTCGATGTGGGCATACGCATCGCGGTCGACACGCTGAACGGCCTCCACGCGGCCCACGAGATGACCGGAGACGATGGCCAGCCGCTCCACATCGTCCATCGCGACGTGTCGCCGCAGAACATCCTCGTGGGCATCGACGGCACGAGCCGCATCACGGACTTCGGCGTGGCGCGCGCGGCCTCGCGGCTCTCGACCACACGCTCGGGGCAGCTGAAGGGGAAGCTCGCCTACATGGCCCCGGAGCAGGCCAAGGGTGCGGCCGTGGACCGCCGCGCCGACGTGTTCGCGATGGGCATCGTGCTGTGGGAGACCCTCGCGTTCAAGCGCCTGTTCAAGGGGGAGGGTGAGGCGGACACGCTCAACCGTGTCCTGTACGAGCCGATCCCGACCTTGAAGAGCGCGCAGCCGTCGATCCCCGCGGCGATCGAGGCGGTCGTCATGAAGGCGATCGAGCGCGATCCCGACAAGCGCTGGAAGACCGCCGCCGAGTTCGCGGAGGCGCTCGAGCAGACGGCCGCCAAGCTCCAGCAGCTCGGTTCGACGAAGGACGTTGCGCAGTGCCTCGACGGCGTGATGGGCCTCGACTTGACCGAGGCCCGTGAGGCTGTGCGCACCTGGCTGGCCCAGAGCCAGCCCAGCATGAGCCAGGCGCGCCAACGCATCCACGAGGGGCTCCGGGGCGATCCGAGCAACCCGCGCATCGTGCCCTCCGCGCCGGAGTCCGCGCGCGCCGCGATCGACCTCGAGAACGCCAAGCGCGGGGCGCTCGCGATGGCCGCAGGCAGCTCGGGATCGTTTCCGAACCTGCCCAAGACGGACATCTCGAGCGTGTCCAGCGCCGTCATCCAGGTACCGCCGCTCCACGGCGCGCAGGCGGCGGCCCCACGCGGGGGCAAGGGCGGCCTCATCGCGGCGGCCTTGGGCGTCCTCCTCGTGGCCATGATCGGCGTCGCCGTCTTCCAGCAGATCCATTACCGCCGCGGCCTCGCGTCAGACCCGGCCGGCTCCCAGGGGAGCGCTCACGCGCCCGCTGCCGGGACGGTCGATACGCGCGCGAAGGACCCGGCGCCCCCGGACTCCGCGGTCGTCACCGCCGCGGCCCCCAAGACGGCGTCCGTCGCCTCGTCCGCGGCCAGCGCCTCGTCGGCCCACGCCGCCACGACGGCGGCTCCGACGGCGCGTCGGCCTGGCGCGCCCGCGAAGACGGGTGCCGCGCGTCCTCCGGTCGACCCGACGGGGGCGCCCACGGGCGCCCAGCCCGCGCGCCCTACCGCGACGGTGGCCCCCGACAACGACATCTCGCACAACCCGTATCGCTGATGCCTCCCGCCGCCACGGGGAGACGTCCGCGTTTCGCAGGCGTCGTGCTGGCGCTCGGCGGGATCGTCGCCGTCCTCGGCGCGTGCGCGTCCGGGCGCTCGGGCGAGCTCGAGCCACGGTACGTCGCTGTGCACAACACCCTCGCAGCCATGGGGCTCGCGCAGGTCGGGCCGCTGCACCAGGGCTCCCTCGGGGAGGGCAAGGAGGCGCGCATCAAGCTCGAGCTCGCGACGCAGTGCACGACCATCGTCGGCCTCGGCAGCGCGCCCGTGCGCGATCTCGATCTCGAGCTGCTCGACGCCGAGGGGCGCACCCTCGCGAAGGACACGAGCGAGGATCCGCAGGCCGCCATGCGCGCGTGCGTCGAGTCCCGAGGGACCTACACGCTGGTCGTCCGCATGAAGCGTGGCGCGGGGGACTTCGTCGTCGCGACGTGGTCCGGCAGCATCGGCGGCGACGCCACCCTCGCAGGCGCGGCGACGTCCGCGCAGGGGGCGGGTACCTGCGAGTCGCCGCTCGCCATCGTCCCCGGCGTGACGAGCGGATCGACGTCCCGGGGGGAGAGCGAGCACCAGGGCTCCTGCGGGAGCACGGACTCACGGGAGATCGTGTACAAGCTCGAGCTCACGAAGAAGCAGCGGGTGACGATCGAGGTCGACCCCCGCTTCGACGCCGTCCTGTACGTGCGACGCGACGAGTGCGCCGAGACCGAGGCCGAGGTGGCCTGCAACGACGACGCCGGGGGGGGCAAGTCGGGTCGGAGCTCGAACGTGCGTCCGTCGCGGATCGACGAGATGCTCGACCCCGGGACGTATTACGTCTTCGTGGACGGGTACGGCACGGAGGCGGGCGCGTTCCGCATGAAGGTCGATCTCACCGACGTCCCGACCCTCGCCGAGCTCTGCGGGCGCGCGCGGTCCCTCGCGGCGCAGGTCCCCGTGAGCGGCGGCACGGCGGGTTCGTTCGACCACGTGAACGCCCAGTGCGCGGAGGACGCAAAGGGGCCCGACACGGTCTACAAGCTCGACGTCGCGCAGCGCTCGCGCGTCCGCATCACCGAGCACTCCGACGACTTCAAGCCGGTCGTGCACGTCCGGAAGGCCTGCGCGGACGAGAAGAGCGAGATCGGCTGCAGGGACACGGGTGCCGTCGACGAGGAGGCGACCTTCACGGCGGTCCTCGATCCAGGCACCTACGGCGTCTTCGCGGACACGGGGGAGAAGGACGCCGACGGCCACTTCACCCTCACGGTCGACATGGCGCCGGAGCACGGCTCGGGCGTCGCGGGCGACGCGTGCGGGGACGCGCAGCCGCTGCCGCCCGATCCCGTCGTCGAGGGCGACACCTTCGCGGCACGCGACGATTTCAGCGGGAAATGTGGAGGAAAGGGCGCTCCCGACGTCGTGTACAAGGTCGACGTGCCGCGACGCGCGCGTGCCCGTGCCAAGCTCGTCAACCAGGAGGGCAACCACCTCCTCGCGCTGTACCGCACCTGCGGAGACGCCTCGACCGAGCTCGCCTGCGCCGCGCCCGAGACCCGGGGTGCGGCCCGAGAGCTCGACCTCGTGGTCGCGCCCGGCTCCTACTACCTCGTGGTCGACGGCGTCGATCCGCATCAGCTCGGTAGGTTCGCGATCGAGTGGCGGACGCAGGACATCACGGCCCAGGAGACGGCGTGCAAGGCGGCGCCGCTCCTCGCGGAGGGCGGGAGCACGCGCGGCACGACCTCGGGCCCGCACCGGTTCAACCTCTCGTGCGCCGGCCGGGAGGATACGCAGGCCGCCCCGGACCGGATCCACAGGTTCGAGCTGAGGGCGCGCGCGAAGGTGCGGCTCGCGCTGACCACGCAAGGTTGGGACGGCGCGCTGGCGATCCGGAGAGCGTGCATCGATCCCCCGCACGCCACCTCCGCGCGCGCGAGCGAGGCGGGCTGCGCGCGGACGGACGCGTCGAGGAAGGCGAGGGTCGAAGCGACGCTGGACGCGGGGACCTATTACGCGATCGTGGGCGGCCTCGGCGCGAACGCGCAGGGGCCGTTCACCCTCGACTACAAGGTGGAGCGGTGACGGTGGCGGTGCTCGAGGCGGGCGCCCGTCGCGCGCTCCTGAAGTGGTTCGACGCCAACCGCAGGGATCTCCCGTGGCGCCCCGCCCGCCCGGGCGCGCGTCGCGATCCGTACGCCGTGTGGGTGAGCGAGATCATGCTCCAGCAGACGCGGGTCGACACCGTCGTGCCGTACTTCACCCGGTTCATGGATCGGTTCCCGACCGTGCGCACCCTCGCGGACGCCCCGCGCGACGAGGTGCTCGCCGCCTGGAGCGGCCTCGGCTACTACCGGCGCGCGCGCCTGCTCCACGACGGCGCGCGCGACGTGGAGGACCACCACGGCGGCGGCGTCCCGTCGAATCCGGACGCGCTCGCGGGCGTCCCGGGGGTGGGACCCTACACCGCCGGCGCCATCCTGAGCCTGGCGTTCGGGCAGCCGGCCGCGCTCGTCGACGGGACCGTGGCCCGCGTGTTCTCGCGGTGGTTCGTGCTCGCCGATGGAGGGACGAAGGGGAGGGCGCTCACCTGGGAGCTCGCGCGCGCCCACGTCGCGGTGGAGGCCGATCCGGCGCGATGGAACGAGGCGCTGATGGAGCTCGGCGCCACGGTCTGCCTGCCCAGGAGCCCACGGTGCGGCGCGTGTCCGGTCTCTGCCCACTGCGCCGCGCGTGCGGGGGGTGTCGAGGAGCTCCACCCGCGGAAGGTGCCGCGCGCCAGCGTCCCCACCGAGCGACTTCAGGCCCTCGTCGCGCGCTTGCGGGGTCGTGTGCTCCTCGGTCGGCGGGCCGAGGACGCCCGCTTCGGTGGTCTGTGGGAGCCGCCTGTCGTGCCGGCCGCGGGCGGAACGGGCGCCGCGGGGAGGAACCTCTCCGCGGCCGTCGGCGCGCCCGTGACGGCCCTCGAGGTCGCAGGCACCGTGACGCACGTTCTCACGCACCGGCGCCTGACAGCCCGGGTCTTCCGCGGCGTCGTCGCCTCGAGGCCTCTCCGCGCACGCCACCCTTACGAGAAGTGGATGTGGGTGGATGTACGCCGTCTCGCGGATGTCGGGGTCTCGACGTTCGCGCGCAAGCTCATCGAGAGGGCTTCATGACCGAGGCTCGCCGCGCGCGCATCCTGATCGTCGATGACGACCTGATGACACGTGACGTCGTCGCGCTGGCGCTCCGCGAGGCCGGACACGAGGTCGAGGCGTGCGCTACGGCGCAGAGCGGCCTCGCGGCGGTGGCTCGCGGTGGCACGGACCTTGTGTTGTTGAACGCTCGGATGCGCCCGGCGAGCAGCGAGACGTGTCGCGCGATGAAGCGGACGACCACGGCCGGGTACCTGCCCGTCGCCCTGCTGGTTTCACGCGGTGACGACCAGGCCCGCATCGACGGCATCCTCGGTCAGGCCGACGACCTCGTCGGCAAGCCGCTCGAGCGCGGTGAGCTGCTCGCGCGGGTCGAAGCGCTCCTCGAGCGGCGGCGCCTCTGGGAGCGGATGGAGGAGTCGGCCAAGGCGTTCTCGACCGCCAGGGGCGTGTGTCCCCTCACCAGGTGCCTCTCGGTCCACGCGCTCGGCGAGCTCCTGCCCCGGGCGTTCGCTCGCGCGGAGGCCCACTGCGAGCCGCTCGCGATAGCCGTGGTCGACGTCGATCACCTGAAGGAGGAGAACGCCACGCTCGGTCGTGACGCCGGCGACCGCGTGCTCGTCCGCGTGGCGGGCGCCCTCGGCGAGAGCGTGCGCGACAGCGACTCCGTCGCGCGTCACGGCGAGGACGAGTTCCTCGTGGTCCTCCCGGGCGCTCACTTCGCCGGCGTCATGAAGGTGGCCGAGCGCATGTTCGGCGACGTGAGCGCCGCGCTCGCCGACCTCGGCTCCGACGGGATCACCGTGTCCGTCGGGGTGGCGCTCTTCCCCAGCCGGGACGTCCGTACCCTTCCGGGCCTGCTCCACGCGGCGCACGTCGCCCTCGCGAAGGCGAAGCGCGAGGGAGGCGACCACGTCTCCGTGTTCCAGCAGGAGGGGCTGTTCTACACGAGGGCGGGCAAGAAGGGGGCTGCGTGAGGCCTCCGCGCGCGATCGTCCTCGTCGTGGACGACGAGCCGCTGATGCGCAGCACCGTCGCGAGGCTCCTGGTGCAGGAGGGCTTCGAGGTCCTCACGGCCGCGTCCGGCGACGAGGGCCTCGAGGTGATGACGACCACGCCCTGCGACGTCGCGCTCGTGGACGTACGGATGCCCCGCATGTCCGGCCTCGAGCTCCTCGCGCGCGCGAGGGAGATGGGCCTCTCGTGCGAGATCATCATGATGACCGCGACCGCCGAGGTCGAGCTCGCCGTGGAGGCCACGAAGGCGGGCGCGTTCCACTTCCTCACCAAGCCCTTCGCCTCCGTGGAGGCGGTGTCTCTCCTCGTGGACAAGGCGAAGGAGCGCGCCGCGCTGCTCGCCCTCACGCGGACGCTCGAGACGCGCCTGTCCGGGGATCACGGCCTCGTCGGCAGCTCTCGCCGGATGCTCGAGGTCTACCGCCTCGTCGAGGGCGTGGCGTCGAGCGCCTCGACCGTGATGGTCCTCTGCGAGAGCGGCACCGGCCAGGAGCTCGTCGCGCGCGCCATCCACGAGCGCTCACCCCGCCGCGACAGACCGTTCGTGGCGATCAACTGCGCGGCGATCCCGCGTGAGCTCGTCGAGAGCGAGC
>SXGT01945798.1_pt1 | contig 18881 bp, 6 predicted proteins | sample 3176221 | NCBI WGS metagenome assembly SXGT01 (sample SAMN11356862, study PRJNA531348) | freshwater metagenome | isolation source: freshwater sample F1-120 | place: China: Fuxian Lake, Yuxi | collected 2017-12-25
CGCCCGCTGCTGTCGCACCTGGGCGTCGCGCCGCGCGCCGCCGTGGTGCAAGCGCCGCGCGCGGACAGCGGGCCTTCGCTGCAGGCGCGGCTGGAGGCCGCGCCGCCCGCGATGCGCCACGACCTGCTGGTCGAGTTCGTGCGGCAGGAGGTGGCCTCGGTGCTCGGCCTGGCCGGGCCGGCTGTGGTGCCCATCGCCACCGGCCTGTTCGACCTGGGCATGGACTCGCTGATGGCGGTCGAACTCAAGCGGCGGCTGGAGCGCGGCGCGGCGCGTGCGCTGCCATCCACGCTGACCTTCAACTACCCCAACGTGGGCGCGCTCGCGCGTTTTCTGGAAACCCAGCTCACCGTCAAGCCGGCCGCACCCCCGGCACCCACCGCAGCGCCCGCCGCGGTGGCCGAGGTCGAGGTGCCCGATGCCGATGCGGACCTGGATTCGCTCAGCGACGACGAACTGGAGGCCCGCTTGCTGGCCCGACTGGAGCAGACCCGATGAAATACCGTTCCCTTGGCATGCGCCTGACGATCATCTTCGTGGCCCTGTGGGCGGCCGAGGAGGCGCTCACCGGCGTGCTCCTGCAGCGCTACGGCCTCGCGCAGGTCGTGTGCCTGCGCTTCGCGCTGCACCTGGCCTTGTTGTGGATGCTGTTCGGGCGCGGCAACGGCCCTTCGCTGTGGCGCACGCGCCGGCCGGTGTCGCAGCTGTTCCGCGCCGCGATGATGGTGGGCATGCCGGCCTGCTGGTCGCTCGGTGTGCAGCGCGGCCTGGCACCGGTCACCTTCCTGGCGGTGTTCTGGATCGCGCCGCTCATGATCCTGGGCCTGTCGCGCCTGGTGCTGCGCGAGCGCGTGCCGCTGCGTCTCTTCGGCTTCGCGGCGGCGGCCAGCGTGGGCGTGTTCCTGCTGCTGGGCCCGCACGCGCTGCCCCGGCCCGAGCTGCTGGTGTTCCCGGTGGCCATGGCCGCCTGCTTCAGCGTGTACGTGGTGATGACGCGCCTGCTGCACGCCGAGCCCACCCGCGTGAACCTGTTCTACACCGGCCTGGGCGCCTGCCTGCTGCTGCTGCCGCTGATGCCCTCGGGCTGGGTGACGCCGAGCGCGCCCGATCTGCTGCTGCTCGGGGGCGTGGCGGTGCTGGGCCTGGGCGCGCTGCTGGCGCTGGAGCGGCTGACGGCGGTGGCGCCGATCTCGCGCACCGCGCCGCTGCTGTACCTGCAGATCGGTTTCACATTGGCCTTCGCCTGGGTGGCAGCGCACCCGCTGCCGGGCCTGATCGCCGTGGGCGTTGTGCTGCTCGCCGCCGGCCTGTGGCTGGCGCTGCGCCGGCGCCGTCGTGGGTCTTCGTGGCACATGACCTCCCTGCTGGCCGACACGGGTCACGCCGGTCTGGATTGAAAGAGGTGAGGGGATGACTGCCAACCGCCGCGCCATCCTGCTGATGCTGGCCTTCGTCCTTTTGTGGGCGGGGATCGAGGCCATGGCGGCGAACGTGCTGCGCCACTATTCCCCGTACCAGGTGGTCTGGACGCGCTATGCCGTGCACCTGGCGCTGATGCTGGCGCTGTGGGGATGGCGCGAGCCGGCCTCGCTCTGGCAGACGCGCCGCCCGGTGTTCCACGTGGCGCGCTCGCTGCTGATGCTGGGCATGCCCGCGTCCTGGGTGATCGGCATGCAGATGGGCGTGCCCGGGCATTCGGTCATGACCATCTTCTGGATCAGCCCGGTGCTGATCCTCGGGCTGGCCTGGGTGTTTCTGCAGGACCGCGTGCCGCTGCTGGTCTGGGTGGCCACCTTCGTGGCCTGCCTGGGCGGCCTGCTGGTCAACGGCCTGCACGGGCTGCCGGGGCCGTCGCTGCTGGTCTATCCCCTGGGCATGGCCCTGTGCTTCAGCGTCTACGTGGTGATGACGCGCTCGCTGCGCACCGAGACCACCCGCACCAACCTGTTCTACACCGCCGCCGGTGTGTTCGTGGCGCTCACGCCCGCCATGCCCGGCCTGTGGATCACGCCACCGCTGACCGACCTGCTCACCATGGTGGCGATCGGCCTGCTCGGTTACGTGGCTTTGCTCGCGCTGGACCGCTCTGCCGCCGCCGCGCCCGTGAGTATTTCGGCACCCTTCGCGTATTTACAAATTGCCTTCACCGTGCCGCTCTTCTGGGTGGCAGGGCTGGGGCATGATATGTCGGTCCCGCGCATGGCGCTGGGGCTCCTGTTGATCGTTGGTGCTGCGCTCTGCCTTTGGCTGCGCGAGCCGCGCCTGCATGCCCGCGACGCGGTGATGGCGCGGTCGACGCCGTGATGAAGTTTTCAGTGAGGAAGTGATATGCAGTCAGATCGGACCAACCCCCCTGAATCGATGCCCGCCCAGCCGGCGCCCGCCGCCGATCGGCGCAACATGCTGCAGAACGCGCTCGGCGCCATCGAGCGCCTGCAGTCCCGCCTGGATGCGGTCGAGAACGCGAAACACGAGCCGATCGCCATCGTGGGCATGGCCTGCCGCGTGCCCGGTGGCGCGGAAGACGCCGACAGCTTCTGGAACCTGCTGACCGAGGGCAGGGACGTGGTGGGCGAGGTGCCCGCCGACCGCTGGGAGGTGGACGCGTACTACGACCCCGATCCGAGCAAGCAGGGCAAGGCGCGCACCAAGGCGGGCGGCTTCCTGAAAGACATCGACCAGTTCGAACCCAGCTTCTTCGGCATGTCGCCGCGCGAGGCCGCGGGCGTGGACCCGCAGCAGCGGCTGCTGCTGGAGGTGGCCTGGGAAGCGATGGAGCACGCCGCGATCCCGACCGACCAGCTCGACGGCAGCCTGACCGGCGTGTTCGTCGGCATCACGTCGATGGACTACTCCAACCGCATCGACGTGGCCGACCCGGCCCGCAGCGACATCTACCTGGCCACCGGCACCGCGCTCAACGCCGCCGCCGGCCGCGTGTCCTTCACCTTCGGCTTCCGCGGCCCCTGCATGGCGATCGACACCGCCTGCTCGTCCTCGCTGGTGGCCATCCACACCGCCTGCCAGAGCCTGCGCAACGGCGAGAGCGACCTGGTGCTGGCGGGCGGCGTCAACGCCATCCTCTCGCCCGACCCCTTCGTGCTGATCTCCAAGTGGGGCATGTTGTCGCCCGACGGCCGCTGCAAGACCTTCGACGCCTCGGCCAACGGCTTCGTGCGCGGTGAGGGCTGCGGCCTGATCGTGCTCGAGCGCCTGTCCGACGCCGTGGCCAACGGCCGCCGCATCCTGGGTGTGATCCCCGGCTCGGCGATCAACCAGGACGGCCGCTCCAGCGGCCTGACCGTGCCCAACGGCCTGGCCCAGCAGGAAGTGGTGCGCCAGGCGCTGGCCTCGGCCCGCCTCAAACCGACGGACGTGAGCTACGTCGAGGCCCACGGCACCGGCACCTCGCTCGGCGACCCGATCGAGGTCGAGGCGCTGGCCGCCGTGTACGGCGAAGGCCGGGCCATGCACCAGCCCTTCGAGGTCGGTTCGGTCAAATCCAACATCGGCCACCTGGAAGCCGCCTCCGGTGTGGCCAGCGTGATCAAGCTGGTGATGGCGCTGCGCCACCAGAAACTGCCCGCCAGCCTGCACGTGAAGCAGCTCACGCCGTCCATCCCCTGGGACACGCTGCCGGTGCGCGTGAGCACCGCGCTGCACGACTGGCAACCCGTGGGTGGCGCGCGCCGCATCGCGGGCGCCAGCGCTTTCGGTTTCAGCGGCATGAACGCCCACGTGCTGGTGGCCGAGCCACCCGTGGCCGCCGCGCCGGAGGTCGCACCGGCCCGGCCCCTGTACGCCATGCCGCTGTCGGCCAAGAATGACGCGGCGCTGCAGGCGCTGGCGCAGCGCTACGCCGACCACCTGGAACAACGCCCGGCCGATGCCCTGGCCGACGTGTGCGCCACCGCCGCCATCGGCCGTTCGCACCACCTGCTGCGCACGGTGCTGGTGGCGGCCGACCGCGCCGGCATGCAGGCCCAGCTGCGCGAACTCGCCAGCACCGGCCAGTCGGCCGTGCAGGGTTCCGTCTCGGCCAGCGGCCGCAACCGCGTGGCCTTCCTCTTCACCGGGCAGGGCGCGCAGTACGTCGGGATGGGCCGCGAGCTCTACGACGCCGAGCCCGTGTTCAAGGCCACGATCGACCGCTGCGCGGCCGTGCTCGACCCCTTGCTGGGCCGGCCGTTGCGCGAGGTGATGTTCGAGGAGACCGGTGGCAGCCTGGACCAGACCGGTTTCACCCAACCCGCGCTGTTCGCCATCGAGGTCGCGCTGGCCGCCACCTGGCGCAGCTGGGGCATCGAACCCACGGTGGTGATTGGCCACAGCGTGGGCGAATTCGCCGCCGCCGTGGTCGCGGGCGTGTTCAGCCTGGAAGATGGCGCGCGCCTGATTGCGGCCCGGGGCCGGCTGATGCAGGCGCTGCCGGCCGGCGGCGCCATGGTGGCGGTGCAGGGCGATGCGGCGCTGGTGCAGCGCGAGATCGCGCCGCACGCCGACAAGGTGTCGGTCGCGGCCTTCAACGCGCCGGGCAACCTGGTGATCGCCGGTGCCGGCGCCGAAGTGACCGCCATCGCGGCGCGCCTGGCCGAGCAGGGCCTGCGCACGCAGGCGCTGTCGGTGTCGCACGCTTTCCACTCGCCGCTGATGGACCCGATGGTCGAAGAGTTCCGCCAGCTCGCCGCGAGCGTGGCGCATTCGGCGCCCACGCTCACCTGGATCTCCAACCTCGACGGCGCCCCCATGGATTGGGCAAAGTGGGGCAGCCGCATGGCCGACTACTGGGCCAGCCACGTGCGCGCACCGGTGGCCTTCGAGAGCGGCGCGCGCGCGCTGGCCGCCACGCAGTGCGACGTGCACCTCGAAGTCGGGCCCAATCCCACGCTCATCGGCCTGGGCATGCAGTGCGTGCCCGAAGGCACGGCGACCGACTGGCTGCCCTCGCTCAAGCGCAGCAAGGGCGGCTGGGAACAGATGCTCGACAGCGTGGCGCGCCTGTATGTGCGTGGCGCGAAACTGAACTGGACGGCGGTGCAGGGCCCGGGCGTGCGCCACAGCCTGGAGCTGCCGCTGTACCCCTTCCAGCGCCAGGCCTACCTCGTGCCCTTCGCGCCGCGCGCCCGCCGCGTGGCCGGCGACTCGGTGCACGACCTGCTCGGCGAGCGCCTGAACGTGGCCGGCGTGGCCGCGCAGTTCGAACGCACGGTGGACGCCACCAGCCCGGCCTGGGTGGCGGACCACGTGATCGCCTCCGAAGCCGTGATGCCGCTGACCGCCTACCTCGAAGCCGCGCTGGCGGCGGCGCGCCAGGCTGACCCGTTGGTGAGCGGGCTCACGGCCGTGGAAATCGGTGAACCCATGCCTTTGCTCGAAGGCGAGCAGCGGCTGATGCAGGCCTCGGTGGACAAAGGCCTGGGTCGCGTGCGGGTGTTCAGCCGTGACGCGAAGCGGCCCGACGCCGAATGGACCCAGCACGCCACCGCCGAGCCGCTGCGTGGACCGGCGCAGGGCGTGCCTCCGTCGCCCGTGGCCGACGCGGCGAAGCGATTGACCAACGAGGTCGAGGTCGCGCCGTTCTACGACAAGGTGCGCAAGCTGGGCGTCGATTTCGGCGCCGGCTTCCGCGGCATGAAGCGCGTCTGGTGCGGTGAAGGCGAAGCCATTGGCGAGATCGTGCTGACCGACGCGGTGCAGGCCGATGCCGGCAAGTACCTGATGCACCCGGCGCTGCTCGACGCCTGCTTCCACACCTCGGCGGTCGCCATGGACACGCTGCCCAGCGCCAACGACGGCCGCTTCTACCTGCCCATCGGCGTGGACCGCTACCTCTGGAGCGCCACGCCCACCGCCACGCTGCGCAGCCATGCGCGCGTGCGCCCGGCGCCGCCGCACAGCGACATGCTGGTGCTCGACGTGCACATCGAGACGCCCGACGGCCAGCCCGTGGCCCTGCTCGAAGGCCTGCGCTGCCGCCGCGCCAGCCGCGAACTGTTCCGCCAGCGCGTGGACGCGCAGGTGGCCGACTGGCTCTACGAACTGCAATGGAAGCCCGAGGCCCTGGTGGCCGAACCCGCCACCGCCGAAGGCACCTGGCTGGTGTTCGACGAAGGCCAGGGCCGCGGCCAGCGGCTGGCCGACGAGATCGCCCAGCGCGGCGGCCAGGCCCTGCGTGTGCTGTCTTCGGGCAGCGCGGCCGGAGCGGGCGCCACGGTGATCGACGAGACCCAGGCCGGCGAGTACGCCCGCCTGGTGGCCAAGGCCGCCGAGCGTGGCGCGTTGCGTGGCGTGGTGTCGCTGTGGCCGCTGCGCGTGCCGGCGCTGCGCGAGGACGACCTGCCCAGCGCGGTGCAGCGCTTCGGCGTGGACGCCGCGCTGCTGACCCTGCAGGCCCTGGCGCAGGCCGGGCTGCCGTCGGCGCCGCGCCTGTGGATCGCCACCGCCGGCAGCCAGTCGGTGGACGGCACCGAGGAACTGCGCATCACCCAGGCCCCGGTGGCCGGCCTGGCGCGGGTGGCCGCGACCGAGCACCCCGAGCTGCGCGTGACCCTGGTGGACCTCGATCCGCAAGCCACGCCCAGCGATGCGCGCCTGCTGCTCGACGAAATGCTGTCCGGCAGCGAAGAGAACCAGGTCGCGCTGCGCAAGGGCGTGCGCTATGCCGCCCGCCTGGCGCGCCAGCCGCGCTCCAGCGCGCCGCACATCGACGACGCGCCGATCCGCCTGAACATCACCGAGCGCGGCACGCTTGAAAACCTGAACCTGGGTGCGATGGAACGCCGCGCGCCGGGCCGGGGCGAGGTCGAGATCCGGGTGCGCGCCAGCGGCCTGAACTTCCGCGACGTGCTCAGCGCGCTGGGCATGTACCCCGGCGAGATCCGCCACCTGGGCAGCGATGCCTCGGGTGAGGTCGTGGCCGTGGGCGAGGGCGTGACGCAGTTCAAGGTCGGCGACCGCGTGGTCGCGATGCTCGAAGGCGCCTTCTCCAGCCACGCGGTCGCGCGCTGGGAATTCGTCGCACCGCTGCCGGATGGCGTGAGCTTCGAGCAGGGCGCCGCGATCCCCACCGCCTACCTCACCGCCGACATCACGCTCAACCTGCTGGGCAAGATGAGCAAGGGCGACCGCGTGCTGATCCACTCGGGCGCGGGCGGTGTGGGCATGGCCGCCATCGCGCTGGCCCGCCGCGCGGGCGCGGAAATCTTCGCCACCGCCGGCAGCCCCGAGAAGCGCGAGGAACTGCGCCGCCTCGGCGTGCACCATCCGCTGGACTCGCGCAGCGACTCGTTTGCCGACGAGATCGCCCGCATCACTGAAGGCAAGGGTGTGCGCCTGGTGCTCAATTCGCTCGCCGGCCACCTGCTGGATCGCAGCTTTGAATGCCTCTCCGACGGCGGCATCTTTCTGGAGATCGGCAAGCGCGGCCTGTGGACGCACGAGCGCGTGGCCGAGCTCAACCGGGGCATCGAGTACCACATCGTCGACTGCAACGACAACGCGCGCGACACACCGGAAATCGTGGGCCAGATCTTCACGCGCGTGCTGCAGGAGATCGAGTCCGGCGTGCTGCCGTGGCTGCCTTGCACCACCTTCCCGTTCGAGAACGCGCCCGACGCCTTCCGCTACATGGCGCAGGCCAAGCACATCGGCCGCGTGGTGTTCCGCCACCGCGTGGACCCGCCCAAGGTGCCGCAGGCGGTGCGCGACGACGCCACCTACCTCGTCACCGGTGGCCTCAAGGGCCTGGGTCTGCTTGCAGGCCAATGGCTGGCCGGCGAGGGCGCGCGCCACCTGCTGCTGGCCGGTCGCAGCGAACCCGACGCCACCGCGCGCGACGCCATCGCGGCCATGGAAGCCGAGGGCGTGAGCGTGAAGACGGTCTCGGCCGACGTGGCCACGGCCGACGGCATCGCGCGCCTCATGGCGGCCCTGAAGGACATGCCCGCGCTGGGCGGTGTCATCCACGGTGCGGCGGTGCTCGACGACGGCGTGCTCATCAAGCAGACGCCGGAGCGCTTCGCCACCGTGATGGGGCCGAAGGCCGACGGTGCGTGGCGCCTGAGCGTGGCCCTGGAGCGCGCCGGCCATCGGCCCGACTTCGTGGTCTTCTACTCCTCGCTGTCGGCCGTGTTCGGCTCGGCGGGGCAGGGCAACTACGTGGCGGCCAACGCTTTTCTCGATGCACTGGCGCGCCAGCGCCGCGACGCGGACCGCGCCGCCCTCAGCGTCAACTGGGGCGCGTGGAGCGAGGTGGGCATGGCGGTGCGCGCCGGCACGGTCTCCAAGGCGGGTGCGCAAGGCCTGGCCTCGCTGTCGCCGGCCGAGGGCATGCAGGCGCTGAGCGTGCTGCTGCGCGACAACGCCACCCGCAGCTCGGTCGCGCCGATCGACTGGGCGCTGCTGGGCCAGCAGATGCCGGCCGGGCAGGCGCCCAGGCTCCTGTCGGACCTGCTCGCGGCCGCGCAGAACCGCGGCGGCGGCCAGGCCCAGGGCAGCGCCGCGCGCGTGGACTACGCCAGCCTGCCGGCCAAGGAGCGGCGCGAACAGCTGGTGACGCTGGTGCGCCGCGAGCTGGCCACCGTGCTGGGCCTGGCGGGTTCGCCGCAATCGATCCCGGTGGACCAGACCTTCACCGCGCTGGGCCTGGACTCGCTCACCTCGGTGGAACTGCGCAACCGCCTGCAACAGGCGCTGGGCCGCAGCGTGGCCGCCACGGCCGCCTTCGAATGGCCCTCGGTGGGCGAGATGGCGACCCACCTGAACAGCCTCTATGGCGATGACGACACCTCGGATGCCTCCGACGCCAACAGCCGGGAGGAACTCACGTTGTGAGCGATACCGTTGAGTTGATCAAGCGGCTTCAAGGGCTGGACATCCATCTGAAACTCGACGGAGACCGGCTCAGCGTCAACGCGCCCAAAGGCGCGGTGACGGCCGAACTCCGCGAGGAACTCGGGCGGCGCAAGGACGAGGTCAAGGCCTACCTGGCGGCGCACGGCACGGCGCCCGCCCGCTCGGTGCTGCCGGCGCTGGAGCGCGTGCCGCGCCAGGCCGACATGCCGATCTCGCACACCCAGCAGCGGCTGTGGTTCCTGCGCCAGATGGACCCCACCAGCCACGCCTACAACATCGCGGCGGCGCTGCGCATCAGCGGGCCGCTGGACGAAGCCGTGCTCGAGCGCGTGCTGGCGGTGCTGGTGGCGCGGCACGAAAGCCTGCGCACGCGCTTCATCTCGGTGCAGGGCGAACCGCGCTTCGTGATCGACCCGCACGCCCGCGTGCACCTGGACCGCATCGACATCTCGCAACTGCAGGGCGGCGCGCGCGACGCCGCGTGCAAGCAGGCGATCGAAAGCATCGCGCGGCGCCCGTTCGACCTGTCGCAGGCGCCCCTGCTGCACGCCGGCCTGATCCGCGAGAGCGGACAGCAGCAGGTGTTCGCCTTCGCGCTGGACCACATCGTGTCCGACGGCCTGTCGCTCGGCATCTTCATGCTGGAGTTCCGCGACCTGTATTCGCGCCTGGCGACCGGCCACGAGGTGACGGTGGTCGAGCCGCCCATCCAGTACTACGACTACGCCGAATGGGAGCGCCGCGCCTTCGCGCAGGGCGCGATCGACGAGCACCTGGCGTTCTGGAAGCGCGAACTCGCCGGCCTGCCGTCGATGCTGCAGCTGCCCACCGACCGGCCCCGCCCGCCGGTGCAGACCACCCATGGCTCGCGCTGCGCACTGCAGCTCACGCCCGCGTTCTCCGACCGCCTCAAGGCCTTCGGCCGCGCCGAGGGCACGACGCTGTTCATGGTCATGCTCTCGGCCTTCCAGGTGCTCATGCACCGCTACAGCGGCGAGACCGACATCGCCATCGGCTCGGCCATCGCCAACCGCAACCGTTCCGAGGTGGAGCACACCATCGGCTTCTTCGCCAACAACCTGGTGCTGCGCGCCGACGTGAGCGGCGACCCGACGGTGCGCGAACTCATGACCCGCGTGCGCGAGCGCGCGCTGCGCGCCTACGCCCACCAGGAGATGCCGTTCGACATGCTGGTCGACGAGCTGGGCACGCGCCGCGAGCTGGACCATTCGCCGTTGTTCCAGGTGCTGTTCGTGCTGCAGAACCTGTCCATGACCAGCCTGGAACTGCCCGGCCTGCGCTGCGACAGCGTGGACCTGGACGTGACCGCCTCGCGCTTCGACCTGTCGGTGGACGTGTTCGACATCGTGCACGGCCTGCGCTGCTACTTCGAATACAACACCGACCTGTTCGACGTCTCCACCATCGAGCGCATGCTCAACCACTACCGCAAGCTGCTCGAAGGCTTCGTGGAGCGGCCGGACGCGCGCGTGAGCGAACTGGCCCTGCTGACAGACGACGAGCAGCGCCAGCTGCTGCTGGACTGGAACGCCACCGCCCTGCCGTACCCGGTCGAGCAGACCGTGCACGGCCTGTTCGAAGCCCAGGCCGTGAGCACGCCCGACGCGGTGGCGCTGCGGTTCGAGGACGTGTCGCTGAGTTACGCCGAACTCAATGCCCGCGCCAACCAGCTGGCCCACCACCTGCGCGCCCTGGGCGCGGGGCGCGAGTCGCTGGTCGGTGTGTGGATGGAGCGCAGCGAAGACATGGTGGTCGCGGTGCTGGGCGTGCTCAAGGCCGGCGCGGCCTACGTGCCGCTCGACCCGGCGTTCCCCACGGACCGCATCGACTACATGATGGAAGACGCGGAGCTGTCCATCGTCGTGACCCAGTCGGCCCTGGCCGAAGGCCTGCCCGCCGGCATCCGCGCGGTCTGCATGGACCGCGACGCCGCCACGCTCGCGACCCAGCCGGCCGCCGACCCGGCGCCCCTGGCGGCTTGCGGCGACCTGGCCTACGTGCTCTACACCTCCGGCTCCACCGGCCGCCCCAAGGGCGTGATGCTGGAGCACCGCGCGGTGGTGAACTTCCTGCTGTCCATGCACCGCGAGCCGGGCATCACGGCGCAGGACCGCTTCGTTTCGGTGACCACGCTGTCGTTCGACATCGCGGGCCTGGAAATCCACGGCCCGCTCACGGTCGGTGGCACGGTGGTGCTGGCCTCGCGCGCGACCGCGCTCGACGGCGTGCGCCTGGCGGCGCTGCTCGACCGGTCCGAGGCCACGCTGCTGCAGGCCACGCCGGCCACCTGGCGCCTGCTGCTGGAAAGCGGCTGGCAAGGCCGGCCCGGCCTGAAGATGCTGTGCGGCGGCGAAGGCCTGCCGCGCGACCTGGCCGACAAGCTGCTGGCCACCGGCGGCGAGCTGTGGAACATGTACCGCCCGACCGAAACCACCATCTGGTCCACGGTCTGGCGCGTCACCGACACGCAGCGCGCGATCTCCATCGGGCGCCCGATCGCCAACACCCAGGTCTATGTGCTGGAGCCTTCGGGCCTGCCGGCGCCGGTGGGCGTGGGCGGTGAGCTGTGCATCGGTGGCGACGGCCTGGCGCGCGGCTACCGCAAGCGCGAGGAGCTGACGGCCGAGAAGTTCGTGACGCTGGACCTGCCCGGCGTGGGACCGACGCGCGTGTACCGCACAGGCGACGTGGTGCGCTTCCTGGCCGACGGCCGCATGGAGTTCGTCGGCCGGCGCGACCACCAGGTCAAGGTGCGCGGCTTTCGCATCGAGCTGGGCGAGATCGAAACCGTGCTCGCGAGACACGAGGGCATCAAGGACTGCGTGGTGCACGTGCGCGAGGACACGCCGGGCGATCAGCGCCTGGTGGCCTATGTCGTGAGCCAGCCCGGCGCCACTTTCGAGACCGAGGCCGCGCGCGCCACGTTGCGCGTGCAGCTGCCCGAGTACATGGTGCCCAACCTCTTCGTGGTGCTGGAGGCGCTGCCGCTCACGCCCAACGGCAAGGTGGACCGCAAGGCCCTGCCGGCGCCGGCGCTGGTGGTGGACGAGGCGGCCGACGTCGCCGACGAGGCCCTCATGACGCCGGTGCAGCGCCAGGTCGCCGCGCTCTGGCGCGAGGTGCTGAACACCCAGCGCGTGGGCCTGCACGCCAACTTCTTCGACCTCGGCGGCCACTCGCTGCTGCTGGTCCGGCTGCAGTCGGCGATGCAGCGCGAGTTCGGGAAAGAGTTCCCGCTGGTGGAGCTGTTCCAGCGCACCACCGTGGCCGCCCAGGCCGAACGCATGTCAACACCGGTGGGCGCCAGTGGGGCGCTGGAGCGCGCCCGCGCGCGCGCCGCCAAACAGATTCAGGGGTAAGGGGATGGGTCCCAGCGAGAAATTTCCCGAGCACGCCATGGCCATCGTCGGCATGGCGGGGCGCTTCCCGGGCGCGCGCGATCTGGACGCGTTCTGGCGGAACATCCGCGAGGGCGTCGAGTCGCTCGAACCGTTCAGCGACGCCGACCTGCACGGCGCCGGCGTGGACCCGGCCCTGAGCGCGCAGCCTCAGTACGTGCGCAAGGGCACGGTGCTGGAGAACGCCGACCACTTCGATGCCGGCTTCTTCGGCATGTCGCCGCGCGAGGCGCAGGTAATCGACCCGCAGCAGCGCATCTTCCTGGAGTGCGCCTGGGAGGCGCTGTAGCACGCGGGTTACGCGCCCGGTGCGATCGCACAGGCCGTCGGCGTCTACGCCGGCGCCAGCATGAACACCTACCTGCTGTCGCAGATCCTGCGCGACCCGGCGCTGGCGGCCTCGGTCGGCGGTTACCAGCTCATGCTGGGCAACGACAAGGACTTTCTCTGCACGCGCGTGTCCTACAAGCTGGACCTGCACGGGCCCAGCATGACACTGCAGACCGCCTGCTCGACCTCGCTGGTGGCGGTGCAGGTGGCCTGCCGCGCGCTGGAGCGGCACGAGTGCGACATCGCGCTGGCCGGTGGCGTGTCGGTGAACTTCCCGCAGCGCGGGGGCTACCTGTTCCAGGAGGGCATGATCCTCTCGCCCGACGGCCACTGTCGGCCGTTCGACGTGGACGCCAAGGGCACGCGGCCCGGCGCCGGTGCCGGCATCGTGGTGCTCAAGCGCCTGGCCGATGCGCTGGCCGATGGCGACACCATCCACGCCGTGATCCGCGGCGCGGCCATCAACCACGACGGCGCCGGCAAGGCCGGCTACACCGCGCCCAGCGTGGACGGCCAGGTGGAGGCCATCGCCACGGCGCAGATGCTGGCCGGCGTGGAGCCGCGCAGCATCGGCTACCTGGAGGCGCACGGCACCGCCACGCCGCTGGGCGACCCGATCGAGATCGCGGCGCTGCGCCAGGTGTTCGAGGCCGGCACGGCCGACCAGGGCTTCTGCCGCCTGGGCTCGCTCAAGGCCAACCTGGGCCACCTCGATGCCGCCGCCGGCGTGGCCGGCCTCATCAAGACCGTGCTGGCGCTGCAGCACCGCGAACTGCCGCCGCTGGTGAATTTTCGCCAGGCCAACCCGCAGCTCGGCCTGGACCGCTCGCCGTTCACCGCCAGTGCCCAGGCCGCGCCTTGGCCGGCGGGCAATGCACCTCGCCGCGCGGGCGTGAGTTCCTTCGGCATCGGCGGCACCAACGCCCACGTGGTGCTGGAGGAAGCGCCCGAGCTGGAGCGCGCAGAAACCAAAGGCCAACCGCAATTGCTGGTGCTGTCCGCGCGCAGCGAAGCCGCGCTCGAAGCCGCCACGCAGCGCCTGCGCGAGCACCTCGCCGGGCTTGGCGCGGCGCAGGACCTGCGCGACGTGGCCTGGACGCTGCAGGAAGGCCGGCGCGCCTTCCCGCATCGCCGCACCCTGGTGGCCGCGACCGCCGCCGACGCGGTGGCCGCGCTCGGTGCGCCCAAGCGCGCGCCGGTGCACACGGCCCGCCACGAAGGCGGCGAGCGACCCGTGGCCTTCCTGTTCAGCGGGCAGGGCAGCCAGTTTGCCGGCATGGGCGCCGACCTGTACGCGCAGCACGCCGTGTACCGCGATGCGATCGACCGCTGCGCCGAGGTGCTGCGCGAGCCCCTGGGCCGCGACCTGCGCGAAGTGCTGTTCGCCCCCGCGGGAGACCTCACCATCAACGAAACCCGCTACGCCCAGCCGGCGCTGTTCGTCACCGAGTACGCGCTGGCGACGCTGTGGCAGTCGTGGGGCGTGCGCCCGGCCGCGATGCTGGGCCACAGCATCGGCGAGTACGTGGCGGCCCACCTGGCCGGCGTGATGTCGCTGGCCGATGCGCTCACCCTGGTGGCCGCGCGCGGCCAGCTGATGCAGGGCATGGCGCCCGGCGGCATGGCGGCGGTGCAGCTCAGCGCTTCCGAGCTGCAGAAGTGGCTGGCCACGCCGGCCGGCACGCTGGAGATCGCGGCGGTGAACGCGCCTGGCCTGTGCGCCATCTCCGGCCCGCACGAAGCGCTCGACGCCTGCCTCAAACAACTGAAGGAGCAGGGCATCGACGCCCAGCCGCTGCACACCTCGCACGCGTTCCATTCCTCGATGATGGAAGGCGTGCTCGCCCCCTTCACCGCGCTGGTCGAGAAGATGGCCCTGGCCGCGCCCGGCGTGCCCTACGTGTCCAACGTCACCGGCCTGTGGATCACACCGGCCCAGGCCACCTCGCCCGCGTACTACGCCGAGCACCTGCGCCGCGCCGTGCTGTTCGAGGCCGGCGTGCGCACGCTGGCGGCCGATGCCTCGCTGCACCTGCTCGAGGTCGGCCCCGGCCGCTCGCTGGCCACTTTGGCGGGCATGACGCTGGGCGTGGAAGGCGTGCGCCGCACCAGCCTGTCCATGGGCAATGCACGCGACGCCCGCCAGGGCTCGCAGGCGGTGCTCGACGCCGCCGGCCGCCTCTGGCTCGCGGGCGTGTCGCTCGACTGGGCCGGCCTGCACGGCCCGGTGCGGCCGCACCGCGTGCCGCTGCCCACCTATCCGTTCGAACGCAAGCGCCACGCGGTGGACCCGGCGGCGCCCAAGGCCGCGCCCACCAAGGCGGCGGCCCCGGTGGCGGAAGCCGCCGTGCAACGGCCCGTCGACGACTGGTTCTGGGAACCTTCCTGGCAACGCGCGGGCGCCTTGCCGACCGGTCTGTCGCCGTCCACCGAGGTCCAGGGCCGCTGGCTGGTGTTCCGGGGCGACGATGCCGCGTCGCAGGCCCTGGCAAGCGCGCTGGCCGGGCAGGGCGCCGAGGTGGTCTCGGTGACCGCCGGTGACGTGTTCCGGCAGGTCTCCGCCACGCACTACGAGGTGGCGCCCGGTTCGCAGGCCGACCACGATCAACTGTTCGGCGCCCTGGGTGCGACACCGCTGGCCTGCGTGCTGCACGCCTGGAACGTGGCGCCCGATGCGCCCCTGGCGGCCGACGCCCTGGACGCCGCGCTGCCGCCAGGCCGCCGCCAGGCCTTCGACGCGCTGATCTGCCTGGCGCGCGCGCTGGGTGGCGTGAAGCGCGCCCAGCCGCTGCCGGTGCTCGTGCTCAGCAGCGACCGCGAGCCGGTGCTGGGCACCGAGTCCGTTCGGCCCGAGCGCGCGCTGCTGCTCGGCCCGGCCTTGCTCCTGCCGCTGGACGTGCCCGGCGTGCACTGCCGCGCGATCGATCTGGCGGGCAGCGAATGGACGCCTGAGGCCGCGCCCCGGCTGGCCGCCTCGCTGCGCGCCGAAGCGGCCCGGCCCGATCCGGACGGCGTGGTGGCCTACCGTGGGCGCCACCGCTGGACGCCCACGCTCACGCCGCAGCGCCTGGGCGCCGACGCGGGCGCGCTGCCGCTGCGCGAGGGTGGAACCTACCTCGTCACCGGCGGTGCCGGTGGCATCGGCCTCACGCTGGGCCAATGGCTGGCCCGCACCGCGCGCGCGGCCCGGCTGGTGCTGGTGTCGCGCTCGGCCTGGCCCGACCGCGCGCAGTGGGATGCGTTGCTGGCCGCGAAAGACACGCCCGCGCCGCAGAAAGAGCGCATCGCCGGCATCCGCGCGATGGAAGCCGCCGGTGCCGAGGTGCTGCTGTGTTCGGCCGACGTGGCCGACGAAGCGCAGATGCAGGCCGTGGTCGCCATGGCGCGCGCGCGTTTCGGCGCGGTGCACGGCGTGGTGCATGCCGCGGGCGCGCTGGGCACCGGCACGGTGTTCGAGAAAACGGCGCAAAGCATCGAGGCCGTGCTGCGGCCCAAGCTCGAAGGCACGCTGGTGCTGGACCGCGTGCTCGCCGGCGCCGGGCTCGATTTCTTCATGATGTGCTCGTCCATCAGCACCTCCTTCGGCTCGGCCGGCATGGCCGACTACTCGGCCGCCAACGCCTTCCAGGACGCGTTCGCCAAGTCCGGCCTCGCGCGCTCGAGCGAGCGCGTGCTCGCGGTGGGGTGGGATTCGTGGCGCGACGTCGGCTTCTCGGCCGCCCAGGGCGGCGACAGCTCGCACGCCGCGCTGCGTTATGCCATCCGCCCGCAGGAGGGCGCTGAAGCCTTCGGTCGCGTGCTCGCCAGCGGCCTGCCGCATGTGTACGTGACGCGCCAGGTCATGCCCGACATGCTGCGCGACGTGGAGGCCTTGAAGGCTTGGTTGCGCACCTCGGGCGAGGCCACGCAGAGCCAGCCCGCCTCGGCCGAGCCGGGCGCCGCCGCGCCGGTGGACCTGCAGGCGCTGGCCCCGAGCGAGATCGAGGCGCGCATCGGCGCCATCTGGGCCGACCTGCTGGGTGTGGACGACATCGGGCTCGACGACGACTTCTTCGCGCTGGGTGGGCATTCGCTGATGGCCACCCGCATCATCGCGCGCATCGAAGAGCAGTTCGGCGCGCGGCTGTCGCTGCGCGACCTGTTCGAAGGCCCCAGCATCCGCCAACTGGCGGCGAAAGTGGTGGCGCAGGGCGCATCGGGCGCCAGGAGCACAGGCCAGCCCGAGAGCGGCGCTGGTGACGAGGACCGGGAGGAGATCGAGTTTTGAACGCGCACGAGTTGCTTGTACAGCTGCAAGGCCTGGGCGTCGAATTGACGGCGGACGAAGGCCGCCTGCGCGTGAGCGCGGCCCGAGGCCGCCTGGACGAGGACCTCAAACACGCCATCGGCGAACACAAGACCGAGTTGCTCGCGCTGCTGGCGCAGCGCCGCGCCCCCGGCGCCGGGCCGGTGGCCGGCGTGGCGCACGACGGGCCGTTGCCCCTGTCGCCGTTCCAGGAGCGGCTGTGGATCCTGCAGCAGCTCGAACCCGACAGCACCACCTACCTGATGGCCACGACCTGGCTGGCGCCCCTGGGCGTGAGCGGTGAAGCCCTGGTGGCCGCGATCGAGCGCGTGCACGCGCGCCAGCTCGGCCTGCGCATGGTGTTCGTCGAGGAGCAGGGCAAGCCCACGGGCCGCCGCGTGCAGGTGCCCAAGGTGCGCATGCACGATCTTCGGCACCTGACCCCGACCGAACAGAAGTGGCAGATCGATGCCGACGTCGAGCGCGTGGTGCACACGCCGATCGACCTGGCGCACGAGACGCCTGCGCGCTTCGAGGTCTACGCCACCGCGGGCGACACCTGGGTGGTGATGGTCGCGGCGCACCACATCGCCGTCGATGCCTGGTCGCTGCACGTGCTGCGCCGCGAGATCGCGGCCGAGCTGGCGGCGCCGCGTGACGACGAAACCGCCGCGCCCGCGCTGCAGTACGCCGACTACGCCGCCTGGCAGCGCCACGCGGTCGACACCTCCGCGGGGCTGGACTGGTGGGAGCGCACGCTGCAAGGCGCGCCCCAGCTCTCGGCCTTTCCCGCCGACCTGCCGCCGTCCGACGCGCCACCCAAGGGCGCCTCGGTGGACTTCGAGCTGGACGCCGAGCTGCTCTCGGGCCTGCGCCAGCTGGTGCGGCGCGAGAACGCCACGGTCTACATGGCGCTGCTGGCGGCCACCGCCGCGCTGCTGCGCGCGCACACGGCGCAGGGCGACCTGCTGCTGGGCAGCCCCATGGGCGTGCGCGAACGCGCCGAGTTCGAAAACCTGATCGGCCCCTTCGTGAACCTGCAGGTGGTGCGCCTGCAGGCCGGCGACGACCCGGCTTTCAGCGAGCTGCTGCGCCGCGCGCGCAACGCGTTGCTGGACGCGCACGAGCACCGCGAGGTGTCTTTCGAAAGCGTGCTGGAGCGGCTGCGCCCGGTGCGCTCATTCCAGCACTCGCCCCTGTTCCAGGTGGCGGTGGTGCAGCACAACGTCAACGCTCAGAGCCAGGGCTCGGCCAGCGAGAGCGGCCTGGCCATCACCGGTGGTGGTGCGCTGCACGAGCTGACCTGGTTCGCGCGCGAGGAGGGCGGCCGGCTGGTCTGCAGCCTGGAGTACCGCAGCGACCTCTATTCGAGCGGCATGATGGAGCGCCTCGCTTCGCAGCTGCAGGCCCTGCTGCGCGGCGCGGTGGCGAACCACGAAGCACCGATCAGCCAGCTGCCCCTGCTCACGCCGGCCGCGCGCGAACAGCTCGTGCACGGCTTCAACGAGACCACGCAGGCGCTGGACACCACGCTCTTCGCCCAGCGCCTGGAGCGGCAGGCCGCCCAGTCGCCCGCGCGCACCGCGGCGGGCTTCGACGGCCAGACCCTGGACTACGCCACGCTGAACCGCCGCGCCAACCAGCTCGCGCACCACCTGCAGGGCCTGGGCGTGCGGCCCGGCGTGCGCGTGGGCATCTGCATGGACCGCTCGCTGGACCTGCTGATCGCGCTGCTGGCGGTGCACAAGTCCGGTGGGGCCTACGTGCCGCTGGACCCTGACTTCCCCGCCGAGCGCCTGGCCTACATGCTGGAAGACAGCGGCGCGCAGGTGCTGGTCTCGGCTGGCGAGGCGGCCGACGCCGTCAGCGCGCCCGAAGGCGTGCGCTGCGTGGACCCGCTGGCCGACGCGGCCGCGATCGCCGCGCACAGCGGCGACAACCCGGCGCCCTCGGCTGGCGCCGGCGACGCGGCCTATGTGATCTACACCACCGGC
>SXGT01143606.1_pt1 | contig 18880 bp, 13 predicted proteins | sample 3176221 | NCBI WGS metagenome assembly SXGT01 (sample SAMN11356862, study PRJNA531348) | freshwater metagenome | isolation source: freshwater sample F1-120 | place: China: Fuxian Lake, Yuxi | collected 2017-12-25
CCGCCGCCGCCCGCGCCCGCGCCGACGACCCCGCCGCCACCGCCACCGCCGTCGCAGCGTCTGGCCCCGGCGATGCCGATGGCGGCGCCGCGGCCGCAGCCGTCGGCGAAGCCGGCGAACACGCCGAAGGTCGGTCGCAACGATCTGTGCCCCTGCGGTTCGGGCCTGAAGCACAAGAAGTGCTGCGGCGCGGACTGACGGCGGCCTGATGCACCCTTCGCCGAGTTCGCATCGACCGTCGTTGCCGCTGCCACGCAGCGGCCTGCGCGGCTGGTTGACGATGGGCGTCTACCAGCCGTTGTTCCTGGTGGCGTTCCTGCTCTACAGCCCGGTGCTGCTGTGGCGGCGCCTGTTCAGCCGGCGCCCGCAGGCCAACCTCGCCGAACGCATGGGCTTCCTGCCGACGTCGTTCGGCGACAAGCCGGTGGTGTGGATCCACGGCGTCTCGGTCGGCGAGGTGAAGGCGGCGAGCAACTTCATCGCCAGGTTGCGCGTGTTGCGCCCTGACCTGCAGCTCGTCGTGTCGGCAACGACCCCGAACGGCCATATCGTCGCGCGCCAGGAGTACGCCGACCTGCCGGTGGTCTACTACCCGCTCGACTTCGCCAACTTCCCGGCCCGTGCGCTGGCGCGGGTGCGCCCGCGGTGCGTGTTGCTGATGGAGCTCGAGATCTGGCCGAACTTCCTGCAAGCGGCGCGCGTGCGCGACATTCCCGTCGCCGTCATCAACGGCCGCATCAGCGAGCGCACCTTCCACGGCTACCGGCGGTTGCGCGGGCTGTTGCCGCAGCTCGACCTGATCACCAAGTACTGCGTCCAGGACAAGGCCTACCAGAAGCGGCTGCTGGATCTCGGCGTCGATCCGGCGCGCGTGTTCGTCACCGGCAACATGAAGTACGACAGCGTGGTGACCGCGAACCTCGACGCGGCGCGCGCGCAATTGCGGCCGTGGCTGGCGCCTGCCGGCGAACGGGTGCTGGTGGCCGGCTCGACGCACCACGACGAAGAGGCCACGGTGCTGGCGACCGTGGCCGCGCTGCAACCGGAAGGCGTGGGCCCGGTGCGGCTGGTCCTGGTGCCGCGCCATCCCGAACGCGCCGCGGCCATCGCCGAGACCGTGCGCGCCGCCGGCCGCGTGCCGGTGCTCTGGAGCGAGGTGCGCGAGGCGTTGCCGACGCTCGTCGCCGACGCCGTCGTCGTCGTCGACACGATCGGCCAGCTGCAGCGGTTCTACGCCGCCTGCGACGTCGCCTTCGTCGGCGGCAGCCTCATTCCGCACGGCGGCCAGAACATGCTCGAACCGGCGGCGCAGGGGCGCGCCGTGCTGTTCGGTCCGCACACGGCCAACTTCCGGCGCGACGTCGAGCTGCTGCTCGCCGCCGACGCCGTGGTGCAGGTCGCCGACGTCGCCGCCTTCCGGCGTGAACTCGGTCGCCTGCTGGGTTCCGAGGCCGCCCGCACCGAGCTCGGCGAACGTGGCCGCAGGGTGATCGCCGACAACCGCGGTGCCACCGAACGCACGCTCGAATTGGTGGTCGAACTGCTCGGCCCGCCCGGCGCCACCGCAACGCGCGATTGACCGTGGCGCGCCGGTTGCCTAGGGTGCCCCGATGAAGTGCCCGTGCTCGAGTGCCAAGGACTACGCCGCCTGCTGCGAACCCGTCATCACGCAGAAGGTGAAGGCGACGACGGCGGAACAGTTGATGCGCAGCCGCTACAGCGCCTACGCGCTTGGCCATGTCGATTGGATCGTCGACAGCCAGTCGCCGGACGGCCGCCAGTTCGTCGATCGCAACGCGACCGAGCAGTGGAGCAAGCGCGCCACCTGGCACCGCATGGAAGTGGTGGGCGTGCAGGACGGCGGCCCTGACGACACCGAGGGCTTCGTCGACTTCAAGGCCTACTACACGATCGCCGACGAGGACATCACGCACCACGAGGTCGCCAGCTTCCGCAAGGAGGACGACACCTGGTACTTCGTCGATGGCGTCGAAGTGAAGCCGCGGCCGTTCAAGCGCCTCGAGAGGAAGGTCGGGCCGAACGAGCCGTGCCCGTGCGGCAGCGGCAAGAAGCACAAGAAGTGCTGCGGCAAGATCGGCGGCTGAGTCGCTGCGTCGAAGCGTCGTGGCTCCGCTCACGCGAGCGGGCGAGCCCGCCGCGCAACCAGCAGCACCAGCGCCGCCGCCGCGATCTCGGTGCAGCCGGCAACGCCGAACGCGAGCACGTAGCCTGCCCCGCCGTCGACGCCGCCGAGCGCGATCAGCTGGCCGCAGCAGATCGGGCCCAGGAGGAAGCCGAGCGAGCCGGCGCCGTGGAACGCGGCCATCGCCGTCACCCGATCGACGTCGGGAGCCCGTTCGAGCAGCCATAGCAGCGACGGCACGAACATCACGGCCGAGCTGACGCCGAGCAACGGCATCAACACCCACATCGCATCGATGGGGACGATGCCGACCGCGATGACGGCAAGCCCGTAGACCGCACTGCCGATCGCCACCAGCGCCACCCGCGACCACTTCTCGGCGGCGCGCCCGAACGGCCACGACAGCAAGGCGAACGGATACAGGAACGCGCCGAGCAGCATGCCGATGCGAGCCCGGTCGTCCGGGGTTTCGCTGGGCAGCAGCAACGGGAAGCCGGTGGTGAAGAAGCCGACCGTGAAACGTTCGATGAACGCAACCAGCAGCGGCGTGCGCACGCCGGGATGGCGGCGCCACATCGTGAACAGTGCGCGCGGCGTCGGCCGGTCGCGGCCCGCCACATCGCGCGGCAACAGCCACGCCGCCAACAGTCCGGCCAGTGCCAGCACCATCGACGCCGCGTGCAGCGTGCGCAGCGGATCGAGCTTGCCGATCTGGCCGCCGATCAAGGCCCCGGTGGCGACGCCGAGGGTGAGGCCCGCGCCAAGGCAGCCGAGCGCACTGCCACGGCGTGGACCGGCGGCGTCGGCGACCAGACCCATGATCAGGGTCAGCGCCGCGATGTGCGTGGCGCCTTCGCACAGACGCAGGCACAGGAACGACGCGTAGTCGAGCGGGTGCGCCATCGCCTGCATCAGCAGCGCGTCGGCGACCAACGCCAGCACGGCGAGGCGTCGGCGCGAGCCGGTGCGCGTCACCAGCCACGGCAGGAACGGGGCCACGGCCAGCGCGCCGACCATGTTCGCCGCCATGAACACCGAGGCGAGGTCGGGCCCGACCGCAAACCGCGTCGCGACGAGGCCGCGCAGCACCGGCACCGGCAGCGTCTCCGGCAGCATCAGCAGGAACGTCACCAAGCCGAACGCCAGCACCGATCGCGTCCGCATCGGACTCGCGTCGTCGTGCATGTCAGCCCACCGTTTGCCAGCGACCGTTGGACTCGGTTGCGCGGCCTTCCTCCTGCAGTTTCTGCAGGCCGGCGAGCAACGACCGGGCGGCGAAGCCGAACAGCTTCGGATCAGCGTCCCAGTAGACCTTCGGCAACAACTCGTCGAGCGTGCCTGGGCTTTGCTGCAGCACTTCGACGAGCTTGGTCTCGCGCTGGCGGCGGTGGCGCAGGTACTGCTTCACGAGCCGTTGGCCATCGCGCAGCGCCGGACCGTGCGCTGGATACAGCGTCGTCAGCGGCTCGGTTGCCAGCCGTTCGAGGCTGCGCAGGTAGGTCGCGAGATGGCCCTCCGGCGGATCGACGATGATCGTGCTGACCGTCGACAGCATGTCGCCGACGAGCATCGTGCCGTAGCGCGACTCGCGGAAGCACAGATGGCCGCGGTCGTGGCCCGGCGTGTGCACCGCGAGCAGTTCCCAGCCGTTGTTGCCGTCGGGCGAGCGGCCGAGGGGAACGCGCATCCCGTCGTCGAGAGCGGCGCCGGCGCGGTAGCCGGGTTCGAGGCGCGTCAGCGTCAGCGGATGGCCTCGCACCGGCAGGTCGCGCGCGCGGCTCAGGGCATTCACGCCGCCGACGTGGTCGCGGTGGTGGTGGGTGACCAGGATGCCGGCGAGCGAAGCGCCGTCGGCGACCAGTTCGTCGAGCAGGGCCAGCAGGCGAGCTTGTTCGTCGGGATGCGGCGAACCCGGATCGACGATCCACAACTTGTCGGTGCCGACGATGTAGCAGTTGGTGGTGGTGGCCGGCGGCAGCGTCGGGGTGCGAAGCGGTGCGAGCACGATGCCCGGTGAGAAGCGGACCTGGTGCAGTCGGCCTTCGCGGTAGCCGTTCGTGGTGCTGGCGATCTCGGCGGCGAAGTGTTCGAAGTCGGCCGTGCGCGCGAGGTGTTGCAGCAGGATCACGACCGGCGGCACCAGCAGGAGATCGCCGTTGCGCCACGACGCGAGCGCCTGCTGCGGCAGCCACCATCGCCCTTGCACCAGTTCGCCGCGCCAGACGTCGGGCCGCGCGCCGTCGGTGCCGGCGACGCAGTGTTCGAGCGGAACGTGGAAGAACGCAGTGTCGTAGCGAACCGGCGCGAACGGCGGCGTCTCGATGCGGCAGAGCTCGCGCAGCGGCACCGGCGGAACGGTTCCGGCGCACAGCGACGGCCACGGCGACGGCGGCGGGGCACCGCCGTCCTTGCCAGGGGAAGCACTGGCGAGCAGTTGCTCACGCGCACCGACGAGGGCCTCGCCACCGGTCCGGTTGGGCGGCAGCCGGTGCCGCAGCAGTCCCGTCTCCTCGAACAGCTCGCGGTGCGCACACGACTGCAATGCATGGTCGAGGCCAAGGCCGGGCTGGTCCTCGTCGCCGACGGTGCCACCGGGCAGCGCCCAGTAGCCGCCGAAGAAGCGCAGCTCCGGCGAACGTTCGACCAGGAACACGGCGCGGTCACTGCCCTCGCCGCGGGTGATCAGGAGCGCTGCAGCGGTGCGTCGGCTCGTCACGAGGGCGAGCAGGATAGCGATTGCCGGCAGCGGGTCGATGCGGAAGTTGCCGCCGCCCTGCCAAGGCGCAGTGGGCCCATGCGGCGGCGACTTCGCGCCTAATGTGCGGTACTGACCGACCAGCTTGCCGAGTTCCTGGTAGCCGGATTCGCTCGCGCCGGCCAGGTCGGCGAGCTCGTCGGCGTCCTGCGCGGCCATGCGACCGCAGGAAAGCCCTCAGCGAGAGCAGTTGGTCAGGGTCAGCAGCGCCATCGCGGTGCCGTAGCTGCGGCCGAGTTCGTGGCTGTCGAGGAAGCTGCCATCGCACTCGGGGACCGTCTGCAGAACCGTGAGGAAGCGTTGCCAATGGGCGCTTTGTTCTTCGGCGGGCAGCAGTCGCACTACTTCGCTGGCGTGGAAGAGCGAGTGGAAGAAGAAGAAGCCGGCCAGCTCGCCATCGCTGTGGAAGTCGTTGCGCCGCACGGTCTCCAGCCGCTGCATGTGGTCCCAGAAGTTCTGCAGCGCGAACCGCAGCTTGTCGACGTCGCTGCGGCCGAGCTGCAGCAGCGCCCCTTCGCACACCGGCATACGGCCGGCGGCGTCCTTCAGGCTGCCCGTGGTGCGCGCTTCGGCGGCGCCGCTGTAGACGTAGGCGCCGTTCTTGGTGCGCGCCGACAACAAGGCCACGGCCGCCTTGTCGGTGACTTCGCTTGGCACCGCGGCCCCGGCCGCCTTGGCGGTCAGCAGCGACTGCGCGACGGCGCCGGTCGCGAACGCATTCTCGTACTCGTGCGCGAAGAAGCCGCTGGCCTGCTGTCGTTTGGCCGCCGCCTGCACGATCTCGTTCATGCGCGCGACTGCGAACGCCTTCGTGCCGCCGCCGCCGTCGACGGTGACTCGGCGCGCGAAGTAGACGAGGCGGTAGGCGTCCGAATAGCAGTCCTCGTTGAGGCCGCGGTTCATCCGCTTCTCGTCGAGCATGTAGATCTCGCCGCGCGCCAACGCAGTGTCGATGCGCGACTGCAGGTCCGGATGGGCCGCGCGGTGTTCGAGCAACGCGGTGCAGGCGATCGCGGTGATGGCGACCCACACGTTCGGCGTGATTTCGCTGTCGGGCCAGTAGGCGTAGCGCGAATCGGTGAAACCGCCGTCGTCGCGTTGTTGCGCCAGCAGGAACAGCACGCCGGCGCGCGCGATCGCCGCCTTGTCGCGCACACCACCTTGCCACGTGGTGTCCTTCGGCAGTCCGGCGTAGGCGGCCTCGGGCAACTCCGCCATCGACTCGAACCCGGTGAAGGCGGCGCCGAGCGGGCGATCGTCGGGGCCGAGCGTGGTGTTGGCGCGCGCCCGTTTGCCGAACGGCGTGCCGGGGAACTTCTGCGCCACCAGCGTGAAGCGGCGCATCGCGCCCACTTCGTCGCCGAGCCGCAGGCTATTGAGCGCGTGCCAGTAACCGGCTTCGGCGGCGCGCGCGCTGGAGCTGCGCCACGCCGCTTCGAGCAGCGGTTGCGCCGCGAGCGGTTCGCCGCGCAGCGACCGCAACAACCCGGCTTCGGCGGCGACGTCGCCGGCGTCGGCCTTGGCCGCAGCCGCACGTTCGAGACTCTGCACCGCTTGGTCGTGGTCGCGCAGCAGCCGTTGCAGGCGCGCGATCGCGAGCCAGTCGGTTGCCGACTTCTGCTCCGCCTTCAGCGCCATCGCCAGCGCGTCGCGCCATCGCCCCCGTTGGCGCAGTTCGTCGACGGTGCGCCCGGCGAGCTTGACGCCGGCGTGTTCGAGCACGCGCCCGCACAGGCTCAGGAACCACGGCGCGTGGAACGTGCGGATGCGTTCGACGAAGTGCACGACCTTGCCGTCGCCGCCGAGGAACACGACCGCTGGCTCGACGAAGGCCAAGGGCTTGAGCCCGTACTTGTCGCTGAGCTCCTGGTCGAGCACGCTGCGCAGCGGGACGAACGCGTGCGTGCACAGCTCGGCGACGTCCGGATCGCCGAACAGCACCTGGCGCGCATACACATCGAGCACCGGGGCCCGGTACATCTGGTTGCCGGTGAGCGTCTGTTCCTGGATGCGGTGCACGTACCACAGTACCAGCGTGCCGCGCTGTTTGGCCTCGGCGCAGGCGGCAGCGAGCAGCGCGTTGCGATCGATCGCCGCTGCGTTCGGTGCTGCGTCCGCATGGTCGTAGAACTCCTGGCCATCGGTGCGCCAGGGAATCTCGTCGCCGAGGCCGAGCGTGCTGGCGGGATGCACCGGGGCCGCCACGACGGCGGGCGTCGCCGGCTCCTGGGCGCACAGGATCGAGGCGAGCAGGACGATGGCAACGCAACGCATTCGCATGGACGAGGCTCCTGCGCTGGACGAGCGCGCGCAGAGCCTACTGTTCGGCCGCTTCGGCGTCCTCGCGCAGACGGCGGATCGCGCCCTTCTTGCCGAGCACGACGACGCGCCAGTCGGCTTCGAGCACGAGGTCCGACGTCGCCGCGACGATGTCGGTGGCGCGCCCACCTGGGCGGATCGCCATCACCACCACGAGCCCCTGCAGTTGTTCGGGCGGCAGCGCATCGACCGCGTGGCCGGTCCACGCATCCGGCACCGGCACGGTGGCGAGTTCGTAGCCGACCGGCAGCGCCATGTCTTCGCCATCGAGCGCCATGCGGTGGTTGCGGCGTTGCTGGCCGAGCACTTCGTTGCCGAGCATCGACAGCACATCCTGGTGGCGCACGCGGCCGAGCAGCTTCGGCGACGGTCCAGCGGCGACGACGGCAACCTCGCGCAGTTCCGGGTCGTCGAACAACGGCATCAGCGAAGCCACCGATTGGTCGGCGTGGATGGTGACCGGCGGGCGCGTCATGTCGGCGGCGATGACCACGTTGGTCAGGCTTGGATCGTTGAGGAACCCTTTCACGTCCTGCAATTCGATGCGGCCGGTGAGCGCACCGGCTTCGTCCTGCACGTAGACCGTGTCGCCGCGGTGGGTGCCGAGCACCTGCATGACCTCGGTGAAGCTCGCCTTGTCGCGCACCACCAACGTGTCGGTGCGCTGCACGTCGCGCACGTAGGTGGTGCGGATCGCCAGGTCCTCGATGCCGCCGGGCAACTGTTCGCCCTTCTGCCGGATCGCAGCGGTGTAGTAGCTGTCCTCGTCGAGCAGCGACGCCGTGATGCTGGCGACGATGCTGCACAACATCACCGGCAGCGTCAGTTCGTCGTAGTGGCTGCGCGTCATCTCGAACACCAGCACGACGGCGGTCACCGGCGCGTGCATGGTCGCCGCCGTCAGCCCCGCCATGCCGACGAACACGAACGTCGCCACTTCCTTGTCGGAAACCGGCGTCACGTAGCCGAGGCAGTGCGCGAACACCGCCCCGAACGCGGCGCCGATCACGAGGTTCGGCGTGAAGATGCCGCCGAGCCCGCCGGAGCCGACGGTGGCCACCGTCGCCACCAGCTTCCACAGGAACAACGTCATCACGAGGCCGAGCGTCGGCGCGCTGTGCGCGAGTTCGTGGATGACGTCGAAACCGTTGCCCCACGCGTGCGGCACCGTGATGCCGATCGCGCCGACGATCAGGCCGCCGAGCGCGAAGCGGAACGGCAGCGAGCCAGGCAGGCGGGCGAAGGCGCGCCGGCCGGTGGCCAGCGCACTGCGGAACACGATGCCGCCAAAGCCGCACAGCACGCCGAGCAGCACCGCCGCGAACACCAGGTTCCACGGCAGCTTCGCCACGAACTCGGAGGCCTCGCCGAGGTGCGCTTCCTTGCCGCGCAGTTCGCCGCGCACGATGGTCGCCAGCACCGAGGCGACGACGATGGGCGCGAACACGTCCATCGCGAAGTTGCCGAGCACGACCTCCATCACGAAGATCGCGCCGGTGATCGGCGCGTTGTAGGAGGTCGCCATGCCGGCGGCGACGCCGCAACCGAGCAGCACGGCGCGCGGGCGCGAGCCGAGCCTGGCCCAGCGCGCCACCAACGCGGCGACCGTCGCGGCGATCTGCGAGTTGGCGCCTTCGCGGCCGATGCTGCCGCCGGACCCGATCGTGCATGCCGACGACAGCGTCTGCACGAGGCTCTCGCGCAGCCGGATGGTGCCCTTGCGCAACTGCACCAGCACCACGAGGTCGGCGAGTCCGAACGCCGGCTTCTTGCCGCGCAGCAGCAACAGCAGGCAGCCGGCGACGAGGCCGCCGATGGTCGGCACCAGCAGCGTCTGCCACCAGGTGAGGTTCTCTTCGATCGCGGTGGGGAACGACTGGCGCGCGCCATCGGGGCCATCGACGACGCGGCGCTGCGTCAGCGCGTCCTGGATCCACTCGAGGCCGTCGAGGAACTTGCTGCCGAGGAACCCGCCCGCAACGCCGATGACAGCGGCGAGCAAGAAGATCGCGAACGCGCGCAGCGGCAGGCCCTTCTGCTTCGGCATCGTCGGAGGCGCAAGGGTCGGGCTTCGTGGCGCCGCCGTCAAGCTTCGCGCGTCAACCATGGCTGGGTTAGGCTGTCGCCACGATGGTGCCTTCGAGCCCCCGAGTCGTCTGGCTGCAGGCCCTCCTGGTGGCCGGCGTCCTGGCTGCCGCCGTGCACCTGTGGATCGGGGCGGCGGTGGTGCCGTTCCAGGGGCACGGCGAACGGTTCGCGACGATGGCGCAGGCGCCACTCGCCTTCGACGGCGAGATCCCACACCGCGTGCTGTGGCCGGTGTTGGCGCATGGGCTCGGTTGGCTCGGGCTCGGCCCGGTCGGCTGCAGCCACCTCGCGAACATGGTGCTGTTGCTCGTCGTTGCGTGGTTCGTGCGGTTGCGCGTCGACTCGCTGCTCGATGCCGCGCTGGTGACCGCAACCGTCGCCGCGGGTGGCGGCGTGCTCGTCTACCACATGCCGATGGCGTGCTACTCGGACACGCTCAATTTGGCGCTGCTCGCGCTCACGGTGCATTTCGCGACGCGGCCGGCGGTGTTCTGGTCGCTCGTGCTGCTGGCGGCACTGAGCCACGAGATGGTGCTGTTCTTCACGCCGTGGCTGCTGTGGCTGCGGCACCGTTCGGGCGGGCTCGGCATGCGCGATGCGGCCTGGTTCCTCGGCGTGCTGCTGGTCTACGGCGGCTACCGCGTGATGGTGAGCGGCCTGGCGCCGGCCACGGGGCCGTCGTACGGCTTCCTCTACTACATCCTGAACAACTTCTGGGTGCCGTGGTTGCTGCCCGGCCTGTGGGCGCTGCTGGTGCAGGTCGTGCTCGCCGAGTTCGGGCCGCTGCTCGTGCTGGCGTTCGCCGGATGGCGTGCCGACGAAACGGGCAGCGGTGGGCGCGTGGGTGCGTTGCTCTACCTCGGCTGCCTGCTGTCGCTCGAACTGTTCGCGTACGACGTGATGCGCTTCGCGTCGTTCCTGTTCCTGCCGGTGCTGCTCGGTGGTCTCGCGGTGGTGCGTTTGCGGCACGGGCGCTGGCTCGTGCTGGCGTTGCTCGTCGCCGCGGTGGTTGCGTACTCCAACGAGCATCCCGTGCCGAGCATGCAAGGTGGCGTCACGTTCACTCGGCTGCAGGGGGAGATGATGGAGCTGGTGGGGCCGCATGTGCACAACAACGAGATTTCGTCGGCGAACGCCTTCGCGATGCAGCGCCAGGCGTTCGGCCTGCAGTGGACGACGTGGGTTTGGGTCGTCGCCGCGTGGCTTGCCTGCGGCATCGTCGGCGTCTGGCTCGGCCGGCGCGGGCTTGCTCAGTCGCACGCCAACGACGCCGGCAACACGCCGCGCACGCAGCGCAACGCTTCGCCGTAGCCGCGGCCGCGCAGGTGGACGAGCGAACGGTACGCCGACAGGCCGCCGAGGGCGTGGTCGTACTGCACGTAGGCGATCTGGCTCTGGTGCGCGAGCATCGCGCGCTGCTTCTTCGCGAACACCGACGTGGTCTCGACGATCACGTCCGGCACCATCGCGTTCCAGACTTCGTAGCCGAGCGCCAGCCCCGTGAACGCGGTGCGGTCGAGCGCGCGCGTGACGACGAGGTGCAGCGCGTGGTGGTCGGGATGGCCGTCGAGTTCCCACGGCAGGTAGACGACGTCGGGACGGAACGCGGCGAGCGCTGCGCTCGCCATGGCAATGCCCTGTTCGACGTCGACGGGGCTGAGCACGTGGCCGTCGGGGAAGCCCCAGAACACGGCGTCGTCGATGCCGAGTTCGCGGAGGCCCGCACGCGACTCGGCGCGGCGCAGTTGCGCAAACGCGGCGGGATCGTGGCGATGGTCGGGGTCGCCGTTGACGCCGTCGGTGGTGACGACGACGCGCACCGCATCGCCTTGCGCGGCGTGCAGCGCCAGGATGCCGCCGGGGCCGGCCACTTCGTCGTCCGGGTGCGGTGCGAAGGCGAGCACGCGGCCGCGCGGCACCTGCTTCCACAGCTTCGGGATCGGCGGCAGCACGGGCTCGGACGACATGGCGGCATCTTGCGCGGACGGCGCCGCGAAGGGAACGGTCAGCGCAAAGCAGCCGCAATCATCAAGTTGTGCAGGTCATGGCCGGCAGGGTAACGAGGAATATGATCGGTCGCCATGGACTCCACGTGTGAAACTGGTTGCTTCGCCAGGTCGTCGCGCTTGGTGCTTGCTGCCTTCGTGATCTTGTCCACATCAGTTTGTGGGCAAGATCAGCTTCGGACCTGGGGCTCGCGCGCAGCTATGGACTCCGAGGCGTTTCGTGTGCCTGCGCTCTGTGTTTCTTCGTGTTTCGATCGCTGCCAGGCTGTCGTTTTGACGCTGGACGGTCGGTTGCTGGCTGTCGGCGACAATGGGGATGGTGGTGCGGTGCCTCCGGTTGCTCCGCCTGGTTGTGCCTACACCCATGTCGCGGCCACAGGAGTCAAGGTTGCGGCACTCGATACTGGACAGTTGGTTCAGTGGACGTCCTTTTCGGTTGGGTCTTCACCGCCAACATCTCCTCCCTCCCTGCCACCCGGAATGTCCTGGACGCAGTTGGCTTCCACATCATTCCGAGCATTTGCCCTTCGTTCTGATGGTGTAATCCAGTCGTGGGGGACCACGTTTGCTGGTATCGAGTCCGTCCCGAGTTTGGCTGCCGGGCTGCAATATACTTCCGTCTCGGGCAGCAGCTACTTTGCAGTGGCAACGGTTTCCGATGGCAGTGTGCGAGTTTGGGGGCTCAATGTCTTCAATGTGCAGTCGATTCCCTCGCTGCCGTCTGGACTCGCATACACGAAGATCAAGGCAGGATCAAACCACGTCCTGGCACTCCGTTCGGACGGTCAGGTTTTGGCGTGGGGTGACAACTACCACGGTCAAATCACGGTTCCGAGCTTGCCGGCAGGCGTGACCTTCGTGGACGTCGTAGCAGGCGCCGGGCATTCACTTGCCTTGCGTAGTGATGGGCAAGTGGTTGCTTGGGGACTGAACAACCACGGCCAGTGCAATCTCCCCACTCTTCCACTAGGCAGCATTGCCAACCTGGCAGCGGGCTTTCATCATTCGATTGGCGTACGCTCTGATGGCCTCGTCAAAATCTGGGGTTATTGGTCGACGCCTCCGCCGCTTGCGCCCGGAGTCACGTACCGCGAGCTGGACGCTACTGGCGACGGTGCGTTGGTGCGGAGTTCCGATGGAAGCCTCGTGCCATTGCTCTCCTTCTCGGCTACTGCCGCGCCCGCGTTGCCCGTGGGCGTAGACCATGCGTCCACGAGTGCGGGATTCGACTTCTGGTTGTCGCTTGGTACCGATGGGCAGGTGCGAGCGTGGGGGAGTAACTCTTGGGGCCAATTGGTGGTGCCTCCGCTGCCAGGGGGAGTCGTCTATATCAAGATCGATGCAGGATCCCAGTCCGGGGCTGCCTTGCGGTCTAACGGAACGGTCGTTGGCTGGGGTCAGAACGTATTCGGTCAGAACCTGATACCTCCACTTCTCTCAGGCCAAGCCTACGTGGACCTGGCAGTCGGTCAGCACAATGTTCTGTTGGTGCGGTCTGATGGGAGTCTGGTCATTACTGGGTTAATGACTACTGGTGCGGCCGCGTACTTGCCGGCCTTGCCGCCAGGTCGCCGAGCTGTTGACGTCGCCTGTGGCCACAGCATCGCAGCAGCGATTCTCGATGATGGATCCATCGTTAGCTGGGGCAGCTCGACCCCGATCGTGCCCTCCCTGCCAACAGGACTGACGTACGTGGAGGTCGATTGTGGCCTTGGTCATGCAATTGCGCGGCGGTCTGACGGCTTGGTGGTGACCTGGGGAAATCCCGCTCAGGCGACGCCCGTGCCGGTTCCAGGTCCTGGTCGAAGCTTCCTGCGCATCGCCGCTGCCCTGGAGGCAAGTGCAGGATTGATCGGTCTGACGAGCCGCTACGTACCGATCGGCAGCGGCTGTGCGGGCACAATGCCGGCTTCGCGTCTCATTCCTCGCGACACCCCGCAAGTAGGGCGAACGCTATCGATCGCTGTGACCAATCTGCCGGTTGATGTAGCGTTTGTGGCCTTCGGTTGGTCGGCGTCCCCTGCACCGATTCTGCTCGACGGGGTCGGCATGCCTGGGTGTGCCGCTCACATTTCGATCGACACCATGGTCGGGGTGGCGGGCAGCGGCGGCCGAGCGATGCTGCACATGCCAATTCCGATGCAGTCGTCCCTGCGCGGCGTGCAGTTTGTAAACCAGGCACTCGTTCTCGATCCGACCGCCGGCAACGCCATGAACGCTGTCGTCTCCGAAGCCATGGCTGGCTTGGTCGGCGGCTGACAACAGTAATGGAAGCGTCCGAAGCCCGAAGAACGGTCAGCGCCGGCGGGACGCTTTGAGGAAGTGCAAGGCTTCGGCCTCGACGCCGAGGGCATTCGGTTGCCCTTGGCTTGCGAAGGTCGAACTCGCGGTGGCGCGACTGGCCCATTGCGCGCCATCGGGGGAGACCAGTTCCACCGCGTCGATCTCGTTCCAACCGGGCGTGCGGTCGGTGTCGAGCCGCAGCCGGATCGTGCGGATTGGGACCGCGGTCAGTGGGAACGTCAGCACCAGCGGCGATGGCCCGACGATGGGATTGCCGCGCCACAGCGTGAACCAGTCGCCGTCAACACCGCGGCCGAGCACTTCGACCACGGCACCGGGCGCGTTCACTTCGAAGATGCGCACCGCAGTCGCACGCACCGCCGTTGCGTAGCTGAGCTGCAGCCACTGCATGCCCATCTCCTGGCTGCGCGGCGCCCACGCATTCGGGTCATCGCGGCTCGCATCGGCGTTGGGCGCGCCGGTGGCCTGGGCCGGACTCCAACCGGCGATCGTGCCCGTCGCGGCGCCCAACGCGGCGAGCACGGCTGCGTCGGTTTCGCGCGGGCGCCAGCGATCGACCAGCGCGTCGAAGCCCGGTTCGTCGAACTCCGACACCTTGTGCGCTGCCGCAAGGCGAACGGGCGTGTCGCTGCCGCTCGCCGCGGTGAGCACTTCGAGGGCCGGACCGCCATCAGCACCGTTCAGCGCACGGACGAGTTCCTGGCGCAACCCGTCGTCCTGCGCCTGCAGGTACAGCTGCAGCAGGATCGCATTTGCGGCGTCGCCGGCGAGTTCGACCAACAGCGCCAAGGCCTGCGTGCGTACCGGGTCGATGCATTGCAGTACCAGAGCCTGCAATCCGGGAATGGCGTGCCGCGAAGCAACGCGGCTGAGTGCGGCGAGGGCGGCTTGGGCCAGCGCAACATCATTCGGTGGGCGCACGGCGGCGAGCAACGCATCGACGACCTCGGCAACGTCCTGGAAGCGGCGCCGGCCGAGCATTGTCGCCAGCGACAGGCGCAGCGCCGTCGGCCGACGCGCATCGCGCACCAGTTCGGCGATCGGCAGACACAGTGGCACGACGTGCGCTTCGACCGCGAGTCGATAGTACTCGCTGCCCTGGCCGTCATCGGCGAACGACAGCACGTAGTGGGCCAGGTACTCGTGCGGATCCATCGCCTGGCGTTCCGCCGCTTTGGCGTGGGGATCGAGGGCCAGCGCGTTGCCACGTGCGCCGACATCGCCGGTCGTCGGCGTTGGCGCGAACTCCAACCGGCGTTGCAGTTCGGTGATCTGCGCGCGCAGCTCGGCCACTTCGGCCGTCGAAGGGTTCGAGTGCAGTTCGAGCCGCGGCTCGGCGTTCGGCCACGCAAGGGCCAACGCCAGCAGGCTGCACAGCAGCGAAACGGCGCACACAGAGACGAGTACGGGCGACTTCATGGTGGCCTCCGGCGCGAGTCTAGCCGGCCATCGCCAGGAAGCGCAGGCGGTGTGCTGTGCCGCGATCTACAATGCGCCACTTCGTCCCCATGAACGCCAAAGAAGTCCTCACCAAACTCGAGTCGCTCGGCGACGCCGCGCGGCGCAAGCACAACACGAAGTCCGGGGCGCCCGCCAACCAGTTCGGCGTCAAACACGGCGACATCCGTGCGTTGGCGAAGCAGATCAAGACGAACCACGCGCTCGGGCTCGAACTCTGGGCCACCGGCAACGTCGATGCGCAGCTGCTCGCCACGCTGCTGGTCAAGCCCGAGTCGCTGACCGCCAAGGAAGTCGACGCGATGACCCGCGCGACTTCGTTTGGGCACGTCGCGGAATGGTGGAACAACTACGTCGTCGCGCGCCATCCGGACCAGGAAGCGCTGCGCGGCCAGTGGCTGCAGGCGAAGGACCGCTGGACCGCACGCGCGGGCTGGCACCTCACCGCGATCCGCGTGACCAAGGGAGCCGATGGCGTCGATCCGGCGGCGCTGCTCAATCGCATCGAGCGCGAACTGGCGACGGCGGCGCCCGAAGTGCAGTGGACGATGAACAACACGCTCGCCGCGATCGGTATCGCGCACGCGACGTTGCGCCAGCGCGCCGTCGCCATCGGCGAGAAGGTCGGCCTGTATCGCGACTGGCCGGTGTCGAAGGGCTGCACGCCGCCGTTCGTGCCGGTGTGGATCGAGGCGATGGTGCGGCGCCAGAAGTGAATCGGGCGCGTCGCCGTCGAAGCGGCGCACGACGCGGCTCAGCCGCGATCTGGTCGCGTCGTGAGATCGTGCGCGAGCGAAGCAGACAAGCACGCGTGCACCGGCACATCCGCCACGTCCGGATCGAGGTCGGGAACGGTGATGCAGCGGTCGTGCGTGTCGACGGCGTGGATCGCGATGCGTTGGCCTTCGTGCAGGTCGCCCACGGTGAAGCGGTCGGGCTGGCCGGGCACCAGCGCGCTGTCGTCCGGGCCGGTCAGCAACTGCACGATCGGCTTGTCCGGGCAGTGCGACTGGTTGCGCACGATCGCGCTGGCGCCGTGGCGCAAGCGGACACGGGTGCCGTTCGGGAACAGGCCGATGGTGCGCGCGAACGCGCGCAGCCACTGCACGTCGAAGTCCCTCTCGTTGCGGAACATCACCGCGTAGGCCTCGATCGGCGTCAGCGCGCGTTTGTACGGTCGGATCGACGTCAGCGCTTCGAACACGTCGCACACGCGCACGAGGCGGCTGGTGCCGCCCGGCGCCACCGGCACCAACGACTCGGGGTAGCCCTTGCCGTCGGGACGCATGTGGTGGCAGAACGCGGCGCCGATCGCGCTCGGATCGACCCGTTCGTGTTGTTCGAGCAGGATCTGCGCGCCGAGGCGCGGATGCTGCTGCATCCAATGCCACTCGTCGGCCGACAGCCGGCCCTGCTTGAACAGCACCTCCTGCGGCACCTTCGACTTGCCGATGTCGTGCAGCAGCGCCGCCGAGCCGACCTGCACCAACTGGTCGCGCGAGGCGCCGAGCGTGCGCGCAACCTGCAGTGCCAGCAGCGCCACGCGCACCGAGTGGCCGACCGTGAAGCGATCGACGTCGTCCTGCGCGGCGAGCGCCAGCAGCAGGCTCGGCTCGTCCATGTCGGCGACCGTGCGTTCGAGCGCGTCGGCAGCGGCGTCGACGGCGAGTTCCTGGTCGTGCAGCGCGCGCGCGTGGTTCTGCTGCAAGCTGTCGGCCAGGTCCTGGTAGTGGTGCAGCGCCTTCTGCGTTCCGTCGATGCAGGTGCGGCGATCGGCCGGATCACCGACCGACCGCAGCGTCACGCGCACATTGCGAATGCCGAAGGCGGCCAGCGCCACGTCCCGCTGGCTGCGCGCGAACGCCGCCTGGTTCGGGGGCAGATCCAGCAGGTCGAACAGGCGATTGGCTTCGTCGCGTTCGAGACCCGGAGCAAACGACAGGATCGCGATGCCGCGCTCGCGGCACTGGCGCAGCAGCGAACGCGCCTGCAAGCTCGGACCGTCCAGCGGCTTGCCGTCGTGGCAGAGCCGGTCGTCGGCGCACTGCAAGTGCAGCGGCAAGTCGACGCCGAGCTGCTGGGCTCGCCGCAACGCCATCACCAGATCGTCGAGGGCGTCGTGCACGTGCCGGTTGTCGCGGTCGTGCATGCGGCGGTTGAGTGCCGCGATCACCAGCGCGTGGGCAAACGACAGCACCGCATGCTCGCGCAGTTCGCGGCTGGTGGGCGACTTCACTCGGTGGCTCCGCGGTCGTCGCCGCCGCCTTCGTCGTCGCCGTGTTCGTCGGCCGGCGCCTGGTGGGCGATCACTGCCGCCGACAGGCGTTGGCAGATTTCGGCCAGTTGCGCCGCATCACCGTTGCCGCCGATCACCTTGTCGAGAAGTTCCTGCAGAGCCGCGGTTTCGTCGAGGCAGCCATCGTTGCCGCGGATGCCGAAGTCGCGGTGCAACAGGATCGAGGCGCCGCGCGCCGCCGTTTCGTGGCCACTGCCGCACGCATCGGTGAGCACCGCGAGGTATTCGCCGGTCAGGCCGGCATCGAGATGCACATCGGTTGGGCCACCCGCGGCGATGCGCGCCGGCAGGGCGCGCAACTCGTCGCCGGTCACCGTCTCGAGCCGCTTGTCTTCGCCTTCGGGCGGCGTGAACGCGGCCTGTGGCGACGGCTCTTGCAGCAACGCCAGCATCGACTCGGCGGTCTCCGCCAGCAGCGATTCGATCATCGGGTCGCAGGCCGAGAACACCGACGACGGCAACGCCGAGGCACGCTTCACTTCGGTGCGCAGGTCGAGTCGCCATTGCGCCACCGCTTCCGGATAGCTCGGCACTGCCTGCTTGTGGCGCTTCTGCGACATCGACCCCGTATCGGTCGCGGAGTGCCGGTCGGTGAAGTGTCGTCAAGACTAGGCTTTGTCGCCGCTGCCGTTGCTCCCGCCGCCGAAAGCCTGCATCCTCAGAATCGAATGGAACGCATCGCTGTCGTCGCCGCCGCCCGAACCCCCATTGGCAAGTTCCAGGGTGGCCTGTCGTCGCTTTCCGCCGTCGATCTCGGCGCCCACGCCGTCACTGCAGTGCTCGCTCGGGCCGGGGTTTCGCCGACCGATGTCGAAGAACTGTACATGGGGCAAGCGCGTCAGCTCGGCTCCGGCCCCAATCCGGCGCGCCAGGTCGCGGTCAAGGCCGGCTGCGGCGACGGCTGCGTCGCCACGACGATCAACAAGGCCTGCGGATCGAGCCTGAAAACGATCGACCTCGCGCGCGCCGCGATCCTGCTCGACGGCCGCAAGGTGGTGGTGGCCGGCGGCATGGAGCGCATGACCAACATCCCGTTCCTGCTGCCGAACTTCCGCAGCGGCTACCGGCTCGGCCACGTCGAGGTGAAGGACGGCAACTTCCAGGACGGTTTCACCTGCGGCATCCTCGGCGAGCCGATGGGCATGACCGCGGAGTACCTCGCCGACGAACACCGCATCGGTCGTCAGGAGCAGGACGAGTTCGCGCTGCAGTCGCACCAGCGCGGTGAATCGGCGCAGAAGGCCGGTCGCTTCACCGACGAGATCGCGCCGGTGACGATCGCCGGCAAGAAGGGCGCGACCGTGGTCGCCACCGACGAACACGTGCGGCCCGGGGTGACGCTCGACGACCTGCAGAAACTGCCGGCGGTGTTCCGGCCCAAGGTCGGCACGGTGCACGCGGGCAACAGCTCGGGCATCACCGACGGTGGCTCGGCGCTGTTGTTGATGCCGGCCAGCGAAGTCGCGCGGCGTGGGCTCACGCCGTTGGCGTGGCTCGGCGCATCGGCGACC
>SXGT01492328.1_pt1 | contig 18880 bp, 20 predicted proteins | sample 3176221 | NCBI WGS metagenome assembly SXGT01 (sample SAMN11356862, study PRJNA531348) | freshwater metagenome | isolation source: freshwater sample F1-120 | place: China: Fuxian Lake, Yuxi | collected 2017-12-25
CGACGAGTAATCACGAACATCACCCACATAAAACTTGAGTTTGGGCGACTTGTACACCTGACGCATATCGTCTTGCTTTTTTTCGTCACGGCTGAAGATGCGAATTTCAGCAATATCTGTATCGAGAAATCGACTCATCACTGCGTTACCAAACGAGCCGGTACCGCCAGTTATCAGGATGACTTTTTCGCGAAACACTTCTTTAAGCGTAACCTAGGACTTCCTAAGGCATCAAGGTTGGGACTGAATCTGCCAACAGACATCAACTTCCGAATACCAGGACTTTTGTATTGAGCCACACAAGTGGTATTCGACTCCTGTAACCCCATAAAGTGGAGTACTCAACCTTTTACCCTTGATGTTTCGAGGGCTCAGTACTCTTATGATTACTGCCCTCAAAAGACTTGTTGATGTAGATATCATCTTTCTATGGAAAAGTTCTTCACCTCACAGGGTCAGCTGAATCACATCATTTGTAAGTTTTCCGACTTGGCTGGAGCCTCTGCGAATCGGCTGAATTTGTGTCCCGATGAAGCATTCCTTCAGTTGGGTTTAATTAAGTCGGGCCCGAGAGACTACGCCGCACACTTTCATCTTGATCATCAAACACCCAATCCACTGATTCGAGCACAGGAGTCATGGGTAGTTATGCGCGGATCTGTCGAAGTCACGCTTTACGATCGGGACAACACGGTCCAAGCTGTACGCACAATCCACCAAGGTGACGTAACGCTGACTCTCTTCGGTGGGCATGGCTACAGGATTCTGGAAGAAGACACGCTGGTGTATGAATTCAAGTCCGGTCCGTATGAGGGGCCAGTCGTTGATAAACAACATTTCTAACAATTCCGATTTGGTTTAGTTAATGCGACTGCACCTCGGATGTGGAAAACGGTACCTTCCTGGCTGGGTGCATATAGACCTGACTCCAGCTCCGCATGTTGACTTCTTAACCTCAATTGGCGAACTCTCAATGTTTGTAAATGAGTCAGTAATTGAGATTTATTGTTCCCATGCACTTGAGTATTTTGACCGCGCTCAGGCCGTCAACGTTCTTCGTGAGTGGAAAAGAGTTTTAATTCCTGGTGGCAAGCTATTTTTGGCAGTCCCCAACTTTCAGGCACTGGTTCAAATTTATGAAACAACACGGGATCTAAATTCGATACTTGGTCCCCTTTTTGGACGCATGACTAGTGCGCTACCTGCTCAAACGATCTATCATCGAACAACATTTGATCTAGCTTCGCTTACTTCCTTGCTCGTTGAACAAGGGTTTGTAAACGTGTCTGAATACGATCCGATCTCGTTCCTCAATGAAATGGATCCGAATTATGACGATCATTCGTTGGCATTTTTCCCACACATGAATCGCAGTGGAATTCAAGTGTCACTTTGCCTTAAAGCCCAAGCATCGAAATGACACATTGCTTACCTGAAACTAGTGTTGGGGTTTTATTTTAAGCGATTACTGAAATAAGTTAGTGATTGAAACATTGAGTCGTCAACAATCTGTATTCATTAATCCCAAAATGTCCTTTGGGAATCTAGAGCCCCTGTGCGCCAATGGTATACAAACAAATGATTGAAGGGGACTGCTGAGAAAATCGCAAGCCTTGTATGTGATGCGATATCGCTGCTTTAAGGTCAACCGAAATCACTCAGTCAAACGAGTTAGCCAGATCTCAATCATTTCATCCAACATTTGCTCAAAAGTAACCTCAGGTTTCCAATCCACTGTGTTTCGAAATACAGAAGCATCACCGCGAAGATATGGCAACTCTTCTGGTCTCATGAATCTCGGATCTTGAATAACGTACTCTTGATATTCCATTCCCAACTGAGAGAAAACGATTTGGCACAACTCTCGGACTGAATGCGTAACACCAGTTGCGACAACATAATCACCCGAAGCAGGTAAATCCATCATCAATTGCATCGCTCTGACATAGTCTCGAGAATGCCCCCAATCTCGATAACTGTCTAGATTTCCAAGAACTAGCTGACTTTCAATCCCGAGCTTAATTGCAATAGCTGTTTTTACCACTTTAGTTGTCACGAAATTAGATGCTCGACGTGGTGATTCATGATTAAAAAGAATTCCGTTTGTCGCAAACAGTCCATACGCGTTTCGATAATTTCGAACTGCGGAGTAAGCGAAGAGTTTTGCACAGCCATATGGAGATACTGGCGTCATCGATGTGGTTTCGCGCTGAAAACCATCGGGGTCAACTGCACTTCCAAACATTTCAGATGAACTAGCCTGATAATACTTAATCGCCGGATCGTGCTGCCGAATCAATTCGAGAAGTTTGAGAACTGACATGCCATTGGTCTCCGCGGTGTATTCGGGAATATCAAAGCTGATACGAACGTGGCTCTGCGCAGCAAGATTGTAGATTACATTCGGGTGTGACTTAGATACAATGTTCGCAATCGACTGGATATCAGTAACGTCACCGTAGAAAGTCTTAATTTTGCCTTCTAGGTGATGAATCCGCGACTCCTGATGCTCGGGGGTTGAATTTCTTCTCACCACCCCCTCTACTTCATAACCAATCTTAAGCAAATGCTCCGCCAAGTAACTGCCGTCTTGTCCAGCAATGCCAAGAATTAGAGCTTTCTGGTTTGACATGTTACTTTTCCGCGAGATTCGTAAATGGAGCCCACTTGCGAATGTCTGGGTAATGATTCCAATCCATCATGTCCGGATTTTCAGCGGGTATTCGGTCCATGAGCCAGATTCCTCGTGCCGCATCTTCAGGTGTCATATAGAAATGCCAGCCAAAAGATTGAACGTGTTCACTGTTGTCGTACGGTAAGTTGAGATCACGCCCGTCATATGAGGCCAATTTCAGCCATCGGTAGGCCTCATCTGAGTCGGTCAAGATTGCGCCTCCTTTTCCAATCGGCAGTCGCTTCTTAATTTGGAATGATAAGACCTGCAATGCATCAGAATGAACATACATATTTTTTGTAAAGCGTGCTGCTGAGTCAAAAATATTCCATGGCTTTAATTCATAGATGCCAGACCAAGGGGTATCGTCAAACCGTGGTTGACACCCAGCGTGAATTATTTGCATTGGAACGGATACGTAAGTGCGGGCTGGAATCACTACTTCGCCAGACGCTTGACGATATTTCAAGCTCAAAAAGAGTGCGTTTGACGCACAGTCCGTTACCACTGCATATTTAGAGTTTGCATAATTCGCAAGCTTTTCTTCAAACAACGTGACGATATCGCGAGGGTCTTGCCACTGATAGCCGTCTTCTCTGATCAGTTGTGGCTCAGGTCTTTGAAACTCAGCAGGCAATTTACCAAGCGGCCAACTGTTGTAACTCGTGTTCACATGTTCACTTGATTTGCGCTCCATGGTCAAATCTTAGACCAATTCCAGTCTTGAAAAATGTTCGTGCTAAGTCTCTTGTCGCTCCTACAATGAACTAAATACACTGTTGGCTAGTTTCTCTTCATTACACCTACGCTCTTCGGGTGAATTTTTCGACAGCCTATTACCACTCTTCTGGAGTAAAGCAAGTTTGGGTAAATCTCGCTATTGGTTAGCTCTTCAAGTCAGTATTTATACGGGTTCGATTACTTGAACCACCGGTTCACTTCTCAGGAGTCGATATAGAAACTCAACGTTTCCCACACTCGCCGCAACGTGTTTCCAGTCACGTTTCCATACAAATTTAGCTGCTTCGCCGAACGCAAGTATCACGGCAACCTGAATCACTCGGATTGGTGCAACCCTATTGGGATACCTCTGCGCCAGTAGCCATCTAACTCCATTGTGATAAAGATTTATCTCGCGCCACGAATCTCGATTTGAGGAATCATTCAGATGCTTAATGGGAAGATTAATGGAAGAAACTATTTCTCCCAAATCGCAAACTCTGAGGTAAAAATCAAGATCTTCTCCGTACATCCGCAATGTGGCGTCAAATTGCATGTAATCAAAAACCCAAGCTCTCACGCTCTGCATTCCCCCAACGAGCCATTCACAAGTTTCAATTGCCTTTTGGGGACGGGCAGGAATTGCAATACCTGATCGCAAAATCACTCCACACTTCTTCGATCCAATACCCATTATTCGTCGAATCAGTCCAGCGTTTTGGCGGGTATTTAGGTCGGAGTCATATCCGCCGACAGCTACGATTTGGGCAGAATCGTGAAAAATTTGCCTAATTCGTGCAAAGTAATCCACCCCTGGAATAATGTCGTCGTCGAGGAAGTGAATCAACTCGAGATTTGGAATGTTCCTCCGAGCCGACTCAACGCCCACGTTTCGCTGATGCGGAAGACCGGGTCTACTTCGCAGGTACATAATGGGTACGGGAAACTGGGGAGAAACTTGTTTGATGACTTCTTCAGTCTTGATTGAGTCGCTTGAATCAACAATGACTACGACTGGTGGAAGAGTTGAGAATTGCAGTAACTCCTTAAGACGATCCTTAATCTGATGATCTCGATTTCGTGTACAAATAATCAGGGCATCGGTAGTTTGTGGCATACTCAGGCAATCTTCGCTCTTGGTCGATTCATTTTTTATTAGCGACAGTGATGATTTCTAAGCATATAGTTGACACGTGAAAATAGTTTGGACACTCCTACGCTTTGGTACCCCTCTGTTTTCTCGTCGTGGACGGGTAGTGCTCCTGCTCTCAACGATGTTGCAGGTAGCACTAGTGGCACTCGACGCTGTAGCACTCCTGCTCTTGGCGTCAGTTTTTGAATTCACGCGCGATACTGACTTGTCTGGGTTGAAAGTTGACACTACAGCCACGAAACTACTGACTATTATTATCCTTTTTGTTACTCGTAGTGCATTAACTGCGATTGTGAGTTGGGTGACGGTTCGACAGTTGGCACGTGAAGAGTCACGTATGGGTATAGATGTGTTTGGCGTATTACTCAACCCCACCACACGTCTAGAAGGAACCGTAGATACCCACTTTCATAATGGTGTAGATCGCGTACCAGATTCATTATTGAAAGTTGGAATCAGTATTTCCACAATGATTAGCGAAATTCTGACTGTAGTGGTGCTATTGGGGGTGTTTGTGGTGTTTGATCCACTCACGGCTTTAACCTCAATTTTGTACTTTTCGGCAGTCGTTGTTGCTCAACACCGCACACTTGCCAAAGTTTCATATCGGCAAGGTGTTGAAACAATGAGGCTTCGAGTTGGCCTTTATCAGGTTCTTAGTGATGCTGCGCAGCTTCGTAAAACCCTTTCAGAGACTTCTGCTGTTTCGATGACAGCGTTTCTGAGTGAGTATCGCTCATTGCTGTCAGAGACCCGTGGACGTTCTGCTTTTGTTTCTACGGTGCCCAGATACTTGCTGGAACTGACACTCGCAATCGGTATTCTGATCATGGGTGGTGTGGCGTATCTGGCCTCAGGCCCAACACAAGCCTTGACTACCGTGGTGTTGTTTACGGGTGTAAGTTTTCGTTTGCTGCCTGTAGTGAATCGCATTCAGGTTCTTGCTCTCTCTATCATCGGTGACGCACCGACCGCGAAACTAATTTTTGAGATGCCAACCGGCGCCCACAAAGTCATTGTCCAAGATCCAAGAGAAAGTAAAAATACGCTCGAAATGCAGGGTGTCAACTTTGGATACTCTGACTCAGGAGGGCTAGTACTCCGCGATATCAACTTGTGCCTTGAAAAAGACAAGCAGTATGCGATTGTCGGCCCATCAGGCTCGGGTAAAACCACTTTGGTCGACATTTTCTTGGGTCTTTTGCAACCAACCTCTGGCTCGATGCGACGCGACAAAGGAAAAGTGAGTGCCTACGTACCCCAAGAAACTCACATTGCCTACATATCGCTTGCAGAAAATGTTGCTCTAGCATGGAATAGAGCAGAAGTTGATCTACACCGAGTTGAATTGGCCCTCAAGCGGGCAGGGCTGCAAGAGTTCTTGCCCCGCATCAATGACCCGACACCCCTGCTGAACGAGTCCCTCTCTGGTGGGCAAAAACAACGAATAGGGCTGGCCCGCGCCTTTTACTCTGGGGCTGATTTAATTGTGCTTGATGAGGTCACAAGTGCGCTCGACGCCGAAACCGAAAAAAATATTGTAGAGCAAATTTATGAATTACGGGGTGATGTAACCGCCGTCATCGTCGCCCATCGTCTGAGCACAGTGAGGCATGCTGACCATGTGTTTTACCTCGAAGAGGGTCGACTAATCGGATCAGATACCTTTCAAGCCCTCGCCAACACGTTGCCGCAATTTCGACAACAGATCGAGTTCGGCCATATTCAGTTAGGTGACTGAGAGTCTTAAGTGTTGAATTTCGATAATTAGTCAAGTTCGAGAGAGGAACTAGACCAGCGACCTACGCACTACAGAAGCGTGAATAGATCAATAGTTATATACGACTATCCACAAACCGAGAGCGTTTCCTAATAACGAATCCCGGAAACTTTAGTAACCCGAGACTCCCTACCTTATGTCTCGAATCAGAATTTGGTAGACGTACTCTCCCTCGGCGTTTTTTAGGAAATAATCAATTGCTCTAGAATTATCAAATGACAAACCAAAGTATTCGACTTATATCCTCTCAAGACATAGCGCAATTTATCACAGGTTTGTTTCCGCATAAAGTGGTCAAGTTAGTCAATCCACCTTGGTCACGTGGCGAGTCCACTTCCCAAGAAAACGAACGCAATTCTGGGAAAACTAAATTATTTGACGGTAACTCGAGCTGGATTGAAATGGTCGAGTTTGGAAGGTCTGATTACCATATCGGCGCAGCCGTTCTTGACTACTGCATTCACAATAAGAATTCGAGAGCTTTTGTATTTTTCTCTATGGATGACGAATTGATTGCAGAGCGTATAGAAATTTTGGCTGAGACTCCAAACCTATGCGTGATTTACGCATTGAGCCTCGACTTGTCTAAAGCAGGAGCCTTAAATTTAATTGAGCTTTGTTATGGCGACAAGGCATTCTTTACAGAACATTTCCGCAGACGCATGGCTCGGGAAAGATTTGTTTTCTCGACAAAAGCGTTTGTGATCTTTTACGAACTCAAAGATGGTGTTGATAAAGTCATTGAACTTAAGGCGAAGCTTCGCCACAATCTTGCCGCCGTTACTTTTGAGAGGCGAATTCACGGAACCGACGGCGTTGAGGACACCCGTTATCTGGCTGAAGCATTAACTAACCCGAACTCACTTAACCTTTTAAATCGAGTCAAAGTTTCACGACATGACCGAGTTTTTAGTCGCTATCCGACTAGTTTGAGATTCAATCGAAATGTTTGCGTTGACGGTAGCGCAACAATGGAGTTATACGGTTTGAGAAAATCCCGGGATTTGGACTTAATCTGTCTTGGATCAAGCCTAGAGGAAGAAATTCTTGCAATGGGATTTGATGTCAATAACGGTCATTATATAGGGCTCCCTTTTTCTCATAAGGACGTCATCATTAGTCCGTATTTGCACGTGAGTCTCTTTGGAATCAAATTTACTTCATTAGCGACGAGGCAGATCATTTTGAGTTTTGGCCCACGATCTGCTCATGGCAATTGGGCGAATAAAAAAATGAGAGACATCAAATCCATTGCAGAATTCACACTTAGTCGCCGCTCGGTCGGAGTAGGGATATCTGGCCATCTGAGCACGATGGCTACCCAGCTACGACTCGTTTTTGAGTTCGTAGTTAAAAGAGTTATGCCTAAATTGCCACCCGGTCTGGCTCAGAAAGTTAGATCAACCAGGCAAAGGCTCACGATAAAACCAAGGTGACATCTCGATAACCTCACTTATTTCTAAGTATTGCAAATGGTGTATTAGCGTCTTGACAAAACTTATTTCATCCATGTTGAGATTGACAGTGCCTACCTAGCGGAAAAGAGGTCATAGGTTTAAGGCATGCCAGCCAGACGGTAATCTACGACTGATTTGCTTCCGATGGGTTTGACTGAGACGCAGGAATTGCTGGTTACTTTGCGCTCCGATTAAAATACAACTGTGGGCGTGCATTTGCACAGTAGGAGTTGTTGGATCACTGACCTTTCGTTGAAACCCTTGGAATCTCCTAAAATTTGGTTAAGAGAGCAGAGGTGAGGCGCGTGTTGAGAAAATTGGTCAAGCAATTGCCTGGTTCGACAGCTCTGCACGAGAGATTTGTCCTGGGGTCAAAAGTAATGCGACTAAGCCCGATTGAGGACCTAAAGCCTTTCGCTCCCAACGTGGCCGGTGGCAATCGCGAGAGAAATTCCCTGACTTTAGAGACGGCTAACCGCATTGGAATAGTATTTAGAGACAGCCTAAATACGTTTTTGCCACCAATTCAAATAGTTGACAGCGCTGACTTTGCTCGACACTTTGGACTAAAGGCAGATCTCAGTGCGGACTTAAGAAACTTATTTTCCAGGTACGGCTCGGACAAAAGTGGCACGCACGATTATCATCTCGTTTACGGTCGGTTGTTTGAGGACCCAAATGCGGTTCGGCTCGTGGTGGAAATAGGTATAGGGACAAATTCGCCTGAAGTCTTGTCCACCATGGGAAGGGGTCACGCGGGGGTAGGAGGCTCTCTCCGGGCTTGGAGGGACTTCTTTCCTTCCGCTTCCATAATCGGGTATGACATTGACCCTCACGCCTTGTTTGAGGAAGTTCGCATTCGTACTGCCGTTATGGACCAGCGAGACGAGGACTCAATCAAAGCCGAATTTAATAAGCTAGAAGATGGCTCAGTTGATTTATACATCGACGACGGTTTGCATTCCCTCGACGCTAACCTAACGCCAATCAGACATGTCTTCTCAAAAGTTCGACCCGGTGGATGGTTGATCGTAGAGGATATCCACGCCGAAGCGGTTCCTTTTTGGGAGGCGTTTGGCGCAGCAATTCCGGCGTTTCGAGGTCGCGCTGCAATTCTTGCGGGGCAGGCGGCCTACCTATTTGTGCTGCAAAAAGCCCCCACTCATGAATTGTCAGACCTCGTTTGATTGCAAAACAATTGATCAACTCTCGTGATCAGGAGAGTAAATTCGTGAATTCGACCCCTTTAGCCCCTCTGCCACACCCCATTTTTTGATAATGGACACTCTTCACTTACATACGCAGGTGTTTACATCCCAAAAACGTAAGAAAGCGAACTCTGACGAATAGCTAAAAATGAACTGTGATTTATTGGGTGATACGGGGTCGTAGATTCAAGTCCTGCTCGCTCGACGGTAATCTTATTCACGAGGGCACCAACGCCACGATCGAAGTTTATGATTTCCCGCAAAACAATTATCTGGGATTCACACAGATTTGATAACTCAGTCAACGGGGCTTCCAAGAACAACTAGAAGTAACAGATATGATTTTCGTTAGTGGTCGGTCTGAGCGGAGCAACTGACGGATTTAAGTTAGCCATCAGATACTTTGGGATGCCGGTCATACCCAAAACCAGTGGCTGGTGGAGCCTTTACTCAGATCTCGAAGCCCTAAATATTCGAGTTGTTCAGCCGGAGAACTATGGAGTAGCTACACACCTCTTAGTTATTGATTACAGTGAAAAAGATGTTGTGCGATGGCCAAAGCTTCCGAAAACTAATCGTTTTCTGACCGCGACTGAGCCTGTCTCGGTGAATCCGATTCAGTTCAGCAAGAAAGTCACCAGCAAATTCCACAGGGTTATTGTTCCATCTAGGCTGTCGCCTCAAAGTTCGAATACCGTTGTTTATGACGGTGGATACATTAATCCACTCCGGTATTCAACTGTTTTTTCAAATGACGGCTTTAGGCAGGGTTGTTCACTAATTAACGAGAACAAACTCAGCTTTGCTAGCCAGAGCAACTACATTCTGCGAACAAAATTCATCCGATATGCGCTCAAACGAGATCTCAATCTGACGATAGCTGGTAAAAATTGGACTAGAGGTGTCTTGTGGACGATCACGAAAATCATGCACCATCTCCTAATAGGGATTCGCGCCAAACAAATTAAGTTCAAATTTTCGGATGTCGTTGAATTGTTGAAGTTTTCGCTCAGTAGAAAGAGAGTTGAAACAATATGCGCTGGTGTAGTTCCGGACAACGTCGAGTTTTCACTAAAGTTTAAGGTGGCTATAGTCATTGAGAATGAATCTTGTTACTTCTCCGAGAAGCTACACGCTGCGCTTATTGCAGGGTGTCAATGCGTCTACGTTGGCCCCAAGCTAAACCCACTTGATTTTCCAGACGGTTTCCTCTTTCAGTCAGAGCCTCATCCGGCTTCGATTCTCAAACAAGTCGAAGAAGCTTTGCAGACCCGCTATGTGATTTCGGCTCACGACTTAAAAAAGCATATTGACGACAGCGTATTCTTTAGAGAAAATGGCGTGAGCCGTCGCAATGCATGGATTGCCAAGTCGATTTTTGCTTGGATGAGCTCTGATCATGAATACCCACCACAAAATCTAGGCTCGTTTACATAGGAACACATCATAGTCATGAGAACAAATAAAAGATTAAAAGATGCAATCACGTTGAACACGCAACAAAAAAACGTGGAGAGCTGGGGAATTAGAAGAATTGTTAACTCGGTGGTTCAAGCGACTTATTTTACCTTTGAAATTCTCAGAGGCAAATGCCGATTTAGACCGAGGATTGTTGTTGGAGACTGGCCACACTCCGATCAGCGAACAAAATATTTGATCTTTGGAACGATGATTGTAGATGAAGAGCAGATTCTCGTGGAAAATTGGGGAAAGTTATACAAGCTTGGAGCATGCCCCCAGAAGGAATTCTTTCGAAAGCTTGATTGTGGCGATGACGTTCAAGCTGATCCTTACTACAACGAGACCAAAGAGCGTTTGGATGATGTTCAGTTCAATGAATGGTTTCGCAACAGGTTAGAACTCTGGAAAAACTTCAAACAAGAACCCACCGATTTTATACCGATTGGAATTCGGTATTCAACAAATTATTTTGTGATACAAGACGGAGCCCATCGACTATCCATCAGAAGTTTGCGTGGCTATACTTTTCACACATTGGGGGTTAAACTTTGGAGCTTCGATCAGAGGTTGTAAGTCACAATAAGGTCGGCCTCTTGAGATCTATTTATCTCCATACCTCATTAGTTCTTAAGTGTTCACATCCTCGCTGGAAAAGCCACGATAAAGGTTTTCGGCACATTACTGCTGACATCCATTAAGAAGCACCTTAGCTGCCTGACAAACATTCTGAAATTCACCAATTTGCATAGGGCTTGTGCATACTTTTGCTCGGAGAAACGTTGCTTGAGCGCCACCATGGTGTAACGCAAGTGGTCCTAATTTTCATTTGTATCCTGCAATACTCATTCAAGTCCCTAAGTCAAATTTATGGGCATGTCTAGTTGGAACCTTAGTGAGACACTGGTTCCGGGAATTAACACCCGATCTCCACCTGTAGCGATAGAGCTGGTACACCGCCGATCCGACAATTGAATAGAAGCAGCGCGTTGCCATTGCATAGATGACGCGATTCTTCTCAAGCAATACCTTAATTTGATTCACTTTTGGCGCTACGACGGATGATTGTGGGCGGACTTCTCTGCTCCAGTGATGCACATAGTCGCTCTGTTGAACACGTGTCTTTGTGAGCCCGTTGCCTATCTTTTGAGAACGAACGAGACAAACGAGAGGAAGTCCAGATGAAACCTCAGATCTCTGGCCATCTTTTGGCTCCCTAACCTTAAACCAATATCGAGAGTTAGAGACCTTTGCGAGAAATACCTCTGCACTGGTAAATCCCCTAGACCTTGAGTAGGTCGAGAAGTAAAACTCAGGCGAAAACTGGTAAAAACCATGCCCGCAAAAGTTGTTACTTGGGTTCACATGAATCACTTGACCACCAGGCTTTAGCATGCTGGAAATGTTCATAAGCGCTGTACGGATGTCATAGATGTGTTCTAAGGAGCCAGAATCGATAATTGTGTCGTATAAATCGCAAAAATCTGTGGGTAGAGGATCATTGAGGTCCAAAACGTGCGAAGCGCCTTCGTAGTCACTGTTGTCAAACGAATGCACTATTATGCTACCGAAGTGTCTAATCAACAAAGTCTCACAAAAAGATCCCAGGTCAGATTCAATTGGAACACCGAGTAGTTTTTCTAATACTTGGTTTCGGACATGAACAGATTGACGACCTATTGTCGCTGTCTTGCCAAAGGGACCATGAGTGTTGTGAACTCTCTTTAAGAACAACAATGCGTGAGTGTCAATTCCCATAATGTCTTATTGCGCTCCAAATCTAAAGTTATTTTGAAAATTTGTACTGAATACGTTTCTCATCATCTCGACCAATCATCAACCGGAACTTGTTTATGATTTATCTTACAGTTGTAGGTTAAAAGTCTATTTTCAACGTTATAGCTTTTGACCATGGAACGTGAAACAGTTACACAACAATAGTGGTATGAACTGCAGGGAAGAGAGACATTTGTGCCATCTAATAAAGTCCAATTCATTTCGATAGCAACGAATGATTACTTAAGCCGATGGAAGGCACTTGTCAAAAATGTGCGTTACGACATCCTGAGTTTGGATTGGACTTGGATTTTGATCACTGATGCTGTTGCGGATGCGACTGCATTCACAAAGTCTTTAGACTTAACTGATCGGATAGAGATCCGACCCATATTGCCATTCGGATTTCCATTGGCATCTATGGTGAGGTTCCCAGCAATTACAGTTCACTGTGATGCAACAGGGTGGATTTGTTACGTTGACGCTGATATGGAGATAGAGGACCCCAAAAGATTAGATGCCGAAATCAGAAGGTCGGTTGAGGTAACGGTTGTGAGTCACCCCGGGTTTACAAGACCCAAAGGATTTTCTAATCTCCTTGGTTTAAAGCACAATATGTCAAACCTTGCCTTACAGTTGGCGATGGGGGGTTTAGGTACGTGGGAAACTCGACATCAGTCAAAGGCTTTTGTCCCGCGGAGGCTAAGGAAAACGTACGCCCAAGCTGCGATTTTTTTCGGACCAGCAATTCAGATTCAGGAACTCAGTGCGAAATGCTGGTCATGGATGGAGTATGACCTTCGAAGTGGAGTAATTGCAAAGTGGCACGACGAAAGTTACTTGAATTGCTGGATGTCGAATAATCCGCACAAAGTTGTTGGACCGGAATTTTGCTTCTTTGACTTTCCCTGGCTGACCGATATCACCCATCCAGTGGTTCGCACTGTTGACAAATTGAAAACATAAATACGACCATCATGATTATACTCCGCAACCCCAAAACGATTTAGATTGAAGCGATGATTTTGAATGTAATTCGAACTCTCCACATGACCGAATGTCTTTAGCCATTCCACTAAGGCTATGCACCTCGATCTCGGCACTATCTGATCTTTAGGGTCACACGTCCGGTGTCGTCCACAGGGACTAGAAGTGGTCTAGAACCTAAGTCAGCAAAGTACTCATCTACCGCCAGTCGAGCGCCTTCCCAGTAGCCGTAGTCATCAATAATTAATGCTCCACCAACACCAAGCCTGGGGTAGAGAGTTTGCAATTCTTTCCTTGTGGATTCATACCAATCCGTGTCTAGCCGCAAAACCGAAATTGACTCTGGCAGGTTGGATGGTATGTCCAGAGTCTTCAAAACATCTCCCTGAACAAATCTAAATCCATCAAGAGACCCAAATAGCTCCAAGGCATTAAGTTGAACATCCGCTAAGGACGCGTAGCACCAGTCAACGAAGCCAGCCTTAATGCTTGCATCATATTTTGATGATGCAAGTTCATTTGACGAGGCCAATTTGTCCTGAGATGTTGGCTTAGTCATGCCAGTAAACGTGTCAAACAGCCATACGGTCCTTGGACTATCAAGCATCGCGAACACCGTTTTTGCCAAAAATGCATTTCCCCCTCGCCATACTCCACACTCAACAAAGTCTCCTCGAATATTGTTTTGTACTACGTACTTGCATGCTAGAAAAGTTGATAGCAGCCGCTCTTGTTGAGGTCAGTTCATAATGCTTTGAATTGGACAACCAATATCTGTGTTAAGTCCAAGTCTTTTATTACGTGTTTTGCTCTCTTTTCATTCTTCAAATCGGTGCTCCACTTTGTACCAATGTGGTGGAATCATATCGCTCGTATCAATTTTTTCCGATAAAAACCATGGTTTCGGTGCGGCAACAGGTCTCATCCCTTGATGCAGCCAACCCGCCATCCAAGAAAAGGTGCTATTTGCAATGACAAGCGACGGGGAGGTGATGAGTGTTTGGAGATCCGTCCACAGTGAAGTCGCATCAACCTGAGTCACTGAAGTTCCAATTTCATTTTCGAGTTCACTGAGATCACCAAGCCGGTCTTCGGAAACCGCCCAGACCTCACCAGACTGGCCAGCCGCACGAAGTGCAGCAATTGCATTTGAGTAATAGCGGTAGGGCAGAGTGCCGTGAATTTCACGTACTCCCGATTTCAAGTAGTCGCCTCTTCGGACATGAATGACGATGTCGCGCGGGTGGAAAGAGGCTGGATTCGTTGCGAGAAGTTTGATCGCTTCGCGGACTTCATTCCGACGCTCGATGCCTACCAATTCGAGGTAGCGCCATGACTGGAAATATCCAAAGAGGCAAGAGCCTTTTGAAGTCAAGAAAAAGTCCTGACTGAATTGAAATGACGGTTCAACGAAGTCGCATCTCCGTGGAATCCCAATCCTTTGTATCAATCGCCCCAGCTGAGTTTGAGGCTCTCGAAGGCACTCGATCGTACGAGAAAGTCCACTTGGCGATTTGCGGATCAGCTGATCAAGCAAGAATGGTAAGTGTGCTGTATGCCTGTGTTGTGATGGGTCGATGTATAGGCGGCACTCCAATTTGTCAGCTAGAGCTATACCTGCGAACAAACAGAATAACTGATTGCCAATACCTCCACGACTGTGAATCGTGAGGCCATTTGGGATGGCATGTACCAAATGAAGTTTTCTTTGGAGCGTCATCTCGAAGCAGTAACCAGTTCTTCCTGTCGAGTCGAAGCAGTCTTGTTTCTAAGATCATCGGGTTTTGGGAGAGGCGCGTCTATTTCGATTATTGCGGCAGTTCTCGAATTTCTCTGATAGGAAAGCACCGGCTCATTTCGAGGGTACTGGATTGCAATTGGACCTTCAGATCTTCTTTGAGAATTCGTGAAGATAGTATTACGCATTATAAAGATTCTACTCACAGGAGCGAATGGGGTCGTTGGCTCGGCGATTATGCGACGGCTTAAGACCGAGCCAACAATTGAAACTGTAACAATCACTCGAACCGAATTAGATCTGCTTGATGAGCAAGCCACTTCTGCATATCTCGAAAGACTGAAGCCTGAGATAGTCATAGGTGCTGCTGCGGTCGTTGGCGGTATAAAAGCGAATCTAGGTGAGCCTGTGCGTTTCCTAATTGAAAATCTTGCCATTCAAAACAACCTCATGATGGCTTCAGCCCGTGCAGGCGTGTCGAAATATGTATTTCTTGCTAGTTCGTGTATTTATCCGCGACTCGCACCGCAACCAATGACAGAGTCTGCTCTGATGACAGGACCACTAGAACCGACTAATGAGTCTTATGCAGTCGCAAAACTTGCGGGGATTCAACTCGCTCGTTCGTTGCAGCAAGAAGGACGCCTAAAGTCTATAGTTCTCATTCCGCCGAACATTTACGGACCAAATGATCACTTTGACTTAGAACGGGCTCACGTTCTCTCATCGCTGATACGTCGTTTTACTGACGCAGTCCTTGATGGCAAGAAGTCCATCAACGTTTGGGGCAGTGGTAAAGCACGCCGAGAGTTTATGCATAGCGATGATTTAGCGGACGCTGTTCTATTTCTGCTTCACAACTCCGGTGCTCCTTTCCTAGTAAATGTCGGAGTAGGTGATGACATTTCTATTCGGGATGCTGCACAATTGATTGCAGAAATTACTGAATTTTCAGGCGAAATTACCTTTGACCCCAACCAGCCCGAGGGTATGCCCCAGAAGCTCCTTAACAGCAGTGTTATGCAGCAGCTTGGATGGCATCCTAGAGTTGCGCTTGCTGATGGTCTAACGCAGTTGGCGGCGGAGTACAGGAGTAAAATTTAATGTTCAAACCAATCAATGATGCGATTCATCAATATTTGCTGGAGAATCCATCAACTGACTCTGTGAATGACTATTGGTATCCACTTTCAAGGCCGTCATTCGGTTTAGAGGAGATAACTGAAGCGATCGAATCAATGATCACATATCGAACCACCATGTGGGACAAAACTCGACAGTTCGAAGAACTGTTTTCAGAGTACGTGGGGGCTGAAGCGGTGATGGTTAATAGCGGGTCCTCTGCCGATTTACTCCTCGTTTACTCGATGTTAAGTAGCTCTGGCGGCACGCTGGAACCAGGAGATGAAATTCTGGTTCCAGCAGTTACATGGCCTACACATCTTTGGTCGGTCGCCATGGCGGGACTAGTTCCTGTCTTGGTTGATGTCGACCCCAAAACTCTGAATATGGACATCAACGATCTGCGGACCAAAATTTCAAGTCGTAGTAAGGCTATTTTCCCAGTCCATCTAATGGGAAATCCCGCAAACCTTACAGAAATTCAAGCAATTGGTGCTGATGCAGGATTGACAATTTTAGAAGATTGCTGCGAAAGTCTGGGAGCTTTCTGGAATGGTCACCACGTCGGAAGCCAATCGTACGGGGGGACCTTCTCTTTCTTCTTTTCGCATCACATTTGCACGATGGAAGGTGGCATGATCGTCACCTCAGACCCCGAGACTGCCGAGCGCTTACGGCTCCTTCGGGCACATGGCTGGGCACGCAACTTGAAAAACCGAAGTCATCCCCTATTGAAACTTACGGAAGACTCCGCTCTCGATTCTCGCTACACATTCCTTGAATGGGGTTTCAACGTAAGGCCTACTGAACTGCAGGCTGGTTTTGGACTTCATCAGATCAAAAAGTTCCCACGATTCAAAGAGGCGCGAAATCGAGCTTTTGCACAAATACGAGAAAACCTCTTCGATCTATCCAATGTCATCCATCTTCCAGAAGTTAATCCGCAAGCTGAGGCCTGCTGGTTTGCTCTACCAATCATGCTAAAGCCAGAAGCGTTGATCTCCCGAAATGAGGTCACAAGAAAACTTCAGGCTCTTGGAGTCGAAACTCGGCCGATTGTTGCTGGCAACTTAACCAAGCAACCAGTGAGCAGGCGGTTCGATTGGCTACGTCAAGATAACTTGCCTGGAGCCAACTCAATTCACGATTACGGATTCTATGTAGGTTTACATTCTCAATTCCACGAAGAAGAGATAGAGCGAATTACAAACACCCTTAGATCAGTTTTGTCCTCTGCCTAACTAATTGCTGTCAGATACTCGTAGGCACTCAAACACTATTTCGACAGTACCCCGACACTTATCAGAACTCACCCCCGAAGTTGGCTTTCTGTTGATGGTTGGGTTGGCATACCTTGCTTCGGGCCCAGCACGGGAATTGATTACCTTGTTGTTGTTTCCTGATATCAACTTTCTTTTATTGCCTATCGACAACCCCATTCAGATTTTTGCTCTCAATACTATTGGTGATGCACCGACCACAAAACTTATTTTTGAGATTGCGAGCAAAGCTGTTGACCTAGTTGCCGAGCAACCTCAGGAAACTGAAAACACACTCGAGATGTCAGGAGTCAACTTTAAATATTTGGAGTTGAGAGAGCAGATTCTCCGCGATATCAATTTGAGCCTCGAAAAAAGCAAGCGGCATGCCATCGTTGGACCGTCGGGCGCCGCCAATACCACACTGATCGACATTTTTTGAGACTTTTGCAACCGACCATCTCCAGCTTCGGCGGCACTACAAAATCAGCGTGAGTACGAGTGTGCCCCAAGAAACCCATATCACACACATGACACTCGCCGACACGATGACATAATTTCGACAGTAAATTGAGTTTGGTCAAATTCGTTTACGTGATTAAGTAATAAAAATTTAGTTAATCATTGATTGACGCAACTTGAATTTTCTTTTTAAAAAGGGCGGAAGGGGTGGGATTTGAACCCACGGTAGGCCTAAACCCACGACGGTGTTCGAGACCGTTCCATTCGTCCGCTCTGGCACCCTTCCGTCTAGCAGGCTACCTATTTGTTCTCGGCGATATTGTCTCGGTCTCGCAGGCTCTTGAACAACTCGGTGAGCAACGCTGCGCACTCAGTGGCCATAACACCATGCACAACTTCGGGATTATGGCTTAATCGCGGATCAGTCGCGATGTTGTACAAACTGCCGAACCCACCGGCTTTGAGATCTGCCGCACCGAAAACAACTTTGCTGATGCGCGAATTGATGAGCGCGCCGGCGCACATTGTGCATGGCTCTAAGGTCACCACGAGTGTGCATTGCTCAAGGCGCCAGCGTCCCAATAAATTTGCGGCATCTCGAAGAGCCAAAATTTCGGCGTGCGCAGTCGGATCGTTGCGAAGCTCGCGTTCGTTGTGTCGCGATGCGATGACCGTGTCGTTGTGAATGACGATCGCACCAACGGGTACGTCATCGTGCGCAAGCGCATTGCGCGCCTCGGCGAGCGCAAACGTCATTGCTTGTTGATTAGTAATCATGGCGGAGGGGGTGGGATTCGAACCCACGGAGACTTGCGCCTCACACGCTTTCCAAGCGTGCCGATTCGGCCGCTCTCGCACCCCTCCAAATCGCCCAAACAGCGTTACCTGCGTAGATTTTGCAGGCTATCTGAGCGTTCACTCAAGATTCAGCGAGTTGCTTGGCGGTATCGTTAGGCAACCGTTTCCGTCGAGTGAGGTGGCGGTCGGGTCCTGTGCAACGAGTGCCCGAGAATCAGGTCAGAGCCGGAAGGCAGCAGCCTTCATCGGAACCATTTGAGTGCCGCAGATCGCCTGGCCGTCACTTCA
>SXGT01176248.1_pt1 | contig 18879 bp, 12 predicted proteins | sample 3176221 | NCBI WGS metagenome assembly SXGT01 (sample SAMN11356862, study PRJNA531348) | freshwater metagenome | isolation source: freshwater sample F1-120 | place: China: Fuxian Lake, Yuxi | collected 2017-12-25
CCACCCGCGCCACTGGCACGGTAGACATCCACACGCAAATCGGCAGGGTTGATGTCGATGGCTATATCATCGTCGATTTCTGGCGAGACGAACACGGACGCAAATGAGGTGTGCCGACGGTTACCAGAATCGAACGGCGATTTACGAACTAATCGATGTACACCCGTTTCGGTGCGCAGCCAGCCAAATGCATATTCGCCTTCAAAACGGATAGTCGCGCTTTTAATGCCCGCCACATCGCCGGGAGATTCTTCGATCAACTCGGTTTTAAAGCCTTTAGCTTCGCCCCAGCGTAAATACATGCGTTCGATCATCGAGGCCCAATCTTGGGCTTCTGTACCGCCGGAACCGGATTGAATATCTAAAAAGGCATTGTTGGGGTCCATTTCGCCCGAGAACATCCGCCGGAATTCTAAATCGGCTACGCGCTTTTCCAGATAAGCTAAGTCACTGACCACGGTATCTACAGTTTCAGCGTCGTTTTCTTCGACCGCCATCAATAAGAGCTCTTCGGCATCGGCCAGACCTTTATCCAGGTCGTTGATGGTATTGACCACGGTTTCCAGTTGTACGCGTTCTTTTCCCAAAGCCAAGGCAAGTTCTGGGTTGTCCCAGATGCTGGGGCTTTCCAATTCCCGTAAGACTTCAACTAGACGTTCGTTTTTAGTTTCGTAGTCAAAGATACCCCCGGAGAGCATCCCCTCGGTGTTTTAAATCGGCAATGGTATTTTTGATGGGATTGATTTCTTGCATAGATAATTAATGACTGATTATTATGGGCCATACATTGCTAGCGAACCAAGCTTGGGCCAGTTTAATTCTTGGTGGTAATGGACTAGCTCTATGGATGACTATTTTAAGTAAAACCATAAATTATAAACCATAATCTGATGTGCTCAGAAACAATATGCTTGATTATCTTGCAAACTTGCTTAGCAGATCGGGTAAGAGGGTGGTATTAGGGTGCTCTGTAGAATATAAGCAATTTTAAAATAAACGAACTTACACTAAATTCTCGGATATCAATCTAACTGCCTAAAATATTTGATATAAACTGAATTGAACCTGAATGACGTCGCAAGTGTTGCCTGGATATAAAGAATTTTTGTAGCTTATATTTTTACAAGTTATTGAAATATAGGTTATTTAATTGTAGTGGCTATAAGAAAGAAAATTTTTTTTTTTAATAGTAGACATTGGGCGGGAACTTATTTAATATACGCCCAGCTTAAGGGATGAAGCGCTGGTAACGCCAGCTTAGAGGAGTGTGATTCATTAGAATCATAAAAAAATAATAACAATAATAACAACATTGCTCATACACAATGTATGAGGGTATAACGTACTTAAATAATAATAATAATAAAAAACTTAAAACCCACGCTTAGTGGGTTTTTTATTGCCTGTCGTTTTTGTATCAAGCGTTTATTCATCGATTACATTCAGTAATCGCAAGCTTGAAAAGTCTTTTATTCCATGCCCAGTTTTTTTAAGCGGTAGCGTAAGGAGCGAAAAGTCATCCCCAAATGTTTGGCTGCTGCGGTTTTATTCCAACTCGTTTCCTCCAAAGCCTTTTGCAGCGCTTGTTTTTCAATGGTTTCTAAGTAGTCTTCTAGGGTTCCAGTCGAGGGATTAAATGTCGATTGCTTGGTTTGTTCAGATTCGCTCAGGTGTGCAACTGGATTTAGCCCTAAATCTTCCGCGGTAATGGTGTTTCCTTCATACAGCGCTAAAGCACGTTCAAGGATGTTTTCTAATTCGCGAACATTACCCGGGAAGGTATGGCTTTCGAGGGCAGCAATGGCATCTTGCGACAGTTCAGGTTTGGGTAAGTGGTGACTGTGACTTAAATTGGTCAGTATGTGTTCTGCAAGTTGTGGAATGTCTTCTTTACGCGTGCGTAAGGGAGGGAGTTTAAGTTCGATCACATTGATACGATAAAATAAATCCTGACGAAATTCACCCGCATTGACCATTTCAGCCAAATTTTTATGGGTAGCGCTAAGTAAGCGAATATCCACGGGGATCTCTCGTTGCTCACCTATCGGACGAATCTTTTTTTCTTGGATAGCGCGTAGTAATTTGACTTGTAAACTGAGTGATAAATCGGCTACTTCATCTAGAAATAACGTGCCGCCTTCTGCCGCTTGAAATAAACCGATCTTATCTGAGGTAGCGCCAGTAAAGCTACCTTTTTTGTGACCAAAAAATTCACTTTCCATCAGTTCCGCAGGGATGGCGCCGCAGTTAACTGCAATAAATGGCTGTTCAGCACGTGGGCTGTGTTTGTGTATCAGTTTAGCCACTAATTCCTTACCTGAGCCGGATTCTCCACTGATATACACAGGCGCTTGACTGAGCGCCAATTTTGCAATTTTGCCACGTACCGTGCACATCGCGGCTGAGTTTCCCAGTAAGGTATCGCGGGAACGCCGTTCGGCCGTGGGGTCGGTTTGTGATAATTTTAATGCGCTTTGGATTAATTGTCTTAAGGCCGCTAAATCAACGGGTTTTGATAGAAAATCAAAAGCCCCTTTTTTCATGGCGCGAATCGCAATATCCATATTACCAAATGCGGTTATGACAATAACAGGCAAGGTTAAAGTGGATTTTTGTATAAAATCCAGGAGTTCTAAGCCATCACCATCTGGTAACTTCATGTCGGTCAGACATAAATTAAATTCATGGGTTTTAAGTAAAGCTTTGGCCTCTTCTACAGTGCCAGCGCTACAAGTATTAATTTGTAGGCGTTGTAACGTCATTTCTAGAAGCTCGCGAATATCAGCCTCATCATCAATGATTAAGGTACAAGGTGTGCTCATAATTCCAGCGTGGGGTGTTCTGCGTCAGGTAAGGATAGTTTAAAGCAATTAAAGCGCTCATGCATAGGTGTGCTTAAGCCAGAGTGATAAAACAGCTTGGCCTGATTGAGTTCGGCGAGTTCTTTAGAGATATATAAACCTAAACCCGTACCCGTATTTGAGGTCGTAAAAAACGGTTCAAACAGATGTTCAATCACATTAGCGCTAATTTTTTTACCATTGTCGGTGACATTGATAAAAATCCCTTTGGCAGAGTATTCCGTCGATAAGGTGACGCAACTATCAGGTCGGGTATTATGCTTGATGGCGTTCAAGCATAAGTTATCCAGAATTTGTTTTAAATGATCAGGGTCGATCAAGGCATATATGTCATGAGGACTCAGCGTTAGCGAAATCTGTTCGGGTTTGATATTTTGCTGGGCAATAAAATCATGGATATAAGTTTTTAACCAAGGATTGACCGCGATTTTTTGGCGGTTAGAGGTTTTGCGGCGGGAGAGTTGTAAAATTTCTTCAATAATGTTGTTGATACGTAAAGAATGCGTCTGGATAATTTCCGTGAGGCGCACATCTTGAGGATTCAAGTTCGGGGATTCGGTGAGCAGTTGAGTGGCGTGACTGATGGCTCCTAGGGGGTTGCGAATTTCATGCGCAATACTTGCGGTTAAGCGACCTAACGATGCGAGTTTACTTTGTTGTAAACGTTGGTTATACAGCGCCGCATCCTCTAAGGTAATCATAAACAGCATTTCTTGTTGCGTGGGCAAAAAGGAAAATCGGCAATGAATTTGGGACTGATCCTGACGGGTTATTTGTACAAAATTGCCATCCACATGGGTGAGCCAGGTTTTAAAAGCGTCGGCTAATTCGAGTGAAATATCTTGAATAATGCGAGGTTGCGCGTAGATATTGAGTAAATTCAATGCAGTTTGGTTCGTCATCAACACTTGTTGAAAGCGCGTGGCAATAATAATCCCAGCCTGCAAATGTTGGATAATGGAGCGGTTTAAGTCTTCTAACTTTAGAATGGTTTGCTTGTGCTGTTGCGCAATCAGTTGACTTTGTTCGGAGCGCTTAGCGAGTACATAGGCTAAAAATGCCGTGGTAAACAACGCCGCACCCAGCAAGCCTGCCTCCGTATAATTACTGAAAATACTGCGATTTACATTTAAGGCGTAATACTGTTCGCACAGCACTGACATACTCGCAATCGCAGCAAACACCATGGCGCAATGTCCGCCAATCAAAATGCCACCAAAAGTGACCGAGATGATCAATAAAATGCCTAAACCACTACTGATGCCGCCACTGGCATGTAACAGCAAGGTAATGGCGATAATATCTGTAAAAATAAGTAATTGCGCTTGCGGTGCGTAGGGAATGCGCCGAAAAAAAATACTGATAGCAAAAACTACCGTTATCGCACAATAACTTGCGCTACTCCATAAAAATAATCGCGGATCGGCAACGTTGAATGGTGCAGGCTGAAGGTGAAAGTAGTGCAAAAGTAGCAAAGCACTACTTAACACCACCCGATATGTTAAGAAAAAAATAAGTAGTTTCCAGGCTTGCTGGCTTGGAATGCCGTAGGCTTTAGAAAACGGGCAGGGGAAAATAATATCTGCTTTGTGCATGACCATAAAGTTACATCACACCTGAATTAATTGCGCGATTGCCGTTGGCGCTGTGGTACAAGATGACGCTTTGGATAAACGCTGAATGGCTGTGGGATTATTCGTCGTTAAAGTATTGCGGTTACGTAGTCATGCAAAAGTTTTTCAGGAAATGGCCATAACACTAGAGTAGGGAAGGATGCATGAAAACTTTTAGGTAATCCTTGGCTGGTTGTCCAAGGATTACGGTGTTTAAAAGCTTAAGGTTTTGTAGATCTTAACTCATCAGCTGGCAACGCCTAAGTACTTAGCATGGCTTAATGCCATTCCCCCACTAACACAAACGGCCCCCAATATGCTGGATGACTTAAGTCTTTATTCTGCATTAGTTTCTTTTGCGAATATTGCATCGCTTTGGCTTTGGTCATACCCGGTTGTTGGTATTGTTCGTAAAAATCTGAAAAGAACTGTTTCGCTGCTTCGTCCGCTACCGGCCAGAGTGTACCAATTGCACTTTTTACCCCTGTTTGCACCACCACACCCGATAAGCCTAATGGCGAGCGGTCATCACCTTCCGCCGTTTGGCAGGCACTGAGAGTCACCAGTTCGATAGGTCTATCGTGGAAGGCTTCTGTTTGGAAGAGTTCTGATAGTTGTTCCATATTGAGTAAATGATCATACGCCATAATAAAACTTTTCTTCGGATCACCCGAAAAATAACCGTGCGAGGCGATATGAACAGCAGAATGCCCTTGATTGACATTGTGTTTAAAGTCGTTCAATAAAAAACTCGTGTTTTCCAATACGGGATGTTGCGTTAGGTTGGATAAAGTTTTTAATTCCGCACTGACTCCCGGAAGTGCGAGCTCCTCTTTTAATTGGCTGGCGCGAAGGTTACGGTCTAGGCTTGCTGTCCGCGGGTCTGTGACTTCACGGATATATAATTCGCGTTTGTGTAATTCCCGGCCACCACGTCCAGCACTGCGTTTTTCTTCTTTAGGCGGTTCAAATAAATTGATACCCGCATCTAAGAGCTCTTCTACCACCGGACCCGGTTCACTCATGCCCGCTAACAAAATATCTTGTCTAGCTTTAGTTGCCGAGGGATTCGCCACCATCGATAGACCTGGTACGGTGACTAATGCATAACGTTCGACTAGATAATGCTCACCATCGTGTAAGAGTGAAAACGGAATTTTGCGTAACGCGCCATCGGGTATATAAACCAGGGTGTCGATATGTTGTTTTTGCAACTCTGCATCAATAGGTCTGATTAACCAATCATAGAGAATATGGTTATCTTTAAGCGGGGTACCTTCCAATAATTGACGGGTCACGGTGGTGACTGCATGTTCGATTTCAGTTGGCGTATGTGCCACAGAGTAAGCTTGCAGTCCTTTGGGGGTACGCAAAATCAAAGCTAAGCGATTTTCCAGTAGTAAGGGATATAAAATAGCGGTATTGGATTCTAAGTTTGCTTGGTTGGCTTTTTGTTTAACGGCGCAAGCATCTCGAAAGTAATCTTGTAATTCAACGGCTTTTAGTTGTTCCCAGGTATCAATAGCTTCTTGTACAGCACTTTGCTGTTGCGCAGGCGTTTTCTCTGCCTCTTGCAGCAGCAGATCCAAATACGCTAGGTACATGGGGGCAAAGGTCTCTTTGAAAGACGAGTGACCATCGTGATAAAGCACGGGAATATCTGCGCGAATTGTCTGTAATTCATTGACTGCAGTGCGATAACTGCTAAGCGCGGCTGCTTTATTGCCTTGATGCGCAAGAATACGTGCTTTTTGCCAGCTCCATTCCAAATGCATGTCAGGTGTATTTTCATTTACCAATGCTTGCTCGGTGAGTTGCAGGGCTTCCAGATCACGTTGTTGATGTTCATATAAGTTACCTAAATAACCATACGCCTGCGCTAGGATGCGGCTATCGTGACTATGATCTAAAACTTCCTGTAATTTGGCATGCGCCACCTGGATGTTTTGTTGATATTTGGCTTCAAATCCTAAGCTCAGTAGCAGTTGATGTCGTTGTTCGCTACTTGGAAGTTTAGCTAAGTATTCTTCTGCACTTTGTAAGCTGGAATCACTGCCATCCTGTTTATAGCTATTAATCGCTGCCGCCGCTGCTAGAGCAAGATCATTGGCTTTCAATGCGTTAGCTTGAGCTTTATGATACCAATCGTTAGCTTCAAAGCTTTCGCCCTCTGCGGCAGCAAGATGGCCATAGCGCATTTCAATTTCGCCGACTATGCCCGCGGGTACTTGAGCTTTTGCGTCTTCATAGGTTTGCTTCAGTAGCGGTTCAGCAAGCTGGGTGCGCCCTGCGCGAATATAGGCTTCGGCTAAGGCGATATTTGCCAGCCAATGTTCTTGCGGCGTTTTGGCTTGTTGCTGGGCTTCTTGCAATAAACTGATGGCGTTGTTGATATGGCCCGAACTGATGGCGGTTTCACCTTGTTGCAAATACGTGGACGCGGAGGCGAGGGGAGCCACACCCAGTAACGAACAACTGATCGCCAAGCTTAATAAAGTTTTTTTAAACATGGTGTTTACCTTGATTAGAAAATACGGGCGTGTAAACGAAAATGTATGCCGGAGTCTTGAATATCTTCATCACCGCGGCCGGCAGTGTTCAGGCTACTTAAAGCGCGGGCCCAATAGAAATCTGCGTCCAGTTGTTGCCAAGTCCATTGCAGTCCAATGCCCGTAGACATAAGGTTTTTGCTGGATTGTGCGGCTTGTGGGGCAGCGAGTCGATGCGGGTCAGAAGAAACACCGCCCACATCAAAAAAGGGCACAATATTTAAGCGGTGACCGTCGGTTTCTTGTTCTGTAAATAATGGGTAACGTAACTCAATAGCTGCGGCATAACCTTCATCGCGCACCAATTCATTTTGGCGATAACCGCGCACGGTATTGATTCCACCTAAAGCAAAGCGCTCCAGTGGTAATAAGGTATTGCTGGCAAGCTGCAAGTCACCACGTAAAAATAGCTGGGTGCCACGTTCGTCCAATTTGCGTAAATAACGTAATTGCCCCGTCCAACTAAAAAATCGACCATCACCTATGCCATTGGGATTCACTGTGGCGCTCAGTAAGTCCGTGCCTGCATTTAATGAGGAGCGCAGTGAAATCACTTGATTAGCATCTCTATCCACATAACTTTGAATAAAACGGAACACACTGGTGGTCGCTTTACAATGATCCGCTTCGGGTACAGCATCGATTGTTGGGTTTAGAGTGGGGGTTTTGTAGCCACATTCTTCGCCTAAGCTCAAAGATTGATCGCCAATTGTAGAGTTGGTTTGGCGAAACGCAAATTGCCCTTCAACCGAAAGTATACGATTTTGAGTTTTATACACTGGATGACTGATTCCCACGTTTAAATCCATAAAACTACTTTCGATATTAAATTTTTGCCAATGTGAATCAATCACATTAGATAAATTTCCCTGATAGCCAAGGTTTAAACGGGTATCGTAGGCATTTAACGGCATAGAAAAATAGCCACCAATAGTTTTTGTACCTTCACTGCCGCCCAGATTGACGCGTAAGAAATCTCCCCAGCCGGTTAAATTGCGAACCAACCCTTCTAAATGCCCCGTATATGAGCCCACAAAAGGCGTCGTAGCATTGTCCATGCCCACATGCAGTTCATAAGGTTTAGCGCGTTTGACTTCCAAATCTAAAACCGTGTCGCCTGGATTGCTGCCTGGCCGCAGCACTCCATTTACACGTTCAATTAGTGGGTCAGTTAATAGATTTTGGAAGCGCTCCTGTAAATCTTCGCGTTTAATGCCGTCATCTTCAGCGAGTGTCAGCCGATTTTTGATGTATCCCGGATTGAGTCCTTCATTACCTTTCACATTAATTTGCGTCAATCGGCTTTCATTAATCTGAAAATGTACGGTGCCGCCTGAGATATGTTGGCTGGGTAGAAGTACGCTAGGATAAATATAGCCCGCTTGTTTATAAGCTTCTAAGATCTGTAAGCGCAAATTATCTAAATCCACTCGGGTAATGGTTTTGCCGATTAAAGGTGCAACAATTGCCTGTAACTGTTCTTCACTCAAACTATGACTTCCGTCAAAAACCACCGCTTTTAAGATAAAACCGATACGGCTGTCACTGCTATTTTGGTCAGTTGGCGCTTGCTGTTGCACATCAGCAGGAGGCAGTGTACGCATAGGTGGTAGCTGGGGCAGTTGGTAATCAGGTTTAGCGGGGATTGCAGCCCCTGCTTCAAATGCAACCGTCGTCGCCCAGGGTTGCATTGCCAGCAGACCCACTGTACAGCTTAAAAGTTGTTTAGCACGTATCATTAGCTATGCTCCTCTGAGCAAAGGTGATTTGGAGTATACAAAGCAATGGTCAGTTCGGTATCTGCCGCACTGACAGGGGTTCCAACTAAAGAGTTTTGCAAATAGCGTTGTAAAGGTAAACTGACCGTATCGCTGGCATTAGGCGCTAAACCCCCATTGCCCAACTGCACTAACGAGCTGACTTCGGCACCGCGCCCGACGGTGCACGGGTCATCGGCAATGGGGCGATTGCTGGCAAAAATGGTATCAATCTTATTCAATTGACCTGCTAAGTAGAGCCCCACTTGACTGACGCGGACGCTACCGCTGTTCCCTTGGGGAGCTGCCGCTTGGATAACGTTAGTATTGGATTCTTGTTCAAACACATGCGCGACATCTGTGCCCAAAACCAATTGGTCTGAGCTAAACAGCGAGCGTTTTGAAGTGACGGCAACATTACCGCCCCTACCATCTTTGGCGGCGCTGTTGGCCTGGATAAAGCCACCATTTAAGATTAAGGTGCTGGTATTGACATTAATATTACCGCCATCTCCACGTATCCCAGTTAAATTGGTACCAATAAAACTTTGACGCATTTGGATCGAACTATTGCCATCCGCGGGATCACGGGAAGTTAAGGTGATATTGCCTGCGCGACCACTGGAAATTTTGGTACTCACCGAGGTGATCGCACTAAAATTTTGCATGTGGAGATTATTGCTGGCAATCGTTATATCGCCTGCATTGCCCAGTCTACGGTTAGCAGAACTGGCGATATACGAGTTTCGGGCTAAATCCAGCAGTTCACTTTGGATATTAATATTACCAGCATTCCCATCATGACCAGTAGCAACCGTAATCCCGGAGCCTTGATCCATGGAAATTACATTAGCATTTATGTTGATTGCTCCGCCATTACCAGAACTCAATAACTGGCTGGAAATACTCGAAGAATGCGCCATGCGTAAGACACCATTCAAATTGATATTAATCAGCCCTGATTGTCCGGTGGAGGCAATCGCGGTATCACTCTTGATAAATGAGCCAATTTGATCGATATTGCCTGTCGTCGTATTCGGTTGCGAGATTCCGGTTAGGGTTAGATTGCCGCCTCGAATGGCGATTGGTCCAGCGTTCTGACTGCCTCGGGTAGAGGTGCTAAGGGTGGTAGCATCTAACACCGTATTTTCAGCATCTAAGCTAATTGAGCCACTTTTCTGATCGTCTTGCGCCAAGGCACTGACATACGCGTTTTTAAGGTTTAAGTTTTTGCTAACTAATTGAATGCTCCCGCCACCGACAGCTGCACCTTGCGCTCCGCTATTGGTTTGATTGACAACCAGCGTAGGGTTTCTAATGGTGGTGGATGCTGTATGGCTGATGTCAATATTTCCGCGCGCACCGCTGATTTGATTTAAGCCCGTCAGATTTTCCTGCCATTGCCCCGCACCACTATTACTTCCGAGTAAAATACGGCCCCCTGGGGTGCTGATATGGCTTTCTTGCAATTTAATATCGCCACCGACGATACTAAAATCTTTACCTGGTTTAAGAACAATATCCGTGGCATCTATAGTGATAGTGGCTTGTTTACCTTGGGTAAATTGATAATCGATTGGCGCGGCCAAAGATAGACTGGATTGACTTTTGGGGTCAGCTAAAAACTGTCCGCCATCACTAAAACCCAGAGCATTCGCAGCGGTAAAATGTAGCGCACCATTCACATTGAGTGACGCATTTTTACCGATTATCCAGCCCGCCGGATTAATCAGCCAAAGGTTAGCCGTGCTTGCGCTATTGAGTACCCCGTTGATTTGTGAAACCGATCCCCCGGTTACGCGGGTAAAGATATTGTCTGTGGCGATCGGCGCCAAAAAATTCGCCGTTTCACCTTGCAGGATATTAAATTGCGAAAAACTATGAAAAATATTGTGTCCTACGGTTTTGCCTAAATCAGGACTAATGGTATAAATCGGCCCAGTCACATTTTGTACCGTCCCGGTTAATGAACCATCGGTAACGATTTCTGACCAAACAGAGTGGCTGGGTAGAAAGGCTAAGGGTATCAGCCAATGCCAGTTGCTTTTCATAGTAGTATCCTCAAGAATCATATTGGCTGCAACATATTGAGCAATGTTCAACCAGGGTAACTGGGTAGTATGGGATCATACGGTAAAAATCTATCGTGCTTAGCACCCAATTGTATTTTATTGGTCTCGACATTTGCAAATAACATGGCTACATTACGAGTCCGTTGAGTAGCAGGCCTAATCAACCCTATTGAATATCAAAACTACCTTGCAAACATCACCAGAGCTGCTCAATTTCAAACAGCAGGTTTCTCCAAATTGTGCTCGTTTCCGGTTTAATACTTAATGCTAATTCAACTCCACGACCACAGGGGGCGTGTTCAGTGCATAGATATTATTACCTTTGCCAAGTAATTGAATGCTATACACTTGACCATTAAAAAATACATAAGGCACATTGGCTAAACTGGAGGTAAAGTCAAAATATGCCGGAGCGCTATATAACTTCTGGGCTAATGGAGTCACTTTGAGTAATTTGAAATTACCATCCGCCTGAATTTGCAAAACAGCTTCCAGACCTTGATCGCCAATACGAATATCTTTTACTAGTAAGATACCCGTGGTTGCGTCAAATTCACTGACGACTTGCTCCGGTGTTGGAGCTTTAGGCGCAGGCTGGCTGCCGCAGCCTGCGCGCGGCATGAGTTTAAATTCCAAGGGTATTTCTATAGGTTCGTCTATTAAACGTAATTCTGAAAAAGTTAATTTTTGTTCGACATAACCGTCTTGACTGGCGGTAAAGGTGTAACTGCCTGGGAGCACGGTCACCCCAAATTCTCCTTTTTTCGTCGTTAGGACTTGCTCGCCTGAAGAACTCAAAACTAAAGCACTGTTTACGCCCTTGCCAGTACATTGATCTAGTACCAAGCCGTTGACATAATTTAAACTTGCGAATGGTTCAAAAACCGTTAAGGTGTAGGTTGACGCTGAATTAAATTTACGCACCTCATTCGTGATTTTTAGATAATACAGTCCGCTGCGCGTAGGTCGAAATTCAATTGTTTCACCTGCCCCAGCAAAATTAAAATCAAATTTAGCTAAAGTTTCTTCGCCTTGTGCATTGAAGATGGTAATCGCTGGATTGGCGGCTTTAGCAATGGATTTGTCTGGAATTACAATGTTGTAAATCCGTCCTTCAAACCCATAAAACACAAACCAATCTTCGTCACCCAAGTAATCAAATTTGGCGTTGATACCCGCACTGTCGACTAAAATGATTTGAGCGTCTTTCAGCGTACTATTGGGCTCAATTTCTAGGCTCTTCGCTGCCATTAACACGCTGGAGTTAAATGCTATGACGCAAAATAAGAGAGATTTTAAGGTAGCAAATCGCATTTTCAGAACCATGGGTAACAACACTTAGCTGGGGTTATGCATATCTTGCAGGATATACTCAAGGCGATAATTGGATGATGGCCAAGCCTTTAGGTAAACCCTCGGGCAGGCTTCGAGGGTTTACACAAGATTGGTAATCAAGACTACAGGCTGATAAATAAGCCACAACTACTGCCGAACTCAGAGCATCATTTATGAGTACGCAAAGAGGAACAGGGTTAGCCGTTCCTCTTTGATTGCGAATGCAATTTAGTTAGCGCTGTAGAACTGTACTCGACGATTGGCTTCATCTTCTGGCGCATGTCCAGGTAAGGGTTTAGTTTCTCCTAAACCATGTGCAGTCAGTCTGGAAGAGGCAATATTGAATTCTTTATTCAAATAGCGACTCACAGCTTCGGCGCGACGTTGTGAGAGTTGTTGATTGTAGTTAGCTGCACCAGCTGCATCGGTGTGGCCTTCAATAATAATGCGCTTGTCGGCAAATTCATTCATGCTGAGCATTTTGCCAATTTCAATCAAAAACGGAATAGATTCAGTCAAAATCTCATCGGAGTTTTGCGCAAATTTTATCGGTAGGCCTATGCTCGCCAATTCAGTTTTCGCAGAGTTAGCAATCGCTGTTGGATTAGAAACTTCAGGCGCTACTTTTTTGGCAAAGCCGATAGAGCGCATTTTGATACCCGTGGGTGCTGGTTCTTCGGTAGCCGCAGTCGCTGAAGAGCCACCAAATAATAATTTGCCCATTTCCGCGGCGCTTGGGGGTTGGTCATATAGCTTTACGTCCTCAGCTTGCACAGGTTGCATATTCAGTGCGCATAACAAAACGCTACTACTTAAAGCATAAGGAATTGATTTTAAAAATGTTGCTTTCATGGGGTAAACCTCTTGGATAATATGAATAAATTGGTTAAATATCTTCTTTGTTGTTATTTGGTGTATTTTTCAAACCCCAATCCAATATTTCTCAGGGGAAGTAAATACTTTATTATCAGTTATTGACACAATTACCATAGTCTAATCGCATATATTAATCCTTTGTATCGCTAAAACAATGGCAAAGCAGAAATAAATCAAATTTGCGCTGTTTGCGAAAATTAAAATCTGGCAGCTAAGCAGCGTGATGAAAGATTTATGCGTAACTGGTCTTGCAACTTGAGAAATAGTGTAATAGAGAAAAAATTATAATTCAGTGATTTATTAACCTTAAATTTGTGAAGCATTGCATTTATGAAGGTGATCTGTTTCAAGGGTAGTGCCTAAATCGAAAGAGTTAGGGTTGGTAAGTTTTTGATAGGGAAGCAAGTTGCAGAGTGTGAGTAGTTGACTTTTTTATCCGAAAGCAATGCCTCAAATTTGCTCAAATAGTAGCTGATTTTTGTTGCTGGGCATCCTAGCCCTTGGGCGATTCCTGAAAAACACGTATACGCTGGTGACATATAAAAAAGTCGTTGAGCTGAACGGGCGATAGCAAACGAAGATTAAATAGTTGGTGCTTTAGTCATCGTAATGAGTTTTATAATTAACCTCATTTTGCGGTTCGCGAGCTTCTTGTCGGCGACGCCACTTGTTTTTGACATGCGCGCGCCAAAACCAATGGCTTGCTAAATAGCCGATCACTGCCGAAATACAGCCTATCAAAAAACAACCGAGTAAAAACGGATGTAAAACCTCGCCCATCCCGGAAAAGACACTCTCTATTGTAAATTCAAACTCGGTAGTGGGTGGGGGCAGGTTGAGAACATACGCGCCCACATGGTAAGCAAAATAAAATAATGGTGGCATGGTGATGGGATTGGTTAACCAGACTAAAGCCACCGCAATCGGTAAATTGCCGCGAAGATAAAACGCCCCCAGTGCTGCCAAAGCCATTTGTCCCGGTACGGGCACCCAGGCAAAAAATAAGCCCACCGCAAAAGCCATCGCCACACTTCGTCGCGTTAAATGCCAGAGATTTGGAGTGTGTAAGCGTTCACCTAAAAATTGGAGATTTTTATGCCCTTTGAGTTTTTCAGGGTCGGGCAGGTATTTTTTGAACAGTTCTTTGGGCATAATCAGACATCCTGTGGCGTTATTATTATTTGGGCTAGTCAGCTGGGGTGTTACGCTTAAAAGTATTGCCAGCCAGCCTTATAGGCTGCAGTGGGGTGTAAGCCGTAAACCTTTTACAATGCATGCTGTGAGAGGAGTGTCTGCGATTAGGTTTAGCTGTACTTGCGAGCTTCAGGCTTCAATAATTTCGGGCGTATTCCTCGCTCGTTAGTCTAACAGTTTTTTAACGGCTGAGAAGGGGTGGGCAGAGGAATTGCACTGAGGTGCGCGTTCCGTGCACCAAAATATTGATAACGGGCTAAAATCGTTTGCGCCCAGTGCGTATGCGTGGCGACTTCGCACATACTGTCATGCATTTTAAACACCGCAGGAGCGGATTGCGCCAGAATTTGAGTGGCCATGTCTAAGTCAGCAGCGTCTACTTGGTAGCAGGCTTCAATAATTGGGACTTGTTGCGGATGAATGGCGGTTTTGCCAATCAAACCATGCGCTAAGTCCAATGCCACTTCCTGTTGCAACAGTTTAGTGTTTGCCAGATGTTCAAACACGGCAGCGGATAATTTAAAGCCATAGGGCGTAAATTGCGCGACTAATTGTGCAATCACAGGGCCTAAGGGTCCGGCATAGAGGGTAAATTCTTGAGAACGTCGAACCCCCAGTAAGTTCATTAAATCATTCCCGCCTATCCTGAGCAGTAACACTTTATCGAATATTTCCGCTGCAGCCAATGCTTGCCGCAATTCTCGCATGCCACCCGCATCAAAGACTTCCCGGGTTTCCAAGGTCGGCATAATCTTGAACGGGGTATCTTTGAGGAGTTCGGTGTACGCTTTAAAGACGTTTAAATTAAATTTCGGCAATACAAAGCCATCAATTTTGTCGATGGCAGGTAATTCCAGTAAACGCGCTAAAATTTCTGGATTCCGCGCGCGAATAAAGCGATAACGGGAAACATCAGATTTAAAGCCTTGTAAACACAACCCTAAATGCCGTAGGCTGCTATGCACATCTTGTTGCAAAATCGCATCTTCAGTACAAAAAATCACGCAACGGAGTGCGGGTAGTTTTTCCGCATTGGCGATTTCTAGTAAATCTAAACGATGAGCTGGCACATAGAGCGGTGCGCCTAGACTCCAAGGCGAAAAGCTTTTAGTGGCGGTGATCATGAAGATAACTCTTTAATTAAGGCGGTAGCTTGATAGGGCATAGTGGGTAAAATCTCGACAGGAACGGCCTTTTCTTGCGCCAACCAAAGTAAATGCTGCACAGCTTCAGCATGTTGATTCTGCACTAATAAGCGCTGCGCTTCACGGCGCAGCAACACACGTGTCGCTTCTGCAATTCCTAGCTTAATATTATTTAAGCGGGTAATCCTGTACTTAGTGCTGATGGTGTCTAGAAATGCTTGGGTTTGCGCTTGTAACTGCACTTTATCTACACGGCAAAGGTGCGTTTCTGGCTGTTTGGACGTAGCGATTTTCGCAACATGCGCAAGCATTTCAGCCACAAAATACCGTGAAAGATCATATGGCTGCAATTCAGTATAGTAGACACAGCCATGAAAGTCTTCCTGCGTTAATAATTCAGGATTTAAAATTGAGCGACTCACCAAACCAGAAATAGTGGCGTTCAGTAGACTGGATGGGATTAAATAATCCTCATTGGTCGCGCTGTAGCTGGCCTGACCGCATAAATCTGAAACCACAAATAATTCCGCTGGTACACAGATACCTTTCTGCTGTTGGTAGGTACCTAGGCTCTTAGCAAGCTGTCTAGCAATCACGCCTTTGCCCGTCCAGCCATCCACAAATACTAAACTTTCTGCGCGCTGCTGCTGCAGAATATAGTCTAAAGCATTAAGATCCAAACCCACATCGCGAAAAATAGAAACCGAGTAATGTGCAACGTCCTTGTGCCAATAGTCCTGTAATATATGTTTTAAGATCACGCCTATCGGTGTACCAGCGCGTGCTAAGGATACTAGGGTAATCCCCGCAGGACGGCTGTGCACAATTTGCTGTGCCAAATCGTTTAAATGCTCAGCTAACAGACTGGCATTTTGCGCCATGGCTTGATGAAACAACTCAAGATAGGCTGATGGCGGTGGGCGCTCGTGCGTCAGCATTTCTGAATAATGCTTGCGCCCTGATTGCAGTAAGATCTCTTTTTGCGCTACTGGGGTATCAGGCAAACTGATTGCTTTCAATAGAAATTGCACATCCTCGGCCGCATAGCTACCGCTAAAGGGAGTTATGCTAAGCATGCCAGCCACTGCACACCGGTGCTCAGAGTTGCTTTAAGCATTGTATCGCTGCTCAATCACACCTCCACCCAAGCAAACCTCGCCCTGATAAAACACCACCGACTGTCCCGGGGTGATGGCGCGTTGCGCTTCCTCAAAACGAACCCGGACGCGACCATCCGCTAAAGGCTGAACATGACAGGCTTGATCGGCTTGGCGATAACGGGTTTTGGCGGCACACTGCAGCGAGGCAGTTAAGGGCGAATTGCTACACCAATCTAATTGCCCAGCCTCTAAGGTGTTGTGTAGCATTAAGGGATGATCATGCCCCTGGCCGACAATCAACACATTATTCACTAAATCTTTTTCCAGGACATACCAGGGTTCATCCGGGGCATTCTTAACGCCGCCGATCCCTAATCCTTGGCGTTGCCCCAAGGTGTAATACATCAAACCTTGATGCTTAGCGATATATTGTCCTTCAGGGGTGCGCATTTCACCCGGTTGCGAGGGAAGGTAGCGTTGTAAGAATTCTTTAAATTTACGTTCACCAATAAAGCAAATACCCGTACTGTCTTTTTTATGATGATTTGCAAAGCCCGCTTTGGCTGCCATTTGGCGCAATTCGCTTTTATGCAGATGACCTATAGGGAACAACGTGCGAGCTAATTGCTGTTGCCCGAGGGTATATAGAAAATAACTTTGCTCTTTTCCAGGGTCCAGGCCCTTAAGTAATAAGTGTTGCCCTTCAGCTTCGGTGACGCGCGCGTAATGCCCGGTGGCAATATATTCAGCGCCTAAATCTTCGATGGCGTAGTTGAGAAAAGCTTTAAATTTTACGTGTTTATTACACAAAATATCCGGGTTAGGGGTGCGACCTGCGGCAAATTCACTTAAGAAAACTTCGAAGACTTCATCCCAGTATTCCGTAGCAAAATTCACGGTTTTCAGTTCAATGCCTAAGGTATCGCAAACTTGCTGTGCATCGGCCAAATCTTCCATGGCGGTGCAATATTCTGTGCCATCATCTTCTTCCCAGTTTTTCATAAATAAACCGGTGACTTGATGGCCTTCGCTGAGCAATTGTAAAGCTGTCACTGAGGAATCAACCCCACCTGACATGCCGACAATAATATGTTTACGCATCATGGCTAGATCAAGGATTTCAAAATAGACAGCGGATAACGATGACCATTTAAGTAATCATCAATACTGCTTAAGACTAAAGGGCTACGCAACACTTGGGCACGCTCGGCGACTTCGTCCCGGGTCAACCAGTGTGTGGCGATAATCCCGGTGTCCAGTGCTTGGGCAGGATTATGCTCCGAGCAGGTTCCAGTAAAGCACACGCGCAAAAAAGTGGGTTTATCGGGGGCTTTACGCCAGAGTTGAATGCTGACTAGGCTTTGCGGTGTGAATTGCCAAGCGGCTTCCTCTTGCACTTCACGGATGACTGCGTCGAGCAAGCTTTCATTCTCTTCCAGATGCCCCGCAGGTTGATTAAATTCAATGCCATTGAGGGTAGTTTCTTCCACCAATAAAAAGCGTTGCTGCTGTTCGATAACGGCGGCAACCGTGACATGGGGTTTCCAAACCATGGATAGATTCCTATACAAATAAATAGCATTTTACTTGATTTGCACTACGAATTTGTTAAAGATTTAACAACATGGGGCAAATCCAGATAGTGCGTGCTATTCGAACTGGCATCTATTACACTTAGGCGTCAATCACTTAAATTATCGCCTAACTTTTTAAAATTTACGGAAAATCATGAGACAGCTTACGCCAGAAGGGCAACAAGTAATTAACAACATCGCACAACGCTATAATTTTAGTCCTGATGCGGTTTTCAGTATGCTCCAGTCGGTTATCAACGGAAATGGCTCTATGGCCCAATTTAACCATCCAGAATTTGGCGGCTCAGGGCAATGGATGCGTGGGGGCATGATCATGTTGGGAGATATGTTTAACAATGGGCTGAAAAATACTGTGGGTGGATTATGTCAGGAGTTGGCCAACTTAATTGCTAACCAGCCCGGCTTAATTCAAACGGGAAGTTTTCAATCGCAATCGCAAGGGAATCAACAGCAAGTGCATAACAGTGGTGGCTACGCGCAAAACTCCCAGCCCACGTCCAATTCCAACACAGCTAGTTTATTTGTGGCACCGCCTCCGGGCAGTTCCAGTAATTGGTGGCCTGCAGGGCTGCAATTTCCCACCAGTACCGGGGCGCAAAATAATGTGCGTTATGCCTATTTTGCCAGTATCAATCGTTTAGCCATTGATATTAATGGACAAGTGACCTTGTATGATACCTTGGATCATCAGATTGGCGGTTTTGCACAACAGCAATCTGTGGGTGGTTCAGTGACCTTTACCAGCCAGTATGGGGTGGTGGATGTCAATCGTTTGCCGATAG